>Ga0315902_10000590_pt1 | contig 60949 bp, 40 predicted proteins | sample LakEriMetagenome_9_FD_203523 | JGI IMG/M metagenome (GOLD analysis project Ga0315902, IMG submission 203523) | Freshwater fungal communities from buoy surface, Lake Erie, Ohio, United States - Buoy 12 MA117 | ecosystem: Environmental > Aquatic > Freshwater > Lake > Lake biofilm | place: USA... | reverse complement strand
GCCCGGCCGGCACCTCGAATCGCTCGCCGGGAAGCTGGTCCGCGAGGGTGGCGAACAGCATCGGTCCCGTGGTGACAAAACTGCGTCCCTGTTTGAGCCCCAGCCACCACGACTCGAGGTCGAACGGATCTCCCGTGTGCACATACACCCGGCTGTGGCCAAGCGGCACCGGATGGACGCCCGACGCGGTGCCCGCCGTGGGGGCGATCTCAAACCCGCAATTGAGCAGGGCGTACCAGTGTTTCCAGCCGTGGTTCAGCCAGCCCCATTCGGTGAAGGTGGTGGGGCTGTCTTGCTCGACGCGCAGCCAGTCGGGAAGTTGGGCCGGGGCCTGACGAAAGCCGAATTTCGTGCGCCAGACACTGTTGTTCGAGAGTTCGAACAAGTCGATCTTCGCGACGGGAACCAGCATCAGCGACCAGGGCCAGTTGTGCTTGTCGAGGTCGAGCAGAGCCCCCTCGGCATGGGCCTCGCGGGCGATGGGACCGACGGGGGGAGCGAGGGCGGTGAAGGCCGAGCGGTGATTGAGCACGAACATCGCCCCCAGCGTGTGCGGCTTCCCGTTGACGTTGAAGATCTCGTACTCGGTGTTGCGGGGGACGATCACATGACTGCTGTCGACCCGGATCGGCTCGGTGCCGCGATCTTCCCGGGGACCGAAGGGCGAAGGCCCCTGCCGGCGCAGCGGGGAGGGCTGCAGATTGGGAGCGTCCTTCGAGGTCACCGTCCAGAAGGTGACGGGGAAGGCGACATTCAGATCTTCGGCCAGCATCACGTTGGGGAGTTCGGCCAGACGCCGATGCACGTGCGTTTCACCCGAGTACCAGCCCCGCGCCGCCGCATTGACCCAGCGTTGGAGCCGCCAGGTCTTCTGCAGCGGTTGGCTGCCCGCAGTGAACACCTCCCGCAGCAGGCGGTACTCTTTGCCCCGTTCGATTTCGATGGTGACTTCACCCTCTGGCAAATCGACCCGCCACGGATGGGCCGAGACGGTGGTATGCCGGTCGCTGGAGCCTTCGAGGGGAACCCACTGCTCTTCGTAGCGGAATGCCGAGCCGTCGGCCGTGGTGGGCTCAACGAACAGATCCTCTCCCGACGCAGTCCGGAGGTAGACGCGGACGGGAAGCGGGCGTCCCGTGTCAGCATCCACCACCCGTCCGGTCAGTTCCCCTGCCCGGATGGGGAATGCAGCGCACAAACACCACACTGCCAGCAGCAGACCGAGAGGGCCCTTGCGGAGGGCACGAGAGGTGAGATGGCCGGGGGAAAGAAAACGGCGATGAGGCCAGTGGTAGAACGGCATGCGCAATCGGCGTTGAAGGGATCGACGGACCACCGGCAATCAAGCCGACTCGGCCTGCTGGGTGACGGCCCGCATTTTCCGCAGGCCGGTCTGAGCGACTTGCAGGGGGTCTTGCTTCCAGTACTCGCGGTTGAACAGTTCGAGCGACAGGAAGCCCGAGAAGCCGACGGTGCGCAGCGTGCGCAACAGCGGCACGAGAGGGGCGACACCGTCTCCCGGGAAAACCCGGTGCGAATCGTTGATCTGCTCGGGACCGGGCTGGGCGGGATAGTCGTTGAGGTGAAAGACCTGCATTCCCAGCCCCGAGAGCAACCGCACACCGTCGAAGCCCGAGCCTCCCTTGTGCAGGTGGTACACGTCGGCCAGCAGACAGGCTTTGGGATGGTTGGCCCCAATCACGGTGAAGGCGGTCTCGGAGAGTTTCGAGAGGGTTTTCGAAAAGCCCCAGACTTCGCACTGGGGAATGACCCCCAACTGGTCCCCCAGTTCCAACAGGGCGCGGTACCGCTGGCTGATGGTGGGCAGATCGGGGCCGGGTTTGTCCTGGGCCCCGACCGGCGGGGCGGCGATGCGCTGGCCGCCAATCTGGGCCAGCAGGTCCATGTCGCGCCGGGCGTTTTCGAGTCCCTGTTTGCGGGCGTCGGCATCATCGACGATCCACTGGGCGAAGCCGATGGCACTGGGGACGACCAACCCGGCATCCTGCAGGCGTTTCTTCAGGTCGGAGAGCGAACCGCCGTCGGCCACGTACTGGTGCAGGGTGTCCATCCAGGGCTCGATCGCATCGTATCCCGCCTCGCGGGCGATCTCGATTTCCCGCACGATCCCCACCTTCTGCTCGCGGATGGTGCTGGTGTTGAGGCAGAGGCGGAACCGGGCGGAGGGAGCCCCGGGGCGGTCCTGGGCGGGGGCAGGCTGCGTTCCGGCCACCAGGGCCGCTCCCGCCAGGGCGCTTCCCGACTGCAGAAAACCACGACGCGTCGACGAACCAGACATCAGCAACTCACACAAAAGGGACAGTCTGACGAGAGGCACCGCCTGGTGAAGCGGCCCGGGACTTCAGGGATCGGCTGGAATCAGCAATTGCAGGGGGGCGGGCAGATCCTCGACCTGCAGGGCTGGTTTGGCGCGGAATGGATTGTACAACGGATCCCCCACCAGGGTGATGGCCCACGACTGCAGGGGATTGGTAAGGGCGAAGACTTCTCCCAGACAGAGCTTGCCCGTCATCAGCAGGGGAAAGAATTCGGCCGGCCGGGGAAAGGCGACGAGGTACGGCTCGAAGGTGGGACCGAGCGTGACGGCGATCCCTTCATCGAGCATGCGTTTGCACCAGACTTCGCTTTTGGGATCGCGCAGGGTGACCGCCTCGCTGCTGGCGATGTGGTAGCCAACCGCTCCCCGTTTCCATTCGAAGGCGGGCACATATTTCCCCAGCGAATACCAGCCGCAGTAGAGGGCCGCCTCGGGACAGTCTCCCTTCTGGAACAGTTCCTGCTGGTCATCGAAGGTGACGGGGAGGGCCGACTTCTCGCGCAGCAAGGTGGCCAGTTCCCGCAGCGATTGGTCGTAGTCGCCGTACGAACCGGGCCCGGTGCTGGCCTTGATTCCCCGGGCGTCGATATAGATCTTGCCGGTCAATCCTTCTTTCTCCACCGCGACCGCGTCGTTGACCAGCCGCTTGGCGATCTCGACGCTGGGGCCATCCAGCCGCGACACGATGAGCGTCGGCGGCAGAGCGCGTCCTGTCACGCCCTGGGTGTAGTTGAGCGGATTGGGGATCCAGCGCAGGACAGGATGGTCCACCCAGTGCACGAGCGAGAGTTCGCTGTCGAAGCTGGCGGTGGTCTCATTCTTCTTCCACAGCTCGGCCTGCTGGGAGACCCAGTTGTACGCCCCCAGCAGCCCCTCCATGAGGATCCGCTGCGTGATGATCATCTCATCCCGTTCGGGGCTTTCGGGAAGCTGCTGCAGCGCCTGCACAGCGAGGGACAAACCGGCCAGCTCGGCCCGCCGTCGATCGAGATCTTGCCGCAACTGGGCTTTGGGGCCGACATTCTGTTGCAACTGCTGTTCGAGCAGTTGCAGCGAACCGGTCATTCCCAGGGCGAGTGTGTAATGGCGATCGAGCTGTGTTTCAGCCCGCTTGACGGCGAGGGTTCCGGGGGATTTGGCCGCCAGTTCACGCACATTCTTCAACGCTTTCTGGAACGGCTCATTGAGGGCCTTGCCCAGGGTGGCGGCGTCGGCTCCGTCTGGAATGGGTTCCAACGGCGGGGGATTGGGGTCCAACAGGGAATGGAACTCGAGCATGACCTGCCGCAGCCGTCGCTGGAGGTCGGTGCGGGAGGCCTGCAGCCCCTCCCCGACGGCGATCCCGCGGGAGGATTTGGCGTCGACCGGTCCGATCTTGAGCGGAATATCCCAGAGCGTAACGAGACAACGGATGCGCTCCTGCCGACCCTCGGACTGCAGCCACTTGCGGACCGCAGGTCGCAGCTTGGTCTCCCAGGTCTGCCGGGGAACGACCGCGTTGTTCGACACCTCGAGCAGCAGCAGGTTCTCGGCGGGAATACCCCGGGCCTGCATGTAATGACGGGCCAGATCGGCCGATTCCCGGCCCCGGGCACTGGCGATGACCCCGACCTGCCCGGGCTTCAACTCACCCCGGGCAGAATGGACCGGGACCAGCAGGCCGACCAGCAGCCACAGACACGCGCAGAGCAGACGACGCATTTCACCAGCCTCAGGGGAAGAGCACAGGAGGCAGGGCACAGGTGCCCGGCCACTCGACTTTCCCGGCGAGACGGTGGGCCGTCAACCGAAGGTCCCGGAATTGCCAGTCCGCCCCTCGACCGCCGTCTGGTCGCGCAAGGGGCGTGCCGCCATCGGCAGCAGCCACTCCTCACCCAACCGAGGGGAGAGGGAGACCCCCGGGGACTACTGGTTCCGCACGAACTTGTGGAACCGTTCCAGCAGGTCCTTGGTGACCGGGCCGGGTTTGCCATCGCCGATGAGTCGTCCATCGAGGCTGGTGGCGGGAATGACCTCGGCGGCGGTGCCTGTGAGGAAGCATTCATCGGCCACGTAGATATCGTGCCGGATGAGGGTCTTCTCGCGCACCTCATAGCCGGCCTCGCGGGCCAGCTTGATGACGCAGTTGCGGGTGATGCCTTCCAGAATGCCCGCATCGGTCCCGGGGGTGCTGATCACACCATTCTTCACAAGGAAGATGTTGTCGCCGGTGCACTCGGCGACGTGCCCGAGGTGGTTCATCATGACCGCCTCGACACAGCCGGCGTCGGCTCCCTCGATCTTGGCGAGAATGTTGTTGAGGTAGTTGAGCGACTTGATGCGGGGGGAAAGGGCCTGGGGATGGTTCCGCAGCGTGCTGGCGGTGATGAGCTTGAGACCCTGCTGATACATCTCGGAGGGATACAGGGCGATCGAATCGGCGATGATGATCACCTGGGGATCCGAGGTCTTCTTGGGGTCGAGCCCCAGCGTGCCGGCACCGCGGGTCACGACGAGCCGGATGTAGCCGTCGTGGATGCCGTTCGCCGCCACGGTCTCGTTCAGCGCCTGCGCCATCGCGGCGCGGGTCATCGGGATTTCCAGGCGGATTGCCTCGGCACTCTCGTAGAGCCGCTCGACATGCTCGTCGATCAGGAAGACCTTCCCGCTGTACACCCGGATTCCCTCAAACACGCCGTCGCCGTAGAGCAACCCGTGATCGAAGACACTGACGACAGCCTGCGCTTTGTCGACAAGTTTGCCGCAGATGTAGACCTTGGTCATGGCGGAAAGATCCAGTTCGCCTCGCGAACCCGGCCGGGAAAGGGGAGGGAATCGGGGAGGTGGAGGGTGTGGAACAGAGATGACACGAGAGAGACGTGGTGCAGCCCGCAGACCAGCACCGGGAGACTTCCCGCCGCATGTTCGGCGGAGGGTCCCTGCGGGGAGGGCTGGCACGCCGGTGAGCGGGTCAACCACGTCGCTTCAGCATTGTGGCGACTTGGGGGAGATCGTGCGAGTTCCGGCGGGGAATTTCTGCCGGAGGTCCGGGAGGAATTTCCCGGAGACGGTGGCGGTCGAGCGGCCAGTCGAGCTGGCGGAACGGGGCCCCGGTCAGGCCGCTTCGCCCCACGCCTCGAGCCGTCCTTCAGCCAGCCGGACGGTCCGATGGGCCCTCTGGGCGATCGCCTCGTCGTGGGTGACCATGATGATGGTCAGCTCGTTCTGGGCGTTCAGCGAGGTGAGCAGTTCCATGATCTCGGCCCCGGTCTTGGCGTCGAGATTGCCGGTCGGCTCATCGGCCAGGAGCACCTCGGGGCTGCCCATGAGGGCGCGGGCGATGGCGGCCCGCTGCATCTCGCCCCCCGAGAGTTCGCTGGGACGGTGGGTCAGGCGGTGCCCCAGGCCGACCTTGCCGAGCAGTTCGGCCGCCTGGTCGCGGAACGCGCTGCGGTGCCGCCAGTAGTCCCAGAGGGTGTGGCGGATCATGACCGGAGCCAGGACGTTTTCCAGCACGCTCAGTTCCGGGAGCAGGTGATAGAACTGGAAGATGAAGCCGAAGACCCGGTTGCGGAGTTCATCGCGCGAGCGGGCGGGGAGGTCATCAATGCGATGGCCGTACAGCTGCACTTCCCCCACGTCGGGCGAGTCGAGCAGGCCCAGCAGATGCAGCAGGGTGCTCTTTCCCGAGCCCGACTGGCCGATGATCGAGACGAATTCGCCCCGGCGGACCTGGAAGTCGACTCCCCGCAACACGGGAATGCGGTGTTCCCCCTTGGCGTACGCCTTGGCCACGGCCAGCGAGGCGAGGTGGGTCTGGGGCATCTTGATGGTCTCGGACATGTCGGATCGTCCTGTCGCTTGCACTGGGCAGAGATCTCTCGGCCGACGGGGTGGGGCGGGTTCGGTGGGGAATGCCGCGGCCTACTCGGACCGCAGGGCCCGCACCGGGTGCAGCCCCGCCGCCCGCCGGGCGGGCAACACACTGGCCAGCACGGCAATGGTCACCGCCCCCACGGCCACCCAGAAGACCATCAGGGGATGGATCTTCGTGGGAATCGACGGGAAGTAGTAAATCGTCTCGTCGAACACCTTGCGCCCGGTCACCCAGGTGAGGGTCCGCTCGATCTCATTGATGTAGCGTACGAAGAGCAGTCCCACGACCACCCCGACGCCGGCCCCCACGACCCCCAGGGAGACCCCGTACGAGAGGAAGATGGTCATCACGCCCCGCGAACTGGCCCCCAACGACTTGAGAATGCCGATGTCGCGGGTCTTCTCAACCACGATCATGTAGAAAATCGCGAGGATGCCAAACCCCGCCACGGCGATGATCAGGAACAACAGCACGTTGAGGATCATCGACTCGACTTCGACGGCGGCCAGCAGCGGCCCCTGCTTCTTTTCCCAGGTGCTGACGTGGAACTTCCCGGCGGGAAGCGCCGCCTTGAGCCGCTCGACCACCCGGTCGGGATCGACCCCATCCTTCAGGCGGATCTGGATCCGGGTGAAGGCCTTCTCGCCCGATTCGGGATCGATCATCCCCCGCATCCGCTGCAGTTCTTCGATGTTGCAGAAGACCAGGTGCGAGTCGTACTCACTCATCCCGCTCTTGAAGGTGTCGACAATCGTTGCGTAGAAGTGGCACGGCTGCGGCGGACGGCCGGCGGTCACCGTGCTGATCTTGATGTCGTCCCCGGGCTGGGCCATGGTCAACTGGCGGGTCTTGCCCGTCTCTTTGTCGACGTACGGGACCGAGACCAACTGATAGCCGATGTAGACCCGGGCCCGGTGGGGGGCGGCGGGATCCTGCGGTTCTTCTTCGGTGTTGCCCGCCACAAAATCGCGGACGGCGTCGTCGGTTTCACTGGCCCCCTCGGCGGCGGTCAGGCCGGTCGCCGGTTCCTCTTCGTCTTCGGGCTCGAACACGCGGGCCCGGCTGATGCGGTCGCGGCGTTCTTCCATGTAGGTGGGGTGCAGATCCCAGCCGGGGGGTTCATTCCCCGTGTACAGCGGCCCCCGGACCTCGACTCCGTTGTCGTCCTTGAGGGGTTTGTAGTTCTCGAGGTGTTCGGCCAGAGCCCCCACCTTCGATTTCGAGACCGGGTCGATGCCCACAATCGAGACGTTCTGGGTGATCCAGTTGCCGCCGTATTTGAAGCTGATCAGCCCGAACACCTCGACCGTGGGAGACATCGCGGCGATGTCTTCCCCCGCGGCCTCCTGGATCAACTGCATGTGGCGGTTGGGATCCCATTCGCCATCGAGGCTGAAGGTCTCCACCAACACGTCGGACAGCAGCCCATGCAGACGAAAACGCATTTCGGTGCTGAAACCGGCCATCACACTGTTGACCACGATCATCGTGGCCACCCCCAGCATCACGCTGATGATGCTGGCGAGAGCGATGAAGCGCGTCCGCAGATAGCGGGTACACAGCAGCAGCTTGTACATGGGCCAGTCCCTTGGCGACGAAGTCAATCTCTGACGGCTGCCGGGCACCGATGGTCCTCCAACGGCGTCAGCAGACAGTCCGTCCCCAAAAAGCAGCTCCTTCGGGGACGGACTTTTCGGAGTTTAGTCAGTCTGGCGGCTTCTGGGTAGGCCGGATTTCAGCCTGTGTTGGGCCGCCTGTGTTCCAGGCCTCAGCGTCGCCAGCCTCGGCGGGAGATAATGACCAGACTCACCGCGAGGCTGGCCAAACAGAGGGTTCCCGGTTCCGGGACAGTCCCGAACATGTAGTAACCCGAAGCAGACTGGAAACCGGTATTGACATGTGTCCCGGAAACCTCAAAGGTCACCCCGTAGTAACCCGCCTTGCTGAGACCGAAGTTGAAGTGCTGATGGCCACCTGCCGGAAGCTGGAACTGATCGGGCAGTCCGTCGAGCGTTGAGACAATCACTTGAGGACCAGACACGCCGTCGATCCAAATCGAAAACTCGCTGTTGGATGGCTTGTCGATGGCGGTCACCCGCCATGTGAGGTCACCAACCCAATCGGCGGCTGACAGCGATTGATTTGAAATCCCGACGAATGGGACCCCGGATGTGGCGGTTTCCGGAAAGACCCAGACCGAATCCCCCGCCAGAGCTCCGGTGAAAGAGAGGGAATTGTCGAGTGGGGCCAACCGGGTGGCCCCGGTCAGGAACAACAGCTCATCCGGGTTGTAGTAGGTGTCGGTCCCCACCGCGACGCCATCCACAACCGCACCCGCACGAACCAGAATCTTGCTGGTGAGTGGAGAGAAGGACACGGCCAGGTCGGCATGGCCCGAGGTCATCACGGGGGGCAAGCCAGGCAGGGTCAATGCCTGGGCAGTCGAATCCGTCAACCTCACAATCACCAGCAACAAGGCAATCTGAGCCATTTTCGGCAACCAGCCTTGGCTCGACGCAAGACGATAACGAACATCAAACATGAGCAACGCCTCCTTGAGTCAGAAGAAATGTTTCTGAGACCCGCAATCAACGCATCGCAGGTGACGAAAATATTCCTCACCAATTCAGGATGCAAGTAAAAAATGAATCCCTCAAAGGATTCAGACGCCCGCGAGTCACTTGGAAAACCAATTCCCCCTGGTCTTTTCTATACCCTCACACAATCCCCTGTGCGGTTTACCTGGTGCCCTCCAGGACAGGGTCGCTGATCGAGACATCAGCAGTCTGCTCTTCCTGGCATCGCTTTCCGGGTGTCCGCTTATCCGCACTACCTCCAATTCATTTCCGCCGGACTATCGGAGATGGAGACAGCAGCCAACCCAACAGGTCGCGCATCTCTTCGGGGGTGATCTTTTTCTCCAACCCTTCAGGCATCAGCGAGACCCCGGTCGAGTTCAACTCGGCAATCGCCTCGCGGAGGATGGTCTCCTGCACGTCATTGGGACGCTTGAGCGTGAGGCTGGTGGGGGTTTCGGTCGCGATCAGTCCGTTCGCCACCCGCCCCTCCTGCAGCAGCACCGAGTATTCGAGATAGGCGGGTGTCACTTCCCGGTTGGGATCCAGAATGTTCGCCAGGACCTGCTGGGGAGTGTGATGCCGGATGGTTTCGAGGTTGGGTCCGACTGTCGCCCCCTTCCCCCCGACCCGGTGGCAGTTGGCACATTCCCGCTCGAAGACCTTGGCTCCCCGATCGGGGCTGGGTGTTCCCTGCAGCGCCTGCTGGTAGTTCGCGATGACGTCGCCGCGGGGAGACGCTGTGTCGGACGCAAACAGAGCCCGCGCCCGATCGCAGATCGCAGGATCGGCATGCCGCATCAACTGACCCCGCCGGCTGGGAGGAAGCTGCGCCGCGCTGACCACTTTCTGCTCGAGAGCGGTGAGCAGCCGGGGGATGCGTTCGGCCCGCGCCAGCAACGCCTCGATGATTTCCCCTCGGAGCGCAGGGGTGGCCCCGGACCACCGGGCGAGCAACAACTCGGGTATTTCAGGTTCAGAAAACGCCGCCAGAGCCCGCACCGCCGAAAACTGCACGCCTCCCGGAGTGGCTGGGGCCAACGCCGCCAACAACGGCTCGCGGGCCGACTCCCAGGTCCCCAGCGTCAACAACTGAATCGCCTGCTCGCGGGCCCCCGCCGCGGCATCCGTCGACGCGGCCAACTCACGGGCATCGGCCAACAGCGCGGTGACGAGGGGAGTGGTGTCTGGCAAGGTAGCCGCCAGCGTTCGTCGGGTCCGTTGCAGCCCTTCTCCCAGTCCCTGCACCAGTTCCATCTTCCAACCGCGGTTGGCGGAGGTGAGGGTTTCCTGCATGAGCAGCGTCTGGATTTGCCGCAGTTCCGCCTCGTCTCCGCGGGCCCCCACCGATCGGGCGAGTTGCCGCAACCAGGGACGGGCGAGCTGACTGGCCGCCCAGTCTCGATCCCCCAAGAGTGCCTCCAGCAATTTTCCTGCGCGGTCTCGGACCGAACTGAGGATTGCCGGGCGGACGAATTCGTCGGCCACATCGTGCCGGGCAATGGAGGCCAAGGCTCCGACGGCCGCCGGTTCGGCGCTGCTCCCCAGAGTGAAGGCGACCTGCATCCGGACGCGCGGTTCACCATCTTCGGCGAGGGCCAGCACGCGTTCCCGGAGGGGGGCGTCACGGGATAACCAGGGCTCGGCCAGACGGACCGCGTGTTCGCGCAAATGGCCATCGGGATCGCGGGACGCCTTCAACAGATCGGCGGGAGCGAGGGCTCCCAGCCCCTGCAGCCCCCACAGCGCCAGCAACCTGCTGCGCGGCTGGGGGGACGATTCGGCCAGTTTCCTGAGTGGTTCGATCACCGTCTGATCCTGCCGTTCGAAGATCAACCGGGCCGCGGTGTCGCGATGCCACCCATTGAGATGTTCCAGCAGAGCGACCAGTTCGACAGTGCCGAGGCGGGCGAGGGGCTGGGCGGGAGGCCGGGGACTGGTTCCGGTGCGCAACACGCGCCAGATCCGTCCCCGGTCGTTTCCACTGCGCAGGTCGAGTGCGTCTTTGATGTCGTCCGGAATCGACCAGGGGTGTTCGATGGTTTCGCGGTACATGTCGACGATGTGCAGCGTGCCATCGGGTGCGTTGGTGAAATTGACCGGGCGAAACCAGGTGTCGGTCGAGCGGACAAACTCGGTTTCGACATCGATGCGCTCCGCTGTGAATGTGACCCCCGCCGGGGTCAATTGCTGGCGATGCACGAGGTTACCCGCCACGTCGGCGACGAAGACCTGTCCCACTTCGTCCGCCACTCCCCCGGCGGAGGAGTTCCAGGCATCGCCGCGAAAGACAGTGACCCCACTGGCCGAGGTGAAGTAACCCCCAGGAACCAATTCGCTGCGGGGATAGAGCTTCCCTTCGGGATCGGTGGTCCAACGGGTGGCCCGAAACGCCCGCCAGGGCTCAGGAGGGCTGCTGCGGAAGACGGGCAGGGTGTCGCCTGTTTCCGCACAGTCGAACAGGCTGCTGCGGGGAGCGACAAAGGGATTGCGGGCCAGTTCCTCGGCCGGCAGCACCACATGGATCACCGGATTGCGGATGTTGCAGAGAAACCGGTTGCCCCAATCGTCGAGGGCGTGGCCAAACCGGGCCCCCCCCGCCTGCAAGCGGAACTGCCGGGTGCGCGGGTCGAGGGCGAAGTCCTGGACTCCCATGGCGACGGGGGGCGTGAGTGGCTCGGCCACCGCCTGGATCGTGCCGCCGTTGCTGCCCCCTGCCCCGTGGATCTGATGATCGAGCCCCCACCGCAGGTTGTTCATGACCGCCTGGATGTTGAACTTGCGGAACCCGGTGTAGAGCCGTTCGCGGACATCGGCGACCCCATCGCCAGTGGTGTCCTGGAAGTACCACAGGTCGGGGGTCGCGGCGACGAAGACTCCCCCGCGCCAGAACGCGAGCCCCGTCGGCCACGAGATCCCCTCGACAAAGGTCTGCGCTTCGTCGAACCGGCCGTCGCCATCGCGGTCGGTCAGGACCCGAATGCGTCCCAGCGGGGCGTCGGCCGACTTGTCGGTGAAGGGCTTGTCGGTCGCCGGGTTGGTGAAGGGATAGTCGTGCATTTCCAGCACCCACCCGCGCCCCCACTCGTCGTACTCGATTGCGACGGGAGAGCTGATCAGCGGTTCGCTCGCCACCAGCTCGATCTCGAAACCGGGCCGGGTCTCGAACGTGTCCCGGGCCTCGGTGGGGGAGTTGGGAGCGAACCGGGGAAACTCGAGCCGGTCTTGCGCGAAGGTCACCGCCCCTGGAGGGATCATACCGGCCCACAAGAGCATGCAGCACAACACGCCACCCCAGTCCCGCAGACTGGCCCGCCACCGAACCGCCCCAGCACCCATGACGTCATCCTCTGAAAACGAAAGACATCGTCCGTCGCCCAGAATCCGGGCTTGTCTAGTTCAGGAAGCGCTCGAGCACGTTGCGCGTCATCTGCGAAACGACGGGATCGACCAGGATCGAACTGGGCCAGGTGATCGAGCCAACCGAAAAGACCTCGCCGCCGCTGGGGGTGTCATACGACACGATGTCGGCCCCCCCCTTCTCGGGATTCTGACCATGCGCGAGGATCCGCACATTCTTGGGGGAATGAGGAGAGACCTTGTCGGTCTCGTGCCCCGAGGCTCCGCCGGGAACGCGACGATGCAGGCTCGCGTGACCGAACAGATCGCCATTTTTCATCCCCGTCCCCTGGTAGGCCCAATGCGCGGCATCGGTCACCTGGTAGGGAGCGCTGGTCATGATGCCGTCGTAGGTGAAGACCACCCCCAGGAGGTTGGCCTCCGATTCGTGATAGACGGCGAACCGGCTCTCGGCCACCCCCTTGGCGATGCGGTCTCCCTCATCTCCGTTCATCACCACCATCGTCGTCGGGTCGGTGAACCGCACCTCGCAGTTCAGGCCGTTACCCCCCAGGTAAATCAGCTTCCCGCCCCGCTCGTACACCCAACGCTTCACCGCGAAGTACATCTCTTGAGTCCAGTACTCGGGATGGGTGCTGATCAGCAGGGTGTCGTATTCGTCGAGATCGAGAGTGCCGTCGTGCAGTTGGGTTTCGGCATAGTAGTCGTACGCGAAGCCTTCCCGTTCGAGCCAACCCAACAGCCGCCACTCGGCCGGAGCGAGATGACAGGCGGCCCGTCCTTCGATCGGCTTGTCGATCGATTCGTCTTCAGGAATGAGGTTGATTGCCTCGGGACGTTCGAACGACAGCGGGGCATAATCCCAGACGCCGTAGTTCTTGTAGTCGGGATCGGTGTAGCGGTGCAGTTCCTGCCGCGAGTTGACGCACGGCACCGGCGGCAGCTTGTCGGCGTTGATGTAGTTGCTGCGTCCGCCGAAGGCGTTGTAGGCGTTCCAGGTGATGTTCGACGCCAGCACCGCGAGGTTATGGCGGGGCTTGGCCGGTGCGACGATCCAGGGGAAGGAAAAGTAATGCCCCGACTTCGTGCGGGCCTGGAAGTAGTACAGCCCCGAGGGGGCCGGCGCGGTGACGTACTGCTTGAGCGCCGGGTTGGCGTAGCCGAACTTGTTCCACTCGACTCCGGTCCGGGTGTAGTCTCCATCGGGGGTGATCTGGACGGTGGCCCGGGGGCCGTGTTCGTCGTACCAGCCGAGCTTGCGAATGAGCTGCTTTTCGAGACCACAGCGGTACAGCTCGAGTTCGTAGGCCTCGGGGGAGTGAACACGGAATTCGGACTGCTCCCCCTCACGGACCCACTTCGGCCAGGGATAACCCAGCAGACAATCGGAGAGCAGACGGAACTGGTAGGGGCTGCCGGGAGAGACGGTCATCGTGACCCGTTTGCCGCCATACCCGGGCTTGTTGAGAGTCACCCGGTATTCACCCGGCGGGAGATCGAGATGCACCGAACCCGAGGCCCGCGACCGGGTCTCCCACGAGCCATGGTTGCTTTCGAACTCCAAGAGCACGTCGGGAATCGCGACGTAGCGTTCATCGCTTACGTAACCCACCAGCATCGGTTCACTCCTGCACGGGACCAGTTCGCTCCGCATTCTACGGAGGAGCATCCTCACACAACAGCGAATGCTGATGGATTTGCCAAAAGTGGCTCACGCCGCCGTGACGGCTCGAGGCCCAGCAGACCGGGGAGAGACTCTCCCCACAGCGAAATGCCCCGGCGACACCGCCCCTCAACGGACTCCTTCCGTCAAACCGGCCGGGATGGTGATATTGGCCGAGGAGGCTCCTTCGACTTCGACAATCTCCAGTTCGGGGAGACTGACCTTGGCTCCCTTACGGCCGAAGACCACCGGAATGATCTCTTTCGAGACCGCCGCGTCGAAAGTCAGACCGAAGTACTTGTGGGCCGGCGTCGAGAGGCGCAGCACCCACTTGAACAGCTCGACCCGCAGTGCCTGCCACCACGGCAGCTTGCGATGGGTGATGATTTCCTCTTCACCCACTTCGATGATCCACCGCTCGGCGGCGATGTTGATGCGTCCCTGCCGGTGCAGTTCCCGCAGTGCACCGCGGATGTCGGGCTGTTCCATATAGCCGTAGGTGACAATGACCGAGTCAATGTCATGTCCGATATTGACCACTTCGTAGCGGTCAGTGGTGGCGATCTCTGGGACCGAGACCTGGTTCACATAGAACAGGGTGACGTGCGAGGGAAGCACGCCGTACTTCTTGAGAAAGATCCGGAGGCTGACCGGAACATAGTCGTCGAGGCTGCGGATGGGACGCGAGCAGAGGAAAACTGCGGCCCGGTCGCTTTCGACCAACCGGCGGCGTCCCTGGATGAGCGAGCGGGCGAACGGCAGGTTTTCGCGCAGGGTCACCTCAAGTTCGTCGAGCATGTCCCGCAGGGCGACCAGCCATTCCAGCTTCTTCCCGTCGCGCACACCGAATTCGTAAAAGGCTTTGGCCAATTGCCGGCGTCCCCATTGCCAGGTGACCATGATGGTCACCAGCAGGGCGGCCACCAGGACCGGGAAATACCCGCCGCTGGTGAACTTCAGCAGGTTGCTGAAGAAAAACAGCAGGTCGACCAGCATCAATGGAGTGCAGACCGCCAGAACCTTCCACAGCGACCAGTTCCAGCGGTAGAAGGCGACATATCCGAACGCCAGCGTGGTGATGCCCATCGTTCCGGTCACGGCAATCCCATACGCCGCCGCCAGATTCCCCGACGTGCGGAACAGCAGCGTGACCGCCACACATCCAAAGAACATGGCCCAGTTCACGAGCGGAATGTAAACCTGCCCCTCGGTGTCGCGACTGGTGTAACGGACCGCGTGCCGGGGCGAGAACCCCAGCACGATTGCCTGCTTCACTATCGAGAACATTCCGGTGATCAGCGCCTGCGAGGCGATGAATGCGGCGACTGCCGAAATCAGCAGGTCAATGAACAGGATCACCCCGTCGACCGAGGGATTGTTGGTCATGGGCGTCAGTGCATAGAACGTGTTCGCCCTTGGCGGGACCCCCTTTTCGAGCAGGTAACCCACCTGGCCGGCGTAATTCAGTACCAGGCAGGGGAGCACAATGTAGAGCCAGGTGAACATCACCGGCCGCCGGCCCGAGTCGCGGGGGCTGACACTTTCCCCTTCGCGCAGTGGTGTGTCGGTGTGGGCGGTGAAGTGGCCGATGTCGGCATACTTCGCCTCTCCCCCGGTAATCGCCAGCACCACCACCCCCAGAATCACAAACGCCCCAATGCCGGGAAAGTTCCACAGGAACTGCAGGGCGTACAGCGGATTCAGTGCGGCGAACACCTCGGGGTGCTTCAGCATCCAGGGAAGCCCCTTGAGGGCGATCCACGGGAACCAGACGAGCAGCATGAACCAGCCGAACAGCCCGCCAATCTTGCTGGTGCCCCGCCATTGCGGCTTGAACAGCACAAACAGACTGATCAGGGTGGCCCACAATGCCATCTGCTCCCCCAGCGGCTCATAGGCCCCCAGCATCGAGATGGGTGGGGTGATAATTCCGTCGGCCGCCAGCAACCCCGCCGCGCTCACCACGAGGAACGTCAGCGTGGTCATCCCGGCAATCTTGCCGGTGTAACCCTTGAGCAGCCCCCACAGGGCGAAGGTTCCCCCTTCACCCCGATTGTCGGCCTTCATGATCAGCAGATCGTATTTGACCGTCAGGAAGATCAGCGCCCAGAACACGAGGCTGAGACTTCCGAGGGCGTCGCCTCGCGACACCAGTCCAACTCCACCCTGGGCGATAAGGGCATTGACCTCGTCGGCAGGCAGATGGTGATTCCTCAGATGAATGGTCTCGCGGGTGATTTCCATCACCGTATACAGCACGGAAGTGCCGATGTCGCCGTAAACCGTTCCGGCCGCCTCCCGCATGCGGGTCATCAGGCTGCCATGCCCATGGGAGTGCGCCTTGACGGCGTGGGCGGCATTGTCGTGCGAGGACGAAGGGGGAACTGCCGCAGGCCCCCCGGAGGAGGCCCCTGTCGACACAGACGATGGGACGGCCGACGACGAACGCGATGGATCAGACATGCCGCAGAGAACCCTGAGGGTTCTCCTCCGGATGAAAACGGGAGACCATCCTCGCCGGATGATCGACGTTTGACAGACTAATCTTCTCCACGGGTGCGACGCCAGCACACGCCCTTGGAACCTTGTGTCAACTGCTGCGATTTTCGACAGTCCCACAAGCAGCGAGGCTTGACGACAGCCAGGAGAGTTATTCCTTCCCGGGTGTTCGCCCCCAGGGAAAAACAACACACGGCATGATGGCCAATCCATCACGCCGTGTGGTTTTCAAATCGCGAATCCAGAATCCCGTCCAGCCAGACCCAAGCGTTTGGGGACTGCGGAATCAGCCCCCCTCGTCGGTGGGCGGTACTTTCGGGCCGCCTGGAAGTTCACTTCACAGGAATACCGAAGTCCCCTTCGAGATCGCGCCAGTACGAGTGGACGTGATTGGCGTTGTTCTGCGTGTTGTTGTACTCGATGAGGAACGTCGGTCCCTGCACCCGGTAGTAGTGCCGCTGGTTGCGATCGGGCTCTCCCCACCAGGCGAACTGGATGGTGTCGAACCCGGCCTTCATCAGGCGCTCGCGGCGCTTGGCGGCGACGTCGGCGGGCATGTTCTTCAGATATTCTTCCAGCAGCGTGTTCAGCAGTTTCTTCTGGTCGGCCGACATCTGTCCGGCGGCCAGACCGACGGCGGGGGTCCGGTCGGCCTGGGGGGTGTTGGCTCCCCGCAGGTCATCGGGGGCCTTGGTATCGATCACGATCGTCTTGAGCTGCTCGGGGGTCGCCAGCTTCAGCACCTGACGGGCGAGGTCTTCTTCAGCTCCCAGCACGCGGATGGCCCGCTCGGGACCGGCATCGATGAGAGCGGGGTTGGTCCCGTAGAACTCGGGGGTGCTGCCGACCACTTCGCCGTTGTTCAGCGTGAAGTTCAGCGAGAGGTGGTGCCCTTCGAGCCGCCAGCCCCACTGCCCCTTCGCCGAGGGGGTGCCGAAGAGGCTGAGGTAGTACTTCCCGGGATTGCGGCGTTCACGCCGTTCGCTGCGGTCGCCCCCCTCCAGCAGGTACAGCACTTCTTCGAGGCTCATGATCGCGAGGGTCTGCTCGTAACCCGCTTTTGAGAGACCGCTGGCGATAAACTCCTGGGCCGCCTTGAGAGCACCCCCCTCCAGTTCGCGCAGGGGGAGCCCCTTGCGTTCGCGGGGAATGAAGTGCCAGTTGAGGCGCTCGGCATCGTCGTACTTGAACGAGGCCCTTTCGAGCTGGGCGGGCGAGAGCGACTTGGTGAACTTCTCAGCCGCCTGGAACATGCCCTGGGCGGCGGGCACCTGGTTTTCAGCCTGCCCACGCAGCAGGGCCACCATGCCGACCAGCACCAGGCTGGCGGCCAGCCATTTCGAGAGGGGACGCGACATCTCGGAAACACCTCACATGAGCCAAGGGGGCGGCACGCCACGGTCGACGGAACGCTTGCCCCGCACAGACCAGGACCGGTGTCCTCCACCGGTCCCCAACGTCTCGCAGGGTAGTTGGCCCGACGTCGGGAAGTCCAGTGCTGGACGACAACCCAACCTCCGCCGCCCCTCCAAATTGCCTTGGCAATGGATCCTCACAGAGAACCTCGGCCATTGCCCCCCCGTCAGCGTCCGGTAAATACCGCCAGCCCAATCTGCCCGGCTCTCGCCGTCAGACTCACCTTGCCCTGCCGTTCGGTTCCGCATTACAAAACCGCGCTTTTGCCCGGGTTACCGCAATCCGGAATCCACACCGCGAGAACGAGTTCCGATGTTTTCCCACCCGCCGAACCGCCATCGCCTCGGGGCTCTCGCCCGCACTCTGGCCTGTCTCGCCAGCCTGCTGACAGCCACTCAACTGCCAGCGGGCGAGTCGGGTTTGATCGCCCCGGAAGGGTTCACCGTCACCCGGTATGCCCCCGATGACCTCGCGCACGACATCCATTGCCTGACGATCGATTCCCTCGGTCGGGTCGTGGTGTCGGGGCCCGGTTATGTGAAAATCCTGATCGATCGCGATGGCGACGGCCAGGCCGATGAGTCCCAGACCTTCGTTGACGGCCCCGAGTCGGGTGCCCAGGGACTCTGTTTCGTGGGGCGAGATCTGCTATGCATCGGTGACGAGGGGCTGATCCGCTACCGGGACGAAAATGGAGACGATCGGGCCGATGGTCCGCCGGAAACCTTCCTCAAGATCAAAACGGGGGGAGAGCATCACGCCCACGCCATCCGCCGCGGGCCCGATGGCTGGTGGTACCTCATCGCCGGGAACTTCACCGACGTCAACGGCAGCTACGCCACCACCGCAACCAGTCCGATCCGTACTCCCAACGGGGGAGTTGTACTGCGTCTGACCCCCGACCTCTCCCGGGGAGAAATCGTGGCCGATGGACTGCGCAACGCGTACGACTTCGACTTCGATTCGCAGGGTGAGATTCTCACCTACGACAGCGACGGCGAACGGGACATTTCCCTCCCCTGGTACCAGCCCACCCGGGTGCTGCATGTGCTGCCCGGAGGGGAACAGGGCTGGGTGACCGAAACGTGGAAACGCCCGAACTACTTCCTCGACGCGGCTCCCGTCGTGGCCGCCACCGGCCGGGGTTCGCCCACCGGGGTGGTCTGCTATCAGCACACGCAATTTCCGGCCAAATACCGGCAGGGGCTGTTTGTTCTCGACTGGACCTTCGGGCGGGTCCTCGCGGTGCCGCTGGTCCGACAGGGAGGCACGTTCGCCCCCCGTCCTGCCGAGGAATTTGTGAAGGCCGATGGGGCCGAAGGTTTCGCACCAACCGACGCCGAGGTGGGGCCCGACGGGAGTCTTTTCATTGGTGTGGGCGGACGGGGGACCCACGGTACGGTCTACCGGGTCCGGTACGACGGCGCCAGCGAGCGGGAACGTCAGCCACAGTTGCTGTCGCTCTCCGCCCAGTCGCCCCCTGCCCAAAAACTGCAGGCCTGCCTGGAACCGATCCAGCCCAATGCCAGTTGGTCGCGTGCCGTGTGGGTGCCTCTGGCCCGGCAACTGGGGGAAGCCACGTTTGTCGGCGCGGCGCTCAATGAGCAGTTGCCCGCCGAGCGACGCGTGAGGGCGATCCAGATTCTGGTGGACGAATTCGGGGGATTGACCGACCAGACGCTGAAGAGTTTGACAGCATCGAACCAACCTGCGGTTCGGACCGCGGCCGCCTGGTCGATCGGCTTTCAGACCAAACCCCGTCCCGCAGACGCAACCCTCGCGGCCTATCTCGCCGACACCTCGGCTACGGCACGCCGCCGCACTCTCGAAAGCCTGGCCCGACTGCAGCCCGATTACAAGCCGCTGCTGACACCTCTGGCCGACTGCCTCAACCACGAAGACCGGGAAGTGAGACTGGCCACGGCCCGGCTGGTGGTCCGCATGCAACCCAATGAGGTACGGGGACTGGCGGAATTGGGGCGTCCGCTGGGCTGGCGGGCCGCGCTCTCGAGCACGATCGGATACGTGTGGCGAACGCTGCAGGAAGGCGAGGGAGTCAATGCGTTTGGCATCGATTTTGGAACGCGGGTACTGGCGGGGAACCATCCCGCCTCGATGAAGCTGGAAGCCGCCCGGTTGATCCAGATGTCTCTCGGAGACCTGGGGGGACGCGGGGGAACGCCCGGCATGTTCCATGGCTACACGGGAACTGTCGCTCCCGATCTGGCGCTGCCGGAAATTTCCCGCCTCGTGACGACTCTCGAAAAGATCTTTCCCGTGGGGGATCGGGGAGTGGATGCCGAAATGGGTCGGATCATCGCCATGCTGGCCCCCCCCTCGAGCCGACTGGCCGAGGGTCTGCTCGGACAAATCACCCCGCAGAGCCACCCGGTGGACGACATCCACCAGCTGACTTGTGTTTCGCGGCTGGATGTGACCCTCTCGGAACGGAATACCCGCGAGTGTGCCGAGGCGCTGCTGGCGATTGAAGGGAAGATTCGGGAAAGGCAACTTCCGCAGGACGCCAACTGGAACGATCGGCTGGGGGAATTGTTCAGTGAACTGGTCAACCACACTCCCGACCTGGCCCAGACGCTGGTGGCATCGCCCCGATTCGGCCAGCCGTCGCACGTGGCGTTTCTCTCGAAGCTGGAGGAAGAGGAAAGCCAGCGGGCGACCGAGGCGTTCACCCGGGCCGTGCAGGCCAATGCCGACTATCCGTGGAACAATGATCTGGTGTACGTGGTGGGAGGGGCCCAGACCGATGAAAGCCGACAATTGATTCGCCCGCTGTTCGAACGGCATGACCTGCGGCTCTCGGTGCTGATGGTGCTGGCTGAGACCCCTCAGGAAGAAGACCGGCCGCTGTTTGTGGAGGGACTCGAATCGGCTCCCCCGGAAACGCTGGCCGCCTGCGTGGGCGCCCTCGAACGACTCTCCGAGACCGAGGCCACGCCGGGCGAGTGCGTGGCACTGGTCAAACTGCTGCGACGACTGGGGTCCGATCGTTCGGAGTTCCCGCTGCGGGAAAAGGTCGCCCGGCTGCTGGTGCGGCAGGCCAAGACCGATCAGGAATTCGTCTTTGGGGCGGCGGGTTACGTGGCCCAGACAGAGGTCATCCAGCGTTGGACCGAATGGGCCGCCACCACCTACCCCGACGAAGCGCGAGAACTGCTGGGATCGGGAGGGATCGACGAACAGTCGCTGCGAGAGCGGTTGGCCAGCATCGATTGGAGCGCGGGGGACGTCGAGCGGGGCGAAATGCTGTTCCGCAAACAGGGCTGTGCCCAGTGCCACGGCAACGGGCAAAGTCTCGGTCCCGATCTGTTGGGGGTGACCTCGCGATTCTCGCGCGACGATCTGTTCATCGCCATCGCCCTGCCCAACCGGGATGTCTCGCCGCGGTATCAGACGGTGCTGGTCGAGACCAAGGCGGGCAAGTCGTACTCGGGGCTCGTGGTCTACGACTCGGCCGACGGCATTCTGTTGAGAAACGGAGTTGCCCAGACCTATCGGGTGGATGCCCGCGACATTGCCAACCAGCGGACGCTGCCCAACTCGCTGATGCCGGAAGGGCTCTTGAAAGACCTCGACGATCGGCAACTGGCCGACTTGTACCTCTACCTCAAGTCGCAGTCGAATCGGACCGCCGCGAGAGGCACTGGGGAATGACATTGCGCCGAGGCTGAGGCGGTTTCCGGCAACTGGAGGATGCGGGTCAACACCGGCAACCTGCGTAGCGCCGTCACGCCCCCGGCCGCTTGGGTGTTTTCCGTTTCGGTTTCTTGCGCTGGGGTGCCTTCACCGAGCGTCGCGCCACGGGCCTGCCGGGGGACTTCGACTGAGATTCCTCCGCAGACGACGGGTCGGTCGGCGACGGCCCGGCAGTTGGCAGGGGCTTCAGGCCGACCCTGTCGCACAGGGTCAGCAGCGGGCAGTCGGCACAGCGGGGGCGACGGGCGATGCAGACCCGGCGACCGTGATGGATCAAGCGGTGGGAGAAGTTGATCCATTCCTCGGGAGGGAGCAGGTCGACGAGGTCGCGTTCGATCTTCACCGGATCCTGCTGTCGGGTCAGTCCCAGCAGCCGGGTGATCCGGCGGACGTGCGTGTCGACCACCACCCCGGTCGCCTCACCGAACGCCGTTCCCAACAGGACATTGGCCGTTTTGCGCCCGACCCCCGGTAAACGGGTCAACTCCTCGATGGTGCGGGGCAGTTCTCCCCCATGGTGTTCGACCAGGGCCTGAGCCATTCCACGCAGATTCTTCGCCTTGGCGCGGAAAAACCCTGTCGATTGGACCAATCGTTCGACCTCTTCCTGGGAAGCGGTGGCGAGGGCCTGGGGAGTCGGAAACCTGCGGAACAACCCAGGGGTCACCAGATTGACCCTCTCGTCCGTACACTGTGCGGACAAAATCGTCGCCGCGAGGAGCTGGAAAGGACTCTCGTGGTGCAGGGCGCATTCGGCGACGGGATAGTGCTGCGCGAGGGCTTGGGCGACAGCCAGTGCCTGCTGACGACGGGCCTCCTGGCGACGCGGGGCGCGGCTTCGAACCATGCGACTCTCCAGACCGTTAAGACCGCACGGAAGTTGGCGGGCAGTTGCGAATTGCGGCGCTCACTTGTGGACAGACGGCGCCGCAGACCAGTACATTGCAGGGCCGTGTTCACACCCGAAAGTGCAACCAGATGGCGGCTGACTACCCGGAACTCTATCTGCAGGGCTTGCGACTCTTCAATGACGAAGAGTTCTTCGAAAGCCACGAGGTTCTGGAAGAACTGTGGACCGAGACCCAGGATGAACGGCGCAAGTTCTATCAGGGTCTGATCCAGGCCGCAGTGGCACTCTTGCACTTCGGAAATGAGAACCTGGGGGGGGCGAAAAAGGTGTACCTTTCGTCCCGGAAATATCTGGAGGCGTACCAGCCCGAGTACGAGGGACTCGACGTTTCCGGATTCCTTCAGGCGATGCACCATTGCTTTGCGGAACTGTTGGAGAATCAAGACCTGTATCCGGCGGGAGTTGTCCTGCGGGACGACCGGATTCCCAAGGTCAGAATTCCCGGAGAGTGATTGTCACCCATGCAATACGAACCAGAGTTCAGTGCCGACCTGACCGGCTTCGAGGGACAGGTTCCGCTGTTTCCTCTCGACGGGGTGGTGTTGTTTCCGCACGTAGCGATCCCCCTGCACATTTTTGAACCGCGGTACCGGCGGATGACGGCCGACGCCCTGGAAACCCATCGGCTGATCGCTCTGGCCGTTCCGCGGCAGGATCGCCGGGACGCGGGGTTGACGCCGCTGCACGACGTGGTCTGCGTCGGGCGGATCACCGCCGAGGAACGGCTTTCGGGGGGGCGTTATAACCTGATCCTCACTGGATTGCAGCGGGCCCGCATCGAACGCGAAGTGGTGAATGACCTTCCCTACCGCATCGGGGAGCTGACTCTGCTGCCCGACAGCTACGACCCTGCCAATTCGCGGGATCGGTCCGAGCGGCAGCGCGAACTGCTGACGGGATTCAAGCGGCTCTCAGGCGCGGCCGCCAACGACACTTTGTTCCAGCAACTGCTCGACGCCCAACTCCCCCTGGGGGTGCTCTGCGACCTGCTGGCCGCCGCTATCAAGATGCCCGCCGCCTCGAAGTATCGGGCTCTGTCGGAAGTGGATGTCGATACCCGCAGCAGGTTCCTGCTGGAAACCATCGCGGCGTTGACGATTCCCTCCGACCCGACACCTCAACGCCTGCGGTTTCCACCACGCTTCAGCCTCAACTGATTTCATGTCCCAAGACAAGTCACCCGTTGACCTGGCGCGCATCGAGCGGGCGGTTCGCGAGATCCTGGCGGCGGTCGGTGAAGATCCCGACCGGGAAGGACTGCTCGAGACTCCCGCCCGCGTGGCCCGCATGTATGCCGAGATTTTCTCGGGCCTGCACTCGCACCCCGAGAAACACCTCAAGCGGGTGTTCCACGAGACCTACGATGAAATGGTCCTCGTGCGGGACATCACGTTCAACAGCATGTGCGAGCATCACCTGCTCCCTTTCCACGGCGTGGCCCACATCGGCTACCTGCCGAATGGACGGGTGGCCGGACTGAGCAAGCTGGCCCGCATCGTGGAAGACATTTCGCACCGCCCCCAACTTCAGGAGCGGATGACGCACCAGATTGCCGACCTGATGGAGCGCGAGCTCGAAGCCAAAGGGGTGGTGGTGGTGCTGGAGGCCACCCACACCTGCATGACCATCCGCGGCGTCCGCAAACCGGGCAGCCTGACCATCACCAGTGCCGTTCGTGGTCTGTTCAAGCGGAATGAATCGACCCGCGCGGAAGCCATGTCGCTGATCATGAGCCGCAAGTAACCGGGCCGACGTCCCCATGCCCGAAGCCATTCCCTTCTTCGCCCTGCGGCTCATCGCCGGTATTGGATTCATGCTGCTGGTGATGCCCCGGCAGCGGGTCACCAGCGAATTCTTCCGGATTCTGCTGCTGGTCTGTCTCGGGCTGGGGGTCGTGGCGGCCCTGACCTCCGTCGGCGGTCCGTGGGGTTCCATTCTGATTGGCGCGGTGGCGTTTGTCGGTTCCGTACTGTGGCTGCTCGAACGCCGCACCGGGGGAGAGGTTTGCCTGATCATCATCACGGCAGCCGGCCTGTTTGAGACGTTCCGGACCGTCTTGCGACTGGCGGCTCAAGGGGACATTCCCACGGGCGAGCTGGTCCTGTCGACCGCCGCCTCACTGGGGACGCTGGGGTCGACATTGGCCGGCATGCTGCTGGGCCATCGCTACCTGACTGCGCCGGGCATGCCACTGGCCCCGCTCGAACGCCTCAACAACGCCGTGGGGCTGGCTGGCCTGCTGCGTCTTGCGGTCTCGGCCGGCATGCTGGTGCTCCACGGATTTCCCAGCCTGTCGAGCGTGGCCCTCGCCTGGTGGCTGCTGCGCTGGGTGGGAGGAATCGTGGGGCCGCTGGCCGTGTGGTGGCTGGTTCGCCGCATCCTCGTCTATCGCAACACCCAGTCGGCCACCGGGGTGCTGTTCGTGGGGGTGATTCTTACCTTCCTCGGAGAATTGTCGGGAGATTTGCTCTGCTGGTCGACCCACACCCCGTATTGATGGTGTGCGGGGGACTCGCGGCTGGCACTGCATGCGCTTCTGATCCGGCAGTGCTCCCGGCTCCACGACCGCCCCTTGCGGCTACGACGACCGCGCAACCAGACGGCCGCGCTCTCCAGACAGTCGAGGTACGGGGTCCAGAAAAACAGCCGGCCGGATTCCCCGTGGGGGAATCCGGCCGGCTTTCGGTTTTGACTCTGACCGCCGTCGGGCAGAATTACAGTTTCTTCAGGCTGATGTTGCGGAACTTGACCGGATCACCGTGACCGGCGAACCCGAAGAAGCCCGACTTGAGATCCTTCCCGGGATGCGGGGAGTTGGCCATGTACTCGGTGATCTTCGACAGGTCGGTGTCGAGAATCGTGACGCCGTTGAGTTCGACCTTGATCGTCGACCCCTTCACGGTGACCTGCTCGTAGTTCCATTCACCAACCGGACGCAGATAGCCCCGGTGGGCGGCCGCCATGCCGTAGGCCGAGCCATGAGCCTGACGCGGGTCGAGACTCTTGTAGTTGGGGTGCTCGGTGTCGAGGACCTGCAGTTCACACATCCCGGCGTAAGCGGGGTCTCCCTGCCCGGGATAGCGGATGGCCAGACCATTGTTCCCCGCGGGAGGGAGCTGGAATTCGACCCGCACGATGAAGTCCTGGTATTCGTCCTTGGTGTGCAGCGCCCCCCCCTTGCCGGGCTTGCACATGATCGCGCCAGCTTCCACCTGATAGTTGTCGACGGCCCCGGCCCAACCGGTGAGGTCTTTGCCATTGAACAGCGAGACAAATCCTTCAGGATCCTTGCCCCGCAGCAACTGGTTGGCTTCTTCTGCGGGAATCTCGCGAATGAAGATGTTCTTCCACCGCATTTCACCACCGTGCGTCTGCAATTGGATCGAACCGCGGGGGAACAGCGGGAGCTTGCGGTCCCAGTAGTTCTCGAGGGGGGCCTTGTCGACAATCAGCTTGTCGTTCAGGCGAATGGTGGTCTTGTCACCCACCTGGATGATGTGGAAGCGGTTCCACTCTCCCAGCTTCTTGTCGGCCAGGACCAGCGGGTCCTTGCCAGGATTGCCAGCGGTGTTGTTCCACAGGCCTCCCGATCCCTTGTTGGCCCCCAGGTTGAACTTCTGGGGATCGGTGTAGTCCCAAATCTGGATCTGCGGAGTGGCCCGCAGGTAGATGCCGCTGTCTCCCTTGGGGACCATCTTCCAGTCGATGTAGAACTCGATGTCGCCGAACTCCTTGTCGGTCGTCAGGTAGGCCCCTTCACCGTCATTCACCAGGTCGCCATTGGCATCCACCCGCCAGTGCTTGAGAGCATTTTCCTGGTCGGCCTTGCGCTTGGCCTGCAGGTCAGCTTCCGACATCTGCTTGAACTTCCGGGGATCCATCGTCTCTTCCCCGTGCCAATTCGAAAGGTCCTTCCCATTGAACAGGGCCATGAACCCCTTGGGAGCGGTGTTGTTTTCCTGGGCGGGCACATCCCCCACCCAAGCCAGGGTCAACAGCCCCAGCGCCAGGCAGCCAATCGACAATGAACGCACAGTCGGTCTCCTCTGAAGTTGCGGGAACTCAAATTCCACTCAGCGGCATTCTAACGGCACTGCGGCGGCGTGGTAGCGAACGCCGCGGGCATCCGCCAACCCCCGACGTGCCGCCTCACGACGGGCCGCCTTATTCGGTCCAATAATCGACGACCAGCGCCTTCTCGATCCGGGGGATCGCCAGTTTCACGAACTCCTCATGCACGGGGTGCTTGAGATAGGTGTCGCGATCTTCATTGCTGGCGAAGGTCACGAAAAAGCAATGTGTGAAGCCCTGGGCCAGATTCTCGGGGCTGACGTTCGTCCCCCGTTCAAAACCCTGAATTTCGCGGATGCGGGTGGGCAAAGCCTCGAACGCCGCCTCGACCTCGGCCACCTGGGCGGGCGTGGTGTCGGACTTGAATTGGAACAACACAACGTGCCGCAGCCGCCGTTCTCCATCATCCACACCGTGCAACGCGTCACCCACCTGTTCGGCCACAAACCGGTTTCCCACGGCATTCAGGTGGACGCCATCCGAGGTCAACACCCCCTGCTCGGCATTCTTCGGATTCGCCTGCCGCAACCGGGCCACAAACCGCTTCCGCAAGTCGAGCAGCGGCGACTTGGTTTGACGGGCCACCTTGCGGCTGAGGGCGGCATACTCCTCGAGCATTTTGTCGAGCGGGTTGGAGCCGTCGGTCTTCTCGCCAATCACACTGGGAGTGCACAGCACGACCCGCGCCCCCGCCCCCTGGATCTTCTTGATCAGACGCTGCAGTCCCTGTTCGTAGTCTTCCCGCGAGGTCCCGCGCCCGTTCTGGGAGTGCCAGACGTCGTTGATCCCGATGTAGATCACCACCAGATTCGGCTGGCGCGACAGGACATCGCGCTCCAGCCGCTGCTCGAGGTCGGGCACGCGGTTCCCGCTGATTCCCGCCCCCACAATCTCCACTTTGACGTCGGGATGGGCCTGCGCCAGTTTCTCGCGGACGAGGGCCACGTACCCTCCCGGTTGCGCCCCGGCTTCGGTGATCGAATCACCCAGGAAAATCACCCGTTCACCCGGCTTCAGGAGTGGCTCTCCCGCCATCACCATCCCTCCCCTCATCCCCACCAGACCGACGAACACCCCCAACACCATTCCACACCAACGAAGCATCGGCATTCCCAATCTTCCAGAGAACAGCAGAGACGGATCAGAACCCCGGTGATCAAAACCCAATGGCCAACATCCCGCGGAGGATTTATCCCGGCACATCACGCCTACCCCGGGTTGAACTTAGCGAGCCCCGTGCCCGAAGCCAATCGCTCAGCGGGTGGTGCCGGGGCTGTCCGACTGACCGGGACCGCGGCGGTCCATGTGCGGACTACCCGTACAACGGAGTGATCACACTGCCGTTGAGCAGTTTGTTTGGACGCCCCAGCGGATCCAGAATTTCCACCTCGGGATCGACACCAAGAGAACTGAGAATGGTGGTTCCCACGTCGGCCGGCGACCAGGAACGAGACACCGGATACGCGGCGATTTCATCCGACTGACCGATGACCTGACCACCATTCACTCCCGCTCCCGCGAACAGTCCCGAATAGACGTGGGCCCAGTGATCGCGGCCGGGTTCCGTCGAGCCGGGGAGAGTGGAAATCCGCGGGGTCCGGCCAAATTCGCCCATCACCACCACCAGAGTCTCCGACAGCCGGCCGCTGGCTTCCAGATCGTCGAGCAGGGCCTCCAGGCCCTGATCGAGCTGGGGCAACAGTACAGTTTTCAACCGCCCCCAGTTGTCGACGTGGGTATCCCAGGTTTGCACGATTCCCATGGCGGCCTGAATCATGGGCACCCCGGCCTCGACCAGTCGGCGGGACAACAACAGGCTCTGCCCCAGCTTGTTGCGTCCATACCGATCGCGGGTCTCGGCCTCTTCCCGATGGATATCGAACGCCTGCGTCACCCGGGCGGAGGTCAGCAACGAAAATGCCGCCTCCTGCTGCGACTGAAAGCCGAGCGCACGCCCCCCACGATTCGCCTCCACCTCCTCAAGACCAGACAGCAGCGCGCGGCGGTTCTCCAGGCGGCCGGGTGGGACACCTTCCCGCAGAGAGAGGCTGTCGACCCGGAAACCGGGTTCGTTGGGATCCTGATTGATCGACCACGGATCATGCCGCACCCCGAGAAAACCGGCATGCTGTCCCGGCCACGTCAGGGGACCTTCAATCAGGTAATTGGGGAGGGAGACCCCGGTCGGAATTCCATCATTTCGCGGCAGAACAGAGTCCAGCGCGGCTGCAAAATTGGGAAAGTCGGTGCGGGACTGAACCCGATCGAGGTCACTCCCACCACGGGGCACCGGAGTGGGTCGCCCCGTGAGGGCAACGTGGGTCGCCAGCAGGTGATTGTGCTCGGTATGCGAGAGCGACCGCACCACCGCCACCCGGTCGGTCCGACGGGCCAGGCGGGGAAGGTGTTCGCAGATCCGCAATCCCGCCGTGGCCGTGTCGATCGAGGCGAACTCACCGCGAATGGCGTCGGGAGCCTCGGGCTTGGGATCCCAGGTATCCAGCTGGCTGGGCCCCCCCGACAGCAGCACGATCACAACCGACTTCGCCCGCCCCACCACGCCTTCGCCAGCAGCGAGTTTCCGGGCGGTCAACGGCAGCGATCCCGCCAGCACGCCACCGGCGGAAAGACTCAGGAAATCGCGTCGGGAAAGGTTCCGGAGGTTCATGGTCACTCGTGGAAACAGAAGTCTTGCGGCCAGAATCCCCAAGGCATTCCCGCCAAGAAAAGCGGGAACAACACCCAGCGGACCCCCACAGGGAGCATTTGTTTATTCTATCCGCGCCCCCCCGAACACATCAACAACATCCACTGAGTGGCGATGGCCGCTGAATCTGGTGGGTTGGGCTCCCCTCCGGTCCAGGGCTGACCAACGAGCAAGCGGGCCAGAGGTCCGGTCATCTCACGCACCGATGGGATGGCGGGGTACGGACCAGCAAAGCCGGCGCTCAAAGGCCGCAGTCGCGCATTTCCATACGGTCAGCGATCTTGGTCGGTGACCCACCGTCATCAATTCAGGTCGAAGCCTGTCAGCAGGTGCTCAATCGCATCAGCCCGGGCGGCAACTTCCAATACACTCCGGCGGATCTCCTCCGCATCGACCGTCGCGCGGGGATAGGTGTCGTGCACCATGAAGCGGGGCCGCCCTCCCTCGTCATGGATGGCGATGCTGCCGTGGGGAATCTCGAAATTCAGTCTCAAGGCCTGTTCGAAGAACGCCGGTTCGGCATCGCAGCACATGCTGGAGATCACCAGCAAACGCTCGGCTGCCGCATGGCTGCTCGCCTCGACAATGACCGTCTGTCGTCTCCCCGAGGCGAACTTCACCCGGACCAGATGGCGACGTCCCTCATTGGTCCACTCCACGGCGGGATCGTCCCGAAAGGCTTCGTCCAAAAGGCTGTCGAGATCGCGGGTCTGCCCCAGAATCGCCTGCAGCAACTGGGCCGCCTTAATGCCATCCTGCGGACGATTCGCCGGATTCTTGTCCAGCAGCAGCGACAGGCACTCGGCCATCTCGAGCGAGACCTCGGGGATGATCTTGCGGATGTTGGGCAGTGGTTCGCGCAGCACTTCACCCACCAGCACCGCCAGGGTTTCCCCATGAAAGGGAAGACGTCCCGAAAGCATCAGGAAGTAGGTTACCCCCAGCGAATAGACATCGGTCGTCGGGCTGGCCACCGCTCCATCGAACAATTCAGGGGCCATGAACTGTGGGGTGCCACAGAGTGGTTCCCCAGTGCGTCCCTCGCCATTCGAGTTCACACTGCGGGCCAAACCGAAATCGGCGATCTTGGGAATTCCCTGCAGAGTCAAAAGCACATTGTCGGGCTTCAGATCGCGATGCACGATCCCCAGCCGGTGGGCTTCGGCCAGCCCATCCGCAATACGCGCCGCCACCGCCGTTGCCTTCACAGGAGACAGGACGTGCTCATCCCGGATGATCTGCCGCAGCGACCGCCCCGCAACGAATTCCATTTCGAGAAAGTACAGATCGTCGAGCTGTCCCACGGCATGCACCGTGATGACGTTCGGATGAATCATCGCGGCCGCCGCCCGCCCCTCGTTGAGGAAGCGGTCGACGTACTGGCGGTCATCACGCACCAGTTCGGGCATCAGGATCTTGAGGGCACACAGGCGGTGCAGGTCGCGATGCCGGGCCAGGTACACCTTTCCCATTCCCCCCCGCCCGAGCAGCGAATCGAGGTGGTAGACCCCCAGATCGGCTCCCACCAGGGGATCTGGAGGTGTTGACTCGGGGGGCGTGGGCGCAACCGTTTGCGAGTGGGCAACCGGCATCCCCGGAACGAGCTCGAATACCGACGTCTCACCCACGGTGACCGGACGAGGATTGCGGATTTCGTACCCACAGTGAGGACACTCGATCACCAGGTCAACAGCCAATACCGGCTTGCCACAGCGCGGGCAGTCTCTCTGGGCATCAGGCAGTGGATTGGCAGCAGGATCGTGCGACATCTGTCTTTGACCGCGGGTTCTGTCGGAACTAGAGTTCAGTTTAACTTGTTTGATGGAAGTTCCTAGTCCCTGACGTTGTGCCCAATCCCATGAGTCGCGGGATGCACGATTGTCTGCCCAGGAATGACCATTCGACGGAAAGCACCGCCCCATGCCCACCGATCCAGACATCGAACGTGCTGAACCTCTGTTTGAGGAGGATCAGTCTCCCGGGGCGAACAGCGCAGACCAAGCGGATCCATTCGGCCAGCCCACGCCGATGTCCCACCCAGCCCCGAGTTCAGAGGGAAAGCTCACCCGACGGCGATTCGCCGGTCCGGGTTGGCTCGAATCCGTGGGGTGGGCCTCACTGATGTTGCTGCTGCAATTGTTTGTGTCGCTTGGATTCACTGCCGTCGCCATGCTGATGTCCTTCTCAGCAACGCCGAGCCCCCCGGCACCCACCCCACCCGCCTTTGAGACTGAGGCCGCCGCCGAGGCCGAGTTGGCACCCGCCGCACCGACGGAACCGGCAGAGCAAATGCTCCAGCGCATTCAGCCGCAAATGAAAATTCTGATGCCATGGATGTTCGCCGCAGTGGGGTTGATGAACTGCATCTACGCGCTCACCCTGGGCCGGCTGCGACTTGGAACCATGGAATTCCGGCAACTCGGCTGGCAGTGCCCCTCCCTGCAACATCTGATCCTGCTTTTCTTGATGTTCATCCCTCTCTCCATTGTCTGCTCATCGTTGCAAGGCTGGGCCATCCAGCTGTTCCCGAAATCAGGACACGATCTCGCCGAAATGTTTGGCAGCCTGCGACATCTGCCGCTGCCGTTGCTGATGGTCGTGCTGGCTCTCGCTCCGGCGGTTGGCGAGGAACTGGTGTTCCGGGGAGTCATTGGCCGCGGATTGCTGGCCCGCCATGGATGGTTCTGGGGGATCGCGGTCACCTCGGTGATGTTCGCCACCATTCACCTGTCACCCGCGCAGGTGATCGGGGTCCTGCCTTTGGGAGTCGTGATTCATTTCGTCTATGCCGCAACACGCAGTTTCTGGGCCCCCATGCTCGCGCATTTCCTCAACAATGCCCTGGCCTCGGTGATGCTGAAGTTGTCAGATCCGACAGCGGCGGAATCGGCGGAGTCGACAGGCGAGACCTTCGACCTGAGGTTGATCGGCCTGTCGGCCGTGGCGCTGGTGTTTCTGGTTTCCTGGCTGTGGACCACCCGGGTTCGTTTCGTGGATCCGGATGGTATCGCATGGAATCCGTCGGAGGCCGACTGCGGTATTCCCCCGCAAGGGAGCGATTTCCATCGTGAAATCACTCCACCCCGGGTCTGGGAGATCGGGGGTGCACTCGCAGCACTGGTCTCTCTGCTTTTTCTGGGCCTGCAAGCACATTGAGCCCCAGTCCGCACCTGCAGCTCCGGACGGGGAAGTTCCGCTTCCCCAATTGACCTCAGTCTCCCGGCTCTACGTCGGAGAGGCTTGTGTAAAGAGTGTCAAGGAGTTCGGTCAGGCAGCGCAGCTGATCGGCAGGCAACGGGCGGAAAAGGTGTTGTGTCAGGTCTTCGACAGGATGGTCGAGCCGCGCCAACAGCTCGAGCCCAACCGGGGTGATTTCGACCCAGATCACACGGCGATCCTGCTCACAGCGGCGCCGCACCACATAGTTCTGCTTTTCGAGTCGGTCGATCAATCCGGTGATGGCTGGTACCTGTTGAATCAGGCGTTCAGCCACTTCGAGGGAGGGAAGCGGCCGACCTTCCCGCCGGAGGATGCGCAGCACGTTGTACTGCTGGTTGGTCAACCCCTCATGCCGCAGCAGCCTTCCAAACCGGTTGGAGATGCGATCGGCAGTCCGAATCAGTGAGACTCCCGCGAAGTATTGCGGCGAATGTTCCGGATTGGGGGCACGGGGCTCCACAGTCATGGGGGTCTTTGATGCCCGGGGGGCCGAAAGATTTGCGCGATGAAGTCCGAACAGGACCAAGTCGGGGAATCCAGCCCCGTTCCGATATTTTATCGGTCAACGATCGATTCGGAAATGATTTGAATCCCCCGAAGGCGACTTCGTTCCGGTGGAGGACTACCTGCGTTCGACTCGATTGATCCCAGTTGGCGAAATCAACCCTTTGCCCAACAAAAAAACCCCAGCCTCGACTGGCGAGACTGGGGTTGCGGAATGGGCGGCACTGGATTCGAACCAGTGACTTCCACCGTGTGAGGATGGCACTCTAGCCGCTGAGTTAGCCGCCCGAAATCAGGAATCCACGCTGCTGTCAGTCGTGTCTTTCCCGGTAGGACTCATGCAGGAATTTATCCGCTGCGAGGGAGAATCGCAAGGAAACCAACGCGATTCCAGTCTGCAGAGTGACAGACACCAACCGGGTCGCAGCGGTTCAACCGAAAAGTGCGAGGCTGATGGTCGGCAATTGAACCATCCCCAGCCCTCACTCAGTCTCCATCCCCCGGTTCAAAACGGGGAGGCTCAAATTTAGGAACCGCTGGTCCGCTGGAAACTTGCGAATCCCGCTGCTCCAAAGGGGCTGGACGGGATGAGGGAGGAGCCGAACTCGAGGGATGTGACGATTGGTAGGGAGAATGCACACTTGTTCTCAAGTGATCGTCGATGCCAGCCAACCCCTTTTTGAAGTCAGCCACTCCCTTCCCCACCGTCTTGGCCACCTCGGGGAGCCGCTTGCCAAACAGCAGCAAGGCAACCACGAAGAGGATGATCATTTCCGTGGATTCAATCCCGAACATCGCTCTGACCTCTCCGCTGGCAATCCCGGCACAACCAACATTTCCCGCCATCACACCTCCACCGCAACGGGTGGCTCAGGCATCGACCTTCTTCGGTGCATCGTCCGAGGGATTGTTGATCTCATCCTCGATCCCCTGCATCCCCTTCTTGAACTCGGTGATGCTCTTCCCCAGCGACCGGGCAATATTGGGAATCCGCGATCCCCCAAACAGCAACAGGGCAATTCCGAGGAAAATCAGCAGCTCGGTGTGGTTCAATCCAAACATCACAAGTCTCCTGTGCACCCCGGCAACACCCGGGAAAATGTCTGTTCCGCGCTCACATCTCTGGCCGGCGAATCGGGGATTTGAGGATCGCTCCCCACTCCACGATTCACTCACGTCCCAATTCACTTTCGTCCGACGCCAGCTTGGCCAAGGCTGTCGGACACCGTCCGCTGACTGCGGAACTGGGGTTGCCGGGATCCGTGGCTCCTGCCATCTCACAACAAAGTCCCAGCCGACGATCGACTCGCCCAGCATGGGTCCTGCCGTGGCGGCTCCCTCCGCGATCCCGCTCCTTCAGACTACCGCATTCCCCTCCCTGACAACAGACTTGCAGCGACCAGGTTTTGCCCAGACACCGCCCGGCACTTGATCCGACGCTGCCAGGGGAACCAAGGCAGTCGATCGATCCCAAGTGCCGCGAGCCAGGGGAACTGGCGAACGCGAACCGGAGCATGGAGCCTGCCAAACGGAGGAACCCAGCGCCGAATCCAGCCTGTTGTGGCCAATCGACAGCAGTGAGGTCTGGAATCCAGCGAAGTGAATCCGACACTCAAAGCAGCCAATGGCACAGCAACAGATGCCTTCGCAAGGCCGACATTCAGCCCCCGCGCCTGTTTGCCGAAGGTGGGTTCCCACTCCGTCGATCCGCGAATTCGCAGAGCATTTGAGCGAGATGAATGTATTCTAATCGGCCGGGAACAGCCGTCAACTCTCTACCCCTCTGGGTTTCCGCCTTCCGGGCAGCGTGGTTGCAATCGACTCGCCCCCCTGTCACGATCGCTACTGTTCAGTCGTGTTTGTGTTCCCACCCCTTTCGGCTGACTCTTTCCATGCCCACCGCGAACTCCTCCGGGCCCCGGGGACAGTGGTCACTCTGGCTGCTGCTCTCCCTTGCTCCCCTCGTTTCTCTCCCGACGGGCACCGCTCCTGTCTCTGCCGCCGAACCGTCCGGGCTGGAATTCTTCGAGCAGAAGATCCGTCCCCTGCTGGCCGAACGGTGCTTTGGCTGCCACTCCTCCCAGACGGCCGATCCCAAGGGGGGACTTCGTCTCGATACCCGTGACGGACTGCTGAAAGGGGGTGACAGTGGCCCCGCCATCGTCCCGGGCAAACCCAACCGCAGCCTGCTGATCGCCGCAGTCCGCCATCAGGACCGGGTCATGCCCCCCAAGGGACCCGCACTGACCGAGCCGCAGATCGCCGATCTGGTCGCCTGGGTCGACCAGGGAGCCCCCCTGCCCAACACCCCTCTCCCGGCTCCTGCCGCACGCGACCTGCAGGCGGCCCGTCAGTGGTGGGCATTCCAGCCGCTGGCCACCATCCCGGCCCCCTCGATTCAGGTGCCGGGTTGGGCCCGCTCGACACTCGACCTGCATGTGCAGGCTCGCCTGGAGGGGGCCGGATTGACCCCCGCCCGCCGTGCCGATCGACAAACCCTGCTGCGCCGGGTCACCTGGGACCTCACCGGGTTGTTTCCCACCCCCGCCGAGACCGCGCTGTTCCTGGCCGACACTGCCCCCGACGCCTTCGACCGGCTGGTCGACCGCCTGCTCGCCTCTCCTCACTATGGGGAACGCTGGGGACGCCACTGGCTCGATGTCGCCCGCTATGCCGACACCAAAGACGGTGTCCTCATGTACGGTGACAACCGCATTCGCCCCTATGCCTACACCTACCGCGACTACGTCATCCGGGCCCTGAACGAAGACATTCCTTACCCGCAGTTCGTACGTGAACAACTGGCGGCCGACCAGATTGTTCCCCCGGTCGAACCGTGGCGGCTCGGTGCGCTGGGACTGCTCACCCTGGGACGGATGTTCGACAACAACATTCACGACGTCATCGACGACCGCATCGACACCGTCACCCGGGGTTTCCTGGGGCTGACCGTCTCGTGCGCCCGTTGTCACGACCATAAGTACGACCCGGTCTCCATGGCCGACTACTACGGACTCTACGGCGTCTTCGCCAGCTGCGAAGTTCCCCTGCAGCTCCCCTTGATTGAAGATCCCCAGCAGATTCCGGGAGGAGCGGAATTTGAAGCCGATCTGGCCAATCGCCAGAAGGGGGTCCAGGAATTCCTTGACACGCAGTACAGCCTGCTCCTGGAAACCGCCCGCAGCCGGGTGACCGATTACCTCGTCCGGGTCGCCACCAAACCGGCCGATCCCCTCGAAACCGCAATCTTCTTCCTGTCATTGGCCCCGGAGGATCTGCGTCCTCCCATCGTCGCCCGCTGGCGGCGACTGGTGGAGCAACGGGGGGGACAGAACGATCCGGTTTTTGCCCCGTGGTCGGCACTTCTGGAAAAATCCGATGCCGAACTGGCTCAGGCGGGAGTCAGCGAGAGGATCCTCGAAGAACTGGCTCAACGCCCCTCGGGGTGCGAACCGGGGCAACTGAATCCGTTGGTTCTGACCGCGCTGCGCGAGTCTCCTCCCCGTTCGCGGGCCGACGTCGCAACCCGCTATGGCCAGCTGTTGAAGTCGGTCTATGACGCCTCGAAGCCTCCCGCAGATGCCCCGCCGAATTCCCCCGTCTTGCAGGCTCCCGACGCCGCGCGGCAACAACTGCTCGAACTGCTGGTGGCGCGCGACAGCCCAGGCTGGTTCCCCCGCGCCCAGACCCGCCGCTACATGTCGCGCATGGAAACCGATTCGTTCGGCGGCAAGGTGAATGAGCTTGATGTGGTGGCGGTCAAATCCGCGGCGGCACCCGCCCGGGCGATGGTCCTGGTTGACAGTCCCGAACTGCATGCCCCCCGTATCTTCCTGCGGGGCAATCCCTCCCGCCCTGGACCGGCGGTCGAACGCCGGTTCCTCGAAGTTCTCTCTCCCGCGGCCCCCGCTCCCTTTCCCCAGGGGAGCGGCCGACTCAACCTCGCCGATGCGATCACCTCAGCCGACAATCCACTCGCGGCCCGGGTCATCGTGAACCGTCTCTGGATGCATCACTTCGGCGAGCCGCTGGTGGGTAGCCCCAGCGACTTTGGCAGCCGCACCCCGGCCCCCCGCCAATTGGCCTTGCTCGATGAACTGGCCCGCCACCTGATCGCGCAGAACTGGTCCCTCAAGAGTCTGCATCGCGAGATCGTGCTGTCGAGCACCTATTGCCAGGCCAGCGACGACCGTCCGCACTGTCGGCAGATCGATCCCGAGAACCAGCTGCTCTGGCGGATGAATCGCCGCCGACTCGACCTCGAGTCGATGCGCGACACGCTGCTGCAGATTTCGGGACGGTTGTCGAACACCGTGGGGGGCCGTCCCATCGATGCCGCCGGCAATCCGGGCGAACCCCGTCGCACGGTCTACGGGCTGGTCGACCGCCAGAATGTTCCGGGGTTTTATCGGGCATTCGACTTCGCCAGTCCCGATTCCTCGGCCGAGCGCCGCCCCCAGACCACGGTTCCCCAACAGGCGCTGTTTGGTTTGAACTCGCCGTTTGTCTTCGAACAATGTCGCGGGCTGGTCGCCCGACTAGAACGCCAGGGGCTCTCGGCCCCCGGCGAGCGAATCTCCTGGCTGTACGAGCAGGTCTTCCAGCGTCCCCCCTCGGCGGAAGAAAGTCAGGACGCGGCCCAATTCATCGCGGCGGCGTCCACTCTGGAGGGAACCGCTCCCGAGTCGCCGCTGCAGCGCTGGGAACAACTCTCCCAGGTGCTGTTGCTCTCGAGCGAATTGCAGTTTGTGGACTGACCGTTCCACCGCTCTCCCGCACTGATTCTTCCCCCGGCCTGCCCTTCCTCCTCTCCCGGTCAGCCCTCTTTGCCGCGAGGTTTTGCCATGTTTCTCTCACGTCGCGACTACCTCTCCCGCATGGGAACCGGACTGGGCATGCTGGGGCTGGCCGGACTGCTCGCCGATGAGGGACTGCTGGCCCCCGCCGAGGGGGCCTCTCCCCTGGCGGCGCGCGGGCCACAGTTTCCCGCCAAGGCCAAGCATGTGATCCATGTCTACCTCAACGGGGGGCCCTCGCAGGTCGATACCTTCGATCCCAAGCCGCTGTTGAAGAAATACGACGGGCAGCCACTGCCCGCCGGTAATCTCACCACCGAACGGCATACGGGAGGAGCTCTTCCCTCTCCCTTCCGCTTCGACAAATACGGGCAATCGGGGATGGAAGTGAGCGAGATTTTCTCTCGCACCGCCCAGCACGTGGATGACATCTGCTTCATCCGATCGATGCACGCCAACACCCCGAACCACGAACAGTCGATGCGGTTGATGAACACCGGCGACGAGCGGCTCAGCCGCCCCAGCATGGGTTCGTGGCTGACCTATGGACTGGGGACCGAGAATGAAAACCTGCCGGGATACGTCGCGATGTGCCCGGGACTGCCCGTGGCCGACGTTTCGAATTGGCGGTCGTCGTTCCTCCCCGGTATCTATCAAGGCACCTACATCGACACCCGCAAAACCAAGGTGGAGGAACTGCTCGAAAACATCCGCAGCACCGGCTCGACCCGCGGCGACCAGCGACGGCAGCTCGACCTGTTGTCACGGATGAACCGCCGGCACCAGGCCTCACGCGGCGAAGATGCCGCTCTCGAGGCCCGGATCGAATCGTTCGAGCTGGCGTATCGCATGCAGGACTCGGCTGGCGAGGCGTTCGATATCGCCCAGGAACCGCAGCACATCCGCGAACTGTATGGCGATACGCTGCACGGCCGGCAGTTGCTGATCGCCCGCCGGCTGGTGGAACGGGGGGTCCGTTTCGTGCAGATTTTCCACGGCGATGTGCAACCATGGGACAGCCACGACAAGCTCGACGAAAATCACCGCCGCCTGGGCATGGAAGCCGACCAGCCCATCGCCGCCCTGCTGACCGACCTCAAGCAGCGGGGGCTGTTTGAAGACACCATCGTGCTGTGCGGCGGGGAATTTGGCCGGACCCCGGCGGTCGAGCTGTCGAACGGCAAGCCGGCGATGGGGCGCGATCACAACCACTGGGGGTTCACCGTCTGGCTCGCGGGAGGCGGGGTCCGGGGAGGCCAGGCGATTGGTGCCACCGATGATTTCGGCTACCGCGCGGTCGAACAGCCAGTCCACGTGCATGACCTGCACGCCACATTGCTGCACCTGCTGGGCTTCGATCATACCCAATTGACCTATCGCTACGCCGGCCGCGACTTCCGTCTCACCGACGTGCGGGGCGAAGTGATCGACCAGGTGCTGGCCTGAAAGTCGCCCCCCCACAGTATGCTGTGGCGGGGCGTACGGCGGTTCACGCTCCTCCCCTGGAGCCGACGCCTGGCAACCCCAAGTCCGCAGAACCGAGGGGTCCGGCGCTCTGCACTGCGCAACCCCAGATCATCAAAAAACGCCTGCTCCCAGTGAGAGCAGGCGTTTGGGTGACACGGGAATGAGGCCCTTTCCAACAGAAGAAGGAGCCTGTGCGTCGCACGTGGAACACAGCCCCGGCCTCAGTCTTTGTCGCGGGTCTCCACTGTGGCGGCCATCACGATTGGTGCCGAGCGGTCGGCCCCCTTCACGAACTCGATCGTCTGAATCACCTCCGCACGTTTCGGATTCACGGCGATGTACCGCAACTGCCGTCCCTGCAGGTCGAAGGCAAACTTCGAACCAGGCACATCCACTCGCCGGATGTAATCGGCGAAGTGTTCGCCATTCCGCAGGGGATGATCTTCGGTTTCACCATCGGCGTAGTGGATCCGCACGATCATCGTGACCGCCCCCTTCTCACCGATGGGGAAGCCCCACCCACTCACCCCCGACAGCAGGTGAATCGTCCGCGCGGGAGCGTTGCACGCCAGCGACACCGACTTGGGCATCTTTGGTGCCATCTTCCCTTCGGGCCCGTTCAGCAGAATCGCGTTCGGGACCTTGTCTCCCTGGGGATCGACCAGCTGGAAGGGAACACCTTCGAAGGTCTTGGGTTTCCAGTCGTCAAACACCATGCGCTCCACGACCCCTTCGGGATCGAAGAACATTCCCAACGTGCTGACGATGGTAGCCCCCTTCCGCAAATCGAGGGGCACAAACTTCCCACGCTGCGCGAGGAATTCCAGCAGGTTGGCCATCTCGGTCGGGTTGATCTGTTTTTCGAACCCTTCGGGCATCAACGACTTGTTTGAGGCAATCAATTCCTCAACGTCCTCCCGCAGCACGCTGTACTTCTTGGCTTCGGTGTCGAACAACTCGAGTGTGGTTTTGCTTTCACCCGCCAGCAGTCCCGAGATGGTCCGGCCATCCTTGAGCGACACGGTGTAGACCCGGAAGTTTCCCTCCACGCTGCGGTTGGGGTCGATCACATTGGTCAGCATCTCTTCCTTGGGATGCACGGCCATACCGGTCAGATCGGGACCAATCTTCTCTCCCTCACCGCTGTGCATGTGGCACTTGGCGCAGTTCTTCTTGAAGACCTCTTTGCCCGCCCGGGCATCACCGCTCTTGAGCGCCAGTGGAAGCAATTCCTGCAACACTTTTTCGCGGTCCGGACTGGGCAGGCCCCCGCCGGCCGCCAGCAGCTTCTTCGCCCGTTCGGCCAGGGCTTTGTTGGGATGGGCCGCGAGAGCCTGCTTTTGGTCGAGCTTCAGTTCGCCCAATTGCAGGTCGCGGTTTTCGATCGCGTCCAGCAGCGACCCGGCAGTCTCGGGACGGGACAAGAGAACGCGAATGGCCACCCCTCGCACCGCGGGGGTCAAGCTGGACAGCCGCTCGACCAAGGCCGGTCCCAGCCCGTCGGCACTGCTGCCTCCCAGCGAATCGACCACGCCTGCGGCGAGGCTGGGAGTGCTTTGGGCGTTGATCAGTCCCAGGACTTTCTGCACCACCTCGGTGTCATTCGCCCGGAAGGAGATCAGTTCTTTCACCGCGGCGAGGCGGGCTTCCTCACTATCGGTCGACCGGCCAGCCACCTCCAGCAGATCACTCACGACTTTGGCCGAGTAGCCTTCGAGAGCCCGGCTTCCCCAGGCCGATCCGAGGCGAATCAAGGCTCCCTTCGAACCGGCGGGGAGCCGCTCAAGCAGAGCCACGACCCGCTGTTCTCCGGCGGCCGACAACTGGATCTGATGATCTTTCGGCCAACCCTTCACCAACCCGGCCAGCACCGCTTCGGCCGTTTTGGGATTCATCCGGGCGAATCCCTGAACGGCGTTTTCGACCTCGGTGGCCGACGGTTTCCCCCGCGCCCAGTGTTCGCTGGCCCGGGCGACAATACCCAGGGCCCGATCTCCGAGATCCTGATTTTCAAGCTGCCCCAAAGCAGGCAGTACAAACGCCACCTGCACGGCGGCCGCGCTGGTCGTAGCGTCGGCCAGCCAGCGATCCTGATTCACTTCGTCCCGCGCGATCAGCGGAGCCACCAGGGCTCCCGCCTCCCGGCTGGGGGGTTGATCGGCGAGGGCCAGAATCGCCGCCAGCCGGACCTGCGGATGGGAATCGTCCAACACCCGGGAACGAGCCAGGGCCGAAACGCTCTCGGCCGACGGCGGCAGAACCTGTATCGCGTTCCGTCGCACTCCGGCCGAAGGATGCTTCAGGGCCCCTTGCACGACATTCAGGGCGGCCGCGTTCCGGCCATCGAGAGCCTTCAGTCCCTGCAGGGTCCACAGGGCGTGGATCGCCCCGGGATTCAGTCCGATCTCATCGACGCTGGTCTCCTTGACCAGGTTCAGCAGCGCGGGGACCACATCCGACGAGCCCCGCTCGATCAACAGCCGTTGGGCATGCCGCCGCCAGAACGCATTGCCATCGTTCAATGCCGCCACCAGATCCGCCGGTGAGGCACCGGCCAGGGTCTGGCGACCAGGCTTGGCAGTTTCGCCGCGATAGGCCACCCGGTAGATGCGCCCGTGTTTCCGGTCGCGCAGGTCGGTTTCGTAGGCATTCCCCTTCCCGGTCTGGAAACCAGCCGGGGTGGGGTTGTGCTGCACGATGTAATTGTACCAGTCGAGCACCCACACATTCCCGTCGGGGCCCACCTCAGCCATGATCGGCGCGGCCCATTCGTCATCACTCGCCACGAGGTTCACCGGACTGGCCGACTTGAAATCGCTCCCGTGGGGAGAGATCAGAAAGGTCCCCACGAGGTGTCCCGTCGGCTCACAGACGAAGGCAGTGCGGTTCCAGAAGGGTCGAGGATAAGTACGGGCCGTGTAGATCGAGTGCCCGGCTCCCGCCGTGTAGCCCCCAAACTGGTCGACCTGCCGGACTTTGTCGGTAATCGCCCGAAACAGGTGACTGTTGGCAATGGTCCCCAGCACCTCGGGGCCCCAGCCGCGCACCCGCTCGTAGTAACGGTTGGCGATCGGCATGTAGACACTCGGGTTGTGATTCGCGGTCGAGCCGAAAATCACCCCTTCTTCCGAAATCCCGAACCCCCACGTGTTGTTGTTGGTTGAACGAATGAACTCGAGCTCACTGCCATCCGGGCGGAAGCGGAAGAATCCCATCCGGAAACTCTGCTGTTTCTGTCCCTTCACCACCGGGGCCGAGTCGTTGTACCCCTGCATGGCCCAGATCCAGTTGTCGAGCCCGTATTGAAAGTTGCTGACCCCACCATGTGTATCTCCCATGCCCCAGCCGGTGAACAACACCTGCCGCTCATCGGCCACATCATCGCCATTCGTATCCTTGAGGAAGACCGTCTCGGTCCCATCCTGCACGATGACCCCACCCCGGGCGAAAATCAAAGCGGTGGGAATCGAGAGTCCCTTGGCAAACACGGTGAACTTGTCAGCCCGGCCATCGCCATCGGTGTCTTCGCAGATCTCGATCTGGTCGCGTCCCTGCCCGCGGGGCTGCAGTTCGTTCGGATAGTCGAACGTCTGGCAGAGCCAGAGTCGGCCCCGTTCGTCCCAGTTCATGGCAATGGGCTTGCCGTGCAGTTCTTTCTCGGATGCGAACAGCTCGACCGAAAACCCTTCCAGAGCCTGGTAGTGCTTCTGCGAATCTTCGGGAGCGAGCGGCTTCTGCATCTGCGAGAAGGCCTCTCCCTGTGCACCCCACTGCTTCGTGGGGAGATAATTGGGAATCTTCTTCCCCACATCGAGGTACTCGAAGGGAGGCAGGTCGGCCTGCCGGGGATTCACCGCCAGCAGGGAGAACGCCTGGGGATCGGTGTAACGGGGAGCCTCCTGGGGATCGCGTCCCACGGCCCACCGCACACCACGTTCCACGAGGTTCTGGAATCCGGGATGTCCCCAGGTCTTTTCGTCGTGGCCCCAGGCGGTGTAGAAGACCCGCCCCTGCCCATGGGTACGAACCCACGTGTAAGGCTCGGCCCGCTCACGATCAACACGGCGTTCGAGCACAATGCGGTCTTCATCATTGTGCTTGTGATGCACATACGACTCATCGAGACTTTCGAATCCGGTGAACCCCTGCATGATGGGATGGCCGGGCTCGTCAATGCGGGTGCGAAACACTTCGAATCCATGCCGCTGGAATTGCCCCCCCACGAGGGCGATGTACTTGGGCGAATTGAGGAAACAATAGGTCGCGCAATGCAGGGGAATCAGTCCCTTGCCCGAGGCGACATAGTCGAGCAGGGCTGCTTCCTGCGCGGGACTGATCTCGCCAATGTTGGCGTAGATCATCAGTCCGTCAAACTTGGCCAGCGTCTCCGGATTCAGGCTTCTCACGTCATCGGTGTAACGGATGTCGATTCCGCGTTTGGCCATCACCGGCACCAGCTGCGCCGCCCGCTCGGCCGGACGGTGATGTCCATTGTCTCCCAGGAACAGAATGCGGATGGGGTCCGGATCGGCTGCCAGAACCAATTCGGCCCGAGCCAGACTCCACCCCCACATCAAAGACAGAACCAATAACCAACGGAGCATGCGTTGCGTCTCATCGAAATGGAATCGAATCGTCGCGCCTCTGGGGCCACGACACCAGCCTGTGCAGACTCAGTGTACAAACGCCGAGACCCTGCCGAAAAGTGAAGCCCTGATGAAATCTGGGGGTGCGGAGAGTGGCCGTCCCAATCGCCGTGTGCCACGGCCTCCCGCCAAGCCCGCCCGAGGGAATGCGACTTTCGCTGACTCCCCTCGACCGCTGGAGGATTCAACTGGCGTTCGCTTTTCCGACAGAGTCGCACACCGTAACTTGTCTGGCATGACGGACTCCGCAGCGGCTCCCAGCACCCAGGTCATTCTGCTTGGCACCGGTACCAGCACGGGGGTGCCGATGGTGGGCTGCCGCTGTCCGGTCTGCCTCTCCGAAGACCCCCGCAATCATCGCTCCCGGACAGGAGTGCTGGTGCAAACCGGGCAGGGCAACTTCCTGATCGACACCCCTCCCGAGCTGCGGCTGCAATTGATTCGCGAGAAGATACCTCTCGTTGAGGCGGCACTGTTCACGCACGAACACGCCGACCACACGTTTGGCCTCGATGACCTCCGGCTGTTCGGCTACTACCTCGACCGGGCCATCCCCCTGTACTGCGAACTTCGGGTCCAGTCGCGGCTCCGACAGGCGTTCGATTATGCGTTTACCGAGCCCCCCCCCTGGCTGCATGCGGGTGCGACACCCCGGTTTGAACTTCGCACCATCGACGAGTCTCCCTTCGAGTTGCTGGGCCTGACCATTCATCCCATCCGGCTGCTGCATGGGCGGCTCCCCATCTTCGGCTACCGCATCGGCAACTGGGCCTTCTGCACCGATGTCAGCGAGATCCCGGCCGAGAGCTGGCCCCTCTTGGAGGGGCTCGACACGTTGGTCATCGGAGCCCTGAGAGACAAACCGCACCCCACGCACTTCAGCATCGGTCAGGCACTGGAGGTTGTCGATCGGGTCCGGCCGCGCCAGACCTACCTGACCCACCTCTCGCACCTGCTCGACTACCAGACCACCAACGCCCGCCTGCCTGCCGGTGTGGAACTGGCCTACGACGGACTGCGCATCTCGCTCTGACAGTCCACGCGAGACGACGGAGTCATGTCCCCCTCAGGAGACCGGTCAGGGAGTCTTTGTCCCAGTCCCCGCCCCCTCTTGGCCAGCCGGGTAGACCACCACCAACGCATGTGATTGTTCGTCGTAGCGGTACTCTCCCTTGTTCGGCAGCACCGGCAGCCGCATGTTGTTGGCGCGGATGATTTTCTCCATGAATTCCGCGTGATCCTTGGGGTAACGTCCCTCCGTCGCCTGAAACAGATTGATCGCCTGTTCGACCGCGAGGATCGAAACCTTTTCAGCCATCGGGCCATACGCCGTGAGCGGTGCCGTCACCGGATCACTCGCCCGGATCTTCTGATCGCTCACCTGCTGCGCGGCCTGCGGATCGAACTGACCAATCTCCTGGGTCGTTTTCCCGAAAATCCCTGTCCGTTCCGCCTTGGGCTGCGGAGTGGGCTGCGAGCCCGAACACCCGGTCCAGAGCAACACTCCCAATCCCACCATGGGCCAACGAGCATTCATGACTGACTTCCTGGGTTGAGACCGGCGACGAACCAATTGGAACCAACTTCTGCGCCGGACCGGGCACTGACACTTGGCGAGCGTACCCGTCGGATGGAGGAATCACAACCGGCCCCCATGGGTGCTGCCGATCCCCCGACCCCACTCCCCACGGAATGTTCCGCCCTCCCCGGCTCTCGATTTGACACCTCGGCCAGCCAGACTATTCTTGCCCCTTCCGGTTGATTCCGGGGGATCGCGTGAGCGGAACAACCAAGGCCGAACCCTGGGGGCGGGTTCAGTCTGGGTGTCTCGGAGCCGGCCGCCGGCTGGCAGCCCGACTCACAATTTTTGAACATGAATCCGGAGTCGGGACGACATGTCGGCAGCTGGGGTGGCGTTGGTGGCGAATGGAGTGTTTGTGGTCCTGCTGTTCGCCCTCCATGGGTTGAAGGCGGACCTCGACCCCTCGTGGCACTTCCTGAGTGAATACGCGATTGGCCGCTGGGGGTGGCTGATGCAGGGGGCGTTTCTGACGCTGGCGGGTGCCAATCTCGGAACTTTTGCCGCCATTCGCCCCTGGTTGGGGACCACAGCGGGCAAAATTGGCTCGGCATTGTTCCTGGCGGGAACCTGCGGCACCGTTCTGGCCGGCCTGTGCGTGACCGATCCCATCAACACCCCCCCCGAGGCCCAGACGCTCAGCGGTATGCTGCACAACATCGGCGGAGGACTGGGATTGCTGGGATTCATCGGCACCCTGATCTTCAGCGCGCGACTGTTGCGCGATCCCGCATGGCGCGCGGCCCGCTTGGCAGTCGGCATCGCCACCACCCTTCTGGTCCTGGGTTTCCTGTTCTCGTTTGTCTCGATTGCCACGCTCACCACCCAGGCCAATGGCGTCTTCAGTCCTGAAACCCCAATCGGGTGGCCGAATCGCGTCGGCATTCTCTCGGGTTGCGCCTGGCTGGCGATTGTCGCCTGGCAGTCCCGCCAAATCGGGACCCAGATCGTGCCCCCCACGACGGCTGCCATCGGATGATTGGCCCCTCGACCGACGTCCTGGGGGGATGGGCTCACACCAACGGGAAACCAGTTCTGGTCGACTCTCCTGCCGCGGGTTCCCCCGCACCGGTTTGGTGTTCACCGGCAGCGGGTCGCAGACCTCCGTTTGGCGCTCGTTCCACACGGCCCGGCCTCAGCGCCGTCGGTCGCTCTCGACAGCGGCGAGCGTCGCCTGCTTGGTTTCCCCCCGGCCGTGTGGGATAATGCAACTTAGAGCGTTGTTCCTGTCCGGAACCTCTTCTGCTGGGTCTGCATGCGGCATGGCCGAATCGTCTGCGTCGTCGTTGAATCGTCGCCAGTTCCTGGGGAGCAGTGCGCGCCAGGCAGCCAGCATGGCGGCGGGAGTCGCGGCGGGCGTTGTGCCTTGGAGTGAAGAATCGCTCGCCAACCCTCTCACGGCACCAGTCACTGTGGGTGTCATTGGGGTCCGGCAGCAAGGGAGCCAGATCGCCCGCGCGCTCGCCCGACTGCCCGGGGTGCAGGTGGTGGCGCTGTGCGATGTCGATTCGACTCAACTGCCAGGGTTGGCCCAGGAGGTCGCCGGGCTTCAGGCGGGCGTTCTGCCGCGGACCCACATCGATTTCCGCCAACTGCTGGACGACCCCACCCTGCAGTCCGTGGCGATTGCCACCCCCGACCACTGGCATGCCCTGCTCGCGGCACACGCCCTGCGGGCGGGCAAGGATGTTTATCTCGAAACCCCGGTGACGCACACCCTCGACGAGGGAGACCGATTAGTGCGACTGGCCCGGGAGACGGGTCGGATTGTGCAGGGGGCTTTGGTCCAGCGTAGCGGTCCCCATTTTCTGCAGGCGATCGAGTTTTTGCGGCAGGGGCACCTGGGGCGCGTTCACCAGGCACGGGCCTGGACGGTCCATCAGCGCAAGGGGATTGGCCGGGGAACCGAGGGAGCCGTTCCCGAAGGGATCGATTACGACCTGTGGCTGGGACCAGCCCCAGCCCGACCGTTCCAGACGAACCGTCTGCATGCCAACTGGCGTTGGTTCTGGGACTATGGTTCGGGTGAACTGGGGAACTGGGGGGTGCAAATGCTCGACCTCGCCCGCTGGGGGCTGGGGGTGGGCTTGCCGTTGCAGGTCTCGGCCTCGGGAGGCAAATTCCACTTCACCGACGACCAGCAAACCCCCGACACACTGCAGGTGCAGTACCAGTATCCGCAGCAGACGATCATCTGGGAGCACCGGCTCTGGTCGCCACATGCCCCCGAGGGGCGTAGTGCGGCAGTGGCCTTTGAAGGAGAGTGGGGCACTCTGCTGATCGATCGCGGAGGCTGGAAGGTCCTGGGAGGTGTCGCGGGAGTGGGGCAGCCCTCCGGCGACTTGCTCGGGTTGCACCTGGGGGCATTTGTGGAGAGCGTGCGGACGCGCGGCACACCGTTGGTCAGCCTCGAGGATTGTGTGACCTCGAGCGCACTGTGTCATCTCGGTTGCCTGGCGTATCGGCTGGGCCGCAGCGTGAATGTTGACCTGCAAACCGGCCGGCCGCGCAACGACCCCTCGGCCGAGCGATTGCTGACCTCGGCCTATCGGGCTCCCTGGCAATGGCCCGCCTGACTGCTGGAGTTGGCCCGGTCGCGTCGCCCACTGTCTCGTGCAATGCGGGCAGTGGAAGCGTCGCGCGACTAAGTGCGTTGGTATCGGCGTCATGGAGCCATTGGGTTTATGGATTGGGTTTGTTCCTGGCGCTGCTGGGCCCCACGCGTGCGGAGGAGCCGGGGTGGCTGACAGGCAAGGCCTTTCAGCAGATTCTCAAAGAACCTCTCTCGGTCACCTGGGCGCAGGTCGACCTGCGGACCGTGTCCCACCGGCTGGAGGAGAACCGCCGGGTGGCCCTGCTGGTCGACCGCCGGCTCGATCCCTCGGCCGCGCTCGACTTCAGTGCCGACGATCTGCCCCTCGACCAACTGCTCGCTCAACTGGCCCAGGCGCGGGGGGGAGTGGCCCGGGTGGTGGGAAACACCGTGTATCTGGGCCCCGCGGAACCTTCGGCTCCCCTGCGAACTCTGGTCGCCCTGCGGACCCGCGAACTCAACGACGCCATTCGGGAGGGGACCGGCAAGCGGGGATTCGTCAAACCGTACGACTTCGCCTGGAATGACCTCGCCACTCCCCGCGAGCTGCTCGAAAGGCTGGCCCAACGGCACTCTTTTGAATTGCGCGGGATCGAGCGGGTCCCCCACGATCTCTGGGGAGCCGCCGAACTCCCCCAGGCCACTCTGGCCGAAGCACTGTCATTGATTCTGATCCAGTTCGACCTGACCTTCGTCTGGCGGAAGGGAGGGGCCGGAGTGGAGATCGAACCCATCGCGGGCGATCCCCGGATCGAGCAGTCGCATTCCGCCCCCAAGGGGACCAAGCCTCGCGCCTGGCTGGAACGGATCGAACAGGAGCTGCCGGGCCGGCAGGCGAAGTTGACGGGCGAGGCGGTGGTCTTCGCCGGTTCACAGGAAGAGCACGAAGCGATTGAAGCGCTGCGTGACCAATTGCGGGGCACGCGCCTGCCAGCCAAGAAGGGGAAGGAGCCCGCGGCCGGGGCGAAAGAGGTGCGGTACACGCTGCGGATGCAGGACAAGCCAGTCGGCTCATTGTTGAAGACGCTCGAATCACGGCAACCGGCCTACCGGTTCGAGTACGATGCCGCCGCCTTGCAGCAGGCGGGCATTCGGCTCGAGCAGCGGATCAGCATCGATGTGAAGGATGTAACCGTGGAAGAACTGCTGCGCACGGCGCTGTCGCAGGTACGACTCGGATTTGAAATCGACGGCCAAAAAGTTCGGCTCTACCCAGATCCGCGGGCGGGCCGGCGGGGCCCGTAACCGACACGTTCGGTGCGCCCCGTTTGCCAGATCCTGGGAGGACTGAAGGAACTTTCCTCCGAGCCTGGTATCGCTCTCCACCGACCAATCCATACAATTCGGAGTCGAGAACAGGTCCGATACCGTCACGATGGTCACTCCCCAGGAAAGACTCCGAGCATGATCCCGTCGAACTCCGCGAGTCGCTTGAACCTGAGGCAGGGAGCGCTCTACATGCTGATCGGTCTGGTGTGGGGGTTGGTCGTGCCGGCAGCCCCCTTCCCGCGGCTGGCCTTGGGGGCCCACATTCAATTGACGACACACGGCCTCATGTTTCTTGTGGGCGGTCTGGTCATCCCCCAACTGCTGCTGCGATCGAACGGGATGGCGTCATGGATTTTGGTCACAGCCCCCCGATTGACGTGGCTGGTGATGCTGTCTGAGATGGCCAATGGCTGGTGGGGGACTGTCAAGACGCTCCCAATCGCAGCCGCCCAGGCCGGGGCGACGGGTGGCACTCCGTGGCAGGAGAGCCTGGTGACGGCGGCTCACGTTGTCGGTGCGCTGGTGCTGATCGCGTACTGGGGTGTCATCCTCGGCGGTCTGTACCGAAACCCGACGTCGAATCCTGGGGGCTTTTCCAATCCTCAGGATCCTGAATCAACGCCCTATGGTGGTTGATCGAATCACGAGCGGTCCGGGATCAACGCAACCATCGATCGAATGATTCCGTCGCGGGTCCTCAGGCCGGCGGCTTTCCGCTGTCGTCAGTCGCCGCTGGCGTAAAGCGCGAGCCGGTCGACCCAGTCCGTGACGGTGCGGCGGCAGTCGGTGCGGTCGGCGGGGAGTTCGAGGGGGCGGCCGCGGGCGTCGAGAATGAGTCCCACGGTTCCTCCCTGAACGGAGCGCTCTACCGGCTGTCCGGGGCCAGCACCCAGGTTGAATCCCCGGCGGGGGGTGAACCGGGCGGGGGCGCTGCTGCCGGGCGGCAACGGCAGACGCAGCACCTCGCCGCAGGCCAGGGTGCCGGTGAAGGTCTGCCCGTCGTGGGTCACCGCATAGTCGAGGCAGGGCTGCCCCCGCTCGCCGCGACCAACCGGGGCGACGCAGGTTCCCAGGCGAATCAGGCAGTCGCGTTCGAACACCGCCAGCGCCGCCTCGGGATGGACCTCGGCCAACACTCCCAGATGCGGCATCATGAAGATGCTGTCTTTCGCCAGCAGTGTGATCCCGGCCGGCTCAAAGGCATCGATCAACATGGCGGCCGTCTGGACCATTCGCGGTGCGTGCGACAAAACCCCGCCCGAAGCGACCAGCAGATCGAGTCGCAGGTCGTCAACGAGGGTCTGTGGGCCGGACGTCTGGCGGAACATATCCCCGATCCCCCGCTGCTGCTGCACCCCCTGCAGGGTCGTGGCGAATTCCTTGTGCTGGGCATAGGCGAGTCGCAAGGCCTCCCGGGCCACCGCCTGCTCAAACACCAGCGCCTCGAGCGTCTGTGGAATGGTCGTCGGACGGATCATCTTGTTCTTGACCCGGTTCCGCAGCTCCCGCTCGTCCATGTCGACATGCACCCACCGCAGAATCTTCGGAAGAGTCGCCTCGGCACAGACATTCGAAATCGAGTAGCTCATCCCCAGGTTGGCGCTGACGGTGCGGTTGAAAACGCCGTCGAACACGCTGAAGACGTCGGTCGTGGCCCCGCCGATGTCGACCCCCACCACGTTGATCCCCTCTTTTTTGGCGATCGACTGCAGGATGTTTCCGACGGCTCCCGGGGTGGGCATGATGGGGGCGTCGGCCCACTCCATGAGCTGGCCGTACCCGGGGGCGTGGGCCATGACGTGCTCGAGGAACAGATCGTGAATGGCATCGCGGGCCGGTTCGAGATTCTCGTGTTCGAGCACAGGCCGCAGGTTGTCGACAATTGTCAGGTCGACGTCGTCGTGGAAGGTCGCTCGGATCAGTGGGGCGGCGTCGCGGTTGCCGGCGAAGATCACCGGCATGCGATATTCCCCCCCAAACCGCGGCTGGGGCCTGGCCGGGGCGATGCGCTCAGCGATCTGCACCACCTGGCGGATGTTCCCCCCATCGGTCCCCCCGGCCAGCAGGATCATGTCGGGACGCAGTTCCCGGATCTGCTGGATCTGCTCGTGCGGGGGACGGCGGTCGTTCGCCGCCAGTGTTTCGAGTACGATCGCTCCCGCTCCCAGAGCGGCCCGCTTCGCGCTCGCGGCGGTCATCTCGCGGACCACGCCAGCCACCAGCATCTGCAGTCCACCACCGGCACTCGAGGTCGAGATGTAGATGTCGCAGCCGTCGTTTCCGCGGGCGGGGCGGATGATCTGGCCGTGGTCGTCGATCAGCCGCCGGCCGGCCAGCTCCTGCAGTTCGGTGAGGGCGTTCACCACGCCGATGGTCACATTGGCCAGCGGCTCTTCGACCGTGGTGGGGGCTTCGCCGCGATGCGTTTGCCGGTATTCCCCGTCGACCACCTGGATGAGAATGGCTTTTGTCGTGGTGCTGCCGCAGTCGGTCGCCACAATCACGCGGATCTGGTCGAGCGGGGGGAGGGGCATGGGGGTTACTCCAGTACCCGCAGCCAGGCGGCGTGCAGGTATTCGGTTTCGGGAACATCCCCCAGCACCGGGTGATCGGCGGCCGCCCCGGTGCGCTGCAGGATCTGAATCGTGCGGCCTGTGCCCGCCTGGCGGGCGGCGGTCTGCAAGAGCCGCAGGAATTCGGGTTCCCCCAGCAGCCCCGAGCAGGTGCAGGTCAACAGCAGCCCCCCAGGGGCCACAATCTGCAGCGCCAGCCGGTTGAGGTCGAGGTGCTTGCGTTCGCCCGTTTCCAGTTCGGCCCGATTGCGGATGAGCTTGGGAGGATCGAGGATCACCACCTCGTAGGTCTTCCCCTCGCTGATGAGGTTGCGCATGTGCTGGAACGCGTCGTCCTGAACAAACCGGATGTTCGCCCGGTTGAGCTTCGCATTGGCCCGGGCGGTGGCGAGGGCTCCTTCATCCAGATCGACCGCGGTCACGCTGGCGGCCTCACCCAGCACGGCCGCCTGCAGGGCGAACCCGCCGGTGTAGCAGCAGAGGTCGAGGACGGTGCGGCCTTTCGTCCACTGCGTTAGTTGCCGTCGGTTGTCGCGCTGGTCGCAGAAGAATCCGGTCTTGTGCCCCGCCTCGAAATCGACGCGGAACTTCGTGCCGAATTCCTCGACAATCACACTGGTCGGGCACCCCTCGGAGAGTCGGGCGGGGGCGGTGAAGCCTTCCTGACCATGGGTCTTGGCGGGGGCCTGCACGACCCGGTGCTTGGTTCCCAACCGGGCTTCCAGCCGATCGAGCACGTCGTCGACCCGCTGGTACATCGCGAGGCTGAACGTCTCAGCCGAGAGGACGTCGCCATAACGGTCGACCACCAGGCCGGGAAAGCCATCGGACTCGGCATGAATCAGCCGCTGGGCGGTGGTCTGGGCATCAAGCCGCAGCAGATCGCGGCGCAGGGCGAGAGCCCGGTCGAGGCGCTGCTCGACACTCTCGGGACCGGGGGGCTGGGGACCCCACGACCAGACCCGAACGGCAATCTCGGCCATCGGGTTGTAGAAGCCATAGCCGAGGGTTTCCCCCTGGGGAGACACGAGCCGGACCAGATCGCCCGCACGGGCCGTTCGGTCAACGTCCCCGACCAGCTTGCGGAACAGGCTGGGATGTTTGCGGACCGACCGCAGATGCACACTGGGGATCCCGGCGGAACTCCCAGTCGCAGGAGCGACTTGAAGGGATTCGGGGAAAAACGGGCGGGGAGCGATCAGGGCGGGCCCCAGTTGGGGGGCGGGGGCCGGTGGTCGATGGGATCCAGCAGGAGTCTTGCGAGCGGTCATGAAGTCGATCGTACGGTGTGGATCAGGAAAAAAGCAATTTTGGGGAACGGCGGGGCCCATTGGACACGGCGAGCAGAGCCCAATCGCCCAAACCCGGGGAGAGTGTGCGAGTTGGAGGTTGGCTCCAACCGGGGGTACAATGGAAAGAGATTCACGCGTCCCAGCATTCTCAGGGGGTGCCGTTTGACTGCCAAGAAAAGCTCTCAGGGGAGTTGGTGGTTATCACCCTGGTGGGGACAGTCATTCCATCCGACCCGTTGGCCAGACCGACTGGGACCAAGGAAAGCAACCCACATGGGGCTGGTGGTTGCCGCATGGGTGGGGGTGCCGGCAGCGGCCTGGGCGGGAATGCCGTCCTTCACGCTGAGTGAACCCGCCTCCACGCGACTCGAGGTGATCTCGTTCTTCGGGATCGCTTTCCTTGCCTGCAGCGCGGTGGTGCGCTGGCTGTGGAATTCCCTGCGGAATGATTTTCCCCGGCTGCCGCTATTGAATTTTCCCCGGGCCGCGGGACTGACCCTGGTCTGGGGAATGCTGTTCCTGCTGGTGTTGACGATGATCTCGGGGGCGCGGGAACTGTTGACCCCCGGCGCCTGGCGGAAAGAAGGGGCGACTTACACTTTGTCGGGCCCCGCCGCGACACAGCCGGCCGCTACCGTGGAGGAGGGTCCAGCGATGCCGGCACCGGTCAATCTGCGTCAACGGCGGACCGAGTCGCTGCAGAAACTGTTCGCCGCATTGACCCGCTACGCCAGCGACCACGGCCAAGCCTATCCCACCGCGGCCGAGTTCGAACGAGACTGGTCCAGCCGGTTCCCGCTGCCAGAGCGGCCCGAGGCGCGTTATGTCTACGTGGCGCCTCCCGCAGTGCCAACCGAGACACAGCTGTTGGTGGTCGAGCCGTTCGTCTATGACGATGCGCGGATGACGCTGCTGGCTTCGGGAGAGATTACGGAGATTCCGAATGGGCCTCTCGATCCCGGGAAGCCGTCGCACTCCATGGAAGATTGTCCTGCCGACCCGGGGAACCCATGACTTCGCCCGCAGCCCCCCGAACCAAGTCATGGCAGGTCGGCCTGGTGATCGCACTGTGCGGGCTCTACGTCATCGCACCAGCCATCGGCCTCGGATTGCCCGCGGAAGTGTGCGGGAAGCTGGTTGCTGGCTGGATGTCGTTTCTCTCCCGGGTTGTGGGGAAGATCTCCATTTCCTGGGTCGGGGTACTCTCGGCCCTGGTCTGGGGGGGAGGGTTCGTCGCCGGACTGCACTGGTTCGCCCAGTGGTTCACGGCAGCGCGTCAGGTGGAGTCGGGAGAGAAGGGTCGCACGGTCTGGCCCTGGCGGTGGACGCTGTCGATTGCTGGTTTGATCGTCACCGCATTTGCCGCGGGCATCGCCCTGACCGGTGTCGCGCACCAGACGTTGTGGCTGCTGACCAGTCCCGAGCCGTTGACGAGGCCCCCCGAGAGTCTCGCCCGGGTGCTCTCCAGGAACAACCTGAAGCAAACTGGTCTGGCGATGTGGAATCTGCACGATCTCGAGGGGCAGTTTCCCGCGGGAGCGACGTTCGATAGTGCCGGGCGTCCACTGCATGGCTGGCAGACGGCGCTGTTGCAACTTCTGGGGCAGGACGCGGTCGCCCACCGCATCGACCGGGCCCGTCCCTGGAACGATCCCGTCAATTCCCGTGCGCTCCGCCAACCGATTCCCGAGTACCTCAACCCGGCCTACAGCGCACCACAGTTTGCGACCGAACGGTTGGCCGAGACCCACTACGCGGGGAATGTGCTGATGTTGGGAGACCAGCGGCTGAGAGCAGTCCAGGACATTCCCGACGGGCTGAGCAACACCATGCTGGTGGGTGAAATCCGCGACCGCTTCGTCCCCTGGGGGCGGCCCCGCAATGTGCGCGACCTGCAGTTGGGTATCAACCAGTCTCCGGACGGATTTGGCTCGCCCTTTTCTGGGGGGGGGCACATCATGATGGCGGACGGGTCGGTCCAGTTCCTCTCGGAGAACGTCGACCCCAAGGTCCTGCGCTACCTCGCCACTCCGGCGGGGGGGGAACTGCCTCCCGAGTGGTGACTGGAGCGATTGGTCCCTGGTTCTGGACGGACCACAACCCAGTGAGCCTGCGGGCCCGGTCCTGGTGTTGAAGGCGTCACGGAGAGGTGTCTCAGGACCGAACGCCGTGTGGAGGTGGCCTCGTGTCCGCGGTCAGCGCGGGGGTTGAGGCAAGCAGGCCAAACGGCGGACCTGGCGGCAAATCGAAAGCTGGGCAGGTGTTGGAAACTGCGGGGGACCGGTAAGGGACCGTGGCAGGCGGAATGGGGGTTTTGCCAGCATTTTCAGGCAAATCTTGAACTCGTCTTGCCCGATTTTTGCGATTCCTGTATCACCCCGACCCTCCACAATTCGCCGGACTGGGCAACCAAGTCACTTCTGCGCCCGGTCCCGAAGATCCCCTCCACGTCTCCCTCCCCTGGATTGTCCCCATGACCGGTGTCCGCCGAGTCCGACGCACTGCGCCGACCCGGACCGCGTGTCGGTTGATTCCCCCGTGCCTGCTGTTGGCCGTCTGGCTGACGGCGTGTGCCGGCCCGGTTCGCGCTCAGTCCGCGGACGACGTCTTCGACGAGACGCCCCGGGAAAGTTCCACCGCCACCGCCGCGCCGCAACGCAAGCTCCCCAAGAGCATCAAGGACACCGCCATCCCCTCCAATGAGGTGGACGACGATCTGCCGGGCGGTGCCTCGGAGGATGCGACGAACCGGCGTCCCAAGTCGCTGACGGGCCGCGACGAGGTGGTCGAGATTTCCGAACCGTTGGCCAACGTGGTCATCGAAGGCAACCGGACCATCGCCACCGACGAAATCACCAAGCGCATCAAGACCCGCCCCGGCCGCCTCCCGGATGCCGACCAGGTCAAGGATGACGTCAAGGCGCTCTATGCCACCCGCTGGTTCTTCCGCATCGAGAATGAAGTCCGCCAGACTCCCGAAGGCCCCGAACTGGTCTTCAAGGTGGTCGAACGGCCCATCGTCAAGAGCGTGGAGTACAAGGGGGTCGAAGGCTCGTGGGTTCCCGGCAGCAAGAAGCGCGAACTGAAACACCTCGGCGACCTGACCGGGTTGAAGACCGGTTCGGGATTTGACGTCGGCACCAATCAGGAAGCGGCCCGCCGCATCGAGAGCTACTACCAGGAAAAAGGCTACATCTACGCCAAAGTCACCCTCGAAGAGGGGGACCAGCCCGAACACCGCAACATCATCTTCGTGATCGACAAGGGCCCCAAAGTCCATGTCGACCGCATTGAGTTCGCCGGGAACGAATTCTTCGACTCGGGAACCCTCAAGACCCAGTTGAAGACCAAGAAGCGCTTTCTATGGCTGTTCGGCGGCAAGTACGATCCCGCGACCTTGCCCGAAGACATTGGCTCGCTGAAGGCGTACTACCACAGCGTCGGCTTCTTCGACGTGAAGCTGCGTCAGGAGATCTCGCAGTCAGACGACCGCGCCAGCGTGAAGATCGTCTATCACGTCACCGAGGGGCAGAGGTACAAGGTCAACAAGATCGAGTTCGACGGCAATCGCGTTATTCCCTCCGAGGAACTCGCGAAAAACATGAAGCTGCAGGAGCAGCAGTTCTTCAATGAACGGCAGCTCACGGCCGACGTCGACAAGATGGTCAACCAATACGGCGAGTTGGGGCGGATCTTCGCCCAGGTGAACCCCACTCCGAAATTCTCGGAGGCCGAAGGGACGCTCGACCTGGTGTTCCAGATCGATGAGGATCGCCCGTGGAAGATCGGTCGGATCCGGGTGCACATTCAGGGGGATCATCCCCACACCAAGGAGACGGTGGTTCGCAACCGGTTGCCGTTCCGCACGGGCGACATGGCGAGCCGCAATCTGATCAAGCGGGGCGAGCAGCGATTGGCGGGCTCGCAGGTCTTCGCTGGGGCCGCCCCGGGAAGTCCCGACCGTCCGCAAATCGTTGTCGCTCCGGCCGAAGGGCTGGAAGAAGCGACCGCCGGTGCGAAGACGAAGTCGAAAGTGAGGCAGGCCCGCTTCCAGGCCGCTGATGATTTCGACGAGACGCGCGAACGGCGTCCCGGCGTGCTGCCCAATGGCCAGCGGGCCAACGAAACGTTGTTCGACGAGGCGATCCGGCAGGGCGAAACCCGCCGCAGCCGGTCGTCTCGCCCGCACTTCGATCTGCCCCCCATCTTCCAGCCCGAGTCGCTCGACGACACGCCAATCCTGCGGGGCCAGAGTCCCGAGTTTGAAGGCACGCTCGAAGAGGGGCTGCTGGGGGAAACCTCACCCCTCGGGGGAAATCCCGCCACTTATGACGATGTCCCGCCCGATTATCTGGATGTCGACGTGTTCGCCCGCGATACCCAGACCGGCCGGTTGAACATCGGCGTCGCGGTGAACAGTAACCAGGGGGTCGTGGGAACCTTCGTGCTCGAAGAGAACAACTTCGATCTGTTCCGGCCCCCCACCAGTTGGGCCGACATCGCCAATGGCACCGCCTGGCGCGGCGGCGCACAGCAGTTCCGCATCGAAGCAGTCCCCGGGGCGCAGGTCAGCCGCTACCTGGTGAGCTGGCGCGATCCTTACTTCCTCGATCAGAACTTCAGCCTGGGGGTCAGCGGCTTCTACTACCAGCGGTTCTTCCCCAACTGGAATGAACAGCGGTTGGGTGGACGTGTGGCCGTTGGCCAGCAGATCAACTCGGAATGGTCCACTTCGGTGGCCCTGCGACTGGAAGACGTGGGCATCTCGAATCCCTCACGCCCCACCCCGCAGGCGCTGCAGGAGGCCCTGGGGCACTCCTTCCTGTCAACCGTCCGCGGCAGCATCGTGCACGACACCCGCGACAGCCCCTTCATGGCGGGCTCGGGGCACTACCTCGAGCTGGGCTACGAACAGGGCTTCGGCGAATGGGTCTATCCCAAGATCGACCTCGAGGCGAAACAGTACTTCACCCTGTACGAACGCCCCACGGGAGGACATCGCCAGATCCTGTCGTTGACGGGAAATGTCGGCTGGGCAGGGGAAGATACCCCGATCTTCGAGCGGTACTACGCCGGTGGTTTCCAGAGTTTCCGCGGCTTCGCGTTCTACGGCGTGACCCCCCGCGAGATGGGGGTGCGGACAGGTGGTACCTGGCAGACACTGGGCTCGGTGGAATATCTGCTGCCGATCACCGCCGACGACATGATCCAGGTGGTGGCGTTCTCGGACTTTGGTACGGTCGACAGCGAGGTCAGCCTCGACAACTTCCGCGTTGCGGTCGGTACCGGGTTGCGGCTGACCATTCCCATGATGGGGCCGGTCCCCATCGCGCTCGACTTCGGCATTCCGCTGGTCAAGCAGGACTACGACAACACCCAGGTGTTTGCCTTCTACCTCGGCGTGCAGCGGTAACCATCGCGACCAGCGCTGTGGCTGGTTAGAATCGCGCAGGTCTCGATCTCTCCTCGAACCTGCGGGTGTTCCGATGCTGTCGCGACGAATCGGCCGTGTGTGGTCCCTGGTCTGGATGTGTGCGGCCGTGGGCCTCTGCGGTCTTGACCGGGCGATTTGTGCTGAGGCTCCTGGACAATTTGTCTTGCACGCCCGCCGTCAGGTGGAAACAAGCGCTGGAAGTGGTCGGTATCATACCCTGACCGAGCCAGTGGAATGGCCTGCCGCGCAAACCGCCGTGGTGATCTGCGACATGTGGGACCAGCACTGGAGCCCCACAGCCACACGGCGGGTGGCCGAGATGGCCCCGCGGATGAACGAGGTGGTGGCCGAGGCCCGCCGGCGGGGGGCGCTGATTATTCACTGCCCCAGCGACACCATGCCCTTCTATGAAGGGACTCCCCAGCGCGAGCGGGCCCGTCAGGCACCACCAGTGGCGACCGAGATTCCCCTTGAGCGTTGGTGCAAGCTCATTCCCGACAAAGAGGGAAAGCTGCCGATCGACGACAGTGACGGGGGCTGCGACGCGATTCCCCAGGGAAAGAATCGCAAGGCCTGGAGCCGGCAGATCGCCACGCTGGAGATTCATCCCGAAGACGCGGTCACCGACAGCCAGGAAGCGTTCTTCCTGATGAAGGCCCGGGGGATCCGCCACGTGCTGGTGATGGGGGTTCACACCAATATCTGCGTGCTGGGACGGCCCTTTTCAATCCGGCAGATGGTGCGGCAGGGTCAGGAAGTCATTCTCGTCCGCGACATGACCGACACAATGTACAACCCTCGGATGGCTCCGTTCGTCCATCACTGCACTGGGACCGATCTGGTGGTCGAGCACATCGAACGGCACTGGTGCCCCACCGTGACCAGCACCGATCTCATCGGGGGGGGCGAGTTTCGCTTCTCGGAAGATCAGCGGCCGCATGTGGCGATTCTGATGGCCGAAGATGAATACCAGACCGAAGTCACCCTGCCCGAGTGGAGCCGGGGCCACCTCGGGAAAGAATTCCGCACGACTTTGCTTTACGGAAACGATGCCGAGCGGAACGACCTGCCCGGGCTCGAGGCCCTGGAGACGGCCGATGTGTTGCTGGTGAGTGTGCGGCGGCGGGTTCCCAGCGCGGCCCAATTGGCGAAGATCCGGAAGTTCATCGAGGCGGGCAAGCCGGTGGTGGGAATCCGCACCGCGAGCCATGCCTTTTCACTGCGGGACGGGGCGCCACCTCCCGAGGGTCATGCCGCCTGGCTGACGTTCGACCCCGATGTGCTGGGAGGTCATTATACAGGGCATCACGGGGTGGGACCGAAGGTGGCGGTCAGCCGGCCAGGGGAAACTCCACACCCGATCCTCGCCGGGGTTGATCTGAGCGAACTGCAGGGGAATGGTTCGCTGTACAAGGTGAACCCGCTGGCGATCTCGGCCACACCGATCCTGCTGGGGACCATTCCCGACACACCCGTGGAGCCACTGGCCTGGGTCTACACCAACAAGTACGGTGGTCGCGTTTTCTACACCTCGCTGGGGCACGTCGACGACTTCGCCGAGCCGTCGTTTCAGAGACTTTTACTGAATGGTGTCCGCTGGGCGGCAGGGATACGGACAGACGGCTGAGCCCCACGGGGGACGATTGCGGATCGGGTGAGCACAATCATCGTCGGAGTCCCCCCGTGAGTCACGGGGGGCGCTCTCCAGACCAAGCCCCTGCAGGCCATGGTCCTGTCCCGGTGGAACGATTCAAGAAAATCGCGGGCGCCCATCCACGAAGGGATCGCTATCCGACGCGTCATCGCTGGCCGAGACCGCCGCCGTGCAGTTCAATTCCACTTCGCGATAGCCAGGCTCACGTCCCCGGGTGGTGATCCCCAGCCGCACAAAGGTCAGCCCTACCTCCAGCACGCGCACCGTCACATCGTCTCCAATCGCCAGTTCCTCATTCGCGCGTCGCCAGAGTTGCGTCATCGGAACCATTCCTTGCAGAACGAGTGAGAGGCGTGGGAAAGATCGGTGTAGACCACACACAGCACCCAGCGGTCAGAAGCGACACAACTGGGGGGGGCTGGATTCGTCCCCCGAAGAGACCACATTCTGAAATGCCCCCCTGCAACTGACAAGCTCGCGCTCTCGAATTCGCATTCCTTCGAGATTACTGTTCACGTGCCGCCTTGACAGTCCCGGCAACCCACACCTCTCACCCTTGCGCATGGCCATGTCTCTTGTGCTCTTTCCGGCGCTCGATGTGTGTCGTCTGGCCGCCGTGGACGAGGCTGCACGCCCCTTGGATGTCGTCAACTGCCATACCCTGGATGACGCACGCCAGGCGATGCCTGAGGCCACGGCATTTTTTGGAAAGATCACTCCCGAACTGCTGGCCGCCGCCCCACGATTGCGTTGGGTACAATCGCCCACGGCCAGTCTCGAGCACTACCTCTTTCCCGAACTTGTTGCGCATCC
>Ga0315902_10000589_pt1 | contig 61068 bp, 61 predicted proteins | sample LakEriMetagenome_9_FD_203523 | JGI IMG/M metagenome (GOLD analysis project Ga0315902, IMG submission 203523) | Freshwater fungal communities from buoy surface, Lake Erie, Ohio, United States - Buoy 12 MA117 | ecosystem: Environmental > Aquatic > Freshwater > Lake > Lake biofilm | place: USA... | reverse complement strand
GCCCTCTATATCAATGCCCGGACGTCGGCCAAACAGGAATCGCGTGGCCCCGCCGCCACAGGCCCGGCGGGATTCCCGGGCCGCGGCCCGCGCCGAGGTTGACCGGCGGGTGAAGCGCCCCCTAATGGTCCCCAAGCCTAAATTTGGGCGCAATGGGCTGGAAAAAAGCCCGTCTGTCTGGTGGTGAGTTCTTTCGTGTCGTTTCCGGGTCGGACATCCGGGCGCCTGGTCGCCCTCCTGGCCGCCGCCCTCCTTGTGGGAGCGGGAGCGACGGCGCATGCGGATCCGGCGCGCAAGCCTGCGGATTTCAGCGTGCGGGTCGACCAGGCCGCCAATCCCGCCGGGGGAACCTCCCTGACCTGGGACGCCCAAAAGGGGCGCTGGGGCATGACCTTCAATGTCGAAGCGCCCCAGACCCGCGAGCCGGACTGGACCGATGTGAAGGCCGGCGCCTACTACCGGGTGTCTCCCAGCCTCAGGATCGGGGGCGCTGTGTCCATGGGTGACCAGGCCGGTCAGCCCGAGGCCTGGCGCAAGATCGCGCCCCAGCAGCCTGCGCCCCGCGTCCGGCTCGAGACCGCCTTCAAGTTCTGAGGGCTTTCGCCTCCCCGGCGGAAGGCGTCTGATTGAAACCCACCCCCGCGAGCCCCGCCGCACCGGTCATCCGGAGCCGCCCGGCCGTCTCGTCATTGACCCCCCCCAGGGCATAGGCCGGCGCTGAGGCCGTCCTCACCCTCTGGGCGAAGCGCAGGGCGCCGAGGGGCGGACCCGCAGACGGTGAAGCCGAGGGAAACACCGCTGAAAGGATGAAGGCGTCGATCCCAGGTCGTCGCGCCGCCCGCGGCGAGTGCGCTGCTGCGGTGAGAATCCAGCCCGGCCGCCGCAGGCGCCAGGCGCGGCTGGCGAGTCGCTCGGGAAGGTGCAGGCCGGCCGCCCCCGCCTGCGCCGCAAGGTCGGGGTCTGCGCCCACCAGGAGGATCAGGCCCCGCCGCCTCGCCACGACTCCCAGGGCCCGGGCGGTCTCCAGCCCGTTGGCCGCCCCGAAGGCGCGATAGACGAGGCCTGCGCCCCGGGGCAGGCTGAGCGCCAGGGCCACCGGATCCGGGGTCCGGTCCGGATCGGTGAAGACCAGCAGGGGTGGCGGCGGCCTCTTCCCCTGGGAGCGCCGGCGACCTAGGAAGGCCGCAGTCCGCCTGACCGTCCAGAAACCGGAAATGTCCGCCTCCCCCGCACTCGACGCCATCCTAGCCCGAATCGCCGCCGCTGCGCAGGCCGCGGGTCGCGACCCGTCGGGCATCCGTCTGACGGCGGTCTCCAAGCAGCAGCCCTGGGAGGCGATTGAGCCGGTCCTCGCCGCCGGTCAGAAGGTGTTCGGGGAAAATCGCGTCCAGGAGGCGGCCAGCCGGTGGACGGGCCGCCGGCAGGGCCTGGAGCTCCGGCTGATCGGGCCCCTGCAGACCAACAAGGCCCGGGAGGCCGTCGCGCTCTTCGACGTCGTCGAGACCCTGGACCGCGAGAAGCTGGCCCAGGCCCTCCGGTCGGCGGCCGACCTGGCCGGCCGCCTGCCCCGACTCTATGTGCAGGTGAACACGGGAGAGGAGCCCCAGAAGGCGGGCGTCGCGCCCCTGGAGGCGGACGCCTTCCTGGACCGGGTCCGCGGCGGACTTGGCCTTCCGGTCGAGGGGTTGATGTGCATTCCCCCGGCGGACGAGCCGCCCGGACCCCACTTCGCCCTGCTGGCCAAGATCGCCGCCCGGAATGGGCTGGACAGGTTGTCCATGGGCATGAGCGGCGACTTCGAGACCGCCATCGCCTTCGGCGCCACCAGCGTCCGGGTCGGCTCGGCCCTGTTCGGGGACCGGGCCGCCCCCGCCGCCTAGAGGGGTTCCGCCGGCAGGATGGCCAGGGCGTCCCCCGGCCGCGCGCGGGCCAGGAGGTCCAGCATGTCGGCCCTCTGGATGGCGACGCATCCCGCGGTGGGCGACCCGTCCGGCTGGATGAGGTGCAGGAAGATGGCCGATCCCATGGGGCTGACCGGCGGGTCGTCGTTGTGGCCGAGGATGACGATCAGGTCGTAGACCCTGTCCTGGCGCCAGAGCTGTTCGGCGCTGGCCGGGTAGGGCAGTCGGACGGGACGATTGTAGGCGGGATCCCCGGGGGCGTCGCACCAGCCGTCATCCGGCGCCAGGGGGGCGACCGGCAGGCCGGTTTCGGGCGCCGGCTCCCGGTCGGGCCGGTAGAGGACCCGCCGGATCGGCCAGACGCCGAGGGGGGAGGCGCCGTCTCCCTCCCGCTTGTCCGCCGCCGGCCGGACCCCCGACCGGCCGAGGGCGCAACGCACCCGCCGGCCGTCGATGTCGAGCTCACCGTCCGATGTCGCCGTGAAGATCATGACCCCGATGCGCCCCTCCGACATCTGGCCCCTTGGCGGGCGCCGCCCACAGGGTGCATGTTCCGCCTCATGGCTCAACCCAAGACCCTTCTCATCGTCGACGACAACGACGACCTGCGCACGGAGCTCGCCGACCTGTTGTCATCGGGGGGCGAATTCATCGTGCACCAGGCCTCGGATGGCGCCTCCGGCGTCCGCGCCGCCCTCGAATCGCGCCCTGACCTGATCCTCCTGGACGTCGACCTTCCCGACACCAATGGCCGCGAGGTCTGCCGCGACCTGCGCGCGCGCCAGGTCGCCTGCCCCGTGATCATGCTGACCGCCGCAGACACCGAGACCGAGATGGTGGGCGGACTGGACGCCGGCGCCAACGACTACGTCACCAAGCCCTTCCGCCTGGCGGTCCTGCAGGCCCGGATCCGCGCCCAGCTGCGCAGCCATGAGCATTCCGAGGGCGCCGTCTTCCGCCTCGGCCCCTATGAGTTCCGGCCGGCGGCCAAGATGCTGGTGGACGCCTCTGGCCGGAAGGTCCGGCTGACGGAAAAGGAAACCAACATCCTGAAGTATCTGTATCGGGCCGGGGACAAGCCGGTGCCCCGGGACGAACTTCTCGCCGAGGTCTGGGGATACAACGCCGGGGTGACCACCCACACCCTGGAAACCCACGTCTACCGCCTCCGCCAGAAGATCGAGAGCGATCCGGCGGGCGGCCGGCTGATCCTCACCGAGGGCGGCGGCTACCGCCTGGCGCCCTGATCTAGAGCCGGAAGTCGGCGCTGACCGGCGCGTGATCGCTGGGTCGCTCCCAGGCGCGCACGTCATCGTGGACCCGGGCCTCGGCGCCGCCGTCCAGCGCGGCCGGCCTCAGGCCGGGCGAGATCCAGATGTGGTCCAGTCGCAGACCTCGGTTGGACGCCCGGAAGTCGGCGGCGCGGTAGCTCCACCAGGAGAAGAGCTTCTGCGGCTCAGGCGTCGCCGCCCGGACCAGGTCGGTGAAGTCCCCGGCCTCGCGAAGGGCGGCCATGGCCTCGATCTCCACGGGCGTATGGCTGACCACCCGGAGCATCTGGCGGTGACTCCAGACGTCGAACTCGCCGGGCGCCACATTCAGGTCGCCGGTGATCACCAGGGGTGCAGAGCGGTCCCGCCGCCGGGCCTCAGCCGTCAGGCGGGCCAGGAAGTCGAGCTTGTGGGCGAACTTGGGGTTTGCCTCCGGGTCCGGGATATCGCCCCCCGCCGGGATGTAGAAGTTCTGCACCTCCACGCCCTGGACCCTTGCGCCGACGCACCGGGCATGCCCCTCCCGGCAGAGGTCGAGCTCCGGCGCATCCTCGAGGGGAAGGCGCGAGAGGATGGCCACTCCGTGCGACCCCTTCTGCCCGGCGATGCGCATGTGCGGATAGCCCGCCGCCTCGAAGGTGGCGCGTGGAAACTCCCCGTCCCGGCACTTGATCTCCTGGAGGCAAAGGACGTCCGGGGACTGCTCGGAGAGGAAACGCGCCACCTGCTCTGCCCTCAGGCGCACGGAGTTGATGTTCCAGGTGGCGAGTCTCAGGGGCATGGGCGCTCCGCGGGCAGGCCGGCGAAAAAACGCCCGGAGGGCGCAAGCCGTCCGGGCGTAGTTACCTCTCTCGCGCTGTCGCCGGAAGGGGATGAGATCCGGCGACAGCAGACCCGGCGTCGCCAGGCCCATGAGTTGTATGAATGCAACGCACAATGATTTTGTCAAGGCGGGACAGGTTTCGGGTTGAGTGTTGCCGGCCCGCTACATCTTGCCCCGACCCGGCGATCGGGGTCGGGGATCTTCGAGCACGAAGAGGCTGGCGGGAAGGCCGCTGACGGCGCGCAAGCCCTCAAGCTGGACCCGGGTGCTCCGCCCCTGGGCGTCGGTGACCGTCCACCCGGCGAGGGCGAGGGGGGAGTCCGTGAAGGCGAGGGCGATCTGCCCTTCGTGGGCTCTCCGGACGTCGCGGGCGGTGACCTCGAACCCGGACGAGGTCCTCCTGACGGCCGTCACCCGGGCGTCCCCGTCCAGCCGGATCCGGCGGGAAAGGAAGAGGGCGAGGGGGGTGGCCGCAAGGGGGTAGCGCTCGAAGGTCTTCAGGCGCGGGTCGGCGACGGAGACGTTGACGCCATCCGCCACCACCAGGAGGGAGGAGGGCGGGGCATAGGCGAACCGCGCCCGACCGGGCCGACGCAGGAAGACCTCCCCCCGGCTGACCCGACCCCGGGAATCCGTCTGGACGAAGGCGCCCCGGGCCTCGCCGAGGGTCTCAAGCCAGGACGCCGCGCGGGCGGCCAGGGCCCGCTCGGCCTCACTGAGGGCCGGGCCCGCTCCCGTGGCGGGAAAGGCGGCGGTGGCGGCGAGGCCGGCCAGGGCGGTGCGGCGTGTCGGCATGAAGGCCCTCCGTGCGCCGACATGGTCCCGGCGGCAGCGTCGGTCAATGCCTCGCCATTACGGCGCCCGTGGGGCGCGGCGACCCTCGGAAGGGGCTCAGGGGGGCGGGGGCGCCAGGATCTCGCGCTTTCCGGAATGGTTGGCGGCGCTGACCACGCCTTCCCGTTCCATGCGCTCGATCAGGGAGGCGGCGCGGTTGTAGCCGATCTGCAGCCGCCGCTGGACGTAGGAGGTCGACGCCTTGCCATCCCGGGTCACTACGGCCACGGCCCGGTCGTAGAGGTCGTCGCCTGAACCGCCTTCGCCGCCGCCGTAGTCGCCCTCGCCGTCCTCATCGTCGCCCCCGGCGGTGACCTCCTCGAGGTACTGGGGCTGGCCCTGCTCGCGCAGGAACCGCGCCACCGCCTCCACCTCGCCATCGGAGACGAAGGGTCCGTGCAGGCGGGTGATCCGCCCGCCGCCCGCCATGTAGAGCATGTCGCCCTGGCCCAGCAGCTGCTCGGCCCCCTGCTCGCCCAGTATGGTGCGCGAGTCGATCCGTGACGTGACCTGGAAGGAGATCCGGGTCGGGAAGTTGGCCTTGATGGTCCCGGTAATGACGTCCACGGAAGGTCTCTGGGTCGCCATGACCAGGTGGATGCCTGCGGCCCGCGCCATCTGGGCCAGGCGCTGGACCGCGCCCTCGACGTCCTTGCCCGCCACCATCATCAGGTCGGCGACCTCGTCGATGACCACCACGAGGTAGGGCATGGGGCGCGGGTCGATCCGCTCGCTCTCGTAGACCGGCCGCCCTTGGTCGTCGAAGCCGGTCTGCACGGTCCGCTCGAAGTGCTCGCCCTTGGCCGCCGCCTCCCGGGCCCGCTCATTGTAGGAGGCCACATTCCGCACGCCGATCTTGGACATCAGGCGGTAGCGGTCCTCCATCTCCCGGACCGTCCACTTGAGGGCGACGATGGCCTTCTTCGGATCGGTGACCACCGGCGCCAGCAGGTGCGGGATGCCGTCATAGACGCTGAGCTCCAGCATCTTGGGGTCGATCATGATGAAGCGGCAGGCCTCGGGCGGCAGGCGGTAGAGGATCGACAGGATCATGGCGTTGACCCCCACCGACTTGCCGGAGCCGGTGGTGCCGGCGATCAGCAGGTGCGGCATCCTCGCCAGGTCGGCGATGTAGGGCTCGCCGCCGATGTTCTCGCCCAGGGCCATGGGCAGGGCGTGGCCGGTCTTCTCGTACTCGGGGCTCGACAGGAGGTCGCGCAGATAGACGGTCTCCCGCCGGGCGTTGGGAAGCTCGATCCCGATGGCGTTCCGCCCAGGCACAACCGCCACGCGGCAGGCGGCCACGGACATGGATCGGGCGATGTCGTCGGCCAGAGCCACCACCCGGGCGGATTTCACCCCCGGGGCCGGGACCAGCTCATAAAGGGTCACCACAGGGCCGGGCCGGATCTGGTCGATCTGGCCGCGTACGCCGAACTCCGCCAGGACCCCCTCCAGGAGCTGGGCGTTCTGGCGCAGGGCGGCCTCGTCGAACTGCGCCGCCCGGGGTCCGGACCGCGACAGCATGGAAAGCTCAGGCAGGCAGAAGCCCTCGCCCCGGGCGAAGTCGAGAAGACCCTGCGCCTCCCGGGTCTCCCGCCCGGACTCCCGCGTCGCCTTTGGCGGACGGATCGCCGGCGCTGCGCCCTCGTCCGCGCCCGGCGCCTCGGCCTCTGGTTCCGCCCCCAGGGGGGCCGGGACAGGCGCCGATTTCGCACGCCGCGCCCGGCCTGACGCCACGGACCTCGCCGCCGCGCCCTCGGCCTCGAAGGGCGAGCGGACCGCCGAAGCCAGGCTGCGGCTCCGGAGCCAGGCGCCCAGCGACCCCGCCGCCGCCAGGAGGTTCAAGCGCGGCAGGGCCAGGGCGTAGATGAGGCCCCAGGCGCCGAGGCCGCCCAACAGGGCGGCGGTGACGCCCCGGCCATAGGGCAGGTTGAACTCCGAAAGGGCGCCCCCGCCAAGGTTGAGGAGGCTGTCTCCGGCCAGGCCGCCCAGACCGCGGGCCAGAGGCCAGGCGGCGGGCGTGGGCGCCCAGGCCAGAAGGGCGGCCAGGCCCACCAGGGCGAAGCCGCCGCAGAGGGCCCGGAGACGTAAGGCCAGACGCCCGGCGTCCGGCTGCGGGCCGGTCAGCCGGGATAGTCCGAGGACCAGAAGAAGAAGGGCGGCGAGGGCGCCGGCCAGACCCAGGGTCTGGAGCAGGGCGTCGGCGAGGGTCGCCCCGGCCGCGCCGAGGGCGTTGCCGGGCGCAGCTGCGGTGGAGGCGTTCAGACTGGGATCGGCGACACTCCAGGTCGCCAGGGCCGCCGCCAGGCACACGCCGACCGCGGCCACGAGGCCGCCCCGGGTGCGCGCCGAGAGCGGGTGCGTCCAGATCGCGCCCGCGATCTCCATCCCCCTGTCGAAGCCTCTTTTCCGCGCCGCACGCGCCATGTCGGTCCGCCTTTCCGCTGGTCCGGGCGCAGTGTGGCGGCAAGAGGGTTAAGAGGCGTTTACTCCGCGGGCGTCCGGCCTTGAGTCTCCTCCCAGGCGGCGTCATCCGGGTGGAAGTTCGGAAGCGAGAAAACAGGCTCTAAATGCAATAGGTTAGACCCTCTTTCGATCCGATACCCGGTTCCCACCTATCGGAACATGATCTAGGAGAGGACACATGTGGTCCATGCCCCGCAATCTGAGGAAGATCGCCGTCATCGTGATCGCCCTTATGGCTCTCGCTGGATTCCTCTCCGGAATCCTGGGAGCGCGGGATGTCGCCTACCTGCCCGGGGAGGCGCCGTCTTCCGGCGCCCCGGCGGCGCCCACCGTGATCGCCCCCGAGGTGACGCCCCTGGCCAATGACCCCCCGCCGCCACCTCCCGAGCCGGAACCTGAGCCCGAGCCCGCCAAGCCCGAGGAAGCGCCCAAGCCTCCGCCCGATCCCCAGTCCCCCGCCTCCACCGCCAGGACGCCGGCGGGTCAGGATGCGGTGGGAGATCTCATCCAGGGCGCCGACTCCGCGACGACCCAGCCCCCGCCCTACTGAGGCGCTTCCGGGTCGAAGGTGTCACCCCAGCCCAACCGTCGGGCTCGAGCGTAAGCGGCCTTGTTCCGGCGCAGGATCTCGGCGTCCTCCACCCGACCGTCCGGCCGGCAAAGGCGGAGCCGCACGCCAGGCTTGCCCGGTCTGGGCGGTGCGATGATCCGGCTGGCGGAGCGGTCGGGCGCAAGGGCGACGGGGCGCTCGAAGGCCAGCCAGAAGAACTTCTCGTCCTCGAAGGGCGCCGCGCCGCCCTTGGCCAGGCGATGCTCGCGGCCCCGGGGCAGCCTCTGTGCGAAGTGGCACCAGTCCGGCGCCGCCAATGGGCAGGCGACCTCGTGCGGGCAGGGTCCCACGAGGCGCGCGCCCGCCGCCAGCAGGCGGGTGCGGATCTCCAGTCCCCGGCGCCAGGCCTCCGGCGAGCCGGGCTCCACCACCAGGAAGAGGCCCCGGGTCGCCGCCCACAGCCGCTCGACCACGCCCGGCAGGGTCGCCGCGGGGACCTCGGTCAGGGCGTAGGCCGCCAGGACCAGGTCGGCCTCCGGCGGCGAAAGCGCCGGATCGGCGAGGTCCGCCCGCAGGCGAGCCGAGGACGCCAGAGGCGCGGGACCGGCGGCTGCAAGGTCCTCCGCCAGGTCGAGGAAGGCTGGGCTGTGATCCAGGCGGGTCACGGAGGACAGGCCGGGCAGGGCGTCAAGGGCGGCCCAGCCGCCGCCGCCGGGTCCGGCGCCGACGTCCAGCAGGTCGGACGGATCGAAGCCAGGGCGCAGGGCCAGGACTTCGTCCAGGGCGCGGCGGGCGGCGGCGTAGGTGGCCGGGGTCCGGGTCAGGGCGTAGGCGAGGGCGTCAGCCTCCCCCCTCACCAGGGCTGAGGAGGCCCGGCCGCCACGATAGCCTTCGGACAGGGCCTGGGCCCTCTGCGCCAGTCCGGCCCGCCCCTGTCCCTCCAGGCGCCGGTCGATGGCGGCGCGGAGCGCCTCTGGAAGAGCGGCGTCCAAGCCGGGCTCAGGCCTGTCGGTTCTTCACGAGGTCGTCGACCACCGCGGGGTCCGCCAGGGTCGTGGTGTCGCCCAGGTTCGACAGGTCGTTCTCGGCGATCTTGCGCAGGATGCGGCGCATGATCTTGCCCGAGCGTGTCTTGGGCAGGCCGGGGGCGAACTGGACGATATCGGGCGCCGCAAAGGCCCCGATCTCGCGCCGGACCCAGCCCTTCAGGTCGGCCTGCAGGACGTCGGTGGGCGTCACGTCGGCGTTCAGGGTCACGAAGCAGTAGACGCCCTGTCCCTTGACGTCGTGCGGGTAGCCGACCACCGCGGCCTCGGCCACGTCGGGGTGGGCGACCAGGGCGCTCTCGATCTCCGCCGTCCCCAGCCGGTGGCCCGAGACGTTCAGGACGTCATCCACCCGCCCGGTGATCCAGTAGTAGCCATCCTCGTCCCGGCGGCAGCCGTCGCCGGTGAAGTACTTGCCGGGATAGGTGGAGAAGTAGGTGTCGATGAACCTCTGGTGGTCGCCATAGACCGTCCGCATCTGGCCGGGCCAGGAGTCGGTGATGCAGAGGTTGCCGCTGACCGCACCGTCCAGGACCTGGCCCTCGGCGTCGACGATCTGGAACTTCACCCCGGGCAGGGGCCGGGCGCAGGACCCCGGCTTCAGGTCGGTGGCGCCCGGCAGGGGCGAGGCCAGGCAGGCGCCCGTCTCGGTCTGCCAGTAGGTGTCGACGATGGGGCAGCGGCCCTCGCCCACCACCCGGTGATACCAGAGCCAGGCCTCGGGGTTGATGGGCTCGCCCACCGTGCCGATCAGGCGCAGGGAGGCCCGGGAGGTCGCCTTCACTGGGCCCTCGCCATCGCGCATCAGGGCGCGGATCGCCGTCGGGGCTGTGTAGAAGATCTCGACCTTGTGCTTGTCCACCACCCGCCAGAAGCGGGAATTGTCCGGCCAGCTGGGCACGCCCTCGAAGATCAGGCTGGTGGCTCCGTTCGCAAGCGGCCCGTAGACCACATACGAGTGGCCGGTGACCCAGCCGACATCGGCCGTGCACCAGAAGACCTCGCCGGGGCGGTAGTCGAACACGAGCTCGTGGGTGTGCGAGGCCCAGACCAGGTAGCCGCCCGTGGTGTGCAGGACGCCCTTGGGCTTTCCCGTGGAGCCGGAGGTGTAGAGGATGAAGAGAGGATCCTCGGCGTTCATGGGTTCCGGGTCGCACTGGTCCGACACCGTCCCCTTGACGTCGGAATAGAAGACGTCCCGGCCAGGGCTCATCGGCACGTCGGCCCGGGTGCGCCGGATGACGATCACGTCGGAGACCTGCGGGCAGTCCTTCAGGGCCTCGTCGACATTGCGCTTCAGGGGGATGACCTTGCCACCCCGCAGGCCTTCGTCGGCGGTGATGACGATGCGGCTGTCGCAGTCCTGGATCCGGCCGGCGATGCTGTCGGGCGAGAAGCCGCCGAAGATCACCGAGTGCACGGCGCCGATCCGGGCGCAGGCCAGCATGGCCACGGCCGCCTGGGGGATCATCGGCAGGTAGATGGTGACCCGGTCGCCCTTCTTCACGCCCCTGGCCTTCAGGACGTTGGCCATCCGGCAGACTTCGGACAGAAGCTGGCGATAGGTCAGGGTGGTCCCGTCCACACCATCATCCGGCTCCCAGATGATCGCCTTCTGGTCGCCCCGGGTCGGGATGTGCCGGTCCAGGCAGTTGACCGAGACGTTGAGCACCCCGTCCTCGTACCAGCGGACGTGGAAGTCCTCGCGGTGGAAGGAAACCGCCTTGGTCCGGGTGGGCCTACGGATCCAGTCGAGGCGGCCGGCCAGTTCCATCCAGTAGGCGTCGGGGTCGGTCTCGACCCGTGCGACCGCGGCGGCGTAGCCCTCCGCCGTCATCCGGGCCTTCTTGGCCCAGGCCTCGGGAACTGGGAACACTTCACCTTCGCTCACGCCATGCCTCCCTCGCGGTCATCGCCTGAAAGCTAGTAGTGCGCCGGCGCGGCGGGGGGAAGCGGCGAGCGGAGGATTTTCAGCCCGGCTTGCGCCCGCCGCCGGGGCGGCTAGCCTGCCGGTCAATCCTCCGGAGACCCTTATGCTTCTGCACCTGTCGACCTGGCCCGAGATCGAGGCCGCCCTCGCCCGTTCCACCGCCATTGTCGTGCCGATCGGCTCGAACGAGCAGCATGGCCCGACCGGACTGCTTGGCACCGACTGGCTCTGCCCGGAGATCATCGCCCACGAGGCCCAGAAGGGCGCAGACCTGCTGGTGGCGCCGACCTTCAACATCGGCATGGCCCAGCATCACCTGGGCTTTCCGGGCACTATCTCCTTGCGGCCCTCCACCTTCATGGCGGCGATTGGGGACTGGTGCCGCAGCCTCGCGGCCCACGGGTTCACGCGGATCTATTTCCTCAACGGCCATGGCGGGAACGTCGCCACCATCGAGGCCGCCTTCTCCGAGCTCTATGCCGAGGCCAGCTTCGCCGGTCGGCCGCGGGGCTTTTCCCTGAAGCTGCGCAACTGGTGGGACCTGCCGGGGGTCAACGCCCTGGCCAACCGCCAGTTCCCCACCGGCCACGGCAGCCACGCCACCCCTTCCGAGATCGCCGTCACCCAGTGGGCCTATCCGGACGCGATCAAGACCGCCAGCTATGCGCCGCAGATCGCCCCGACGGGCCCGATTCGTGAAGCCGCCGACTTCCGCGCCCGCTATCCGGACGGGCGAATGGGCTCCGACCCTGCGCAGGCCACGCCGGAGAAGGGCGGGGAACTCGTGACGCTGGCCGCCGAGGGCCTGGTGAAGGAGGTCGCGGCCTTCGCGGCCGAAACCTCGCCCGCGGGCTGAGGCCTCAGGCGGTCTCCACCCAGCCGCCATGCACGACGACGGGCCAGGGCGTCAGGGCCTCGCCCGCACAGGGACCCGCGATGCAGACGCCATCTCCAAGCCGGAAGACGGCGCCGTGGGCCGCGCAGAGGATGCGGTCGCCGGTCCGGGTCAGGTAGAGGTCGTCCATCACCGCCAGCGGCCAGCCGTTATGAGGGCAGGAGTCGATCCAGCCTCGCACCTCGCTCCCCTCGCGCACGAGGAAGCCGGCGAACAGGGCCTCGCCGACCCGGAAACGGAAGCCACGGGCGCCCGGGTCGCCCAGTTCGGACACCGCGCAGAGCCGGGTCCCCGGGGGCGGGGCGGCCGGATTGTCCGCCTGCGGACGACGCATCAGAGGCCGCCGATGGTCGCCTTGAAGGCCGTCACCTGGACCGAGGCGAACAGGCCGGCCGTCTGGTAGGGATCGCTCAGGTTGAAGGCCCGGGCGTCTTCCAGGCTGTCCGCCTCCAGGATCAGCAGCGAGCCGGCCATGGCGCCGGCCTCGTCCAGCAGGGGTCCGGCCACCTTCAGCCGGTCGGCGAAGCCCCGGGCGTAGGCCAGGTGGGCCTCACGGTTGGCCAGCCTCAGTTCTAGGCTGTTCGGCTTGTCGTTGCAGACCAGGACATAGAGGCCCATGGGCGCGGCTCCTTTCAGGGTTCAGCGTTCGGACTTGAGGGGGCGGGACAACAGGCCGGTGATGGCGTCGCCGACCGCCACCTCCCCTGCCAGGATGGCGGCGACGGCCTCGCAGATGGGGGCTTCGACACCGATGCGGGCGGCTAGCTCGCGCACGGCGGGGGCGGAGGCCACGCCCTCGGCCACCGAGACCTTGCCGGCCAGGGCCTCGTCCAGCGTCTTCCCCTGACCGAGGGCGAGACCGACGCTCATGTTACGCGACTGGGGCGAGGAGCAGGTCAGGACAAGGTCCCCCAGGCCGCACAGGCCAGCGACGGTCTCGGCGCGGCCGCCCAGGGCCACGGCCATCCGGGTCAGTTCCGCAAAGCCCCGGGTGATCAGGGCGGCGTGGGCGGAGCGACCCAGGCTTCGTCCCTCGGACACCCCGCAAGCGATGGCCAGGACGTTCTTCACCGCCCCTCCGACCTCCGCCCCCACCATGTCGGCGGCGACATAGGGGCGAAAGGCCGGACCGGCCACGGCCCGCGCGAGCGCCGCGCCGAGACCCTCGTCGGGGCAGGCCAGGGTGACGGCGGTGGGCAGGCCCCGGGCCACCTCGGCGGCGAAGGAGGGGCCCGAGAGGACCGCCGGCCGCGCATCCGGCAGGGTCTCTGCCAGGACCTCGGTCATCAGCTTGAGCGAGCCCTGCTCGATGCCCTTGGCGCACAGGACCATGGGGGTTCCAGCGACGACGACGGGGGCGAAGGCCCGAAGGCTGGACCGCAGGTGCTGGGCCGGGGTGACATTCAGGTAGAGGTCCCGCCCCGCCAGGGCCTCGGGGGAGGACACGGCCCGGACGCCAGGGTCGAGGGCGACGCCGGGCAGAAAGGTCCGGTTCTCGTGGCGGACATTGACGTCCTCTGCGACCTCCGGCTCGCGGGCGTAGAGGGTGGTCTCCAGTCCCGCCCGGGCGCAAACCAGGGCCAAGGCCGTACCCCAGGCGCCGCCGCCGATCACGCCGACGGTCCGGAAGGTCTCGCTCATGCCTTGGCTCCCTTGCGGCCGGGAAGGTGGGTGGGCCGTTCCGCCGCCGCGGCCGCATCGAGGGGCCAACGCGGCCGGGCGGGCGCGGACAGGGGATCGGTGAGGCCCAGGGCCAGCCGCTCCGCCCCCGCCAGGGCGATCATGGCGGCGTTGTCCGTGCAATAGGCCAGAGGCGGGGCGTCAAAGCTCCAGCCCAGCTCCGCCGCCAGGTCCTGAAGAGCCTGGCGCACGGCGCCGTTGGCCGCCACCCCGCCGGCCACCACGAACCGGCGCCCCCCGGGCGGCAGGTCGGCGGCGCAGGCCAGCATGGCCCGCCGGGTGCGCTCGGCCAGCTGCCGGGCGATGGCGGCCTGGACGGCGGCGGCGAGGTCAGCCCTGCGCGCTTCCGGAGTCTGCGCCGCCAGCCGGGCCGCGGCCGTCTTCAGGCCCGAGAATGAAAAGTCACAGCCCGGCCGTCCGAGCAGGGCGCGCGGCAGGTCGAAGCCGTCGGGGTTGCCGGTCGCGGCCAGCTGTTCCAGGGCCGGTCCGCCCGGATAGGGCAGGCCCAGGGACTTGGCGATCTTGTCGAAGGCCTCGCCCGCCGCATCGTCAATGGTCGAGCCCAGGCGCGTGCAGGCGCCGATCCCATCGACCCGCAGGAGCTGGCAGTGGCCGCCTGACACCAACAGCAGCAGGAAGGGATAGTCGATCCGCGCGGCGAGGCGGGCGGACACCGCATGGCCCTCCAGGTGGTTCACCGCCACCAGGGGCAGGCCGCGCGCCAGGGCCACCGCCTTGCCGAAGGACAGGCCCACCATGACCCCGCCGATCAGTCCCGGTCCGGCCGTCGCCGCCACGCCGGAGATTTCCGACCAGTCGGTTCCCGCCCTCTCCAGGGCCTCCGCCACGACGGAATCGATGGTCTCGACGTGGGCCCGGGCGGCGATCTCGGGGACCACGCCGCCGAAGGGCGCGTGGCGCTCGGTCTGCAATCCGACCACGGAGGACAGAACGGTCGCTTCGCCTGACGCGGACAGGCGCACCACCGACGCGGCGGTCTCGTCGCAGCTGGTCTCGACGCCAAGAACGGTCAGGTCGCTCATGTGGGGCGGGGGTCCGGGTTGCGGCGCCGGCGCGGCTCCTGTAGGGCCGGTCCGGAGTGAATTCAGCCGAGGTAACCCTCCCGTCGTGCCTGCGCAACAGCCTGTCCGGATCGGGGCCCGCGGCTCCAAGCTCTCCCTCGCCCAGGCGGGCCAGATGCAGAGGCGCATCGCCGCCGCCCTCGGCGCCCCGCCGGAGGCGGCCGACCGCGTCGCCCCCCTGGTGGTCATCACCACCTCCGGCGACCGGATCCAGGACCGGCGACTGCTGGAAGTCGGCGGCAAGGGGCTTTTCACGAAGGAGATCGAGGAGGCCCTCCTCGACGGGCGGATCGACTGCGCCATCCACTCCCTGAAGGACATGCCGGTGACCGCCCCTGAGGGCCTGGTGCTCGCCGCCATTCCCGAGCGCGAGGATCCCCGCGACGCCTTCCTCAGCCTCTCCGCCGACCGGCTGGAGGACCTGCCCCGGGGCGCCCGCCTGGGCACGGCCTCGCTCCGCCGCCAGGCCCAGTGCCTGAACCTTCGCCCGGACCTCGACGTGCGCCTGCTGCGCGGCAATGTCGACACCCGCCTGGAGAAGCTTCGCGCCGGCGAGGCCGACGCCATCCTCCTGGCGGCGTCCGGGCTGAACCGTTTGGGCCTGGGCGACCTGCCGCGGAGTTTCATAGACCCGCAACTGTCGCCGCCGGCGCCCGGACAGGGCGCCCTGGCCATCCAGACCCGCGAGGCCGACCAGGACGCGCCCTGGCTGGCGCCTCTGCGCCACGCGCCCACCGCCCTCGCCGTGGCCGCCGAGCGGGGCGCCATGGCCGCCCTGGAGGGCAGTTGCCGGACCGCCATCGGCGCTTATGCCTTCGCCGAGGGCGAGGACCTGGCCCTGGTCGTGGAGGCCCTGTCGCCGGACGGCGTCCACCGGTTCCGGGGGGAGGCGCGGATGCCTGTCGCAGCGGGTCCGTCGGCGGCGGCCCTGCTGGGGCTGGAGCTGGGACGGCGCCTCCAGGCCGAAGGCGGCGACCTCATCCTCCTGGCCGATTGATTCCCCGGCGGAGGGGCGCATTGTCGGCCCCACGATGAGCCTGCCCTCCCGACCTGACACCTCCCGCGCCGTCTGGGTCACCCGGGCCGAGCCCGGCGCCTCCGCAACGGCCGCCCGGGTGACGGCTGCGGGCCTGACGCCCCTGGTGCTGCCCTTGCTGGAGACTGTCGATCTTGCTGAGGCCGCAGCGGCCCTTGGCGGGGAGGGCCCCCTGGCCTTCACCTCGGCCAATGGCGTGCGCGCCTTCGCCCGCCTCAGTCCGCGCCGGTCCGGACCGGTCTATGTGGTGGGCCCGGCCACCGCCGCGGCGGCGCAGGTCGCCGGATTTGCAGATGTCCGTTCCGGCCCCGGCGACGTCGAGGCCCTGGCCGCCCGGATCCTGGCGGACGCCCCGCAGGGCGAGGTGCTCCACGCCTCCGCCCGGGAGCCTGCCGGCGATCTTGCGGGACGCCTCCAGGCCTACGGCCAGCCGGCCCGCCGGGTCGCCGTCTACGCCGCCCGGGAAACCTCGCCGCCCGCCGCCGGGCTGGAAGAGGCCCTGGCCGCCCCGGTCGTCCTTGCGCACTCGCCACGGGCTGGCCGGATCCTCGCCCGCCTCCTGGCGCCCCTGGCGACCCGGCCCGCCGTCCTGGGACTTTCCCCCGCCTGCCTCGCCCCCCTTGAGGGCCTGGACCTTCCCGCCAGGGCGGCGCCGGACAGGCCCCTCGAATCGGACCTGATAAATCTGCTAGCCTCCTTCCGATGACCGAGACGCCCTCCCCACCGCCACCCCGTGCGCCGACCCTGGCCGGTCGTCTCTTCTGGGCCCTGCTCGCCTTCGCCGCCGTTGCGGTGATCGCCGTCGCCGCCTTCATCCGGTTCGGTCCCGCCCTGCCGCCGCCACTTGCACTTGGACCTGCGCCAAAGCCCGCCGGACAGCGCGCCGTGGCCCTGTCGCCCGCCCCCGCGCCTGCGGCTGTCGACACCCCAGCGCCCGCCCGGGCCCTGGCCCCGGAGGTTCCCGGCGCCGACCTCGCCCGCCTCGAGGCGCGCCTCGACGACCTCGAGGCCAGCCAATCCCGGACGGCGACCTCCGCCCGCTCCGCCCTGGCCGCCGCCGCCCTGCTCTCCGCCGCCCAGACCTCCCGGCCCTTTACCTCGGAGCTGGCGGCGGTGGAGGCCCTCGCCCCGGCCGACCTCGACCTCTCCGGCTTTGCAGCCATGGCGTCCACGGGCGCCCCCAGCCGGGCGACCCTGGCCCAGGACTTTCCCGACTTCGCCGCCCGCGCCGCCGCCGCCGCCCGGCAGCCTGGCGAGACGGCGCCCCTCGGCGAGCGCCTGCTGGCGGGGCTGTCCCGGGTCATCGTGGTCAGGCCGGTGGGGCGGATCCCGGGGGATGCGCCCGAGGCTCGGCTCGCCCGGGCCGAGGTCCAGCTGAACGAGGGCGACCTGGAGGCGGCGCTGGCCAGCCTCGCCGGCCTGCCCCCGGCCGCCCAGGCGGCGCTGTCGCCCTGGTGGGACCGGGCCCAGGCCCGCGCCCGCCTGGACCGGCAGGCGGCCGCCCTGGGTGATCGCGCCCTCCGCGACCTCGCCCGCCTCGAGGAGGCCGCCCCGTGATCCGCTTGGTCCTCTTCCTGCTCCTGGCGGCCTTCACCGCCGCCGTCATCCTGTCCCTGGCCGGGGAGTCCGGGCGCGCCAGCATCCTCTGGCTGGGCTGGCGGGCGGACATGACCGCCACGGCCCTCCTGGTCCTCGTGCTGCTGGTCTCCCTGCTGGCCTTCGCCGCATGGCGCCTGGTCCTCTGGGTGGTGGACGCGCCCCGTCGGGCCGCTGCGGCCCGGGCGGAATCCCGTCGCCGGCAGGAACTGGAGGTCCTCACCCGGGGCTTCGTGGCCGTGGCCGCCGGCGATGGCGCAGAGGCCCGCCGCCTGGCCGCCAAGGCCGCCGACCTCTCCGCCGAGGCGCCGGCCCTCGCCCGGCTCCTCACCGCCCGCGCCGCGGAGGCCGCTGAGGACCCGGACGCCGCCGAGGCCGCCTGGACCGCCATGCTGGCCTTTCCGGATTTGCGCCTCGCCGCCCGGCGGGGCCTCGCCACCCTGGCCCTGAGCCGGGGCGACCGGGCCGGCGCCGTCCAGCACGCCGAGGCCGCCTTCGCCCTGGCCCGGACGGCCCGCTGGGCCTGGCGCGTCCTCCTCGAGGCCCGCCTGGAGGAGGGTGACTGGGAGGCCGCGCGCGACCTCCTCAAGACTGGCCAGGACCGGCGCATCGTCAGCCCCGACGTGGCCGAGCGCGGCCGCGCCGCCCTGCTCGCCGCTTCGGCCGCCCAGCTGGACCTGACCGGCGACGCCCGTGCCCGGAGCCGCGCCGCCGACTACGCCCTGGAAGCCGCTCGCCTGCAGCCCGGCTTCGCCCCCGGCGTGGTCATGGCCGCGCGTCTCTTGTCCGCCCAGGGCAAGGCCGGCCGCGCCGCCCAGGTCATCGAGGCGGCGTGGAAGGCAGCGCCCCACCCGGCCCTCTGGCTGGCCCTTCGCGACCTGAAGACCCAGGAGACCCCGCGCGAGCGGGCCGGCCGGCTGGCGGCCCTCGCCGCCCTCAACCCCGGCGCCCGGGAGTCCCGCATCCTGACGGTCGAGGCGGCCCTCACCGCCGGTGACGCTGCCCGGGCGGCGGAGCTGGGCCGGGGCCTGGAGGCCGAGCCCCTGACCGCCCGGATCGCCGGCCTCATGGCCCGCGCCGCCTTCGCCGCCGGCCGACCCGACGAGGCCCGGGTCTGGCGCGGGCGCGGGATTTCGGCGCCGGGCGAGGCGGACTGGTCGGACCTGGATCCCGAGGGCCGGGCCTTCGCCTACCAGCCCGCCGACTGGGCCCGCCTGGCGGTCAGCTTCGCGGAGACCGGAGAGCTCATCCATCCGCGGCACGAGCGCCGCGAGCCCGGCCTCTCCGACCTGCCGGACCTGCCCATGTCCTACGCCGAGCAGGACTTCACCGCCCTGGAGGCGCCGGTTCCCTTCCCCATCGGCGAGGGCCTGCAGGGCGAGGAGGAGGACGAGGACCCCGATCCGGCCCTGCCGCCTGTCGCCCCGCCCCCTGCGCGTCGCCGCTTGGCGAGACCGCCGCGAGACGCTAAGTAGGCCCGTCCGCGGGCTCCAGCGCCCGACAGGCCCTTGGGCCGCCTTAGCTCAGCCGGTAGAGCGGCGCATTCGTAATGCGTAGGTCAGGTGTTCGAGTCACCTAGGCGGCACCATTTCCCCCAGTCCGGCGCCCTGGAGCTGTTGAGATGACCCAATCCGCCATCCGGATCCGACCCGAGGACGAGCGGGATCCTCCCGCGATCCACGACCTCACCCGGCGGGCCTTTGCGCCCAAGGCTTTCGCCTCCGGCGACGAGCAGGACCTGATCGACGCCCTGAGGCGCCTTGGTGCGCTGAGTCTTTCCCTGGTGGCCGAGTTCGAGGGCCGGATCGTCGGCCATCTCGCCCTTTCCCCGGTCACGCACGAGAGCGGCGCGGAGGGATGGTTCGGACTTGGCCCCATCTCCGCAGAGCCTGCGCTGCAGAGGCAGGGTGTCGGCGGCGCCCTCATTGCCGAGGCGAAGAGCTGGCTTGCCGCCCGCGGGGCGGCAGGCTGCATCCTGACGGGGGATCCCGGCTACTATCCCCGGCATGGCTTCCTGCCGGCGCCAGAGCACGCGCCGGAGGCCGAACCGGCCGAGTTCTTCATGGTCCTGCCCCTGGCGGGCGACATCCCGCCCGGCCGGTTCCGCTTCCACCCGGCCTTCGGGGCCTGAGCGGGCGTGGGAACCCTCCGCCTCGGGAAGGCCGCCTTACGCATGACGCTTCGGGTCTTGCGCCGGCCTCATTCCTGCCAGAGTTTACCGCACAACATGCGTCCGACTCACACCTGTGCGCGGCGCCTGCAGGCGGAAAATCGGAGACGTCATCATGTCCAAACGTAGACTGACTACCATCGCCCTTGCGATGGCGTGCGCAGGCCTTGGCGGCGGCGCTGCGTTCGCTCAGGGCGCGGGCGTCTACGCCCGCGCTTACGGCGGGCTTTCAACCCTCAACAGTACGGATGTAAGCTTCAAATCCGGACTGCCCGGCCCGCCTTCGACCGACAAGATCAGTTTCGACAGCGGCCTCCTGGTCGGCGCCGCACTTGGCTACGACTTTGAGGGTCCACTGCCCGGCCCGCCTTCGACCGACAAGATCAGTTTCGACAGCGGCCTCCTGGTCGGCGCCGCACTTGGCTACGACTTTGAGGGTCCCTGGAAGGCGGAAATCGAGTACGCCTATCGCTCCAGCGACGTGAGACGTCTGCCCGTCAGCCTTGCTCAGAGCGGCGACTTTGCGTCGACCGCCATCATGGTCAACGGCCTCTACAGCTTCGGCGAGGTTGGCCCTCTTCGTCCCTATGTCGGGGCCGGCGCGGGCTTCAGCCCTGAGCTGGACCTCGATCTCACCAGCAGCGGACCTTCCGCGCCTCCGCCCAGCGCCCTGGGCAACTACTCCCGCTCCGGTCGCTTCGCCTATCAGGGCATCGCCGGGGCGGAGCTCCCGCTCACCGATCGCTGGACAGGCTTCGGCGAGTTCCGAGTCTTCGCCATCGACAGCCCCAGTCTTCGCAGCTCCAGCAAGACCCTGAAGGCGGACTACCAGACCATCGACCTCCTGGTCGGCGTCTCGCGGCGGTTCTAGTCCGGGCCCGACGCGCTGCGCGCGAACGAAGCCCGGCTCCGCAGTCCCCCGCCGTCCGCCTCGTTGCAGCGCCTGAAGGCCGCCCGCTGAAGCGTCTTCGACCCGAAAACGCCTGCAGTGGGCTTCGGTGGCTGTGGTCGGGACAACCGGCAGCGGCCCCTTTTCGCATCCTGGCCCCGCGAGGTTCACATCCGCCCCGCAAGGGGCTAAGGCCTTTTCGCCGTCCCCACCGGGCGGCGTCTGTTGCGGGAGGGCGCCATGAGCCGCCGGGTCCATGTGCTGAACGGTCCGAACCTGAACCTGCTGGGCCAGCGGGAGCCGCACCTCTACGGCTCGCGCACCCTGGCCGATGTCGAGGCCCTGTGCCGCGCGGCGGCGGGCCGGCATGGCTTCGACCTGGACTTCCGGCAGACCAACCGCGAGTACGAGATGATCGACTGGATCCAGGCGGCCCGGAAGGACGCCGGCCTGGTGATCAATCCCGCCGGCTTCAGCCACTTCTCGGCGCCCGTGCTCGACGCCCTGAAGATGTGCGAAGGCCCGGTGGTGGAGGTGCATATCTCCAACATCCACAAGCGCACGGTGGAGGCCGACTGGCGCGGTCACTCCATCATGAGCGCGGGGGTGACCGGGGTGATCGCCGGCCTGGGCGTCCAGGGCTATGTCCTGGCCCTCGACTACCTCGCCCTGGCGCTGTCGGGCGAGGCCTGAGGCCGGCCGGCGCCGTCCCGGCGCCCCCGGGAAGTCTTGCGCCGCCCGCCCGCCCGCCGTCATATGCCGAAGTGAGGAATGACGCGGCGCAGGCCGCGCGGGAGGAGGGGCCATGACCCGGGAGATCGGTGACTACGACCTGATTGTGGTGGGTGGCGGGATCGGCGGCGGGGCGCTGTCGACCGTCATGGCCCGCGCCGGGAGCCGGGTGCTGCTCCTTGAGCAGACCGAGACCTATGTCGACCGGGTGCGCGGCGAGTGGATCGCCCCCTGGGGGGTGGTCGAGACCCACACCCTCGGCCTCTATGACACCCTTATGGCGGCGGGCGGCCACCACCTCCGCCGCCACATCACCTATGACGAGACCCTGTCCCCGAGGGCGGCCGAGGCGGCGCCCCTGCCCCTGGACATCTTCGCCCCCGGCGTGCCCGGGCCCCTGTGCCTGCGCCATCCCGTCCACTGCCAGGCCCTGTTCGATGCGGCGAAGGCTGCAGGCGCCGACGCCCGCCGGGGCGTGGCGGTGACCGGCCTCCGGACGGGGACGGACCCCTGCGTGATCTTCGAGGACGCCGGCGAAACCTTCCTGGCCCGCGCGCCCCTGGTGGTGGGCGCCGACGGCCGGACCTCGATGGTGCGCGAGGCGGCGGGCATTCCCCTGCACCAGGATGCGCCCCACCACTGGTTCGCCGGCCTGCTGGTCGAGGGCGTCGAGGGTTGGCCCGAGGACACCCAGGCCATCGGCACGGAAGGAGACTTCGGCTTCCTGGCCTTCCCGCAGGGTGAAGGCAAGGTGCGCGTCTATGGCGGGTTCGCCCTGGACCAGGCCCGGCGGTTCCAGGGTCCGGATGGCGCCCGCCGCTTCCTGGACGCCTTCGCCGTCTCCTGCAGCCCTGGGAACGCCCGCCTCGTGGCCGGGCGGCCCGCCGGCCCCGTCGGCGCCTTCATCAACGCGGATTCCTGGACCGACAAGCCCTTCGCCATGGGCGCGGTGCTGGTGGGCGATGCGGCGGGCTGGAACGACCCGATCATCGGCCTGGGCATGTCGATCACCTACCGGGACGTCCGGATCGTCTCCGACCTCCTGAAGTCCGTCCTCGCCGGCCGGGTCCCGGACTTTTCGTCCTACGCCGCCGAGCGCGCCGAGCGCATGCGGCGGCTCAGGTTCACCGCCCGGATCCAGGCCGCCCTGGACATGGAGTTCGGCCCCGAGGCCGCGGCGCGCCGGAAGGACCTTCATCACCGCTCCCGGGCCGACCCCGGCCTCAAGGCGCACGCCTTTGCGGTCATGGCGGGTCCGGAGACGGTGCCGGCGGAGCTCTTTACCGAGGCCCACAGGGCCCGGGTCCTGGGACTTGCGGGGGCCGCCCCATGAGCGGGATCGACATCGCCGCCTACAACGCCGACTGGCTGAAGGCCTGGACGGACAAGGACGTGGACCGGCTTTGCGGCTTCTACGCCGCGGACTGCATCTACCAGGACCCGCAGACGGCGGCGGGCCTGAAGGGCAATGACGCCCTGCGCGCCTACCTTACGGGCCTGTTCGCGGCCACGCCGTCCATGACCTATTCCCCGGACGAGGTCTGGCCGATCCCGGGCGGCTTCTGCGGCCGCTGGTACTGCGAGATCGGCGAGGGCGGCGCCCTCGGCCGGATCCGCGGCTTTGACATGGTCCTGCTCGACGGCGACCTCATCACCCACAACGAAGTTTACGTGCACCAGCTTCCATGACTCGACCCGATATCCGCGAACCCGGCGACATCGACGCCGCCTGGCTGACCGCCGTCCTCGCCGCCGGCGGGGTGGACGCCGAGGTCCGCAGCTTCACCGCCCGCCAGGTGGGGACCGGCCAGATCGGCGACAGCGTCCGCTTCACGCTCGACTACGCCCGGCGTGGCGACGGCGCCCCGGACTCCCTGGTGGGCAAGTTCCCCTCGGCCGGGGCGGAGAGCCGGGCCACCGGCGTGGCCCTGGGCAACTACCTGCGCGAGGTCCGCTTCTACCAGCACCTTGCGCCCAAGGCCCTGGTGCATACGCCCCAATGCTGGTTCACCGACGTCGACGAGGCGACCCACAACTTCGTCCTGATGATGGAGGACCTGGCTCCCGCCGGGCAGGGCGACCAGCTGCGCGGGGTGACCCTCGAGCAGGCCCGCCTGGTCACGGTGCAGGCCGGCCTCCTCCACGCCTCGCACTGGGGCGACGATGGGCTGGACGACCTGCCCTGGGTGTCGGGCGCCAAGGCCGCCCCCTCCTCCCCCGTAGGTGACGACGCCGTGGCCATGCTCTGGGCGGGTTTCAAGGACCGCTACGCCGAACGCCTGAAGCCGGAATGGACCGAGGTCGGGGACTGGGTCTCGACCCGCTATTCCTGGCTGGGCCAGAGGCACGACGGGCCCCGCTGCCTGACTCACAACGACTTCCGCCCCGACAACATGATGTTCGCCTCACCGGAGGGCGGTTATCCCGTCACCGTCCTGGACTGGCAGTCCTTCGCCTACGGGGCGGGGCCCACGGACCTGGCCTACTTCCTGGCCGGCGCCCTGCCGGGGGAGGTCCGCCGGGCCCATGAGGACGAGCTCCTGAAGCTCTACCTCGACACCCTCACCGCCCACGGCGTCAGCGGCTACGCCATGACCGACCTGCGGCGGCACTACGGCCAGGGCGCCTACCTGTTGTTCCTGACCGCCTTCTTCGCCGCCATGGTCGTGACCCGCACGGCCCGCGGCGACGACATGTTCATCCAGATGCTGGGCAGCGCCGCCGATCACATGATCGAGCACGGCGCCATGAGGGACTGACCCCCGCCCCTGAACCCCGGAGTTCTTCCCTTGACCGATCTCGTCACCGTCCGCGACGAAGGCCACGTCCGCTACATCACCCTCAACCGGCCCGAGAAGAAGAACGCCATCTCCCTGGAGCTCGCCTGGGGCGTGATACAGGCCGTGCGCGCCGCCGCCGCCGACGACAATGTCTGGGTGGTCGGCCTGACCGGCTCGGGCGACGCCTTCTGCGCCGGCCTGGACCTGACGCCGGGCGCCAAGCCCTACACGCCCCTGACGCCCCAGGCCGCCCAGCTGGACGACATCGGCTGGGTGGGCCAGTTCGTCCTGACCCTGCGCAAGACCTGCGACAAGCCGGTGGTCGGCGGGATCAACGGGGTGGCCGTGGGGGCGGGCCTGGGCCTGGCCATGGCCTGCGACGTGCGCCTTGTGGCCCACTCCGCGCGGCTGATGGCCGGCTACACCCGGATCGGCGGCTCGCCGGACGCGGGCCTGACCATCACCCTGCCCCAGGCCATGGGCTATGAGCGCGCCATGCGCTTCATGATGGAGAACCGGACGGTGACCGGCGAGGAGGCCGTCGCCTGGGGGCTGGCCGGCGAGGCGGTGGCCGACGCCGACTTCCAGGAGCGTTTCGAGGCCTACTGTCAGGGCCTCTGCGCCTGGTCGCCCATCACCCTGCGCCTTCTGAAGCGCGGCATGGTCAAGTCCTACGAGACCCCCGATCCTGAGGTGCAGCTGCGCTACGAGGTCTCCAACATCCGCATCGCCTTCGCCAGCGAGGACGCCAAGGAGGCCCGCCAGGCCTTCTTCGAGAAGCGCTCGCCGGTCTTCAAGGGCCGCTGAGGCCTATCTGCGGCCCCGGCGCGGCTTCGCGGCGTCTGCGACGGCGGCGACGGGGTCGGCGTCGGCGGCGAGGCCGGTCTTCGAGGCCGCCAGGGCCAGGACCCCCTTCTGGAACCGGAAGGCGTCCACGGCCAGGTAGCCGCCTGATCCTGCTGACCGGGCGACCACCAGGATCTCGGGCGCGCCGTCCCGGTCGATGTCCGCGAACTTCAGGGCCTCAAGAGTTCCGTCCCGGGGGCGGACGGCGCCGGCGACGAAGGCGTCGAAGGGGAAGGAGGGATCGCCCGCCCTGTAGAGCCGCAGGGCGTAGCTACCGGTGCTGCGCGGCTCGCCCTCACCCTCGTCGGCGACGACGTTGACGCCAAGGGCCTCGTCGGAGCCGTTCAGGACGATGCGGTTGAGGTCTGCGGCCGTCGCTGGCGCGGCGACGATGAGGGCGGCGGCGATCACGGCGGATCTGAGCATGACGGCAGTCTCCAGGAATCAGCCGGCGCGGTCGGCGGCGCCATAGGTCAGGGCCACGAAGACGTCCTCGAGGCTCGGGTCTTCTGTCGCCACGTCACGGACCGACAGGCCGGCGGCCCGGACGGCGGCCAGGACCTGCTCGACGCTGGATTCACCCGTCCGGTAGGTGACGGAGAAGGCGCCTCCCGGACGCTGGCGGGTCTCGAAGCCGGGCAGGGAGGGCGCGGCGTCCACCGGCGTCTCGGGAGTCACGACGACAGCGCGGGTGTCGATCCGGCCCAGGAGGTCGGCGGTGGCCTCGCAGGCCACCACCTCGCCCCGGTTGATGATGGCGATCCGGTCGCAGAGCTCCTGCGCCTCCTCCAGGTAGTGGGTGGTCAGGACGATGGTCACGCCCTTCTGGTTCAGCTCCACCACATAGCGCCAGAGCTGTCGGCGCAGCTCGACGTCCACACCGGCGGTGGGCTCGTCCAGTATGAGGACCGGAGGGTTGTGGGTCATGGCCTTGGCGACCATCAGGCGCCGCTTCATGCCGCCGGACAGCTGGCGGACATAGGCCTCGGCCTTGTCGGCCAGGCCGAGGGCGGTGAGCAGCTCCATGGACCGGCGTTCCTTGGGGGGTACGCCGTACATGCCGGCCTGGACCTCGAGGGATTCCCGGGGCGTGAAGAAGGGGTCGGCGGCGATCTCCTGGGGCACCACGCCGATGGCGGCCCGGGCGTCCCGCGGGCGCTCGTCGATGTCCCGGCCCCAGATCTTCACCGTGCCGGAGGTCTTGCGCACCAGGCCGGCCAGGATGTTGATGAAGGTCGACTTGCCGGCGCCGTTCGGGCCCAGGAGGCCGAAGACCGACCCGCGCGGCACCAGGAGGTCGATCCCCTTCAGGGCCTGCATTTGAGGCGTCGTCTTGGTCGCCGCATAGGTCTTGACCACGTTCCGGGCCTCGATGGCGTAGTCGGGCAGGCTCATGGCGACCTCCGGGGCTCCGGCGCATTGACGACGAAAGCCGGGGTCGCATACCTAGAGCCTGCCCGGGCCGCCGCCAAGCGCTCCCGGCGAGGGAGATCCCCAATGGCCCGCAAGACCGCTTCGCCCGTCCCGACCCCGCCGACCGTCGGCCCCGCGCCGGAAGTCGTCCGCGTCCACGCCCACAGGGTGGCCTGTGACGGCGTCGGCGGCGCCCTGGGCCATCCGCGCGTCTACCTGGACCTCGGGGTCGACGGGACGGTGGACTGTCCCTACTGCGACCGCCGCTTCGTCCTCGACGAGGGCCATGGCGACGACGCGCCCGGTGTCTACGAGGTCTCGGGCGGCCACTGACCCGCCAACCTGGGATCGACCGCCCGGCCACCGCCCTCTAGGATCGCGGCCATGAGCGACGCCCCCCTCCGCCTGTACCTCGTCGACGGCTCCGGATTCATCTTCCGGGCCTTCCACGCCCTGCCGCCCCTGACCCGCAAGTCCGACGGCCTGCCGATCGGGGCGGTCTCCGGCTTCTGCAACATGCTGTGGAAGCTGCTGGTGGACATGAAGGCCCAGCCCGATGCGCCGACGCACCTGGCGGTGGTGTTCGACCATTCCGAGAAGACCTTCCGGAACAAGATCTATCCCGAATACAAGGCGCACCGGCCGCCGGCCCCCGAGGATCTGGTCCCCCAGTTCCCCCTGGTGCGCGAGGCGACCCGCGCCTTTGGCGTCCACGCCCTGGAGCAGCCGGGCTTCGAGGCCGACGACCTGATCGCCGCCTATGCGCGCCAGGTCCGCGAGGCGGGTGGTCAGGTGACCATCATCTCCTCCGACAAGGACCTGATGCAGCTGGTGGGCGACCAGGTCACCATGCTCGACACCATGAAGAACGTCCGCATCGGGCCGGACCAGGTGGTCGAGAAGTTCGGCGTCCTTCCCGACAAGGTCGTGGAGGTCCAGGCCCTGTGCGGCGATCCGGTGGACAATGTCCCCGGCGCCCCCGGCATCGGGGTGAAGACCGCCGCCCTGCTGATCAACGAGTACGGCGACCTGGAGACCCTGCTCGCCCGCGCCGGCGAGATCCGCCAGGACAAGCGCCGGCAGATCCTGCTGGAGTTCGCCGACCAGATCCGCCTGTCCCGACAGCTGGTCCAGCTGGACGACCGGGCGCCCCTGCCCTCGGCCCTCGAAGAGCTGGCTGTGGCCGATCCCGACCCCGACGCCCTGGCCGCCTTCCTGCAGGAGATGGAGCTGAACACCCTGGGCCGGCGGGTGGCGGGGGCGCACCTGGCGGCGAAGGCCCAGGCGCCCGCCGACCAGACCGCCGCCGCCGAGCCTGTGGACGTCGCCGCCTACGCCTGCGTCCGGGACCTGGCGACCCTGGACGTCTGGATCGCCCGGGCCCGGGCGGCCGGAATCATCGCCTTCGACACCGAGACCGACGCCCTGGGCTCAGCGACGGCCGGCCTGGTGGGGGTCTCCCTGGCCACGGGGCCCGGCGAGGCCTGCTACATTCCGCTCGCCCACGAGCCTGAGCCCGGACTCGCCCTCGACGCTCCCGGCGACCTGACCCAGATTCCGATGGAGGCCGCGCTGACGGCCCTCAAGCCCCTCCTGGAGGACCCCTCGGTCCTCAAGGTCGGCCAGAACGCCAAGTACGACCTCGGCGTCCTGTCGCGTTACGGCATCGGCGTGGCGCCGATCGAGGACACCATGCTGATCAGCTACGTCCTGGAAGCGGGCCTGCATGGCCACGGCATGGACGAGCTGTCGCGCCTGCACCTGGGCCACAGCCCCATCCCCTTCAAGCAGGTGGCGGGGACCGGCAAGGCCCAGAAGAGCTTCCGCCATGTGGCCCTGGAGCCGGCGACCGCCTATGCCGCCGAGGACGCCGACGTGACCTTGCGGCTCTATCGGGTCCTGCGCCCCCGGCTCCGGAAAGAGGGCCTGCTGACGGTCTATGAGACCCTGGAGCGTCCCCTGCCGCCGGTTCTGGCGGCCATGGAGAACGCCGGGGTCCGCGTTGATCCCGACCGCCTGCGCCGGCTGTCCAACGACTTCTCGGTGCGCATGGGCGAGCTGGAGGCCGAGGCCCACCGGCTGGCCGGCCACCCCTTCAATCTGGGCAGCCCCAAGCAGGTGGGCGAGGTCCTCTACGGCCAGATGGGCCTGGAATCCCGCCGGACCACCGCCACGGGCGCCCAGGGCACGGACGCCTCGGTGCTCGAGGAGCTGGCCGCCGAGGGCCACGCCCTGCCCAGGGTCCTGCTCGACTGGCGCCAGCTGTCCAAGCTGAAGGGCACCTATACCGACGCCCTCGCGGCGGCCATCGCACCCTCCACGGGGCGGGTCCATACGTCCTACGCCCTGGCCTCCACCACCACGGGCCGGCTGTCGTCCACTGACCCCAACCTTCAGAATATCCCCATCCGCACGGAGGAGGGACGCAAGATCCGCCAGGCCTTCGTCGCCGAGCCGGGCAACGTCCTGATCAGCGCCGACTACAGCCAGATCGAACTGCGCCTCCTGGCCCATGTGGGCGACATTCCCCAGCTGAAGGACGCCTTCGCCCGGGACCTCGACATCCACGCCATGACGGCCTCCGAGGTCTTCGGGGTTCCCATCGAGGGCATGCCCGCCGAGATCCGCCGGCGGGCCAAGGCCATCAACTTCGGCATCGTCTACGGCATCTCCGCCTTCGGCCTGGCCGCCCAGCTCTCCATCCCGAGGGACGAGGCCGGGGACTATATCCGCACCTATTTCGAGCGCTTCCCCGGGATCCGGGCCTACATGGACCAGGCCAAGGAGACGGCGCGGCGGCAGGGCTATGTGACCACCCTCTTCGGGCGTCGCGTGCACATCCCCGCCGTCCAGGCCCGCAGCCAGGCCGAGCGCGCCTTTGGCGACCGGGCGGCGATCAACGCCCCGCTCCAGGGCGCGTCAGCCGACATCATCCGCCGGGCCATGATCCGGATGCCGGCCGCCCTCGCCGCAGCGGGCCTGAAGACACGGATGCTGCTCCAGGTCCACGACGAACTCGTCTTCGAGGCCCCCGAGGCTGAGGCCGCCGCTGCGGGCGAGGTGATCCGCCGGATCATGGCCGGCGCCGCCGAACCCGCCGTCGCCCTCTCCGTTCCCCTGAAGGTCGAGGTGAACGCCGCGGCCAACTGGGATGATGCGCATTGAGCGTCCCGCCGTCATGCGCCCGTCATGCGATCCGGTTTCCGTCCCGGTGTGCACCTCACCCCCCTTACGGAATTCCGCCATGCCCCTGAACCGACTGCTGATCTCCGCCCTTGGGCTCGCCCTGGCCGCCCCCGCCCTGGCGCACGAGACGGGCGCGCCTCACGGCGGCCATGAGGACGGCCGGGCCTGGCTGGCGGGGGATCACCATGTCCACTCCCAGTTCAGCGTCGACTGGAAGCCGGCTGCGGATCCCGCCCAACCGCCGGAGCCGGTGATTGGCGGCGACTCGAACAACACCATCCCCACCAACGCCCGCATGGCCCGCAAGTACGGCCTGTCGTGGATGGCGGCGACGGACCACGGGGGACCGAACCACTCCCGCGTGAACCGGGACCTCGCCTACCCCGAGGTCCTGAAGGCTCGTCGGGAGGTCTCCGACCTGATCCTCTTCTTCGGCCTGGAGCTGAACACCCCGGGCGCAGACCATTCCAGCATCATCGTCCCCAACAGCCCCCAGGAGCGGGAGGACCTGACGGACCTTGAGCGCCGCTTCGACAAGTTCGAGGCCTGGCCCCTGGACCCGGCCCGCGACCAGGAGGGACGGATGGTCGAGGCCCTCACCTACATGAAGGCCCTGCCGCGGCCGCCCGTGGTCATCGCCCATCATCCGTCCCGCTCGGCCAAGGGGCTGGGCCAGTACGGCCAGACGACCCCGGCTGAACTGCGCGACTGGAACGATGCGGCGCCGCAGGTCTCCGTCGGGATGGAGGGCGCGCCCGGCCACCAGGCGGCGGGGCTCAATCCTGACGGGTCGCCGCGCACGGAGGAGAAGAGGGGCGCCTACCGACAGCATCCCACCTACGGCGGCTTCGATCAGATGACCGCGCGGGTTGGCGGGTTCTGGGACTCCATGCTTGGCGAGGGGCGCCGGTGGTGGATCACCGCGACGTCGGATTCTCACCGCCATTACACGGATGGCGGGATCGACTTCTGGCCCGGCGAGTACGCCAAGACCTATGTCAGGGCCGCCCGGACGCCCGACGATATTCTCGACGGTCTCCGCAACGGCCGGGTCTTCGTCTCGACCGGAGACCTGGTGTCGGCCGTCGACCTGGAGGTCCGCCCGGTGACCCGGGGCGCCCAGGCGGCGGGGATCGGCGGCGAGGTCACGGTCGCGCGGGGGCAGGACGTGCGCATCACCTTGCGTGTCCGGGATCCCTCCGGCGAGAACTTCGGCGGCCGGTCGCCGGAGGTGAAGCGGATTGACCTGATCCGCGGCGACCTGACCGGCCCGGCGCCAAGCCGGTCTGCGGACGAGAACCCCACCGCCCGAGTCGAGCGTCGCTTCACCTCCGCCGACTGGGTCCGCGAGGGCGAGGTCATCACCCTGACCACGACCCTGCGCAACGTCCAGACCTCCGGCTACATCCGTCTGCGCGGAACCGGGACCGATGACGCCGAGCCGGCGATGGACGTTCCCGGCGAGAATCCCTGGGACGACCTCTGGTTCTACGCCAACCCGGTGTTCATCAGGGTCCGGTGATGACCCCGGACCCGGACCTCGCCCCGGAGCCGGTTCCGGAAAGCCTCGCCGCCTGTCGCCATCTCGACAGGGATGACCCCCTCTCGGCCCTGGCGGGGCGATTCCGCCTGCCCGCCGGCGTCGTCTACCTGGACGGAAACTCCCTCGGGCCCCTGCCGCGCGCGTCCGAGGCGGCGGTCCGCAGGGCGACTGCGGGCGAGTGGGGCCGGTCCCTGGTGCGCGGCTGGAACGACGATGACTGGATTGGCCTGCCGGCCCGCACCGCCATCCGCATCGCCCCCCTGATCGGCGCTGATCCCGATGAGGTGGCCTGCGCCGACTCGGTCTCGGTGAATCTCTTCAAGCTGGCGGCGGGCGCCCTGGCCCTGCGGCCGGACCGGAAGGTCCTCCTGGCGGCGGAGGGGGACTTTCCCACGGACGGCTACATGCTCCAGGGTCTGTCCCGCCTGAGGCCCGATATCCGTATACGGACAGTTCCGCATCGCGAGATCGCCGGAGCGCTCTCGAGCGACGTCGCCCTGCTGGTGCTGAGTCACGCAGATTACCGGACCGGCGCCCTTGCGGACCTCTCCGGCCTGTCCCGCCGGGCCGCCGAGGCGGGCGTCCTGACCCTCTGGGACCTCAGCCACACCGCCGGCCTGGCGCCCATCGGCCTGGGCGCCGCCGGCGCCGACATGGCCGTGGGCTGCGGCTACAAATACCTGAACGGGGGCCCCGGCGCCCCGGCCTTCGCCTTCCTGGCCCGCCGTCATCACGAAGCTTTCGCCAATCCGCTGTCAGGCTGGATGGGGCATGAGCGCCCCTTCGACTTTACGCCCGGCTACGCCCCCGCCCCCGGCGCGGCCCGGCTGATGGCGGGGACCCCGCCCATCCTTTCCCTGACCGCCCTGCATGCGGCCCTGGAGGTCTTCGCGGGCCTCGATCCCGCAGACCTCCTCGAGCGGTCCCGTCGCCTTTCGGACCTCTTCCTCGCCCGCGCTACCCCGACCCTGGAGGCCTACGGCTTCACCTGCGTTTCCCCCACCCCCCGGCAGGCGCGCGGCGGGCACCTGGCCTTCGCCCACCCGCAGGCCTATCCGGTGGTGCAGGCGCTGATTGCGGCGGGGGTCGTCGGCGACTTCCGCGCCCCGGACCTGATGCGCCTGGGCTTCTCGCCCCTCTTCCTGCGCCGGGCGGATGTCTGGTCGGCGGCGGACCGTTTCGCGCGGATCATGGCGACCGGCGCCTGGCGCAACCCGGCCTTCACCGAGAAGCAGAGGGTCACATGACCGCCCCCCGGGACGAGGCCGGCCGCCGGCTCTACGACATCTCCCAGCCCCTGCGGGCCGACCTGCCGGTCTGGCCCGGCGACACCCCCTTGCGCCTGGAGCGGACCTGGGTGCTGGAGGGGGACTGTCCGGTGAATGTCTCGCGCCTGACCCTGTCGACCCACTCCGGCGCCCATGCTGACGCGCCCCTGCACTTCGACCCCGCAGGAGTGGCCATCGACGCGGTGGATCTGGTCCCCTACCTCGGCCCGGCCCAGCTCCTGTCGGTGACGGAGGGACCGGAGCGGATCGTGGCCGACGAGGTCCTGCCGCGCCTCGCTCCCGGGGCCCGCCGGGTGCTGCTGCGCACCTTCGACGCCTTTCCCCACGACGCCTGGCCGACGCACTTCCGCACCCCGTCGCCGGACCTGGTGGAGGCCCTGGGCGCCGCCGGCATCCGTCTCCTGGGGATCGACGGGCCCTCCCTGGACCCGCAGGACGCCAAGGACCTGGTGAGCCACCAGGCCCTGGGCCGCTGGCGCATGGCGGTGCTGGAGGGGCTGGTCTTCGACGATGTCCCCGACGGGACCTACGAACTGATCGCCCCGCCCCTTCGCCTTTCCGGCGCTGACGCCTCCCCGGTCCGCGCCCTGTTGCGCGACCTCTGAAGGCCCCTCTCGCCCTACGCGGCAGCCGTGCTAGTTTGGCCGCGAAGCAAAGAGCATTCGGGGAGTGATCATGAAGGGACCGGGGATCTTCCTCGCGCAGTTCGCCGGGGACGAGGCGCCGTTCAACAGCCTGCCAGCCATTGGCCGCTGGGTGGCGGACATGGGGTACAAGGGGGTGCAGATCCCCACCTGGGACCGTCGCCTCTTCGACCTGAAGCTCGCCGCCGAGAGCGACGCCTACTGCGACGAGGTCAAGGGCATGCTGGCCGACCTCGGCCTGGAGGTCTCCGAGCTGTCCACCCACAGCCAGGGCCAGCTGGTGGCGGTGCACCCGGCCTATGACGAGATGTTCGACGGCGGGGTCCCCTCCGCCGTGCGCGGCAATCCCAAGGCCCGCCAGGCCTGGGCGGTGGAGCAGGTCCTCCTGGGCGCAAAGGCCTCGCGCCGGATGGGCCTGCCCGCTAGCGTCACCTTCTCGGGCGCCCTGGCCTGGCCCTACTTCTACCCCTATCCCCAACGCCCCGCGGGCCTTGTGGAGGAGGCCTTCGACGAGCTGGCCCGGCGCTGGCGGCCCATCCTGGACGCCTACGAGGAGGCCGGGGTGGACCTCTGCTACGAGGTGCATCCCAGCGAGGACCTGTTCGACGGGGCGACGGTGGAGATGTTCTGGGACCGGGTGGATCACCATCCCCGGGCCTGCCTGCTCTATGACCCCAGCCACTTCATGCTACAGCAGCTGGACTACCTGGAGTACATCGACCTCTACCACGAGCGGATCCGGATGTTCCACGTCAAGGACGCCGAGTTCCGGCCCACCGGGCGGCAGGGGGTCTATTCCGGCTACCAGCCCTGGAAGGAGCGCGCCGGCCGCTTCCGCTCCCTCGGCGACGGCCAGGTCGACTTCCGCGCCATCTTCTCCAAGTTGGCCCAGTACGGATACCAGGGCTGGGCGGTGCTGGAATGGGAGTGCGCCCTCAAGGCGCCCGAGGACGGGGCCCGCGAGGGCGCGCCCTTCATCCGCGACCACATCATAAACGTCACCGGCAAGAGCTTCGACGACTTCGTCGCCACGGGCGCAGACGCCGCCGCCAACCGCCGGATGCTTGGCCTTGACCGCTGAGCGACGCCTTCGTCTGGGCATGGTCGGCGGCGGGGAGGGCGCCTTCATCGGCGCCGTGCACCGCATGGCCGCCCGGCTGGATGACCGCTGGAGCCTGGTCGCCGGCGCCTTTTCCTCGGATCCGGAGCGGTCAAGGGCCTTCGGCCTGGGCCTGGGCCTGGACCCGGACCGCAGCTATGGCGACTTCGCCGAAATGGCCCGGGCCGAGGCCGCCCGTCCTGACGGGATAGACGCCGTCGCCATCGTCACTCCCAACGCCGCCCACTTCGCCCCGGCCCGGGCCTTCCTCGAGGCGGGGGTCGCGGTGATCTGCGACAAGCCCCTGACCACAGGGATGCAGGAGGCCAGGGCCCTCTCGGACCTCGTCGCCCGCACCGGCCTGCCCTTCGTCCTGACCCACAACTACAGCGGCTATCCCATGGTCCGGCACGCCCGGGACCTGGTGGCGCGCGGCGTCCTGGGGCCGATCCGGGTGGTCCAGGCCGAGTACGCCCAGGACTGGCTGGCCCGCGACCTGCCCGGCAACCGCCAGGCCGACTGGCGCGGCGATCCGGAACGGGCGGGCCCCGGCGGCGCCCTGGGGGACATCGCCACCCACGCCTTCCATCTGGCGTCCTTCGTGACCGGCGAGACGCCTTCGGCGGTCAGCGCCGAGACCTCCCGCTTCGTCGCCGGCCGCCCGCTGGACGACGACGTCCAGGTCCGCCTGCGCTGGGCCGGCGGCGCCCGCGGCCAGCTCTGGGCCAGCCAGGTGGCCATAGGCGCCTCCAACGGCCTGCGCCTGAGAGTCATCGGCGCCGACGCCGCCCTCGACTGGTCTCAGGAGGACCCGGATTACCTGCGCTTCGCCCGGCTCGGCGAGGCCCCGCAGGTCCTGCGCCGGGGCGGCCCGGGCCTGTCCCCCGCCGCAGAGGCGGCCACCCGCCTGCCCGCCGGCCATCCCGAAGGCTATCTCGAGGGCTTCGCCCAGATCTACGCCGACGCCGCCGACCTCATCCTCGCCCACCGGGCGGGACAGGCGCCCCCCCACCGCCTCGCCGGCCTGCCCGGGGTGCGCGAGGGGGTCGAGGGCGTCGCCTTCATCACCGCCGCCGTCCGCAGCGCCGCCTCGGACGGGGCCTGGATTTCCCTTACCGAGGAGGCCGCATGATCCGGCAGAGCTTCGCCTGGTGGTCCTTCGCCATGGACCCCGCCACCGACCCCAGGGCCCTTCTCGCCGGCGCCGCCGGCGCGGGCGCCAAGGGGGTGGAGATGCTGCCCGACGACCTGTGGCCCGTGGCCCAGGACCTCGGCCTGTCCGTCGTCACCCTCAGCGGACACGCCCTGGAGACCGGGTTCAACGACCCCTCCCGGCATGCGGCCCTGCGCGACGAGGTGCGCCGCCGGGTCGATGACGCCGCCGCGGGTGGCTGCGAGGCCGTGATCGTCTTCTCCGGTTCGCGGATCGGCGACGGCGCCGACGCCCCGGCCATCGCCGCCTGCGTGGAGGGCCTGGGGCCTGTGGTGGAACATGCGAAGGCGGCGGGCGTGCGCCTGCTCCTGGAGCTCCTGAACAGCAAGGTCGACCACCCCGGCCACCAGTGCGACCGCACCGCCTTCGGGGCCGAGATCGTGCGTCAACTGGACGACCCGGGCCTGCGCCTCCTCTACGACGGCTATCACATGCAGCTGATGGAGGGCGACCTGAGCCGGACCATCGTCGACCACCTAGACCTGATCGGCCACGTCCACACCGCCGGCGCCCCGGGCCGCCGGGACCTGGACGACCGGCAGGAGATCAACTGGCACGCCATCGCCGGCCTGCTCGCCCGAAAGGGCTACGGCCAGTGGGTGGGCCACGAGTTCGTGCCGCGCGGGGAGCCTGTCGCCGCCCTGGCCGCCGCCATAGCCCTCGTCGATGCGGGCGCCGCCCAGGGAGTCCGCAATGTTTGACGCCATCGTCGTCGGGTCGGGGATCAGCGGCGGCTGGGTCGCCAAGGAGCTGTGCGAGCGGGGGCTGAAGGTCCTCATGCTCGAGCGCGGGCCGGAGGTCCGTCACGGGGAGGACTACAGCAACGACCTGGCGGCCAGCCGCACGCCCAAGGAGGATCAGATCCCCCTGGAGGAGCGGGAGAAGCACTACCCCTACCATGTGGGGGTGTCCTACGCCCTGTTCGAATCCAACAAGGCCTTCTGGGCCAGCGACTTTGATCACCCCTACGAGACCGCGACGGGCAGGCCCTATCGGTGGATCCGGGGCTATCAGCTGGGCGGGCGCTCCCTGACCTGGGGCCGCCAGTCCTACCGCTGGGCGCCGCAGGACTTCGAGTCCAACCTGAAGGATGGCCACGGGGTCGACTGGCCGATCCGGTATGACGACCTCGCCCCCTGGTATGACCATGTGGAGGCCTTCGCCGGCATCAGCGGCGACTATGACGATCTGAGCCAGTTGCCCGATGGCGACTTCCTGCCCCCCTGGCCGATGAATGTGGTCGAAGAGGCGGTGAAGGCGAACATCGAAACGGCATTTCCCACCCGGCGCATGATCATCGGCCGGGCGGCCAACCTGACCCGGACCACCAAGACGCACCAGGACCTGGGCCGCAAGCGCTGCGAGGGCAAGCTGGCCTGCGCCCACGGCTGCACCCTGGGCGGCTACTTCTCCACCCAGGCGGCGACCCTTCCCGCCGCCCGGGCCACGGGCAACCTGACCGTCGTGACCGACGCCGTGGTCGCCTCGGTGGAGCATGACCCCGTCCTCGGCCGCGTCACCGGCGTGCGGGTGGTCGACCGCAACACCCGCGAGGGGCGCACCTATTCGGCCCGGATGGTCTTCCTCAACGCCTCCAGCATCAACACCTCGGCCCTGCTCCTGAACTCGGTGTCGGACGCCTTCCCGAGGGGCCTCGCCAACGGCAGCGATCAGGTGGGGCGCAACCTGATGGACCATGTCAGCACCCGGCCCATCGTCGGCCGCTGGCCGGGCTTCCAGGACGAGCACGATCCCGGTGAGCGCCCGACGGGCATCTACATCCCGCGCTACGCCAACGTGACGGAGACGGACAAGCCCTACCTGCGCGGCTTCGGCATGCAGGGCGGGGCGGTGCGCACCCGGCGGGCGGAGGCCCCGGGCGGCCTGCCCTGGTCCATGTCGCTCATGCCCTTCGGCGAGGTCCTGCCCAACCCGGACAACCGCGTCACCCTCTCGGCGAGCCGAAGGGACTCCTGGGGCGTGCCTGTCCCGATCATCGACGCCGCCCACGGCCGCAATGAATACCTGATGATGCGGGAGGCCGCCCGCGACGCCTGGCGGATGCTGAAGGCCGCCGGTTGCGTCGACCTCAATTCCTGGGAAGAGGCCGCCGAGCAGGTCACCCCGCCTGGCGACCGCATCCACGAGATGGGCACGGCGCGCATGGGCCGCGACCCGGCGACCTCGGTGGTGAACGGCTGGGGCCAGGCGCACGAGGTTCCCAACCTCTTCCTGTCCGACGGGGCGGTCATGGCCTCCAGCGCCTCGATGAACCCCTCCCTGACCTACATGGCCCTGTCTGCCCGCACGGCGAACCATGCGGCTGACCTCCTTCGCGACGGAGCCCTCTGATGCCCGCCTACGGCCTGCAGCTCTACACCCTGCGCAAGCCCTTCGCCGCTGACCCCAAGGGGACCCTCAGCCGTATCCGGGAGATCGGCTACGACGCCGTGGAGTTCGCCGCTCCCCTGACCATGGACTTCGCCGACCTGGGCGCCCACCTGGCCGCCATCGGCCTGGACTGCCCCTCGGTCCACGCGGGGATCGACGACATGCGGGACCGACCCGACGCCGTCCTGGCCATGGCCCGCCACCTCGGCTGCCGCTGGATCGTCCTGCCCTTCGTCATGCCCGACCAGAGGGACTGGGACGCCGTGATCGCCGGCCTGAACGCCTTCGCCCGCCGCGCCACCGCCGAGGGCTTCCGCGTCGCCTACCACCACCACGACTTCGAGTTCGCCCCGGACGCCGACGGGACCCTTCCCTTCGACCGCCTGGTCGCCGGGACGGACCCTGACCTCGTCAGCTTCGAGCTGGACGTCTACTGGCTGACCCGGGGCGGGCAGGACGCCCTGGCCATGATCCGCCGCCTGGCCGGCCGCGTGCGCCTCCTGCACCTGAAGGACTACAAGGCCGACCGCGGCATGGCCGATGTGGGCGCCGGAACCCTCGACTTCCCCGCCCTCCTGGCCGCCGGCGACGAGGTGGGCGTCGAACACCGCTTCGTCGAGCACGACTTCCCGCCGGAGCCCTACTGGCCGAGCGTCGAGGCGAGTTTGAGGTACCTGCGGGGGTTGGGGTGAGTGCGGGGCGGGAGCCCGAGGCGCCCCGCAGCCTTCGTGACCCGGAGGCCCGCCAGGCGCGGCGCGCGCTCCTGTCGGAGCCGCATGTCCTAACCCTGACCGCCTACGTCGACCGGCTCCGCGCCGGCTCGCCCGACGAGTTCCCGGATTTCGATCCTCTGGACGGCGGCGTCGAGGCGCGAATGCTCTTCTTGCTGGAGAAACCGGGACCCATGACCTCGGCGTCGCGCACCGGTCGTGCGGGCTCGGGTTTCATCAGCCGGGACAACGACGATCCCACCGCCGAGGCCATGTTCGACTTCATGCGCAAGGCCGGTATTCCCCGCCGGGAGACCGCGCTCTGGAACCTGATCGCGGGCTGGAACGGAACGCGCAAGGTCACGGCGCGCGAGGTGAGGGAAGGCGCGCTGGAGACCCTTCGGCTGGTGCGCCTCCTGCCCCGCCTGAGGGCCGTGGTGCTGGTGGGGAAGCGGGCCGAGCGGGCTTACCCGCTCTTGGCTGCGGAGGCCTTCAGCCTCTTTGGTTCGTTGCATCCCTCACCAATCGTGCGGGCGTCCCGGCGGGAAGAATGGGAGCAAATACCCGAGGACTGGCGCGCGGCCTACAAAGCCTTGGCCAGCCTTTAGGCCTCCAGTGTGAACGGGGCGCCGGTTGGGAGGCCAGACTGAGGTCTCAGCGGGTGGCGGCCTGGGCGCGAGTCGAGATCCAGTCCAGCGAACCCGCCACCGAGGTCTCGGGCATGACGATTGATTGATTTGCATCGCCCCCGGAACCCGCCGAAGGTTTCGCCATCACGGACGGGAACGGGGGTCACCATGCTGGTCTCACAGATTCTTCGGGCCAAGGGCGATGCGGTGTTCACCGTCACGCCTTCAGATACGGTCGGCCGGGTCGCCGAGCTCCTGCACTCCAGACGCATCGGCGCCCTTGTGGTGACGAAGGGCGAGGCCGTGGTGGGCATTGTCTCGGAGCGCGACATTGTCCGGGCTGTGGCCGGCGGCGACGAAAAGGTCACGTCGCGTCCGGTCTCCGCCTACATGACGAAGGACGTGGTGTTCGCTGACCCCGGCGAAACCGTCGATTCCCTGCTCTCGCGCATGACCGACCGGCGCATCCGCCACCTGCCGGTCGTCCAGGCCGGGCGGCTGGTCGGGATCGTCTCCATCGGCGACCTGGTGAAGTGGAAGATTTCCGAGGTCGAAGCCGAGGCGGACGGCCTGAAGGCCTATATCGCCGGGAGCTGACCTGAAGGGGACTTCCTGGTGGAGCCGAGGGGAGGCGAAACACCCCTTGATTTCACAGGGCTTTTTTCAGGCAAGTGTTACAGGTGAGATTGGCAGGTGTAGCAGTTTCAGGGGCACATGACGAGCCCCAGCGGCTCAGCTACGCTGGCCCCGTCAAGCGCGAACACTGGCGAGCCAAGAACCTGCCGCAGATCGACTGGATTGCCTTCACCTGGGAAGCCTTCGCGACCCTCGCCACTGGCGCAGGAGCGGTGGCAGCAGCCGTTGTGATTGGCCTGCGGCAGTCAGCCATCGCAGGCCGCCAAGCGGCAATCGCTGATCGACAGAGCCGCATCCTTGAGAAGCAGGTGCACCTTGAAGAACTGAAGCTTAGGAGCGAACTCTTCGAGCGCCGATTTGCCGTGTATCAGGCAACCCGATCTTTCTGCTCCGTCATCATGGCTCACGCAGACGAGCCTGAGCAGAAGGTGCAGCAGGAGTTCCTAACCGCCCTCGACCAGTCCAAGTTTCTGTTCCGTCCCAGCGTGCACGACGACCTAAAGGAGTTGTGGAAGCGGAGCTGCGGCTTCTTCGCCACCAAATCGGTGATGAAGCACAAGTACGAAACGACGGGGGATTACGGACAGGACAACATTGACCGGGAGTACGCTTATCTCAACTGGCTCACGGAGCGATTGGACAGCCTGAGCGAGTTATTTGGGGAGGAAGCCAAGCTCAGCGGGCAGCCCGCTCATGCCGACTAGCAGGCCACTAGGATGGGGCATCGGCTAGTGAGCATGGGCAGCGCAGAGGCCGTGGTCGGCAAGGGTGTCGATCACCTGGCATTGCGCCACTGTTCCACGCGCGCACTCAGACACCATCCGTTTAAGTTCAGTGCGCAGGAGTTCAAGCCGCCCAATCTTGGCGTTCACGTCTTCTAGGTGACGGCGGGCGATGCGGTCCGCTTCGTCGCAGGACATCTCGGGGCTGTCGGTCAGGTGCAGCAAGGTCCGGATGTCGTCCATCTCAAACCCTAGCTCTCGCCCGTGCCTGATAAACGACAGGCGGCGCTCGTGCTGTCTGGAGTAGAGGCGTCGATCCGCTTCGCTCCGAGGCGGCTCCGGCATGAGGCCCGCCTGCTCATAGAAGCGGATCGTCGTGACCTTCACGCCGGTTCGCTTTGACAGTTCGCCAATGGGCATGGCGTCGGGATCGGTCAGCATAGCGGCTCCAAAAAAAACGGCTTGCTCCTACAGCGGCTGTAGGATGCACAACTCACAGATGGCAGTTCAATCTACCTTTTGCGAGGTCGAGGCCGCGACCGAAACCGCATCGCATTCCTGCGGTTGCGAGGGTGTGGCTTCCACGTTCGACGGAGCTTCATCCGGTTACAAGCGCATCCTTTGGCTAGTCGTCGCGATGAACGCGGCGATGTTCGTTGTCGAGATTGTTGCGGGCCAAATCGCAGGATCGGTGGCGTTGCAAGCTGACGCTCTCGACTTCCTTGGCGATACGGCGACCTACGCGCTCACCATCCTTGTCATTGGGCACAGCCTCCGGGTCCGCGCGAGCGCCGCCATGTTCAAGGGTGTGACGCTCCTGTTGATGGGCCTCTTTGTGCTCGGCGCGGCAGTGTGGCGGACCTTCGTTGAGGGTGCGCCGGAAGCGGTCACGATGGGGGCGGTAGGGTTGGCTGCGCTTGCCGTGAACGTGACGGCGGCACTGCTCTTGCTCCGCTATCGAGATGGCGACGCCAATGTCCGCTCCGTGTGGCTGTGCTCCCGCAACGATGCGCTCGGAAACGTGGCGGTACTCGCCGCCGCTGGTGTGGTCGCGGTGACAGGAACCAAGTGGGCCGACATAGCCGTGGCGTTGGTCATGGCGGGATTGTTCACGAACTCTGCGATAAAGATCATTCGGCAGGCTCGTGCAGAGCTGCGACCGGCAACCGCATGACGCCTCTAGGCAACACGACATGGCGAAGAGCATGGGCTGTCCTAGCCCTAGCGACCGCGCTCGTGTTCAGCTTCATGGCGGGAGCCGGTCACGCATCCCCTCACCTCAACGCTTCGGATGCGCCGGTCGCGGCTTCGGCACACTATCCCGGCGATGCCGATGCTGGACGTGACCACCATGTCGGCGGGTCGCACTGCGCCAATCATTGCAGCGGACACGTCGCCGCTACAGTCGTTGCGCAGAGCGCGAGCGCACAGCTCACTCGCCATCCCGCAATCTATACCGCGACCGCAATGGCGACGTTCCTAGGGACTGACAACGAGCCTCTGACGCCACCTCCCACAGCTTGAGCGAAGCGGCCAAGCCGCCCTCGCTTTGACTGCAATGGGAGCTAAATATGCACGCCTTTCGGCCTGGGCTCGTAAGCCTGTTCGCAACTACATGCTTGTGGGGAGGAATGGCGGTCGCCGCCACCGCCCCGCCCTATGACACACTGCTCAAAGCTTCCGCCAGCGCCCCCGTGCTCACGGAAAGCGCCGCAGAGTTGGATGCTGCGGAAGCTCGTCTTCGGCAGGCTCAGGTGTGGCGCAATCCAGAGCTTTCATTGCAGGCAGAGAACTTCGCAGGCCAGCGCCCTAACGATGGGTTCGACACTGCCGAAACCACCCTTTCGCTCAGTCAAACTTTTGAACTTGGAGGCAAGCGGGAGGCGCGGGTGCTTGCCGCTCGCTCGACCCTGCTTTCGGCCAAAGCCCGACAGACTGCTACGAGGGTGGACTTCGCAGCCCGTCTTGCGATTGTCTATGCAGAGGCAGAGGCGTCGGTGGAACGGGTCCGCCACGCTGAGGAACTTCAGACAGCAGCTCAGTCGGACGCGCGTTCCGCACGGCTCTTGGTAAAAGCTGGGAAAGAAGCCGCGCTCAGGGGTGTCAGGGCAGAAGCCGATGCCGGTGCCGCGCTAGCCGATCTTGAGGAGGCGCGGGCCAAGAAGGATGCCGCGTTCGCCCGCCTGACTGCGCTCTCAGGGTCGCCGACACCCTATGATGCAGTCGGGGCAAGCTTGCTTGGACGAACACCCGCTCGGCTTTCTGACGGCACTAGCCCAACCAATCCAACGGTCGCTGCTGCCGAAGCTCTCCGCAATGCTGCTGCCGCTCGGGTGCGGGTAGAGCGGACGCACGCCAACCCGGATGTCACCGTCTCGGCAGGGATCAGGCGCTTCGCAGTCGATGACACTACGGCCCTGGTGGCGGGCGTGTCGGTGCCTCTACCGATCTTTGATCGCAACAAGGGCGCGACGCAGGCGGCTCAGGCTGAGCTTCGAGCTGCGGACGCCCGACTTCAACAGGCTCGGCTCGATGCCGAGGCTGAGCGGCTAACCGGCCTATCCAAGGTTCGCAGCGCAGCGGCGAGGGTGCAGGCCGCGCAAGCCGGGGAAGCCGCAGCGAGTGAAGCCTACCGCCTCGCCCGCATTGGCTACGAGGCCGGACGGATCGCCCTCGTAGAACTCACCAGCGCCCGTAGAGCCCTCGCTGAGGCTCGCACGCGAACTGTGGACGCCCGCTTGGATCAGGTCAGGGCGGAAGCTGAGGCAGCGCGCGCCGCTGGCCGCACGCCCTTCGGAGCTTAGACATGAACGTCGATAGGAAGATGCTGCTCACCGGGGCTGCGCTGGTTTTGGCATTGGGCGTTGGCTTCGGCGTCGCGCGCGTGACCGACACGCCCGCCCCAAACGCGGCCGAGGCCGAACACTCCGAAGAGCATGAGGAAGGCGAAGCAGTCGTTAGACTGACGCCACAGCAGGCAGCGGCGGCGGGCGTCAGCGTCGTCACCATCGCTCGGGGCGGTGCTGGCGACCTACGCCTGACGGGGCGGGTGGAAGCAGCACCCGACGCCCATGCGGTAATCGGATCGCCCGTGTCAGGACTTGTCCAACGGGTGCTCGTTTCGCCTGGAGGTCAGGTTACTTCGGGCGGTGGCCTCATCGCGATACGTAGCCCCGAGGGCGCAACTGTCATTGCAGAGGTAAGGGCGGCTCAGGCTGAGGCTAAGGCAGCGCGCTCGGCGTTCGCACGGGAGGACAGCTTGCTGAAGTCGGGAGTGGTTTCCCGGCAGGATTGGGAAGCGGCGCAGACAGCCTCGGCGCGAGCGTCGGCAAATGCCATCGCGGCTCAAGCCCGGTCGTTAGCCATAGGCTCTCCAAACTCGGCGGGTGAGGTCATTGTGAGGTCACCCATCGCCGGGGTGGTCACAGCCGTTCAAGTCTCTCCGGGCGGCTATGTCGCGCAAGGCGCTGCCCTAGCCGATGTCGCCAATCCGCAGAGGTTGGAGGTCGTCTTCAGCGCGCCCGCTGAGGTGGCGGCACAACTCCAGCATGGCAGTACGCTGCGGATCATTGGGCCTGACGGGTCCGAAGCCTCAGCGGTCATCGTCGGCATCGCCCCACTGGCGCAGGACACCACGGGCGCAGCCGTTGTCCGAGCCCGACCTAGCGGCGGTCGCCTCACGCCGGGAAGCGCGGTTAGCGCATCCGTCCGCAGCACAGGAGGTAGCGCCCTCTCTGTTCCGAGTGAGGCCGTCCAAACCGTGGAAGGGCGGACGGTGGTGTTCGTAGCTGACGCCAACGGCTTCAAGCCTAGGCCGGTCACGGCGGGCCGCAGCGGAGCCGGATACACTGAAATCGTGGCTGGGCTGACCGGCGCAGAACGCATCGCCGGGAGGGGGGCCTTCCTACTAAAGGCAGAACTCTCCAAGGGCGAAGCCGAACACGAGCACTGAGGAACCACCATGCTGAACCGCATCGTGGCGCTGTCAGTGCGCCATCGCATCGTTGTCGTCCTCTTGGCTCTCGCTATTGGGGCGTGGGGGCTGGTGGAACTCCTCCGCCTGCCGATTGACGCGGTGCCCGACATCACGAACCGGCAAGTTCAGGTAACGACGGTCGCACCTGCCCTCTCTCCGGAAGAGATTGAGCAGCGGGTCACGTTCCCCCTTGAGACGACATTGGCGGGCATCCCCGGATTGGTGGAAACAAGATCCGTTTCCCGCAACGGCTTCAGCCAGATCACGGCAGTCTTCACCGAACAAACGGACACCTATTTCGCGCGAAGCCAAGTCAACGAACGGCTTCAGGCGGCGCGAGACGAACTGCCTGCGGGCGCTGAACCCGTCATGGCTCCCGTCACTACCGGCCTAGGCGAAGTGTTGATGTGGACCGTCAGGATTTCGCCGACTGCGCGCGCAGTGAGGACCGGATCGCCGGGGCCGCAGGCTGACGGCTCCTACCTTACCCCGGAAGGTGAACGCCTGGTGGGCGAGCGCCAGAAGGCGACCTATCTGCGCACCGTCCAAGATTGGATCATCACGCCTCAGCTCAGGACGGTCGAAGGTATCGCAGGCGTGGATGTGATTGGCGGCTACGTGAAGCAATACGTGGTCCGGCCCGATCCTGCCCGCATGACGGCTTACGGCGTTGGATTGAACGAGGTCGTGGAAGCCGTCGAGCACGCGAACACGGTCGCGGGCGCGGGCTACATTTCAAAGGGCGGGGAAGCCTATGTCGTGCGTGCCGACGCCCGCGTGCGGTCCGTTGAAGACCTAGCAGCAGCTCCGATTACGAGCCGGAAGGGGCTACTCGTCCGCGTGTCTGACGTGGCGAAGGTCGAAGTCGGTCAGGCCGCAAGGCTAGGCGCTGCGCAGCTCAACGGCGAAGAGGTCGTGATCGGCACGGCGCTCATGCTTTCCGGAGAGAACAGCCGTCGCGTCTCAGAGGCCGTGAATAACAGGCTTGAGGACATTACCCGGTCGCTTCCCCCCGGCATCACCACCGAGGCGGTCTTGAACCGGACAGAGCTTGTGGACCGCACCATCCACACGGTTCAGACCAGCTTGGCGGAAGGCGCGCTCCTAGTGATCGCCGTGCTCTTCGTCCTGCTGGGCAACTTCCGCGCGGCTTTTGTCACTGCTGCCGTTATCCCGCTGGCCTTTCTGTTCGGCGTGATCGGGATGAACCGCTTCGGCGTCAGCGGAAACCTCATGAGCCTTGGGGCTCTCGACTTTGGCCTTCTGGTGGATGGCGCGGTCGTGGTTGTCGAGAACACCCTTCGCCGTCTAGGCGTGAGACGAGCTGAGGCGGGCCGCGACCTGACGGCTTCGGAGCGCCTTGAGGAAGGGATCGCCGCCGCTCGGCAGATGGTCCGTCCCGCCGCCTTCGGACAGGCCATCATCCTCCTGGTCTACCTCCCGCTGCTCGCGCTTGAGGGTATCGAGGGCAAGATGTTCCATCCCATGGCGGCAACCGTCATGCTCGCGCTCGCAGGCGCGTTCGTGCTGACCTTCACCTTCGTCCCCGCCATGACGGCTCTGCTCGTGCAGCCGCCGAAGTCCGCCCATGAAGGGCGCGTGGAAGCTGCCGTCCGCAGCCGCCTTGAGCCGGTGCTTCGCAAGGCCGTCGCTTGGCCCCTGCGTGTCGCCATTGGCGCTGGCCTCGCCCTAGTGGTTGGGGTCGTGATCTTTTTCAGCCTTGGTCGCGAGTTCATCCCGACCTTGGACGAGAAGGATGTTCTCGTTCAGGCCATCCGCGTCCCCAGCGCATCGCTAGAACAATCCGTGGAGATGCAGGGACGGCTAGAGCGAGCGTTGGTGAAGGTGCCCGAGGTCAAGCTCGTCTTCTCGAAGACCGGCACGGCTGAGGTCGCGACAGACCCCATGCCGCCAAGCATCTCCGATACTTTTGTGGTTCTGAAGGATCGCTCTGATTGGCCTAACCGCAGCCTGAGCAAGGCGGATGTCGTGGAGAAGATCGAGAAGGTGGCAGGGGGCCAGATCGGCAATAACTACGAGTTCACCCAGCCTATCCAGATGCGGTTCAACGAACTGATTTCCGGGGTGCGCTCTGACGTGGCGGTGAAGGTCTATGGCGACGACTTCGCAGGCATGGAGCGCACGGCGAACGAGATTGCCGCCGTCCTGCGCAAGGTCCCCGGTGCCGCCGATGTAAGGGTGGAACAGGTGTCGGGCTTGCCCATGATCACGGCGGAGGTAGACCGCTCTACAGCAGCCCTCTACGGCGTTCATGCGGCCGATGCTGCCGACGCCATTCAGATCGCTTTGGCAGGACGTGAAGCGGGCCGGGTGTTTGAAGGGGACCGTCGCTTCGACATCGTGGTCCGCCTGCCTGAGGACGCCCGCAATGACCTAGCTGTCGTGGCGCAAACTCCCCTCGCGGTGAACGAGGGCGCAACCATGGTGCCTCTCGGCTCAGTGGTCCGCTTCCAGCTCGGCGAAGGCCCCAACCAGATCAGCCGAGAGAACGGCAAGCGCCGGATCGTGGTGCAAGCCAATGTTCGTGGTCGCGATCTTGGCGGCTTCGTCTCCGATGCACAGTCCGGGGTGAACGCTCAGGTGAAGACGCCAACGGGCATGTGGTTGGATTGGGGCGGCCAGTTCGAGAACCTGAAGCGGGCCGAAACCCGGCTAAGCCTCGTGGTCCCTGCTGTCTTCGCAATGATCGCAGTGTTGCTCTACCTGGCCCTCGGTTCGGCCTCACAGGCTGCCCTGGTCTTCGCCTGTGTCCCGCTCGCGCTCGTAGGCGGTGCGCTGGCCTTGCTGCTCAGAGGGTTGCCGTTCTCTGTCTCCGCTGCGGTCGGTTTCATTGCCGTGTCTGGCGTCGCCACCCTCAATGGCCTCGTGCTCATGCAGGCGATTAAGGAGAGGATCGCATTGGGAGATACGCCCGCCGAAGCGGCGGTTCAGGGTGCTCTCTCCCGGCTCAGGGCGGTGCTCACAACGGCCCTGGTGGCCATCTTGGGCTTCGTGCCCATGGCGATAGCGACCGGCGCTGGCGCTGAGGTTCAGAGGCCGTTGGCAACGGTGGTGATCGGCGGGCTGCTGACCGCGACTGTATTGACGCTCGTGGTCTTGCCTACCTTTGCTAGTTGGGTGTTTGCACGCCGCACTCCACGACCTGATTTTGCCGCGCCATCGCGAGCGGGCATCTGAGGTCAAACACAGGGCCGATGGCCCCCATGGGGTGGGGCTACCGGGAAGCGGTTGTGCAGCTCTAACTCCCGTCTCCATTGGGTATACCCCGGCGAGACAGCGGCGTGAGACAGCGCGAACGTACCAATAGGGTTGACTTATGATTGTGAGACGGGGTAAGTCTCGAACTCTAGAGCCTATTGAGACAGGAGGCTGCAATGGCGACCGTCGGTTATGCCCGCGTCAGTTCCACGGGTCAGAGTTTGGAAGTCCAGGACGAGCAACTTCGCGCGGCAGGGTGCGGGAAGGTGTTCTCAGAAAAGGTCACGGGCACCACCACCGAGGGCCGCGACCAGCTAGAGGCCGCGTTGGACTATGTACGAGAAGGCGATGTGCTGATCGTCACGCGCCTTGACCGCCTCGCCCGCTCCCTTGTCGATCTTCGCAAGATCATCGACCGGCTTACCGCCAAGGGCTGCGCTTTCCGCGCGCTACAGCAGGGAGCCATTGACACCACCCGCTCCGATGGCCGGCTCATGCTGAACATCCTCGCCAGCTTCGCCGAGTTCGAGACGGACATCCGCAAGGAGCGGCAAATGGAAGGGATCGCCAAGGCCAAGGCCGCGAACGTCTACAAGGGCCGCAAGCCATCCGTCCCGGTGGAGGAAGTACGGCGGCTGGCAGGCGAAGGCGTCGGTCCCACAGACATCGCGAAGCGGCTCGGGATCGGGCGGGCGTCGGTCTATCGCGCACTGTCACCCGAGGCCGCGTGACCCAGGCACTTCACGACCTGGAGCCGGATGCGCCACGTCCGTCCGCAGCCGAACTCTTCCGGCTCACACAGTTCAAGGGGGAGGAGCTTCGGAACTTCCGCCACCTGGACCCCGAGCGGACCTTGGCGGGCGACACAGGCGCGGCGCTCCTCTCCCGCATTGTGGCGCTGGCCGAGGCCCATGAGGGGGCGCGGCAGCGGGCGCTACAGCCCGACGCCGTGAGGTCCAGGGGCCTGACCGCCTCCACGCTGCTGGCGAACCTTGCCAGCCTCGCGCTCAACCGCGTGGATGACACGCGCTTCCTAGCTGTGTCGTTCAATCGGAACGCCTACGCGAACACTCCCCTTAGCTTGTCCGCAATGTCGCTGTTGCGGGATGCCATGCTTGCGAACGGGCTGATTGAAGGTAGCGCGGGCGGCCAGCGCGTGCGGCCGGACGATAGCTACTTCGGATGGCTGACGCGCATGAGGGCGACACCGGCGCTACGCACCATCTTCGCTGACTGCGGCATCGGCTACGCCTCCATAAGGCGGACGGTGGGCGACGTGCTGATCTTGCGGGATCGGAAGGCGGGTGTGCCAGCGAGGCCGCCCATCGACGTGGAGATGACGCGCCAAACGCTGGCGAGCGTGAACCGACGCATTGAAGCCGCCAGGATCGAACTGCCGCAGGACGCTTGGGGGCGTTTGACCCCCGGCATGATCGACGCCCTGCACCTGGAGGACGAGGACCGCGCACCCGCCGGGGATCTAGTCGGCAAGTCCCTGGTCCGGCTCTTCAAGTACGATTGGAGGCAGGGCGGGCGGCTCTACGGCGGCTGGTGGATGAGCTTGCCCAAACGGGAACGGAAGCTGCTGACAATCGACGGCGAGGCCGTGGCGGAACTCGACTACGGCCAGCTTCATCCTTCGATCCTCTACGCCCGCATCCACGAGGAGCTAGACGGCGACGCCTACACGGTTGGCGATTGGACCTCCCCGGCGATGCGGGAGCTTGGGAAGACGACATTCGCCAGGATGCTGAACACGACCACCGATGACGGCGAGCCGCGCGCAATCCAGATCGCGGAGGGAGATGCGGACAAACTGCCACCGGGCGTCTCGTGGGAGGACTACCTTCGCGCCTTCCAACGGAAGCAAGCACCGATTGCCGAATGGTTCTGGATCGGCGAGGGCCTGCGGCTGCAACGGGAAGACAGCGATGTGGCGGTATCAGTGCTGGCGACCATGGAAGAACACGGCGTCACCACACTGCCAGTCCATGACAGCTTCATAGTGCCTAAGCATCACAGGCCACTCCTGCGCTATGCCATGACGAAAGCCTACAGGGAGAAGTTCTACTATCACCCCACGATCAAGTGAGGCTTGAAGAACCAATCGAGCCGGGGAGGGGACGCCGGGGGGGACATAACTGAGACGCGTAAGCGACCCGTTCCGCCCGCCTCACTCCACGACCTGAAGCCACCCCCGTTCCGCCCACCCGCGACATCCCCGCCAAGCCCCTCAGGAGCCCGCTGGAGCCCTGTCCGTCCGCCCGCGAGGCAGGTACATGGGGCGAAGTTTCCGCCCGTTTGGAGCCCTCCCCTGTCCAAGTCCGACCGATCCTACGGGCCGAACCATGACGCCCGGTTCGCCCTCCACCAGCGCCAGCCCCGCGCCGACAAGCTGGACGCCAGACAGCGGACCATCTGCCATGCCGATCCAGCCTATGCGGAGGCGCTGCGGCAGCGCGTATCGAACGAGGGCCGGTTCGCGGCCTTCATGGCGGGCGTCCCTTCGTACATCGACATCAACGGCCTGTGTCCTCGGTGCGGGAACTTCCGGCGTCGGACCCGCGACCGATCTTGCTACGCCTGCCATCTCAACCGCAGCGGCGAGAACTTCGAGCGCATCAAGGCGGGCATCGCGCCCGTCGTGACGCGGAACCTGGACAGCCATCTAGACCTCTTGGCTCGGCAAAAGGGAGAGCGGGAGGACGATCACCAAGCCCGCCAGTTCGGCGACATCACTGCGAAGTGGTGGCCCACGGGCAAGCTGGAGGTCACATTCGGCGACGGCTACACCGAGCCGGACTTTACGAAGCTCACATGGCACGAGTGCATGAGGGCGCTGGAGATGTACCCAGGGCTCCGCGACGTACTCCGCTGGGCGGGGTGGTCGGTGGACTAGGCGTAGGACTTCAGGAAGTCCTCAGCACCGAGCGCGATGTTCTGAGCGATCAGGTGTTCTAGCAGATTGCCGATGGCGTCGGCCCTCATGTGCCGCCCGAACTGCAAGGCAACCTGCCGGTTCTTGATAAGCTCGGCAGTGATCACGTGGCGCGGGTACTTCGACAGAGCCGCCATGCCCGCCTCAAGCTCCCTGATGGCCCGCGCTTGCTGATCGCGAGGCAGGCTGTCGATCCCGCCACCCGCGCCAATCGGCATGGTGCGCCGCGTGTGCTCTATGGCCTCCATCCAGTTCGTCATCTTGGTCAGATGGCCGCCAAGGGCGAGTTGTTTGAAGATGTTCACGACGGTCCCCCAACGAATGAGCGTGGCGCGGCCAAGCGCCAGGTCATGCCGAATGGTGCATAGATCAGGTGGTGCGTAAATCCAACATGCGGCGACCGTCGCCTTCGTGCCGAAGGTCGCAGACACGTCCGATCATGAACGCGCCCTCGGTAAGCTGGGGGACGCTATCCGCGCGCGCCGCCAAGCCCTCAAGATGTCTCAGGAGGCGCTTGCCGACGCCGCTGGCATCAACCGCACGCACATGGGCGAAGTGGAGCGCGGGAAGCGGAACATCAGCTTCATGAGCGTCGTGAAGATCGCGAAGGCGATGGACGCCAGGGCGTCCGACCTCATCGCAGAGGCGGGCCTGTAGCCCCCTCACTCCACGGCCTGAACCTACACTTCCGACCCGCGCCCTCGCTCTATGCGGCCTCCCGCTCCCGGTACGCGGGGGGCGGCAAGGGAAGCGACAGGCCGGTGACGCGATACTTCGCCATAGCGAGCACCATTGGACGAAGTGGGTACGCCAGCGACGACCCGTAGCGGCGTGCGACGGCCTGCCCCCGGTGTCCGGTGAAGGCGTCGTTCACGTCCTCGGGGATTTCGGCCTCGCGCGCATAGTCCTTGAAGGCATGGCGGAACGAGTGGAACCGCATCCTGTCATCCTTCACCTTGATCGTGCCGCGCAGGTAGCGCCCGAACCACTTGGACCAGTTGGCCGTAATGGTCCCGTATTTGTCCGGCCTCAGGTCGGGGAAGATGCGCGCCTGTCCAGCCTCCCGAGCGGCGTCCACGAACTTGAGGAAGCCCAACGCGATCAGGTCAGCGTGGATCGGCACGCGGCGCGCGCTCCATGCGTTCTTGAGCTTCAGGCCGTCCTTCTTGTCGGCGACGATGCGGATGCACCACGCCGCCTGTTCCTCGCCGTCCTGATCCAGATACGGCATCTTCAGCACGTCGGAGGGGCGAAGCTGCCCCACCTCATTGAGGCGTGCGCCGGTGTACATCGCCAGGAGCGGCAACCAGTAAGCGGCCTCACCCGCTCCCGCCTCCGGTCGCTCATCGCTGGTATAGATCGGTGATGCGAAGATTGCCTTCAGGGCCGGGAGGTCGAACGGCTGAACGTCTTCCTCAGGGTCCGCCTTCACGTCGATGGTCACGCCCGACGCCGGGTTCGACGGAATGAGGCGAGCCTTCAACCACGCCACGCGAAGGAGGGCTTTGAAGTTTGACAACTTCGTCCGCGCGTTGGCGGGCGATGTTTTCTTCAGGAGTTTTTCGACCCAGCTATCCACTGTCTGGGGTGTGATTTCCTCCACCGGGACGCGGCCCATGTCGTCTTCAAACCACTCGACCACCTTCTTCATCCGGTCGATGGTCTTCTGATTGTTCTGGTTCGCGGCCCACCTATCGACCACCGCGCTTAGCGGCGTCCCTCGGGCAAGGGTGGGCGCGGGAGCACTCGCCTTCGCCTCGGCTGCCTCGGCAAGGCGCTCCTGACGCGCGAACTCTCGATCTTCCCGCTGCTTCTGTTCCCACCGCTCCCGTGCGGTTTCGACCGCATCACGGATACGCTGTTCCTCGGGGGTCAGGTCTTCATAGTCGGGGTAGGGATCGTTCTCCGCCCAATACGCATCGTTCTCCCGCTCCCACTCAAACTGCTGTCGCTCCCGCTCTGCCTGCTGGGCAGGCGTCAGGGGTCGGCGCGGCGAGGCGGGCTTATCAGGAGTGGTCAGCTTGGCCTTCGCGGCGACGAACTCGTCATCCCATGCGATCTGCTGGAGGCGTTCGAGAGGCTTGGCCTGCTCAAAATCCGTGACGCCGAGAGATTTCCACACCTCCCGCCGCCCGTAGGCTTTCTGGAGGTCTTTGGGGATGACGCGCCGGGCGTAATAGACGGCGCTGCCTTGACGGCGGGTGGGCTTCGACATGCTGCTACATCCTATAACAGGTGTAACACCCGACCGTCATAAGCCCTTGGAAAGCAGGCTTTTTCCAGTTTCTCCGAGGGGGAGAAGGTTCCTGGTGGAGCCGAGGGGAATCGAACCCCTGACCTCATCATTGCGAACGATGCGCTCTACCAACTGAGCTACGGCCCCAAGGAAGGCGCGGAATAAGCGGTTTTGGGGCGGGGCTGTCAAGACGGCCCTTCGCGTCGGCTTGCCGGGGCGCGGCGGGCGGCTTATGTGGCGGGCATGGGCTTCATACATTTCATCCTGCACAACCTGCTCGAGATCATGATCTGGGCGATCATCATCGGGGCGATCATGTCCTGGCTGACCGCCTTCAACGTGATCAACCTGCGCAACCCTGTCGTCGGCCGGATCCAGCAGGTGCTGGAGACGGTCACCGGCCCGGTCCTGGCGCCCCTGCAGCGCTTCATCCCGCCCATCGCCGGGCTGGACATCACCCCGATCATCGCCCTGCTCGTCCTGCAGGGGGTCCAGCGCTACATCCTGCCCTCCCTGCTCGGCAGCCTCTGAGTCTTTGGGCTTCTGAGTCTGGGCGCCCTCTCAGTCTGGGCGCCTTCCCGGCCGGCGTCATTCGCGGTATCCGCCGTCCCGTCCTGGGAGCCCCTCCGTGATCCTCACCCTGTCCTGTCCCGACCGGCCCGGCATCGTCGCCCGCGTCTCCACCCTCCTGTTCGAGCAGGGCGCCAACATCGTCGACGCCCAGCAGTTCGATGACGGCGAGACCGGCCGCTTCTTCATGCGCGTGGTCTTCACCCCCGGCCCGGGCGGGGCGGCGGCGGTGCGACCGGGGCTGGAGGCCCTGGCGGCGGACCTGTCCATGGACTGGACCCTGCGCGATCCCAAGGCCCGGCGGCGGGTGATGATCCTGGCCTCGCAGACTGATCACTGCCTGGCCGACCTGATCTGGCGCTGGCGGCAGGGCGAGCTGCCCATGGATATCTCGGCGGTGGTCTCCAACCATCCGGAGGCGAGCTTTCCGCACACGGATCTCAAGGGCATCGCCTTCCACCACCTGCCGGTGACCCCCGAGACCAAGGCCGACCAGGAGGCGCGGCTGCGCGACCTGATCGCCGCCACGGGGACCGACCTCGTCATCCTGGCGCGCTACATGCAGATCCTGTCCGAGGAGATGGCCCTGCATCTCGCCGGACGGTGCCTCAACATCCACCACTCCTTCCTGCCGGGCTTCAAGGGCGCGCGGCCCTATCACCAGGCCCACGCCCGGGGGGTGAAGGTGATCGGCGCCACGGCCCACTTCGTCACCCCCGACCTCGACGAGGGCCCGATCATCGAGCAGGACGTGGAGCGCATCAGCCACCGGGACCAGCCGAAGGACCTGGTGCGCAAGGGGCGCGACATCGAGCGCCGGGTCCTGGCCCGGGCGGTGCGCTGGGTGCTGGAAGACCGGGTCCTCCTGAACGGCCGCAAGACGGTGGTGTTCACCGACTAGGCGCAGTGGACCCCCTCCGGCCCGCATTCGCGGTCCACCTCCCCCTTGGGGGAGGAATGAGAGAGCCAATTGCTCCCCATCAGGGGGAGCTCCCCGCGAAGCGGGGTGAGGGGGTCAACAGCCCCTCAGCAGACCCCCTCCGGCCCGCATTCGCGGTCCACCTCCCCCTGGGGGGAGGAATTAGAATGCCAATTGCTCCCCATCAGGGGGAGCTCCCGGCGAAGCCGGGTGAGGGGGTCAGCGGCGGCTCAGTTGATGTGGTAGGCCCGCTCGCCGTGGGCGCCCAGGTCGAGACCCTCGTCGATGACCTCGTCGCTGGCCCGCAGGCCCGTCAGCTTCCGGACGATGGCGATCAGGACCAGGCTGGCGCCCGCCGACCAGGCGCAGACCACGACGACCCCCAGGGCCTGGCGCCAGGCCTGGCCGGCGAGGCCGACGCCCTCGGCATAGCCAGTCCCGCCCAGGAGGGGGTGGGCCAGCCCTGCGAGCATCAGGGTCCCGAGAATGCCGCCCACCCCGTGGACCGCGAAGACATCGAGGCTGTCATCGACCTTCAGCCGGGCCTTCACCAGGCTGACGGCCTCGAAGCAGACATAGCTGCCGAGCGCCCCCAGGAAGAGGCCCGCCAGGGGGCTGATGAAGCCCGAGGCCGGGGTCACGGTGGCGAGGCCCGCGACCACGCCGGTGACCAGGCCGACCAGGCTGGCCCGGCCAAAGCGGCGGTGCTCGATCAGGGCCCAGACCAGGCCCGCCGAGGCCGCCGCCATGTGCGTGGCGGTGAGGGCCGCGCCGGCGTCGGCGTTGGCCGCCAGGGCGCTGCCGCCATTGAATCCGAACCAGCCCACCCACAGGAGGCCGGCCCCGGTCATGGTCATGCCCGGATTGTGCGGCGGCGACAGGTCCCGGGGCCAGCCGTCCCGGGGTCCGACCGCCTTGGCCAGGATGAGGGCGCTGACCCCCGCCGTGGCGTGGACCACCAGGCCCCCGGCATAGTCCTTGACCCCCAGGGTCGCCATCCAGCCGCCGCCCCAGATCCAGTGGCAGACGGGGGCGTAGACCAGGACCAGCCAGCCGGCGCAGAAGGCCAGGAGGCCGGCGAACTTCACCCGCTCGACCACGGCGCCGATCATCAGGGCCGGCGTGATGATGGCGAAGGCCATCTGGAAGGCGAAGAAGACGATCTCGGGCGCCGTCCCGATGACGTCGCCTCGGGTCAGGCCCATCAGGCCGACGCGGCCGAGGTCGCCGATGAAGGGAGCGGTCCCGGAAAAGGCCAGGGAGTAGCCGAGGGCCAGCCAGACCACCGAGGCCAGGCAGGCCACCGCCGTGCACTGCATCAGGACCGACAGGACGTTCTTGGTGCGCACCAGGCCGCCGTAGAAGAGGGCCAGTCCCGGCAGGGTCATCAGGAGGACCAGGGCCGTGGCGCTGAGCAGCCAGGCCGTATCGCCGGAGTTCACCTCCGAAGGCGCCTGGGCCAGGGCCGGGCCCGCCCCGAGGAGCCCCAGGCCCAGGGCGAGGCCCGTCGCTTGCATGACTCTTGTGCGCTGCATTCCCCGCTTCCCCCCTTGCGCCGTTCCGGCGGTTGTCCTGAAGTCCTTGGCTACAGGATCAGGCGTCGCTGGGAAGGCCCAAAAAACGGGGCCCCGGGCGCCGGTCCGGCAGGCAGGCGTCCAGCGGCGCAGACAGGCGGAGCCCGGAAGTGAGCGAAAAACTGGGGAAACGGGAGGATCTGGCGCAGGTCCTGCGGTCTGCAGAGCGGATTGTGGCCTTCACCGGGGCTGGAATCTCCACGGAATCGGGAATTCCGGACTTTCGCTCCCCGGGCGGGGTCTGGACGAAGATGAAGCCGATCCAGTTTCAGGATTTCGTGAACAGCGAGGAGAAGCGGCGGGAATCCTGGACCCGCGCCTTCCAGGGCCGGGCCGGCTGGACGGGCCGCGAGCCCAACGCCGGCCACTACGCCCTGGAGCGTCTGTGGCGGGCTGGCCGGCTCTCGTCGATCATCACCCAGAATGTGGACAACCTGCACCAGCACTCCGGCGTGCCCGCCGACCGGGTGATCGAGCTGCACGGCAACGCCAGCTACGCCACCTGCCTGGCCTGCGGACTGCGCCATGAGATCGAGGACCTGCGCCCGCCCTTCGAGACCCGGGGTGAGCTGCCCGCCTGCCGGGACTGCACCGGCATCGTCAAGACGGCGACCATTTCCTTTGGCCAGTCCATGCCCGAGGAACCCATGCGCCGGGCCGAGGAAGAGACCCTGTCCTGCGACCTCTTCCTTGTGCTGGGATCAAGCCTCACCGTCTGGCCGGCGGCGGGCTTTCCCCTGCAGGCGCGGCGGTCCGGCGCGCGCCTGGTGATCGTCAACCGGGACTCCACGGACCTGGATGACTACGCCCACCTCATCCTTCGCGACGAGATCGGGCCGGCCCTGTCCGAGGCGATCCCGGCCAACTTCCCCGGCTGACGCCCGCGTCGGTCAGTTCCGCAAGGCGACCGAGGCGGAGACCTCCTCGCCGCCGCCCTCGTAGGCCCGCAGCTCGTTGCGGCCGACCACCAGGTGGTGGACCTCGTCCGGGCCGTCGGCAAAGCGCAGGTGGCGCACGTCGGTGTACATCGACGCCAGGGGCGTCCACTGGGAGATGCCCGTGGCGCCGTGCATCTGGATGGCCTGGTCGATGATCTGGCAGGCCCGCTCCGGCACCATGGCCTTGACCATGGACACCCAGACCCGGGCCTCGCGGTTGCCGAGCACATCCATGGCGCGGGCCGCCTTCAGCACCATCAGGCGCATGGCCTCGATGTCGATCCGGGCGCGGGAGATGATTTCGACATTGCCGCCCAGCCAGGCGATCTTGCGGCCGAAGGCCTCACGGGACAGGCCCCGGCGGACCATCAGGTCCAGGGCTCGCTCGGCCTTGCCGATGGTGCGCATGCAGTGGTGGATCCGGCCCGGCCCGAGGCGGACCTGGCTGATCTCGAAGCCCCGGCCCTCGCCGAGCAGGACATTGGACTTGGGCACCCGCACGTTGGTGAAGCGGATATGCATGTGGCCGCGCGGCGCATGGTCCTCGCCGAAGACGTGCATCGGGCCGAGGATCTCCACCCCGGGCGCATCGATGGGCACCAGGATCTGCGACTGCTGCTTGTGCGGGGGGGCGTCCGGATTGGTGCGGACCATGGTGATCATGATCTTGCAGCGCGGGTCGCCGGCGCCGGAGATGTAGTACTTCTCGCCGTTGATCACCCACTCATCGCCGTCCAGCACCGCCTGGGTGGCGATGTTCTTGGCGTCGGAGGAGGCCACCGCCGGCTCGGTCATGGCGTAGGCCGAGCGGATCTCGCCGTTCAGCAGGGGCTTCAGCCAGCGCTCCTTCTGCTCCGGCGTACCGACCCGCTCCAGCACCTCCATGTTGCCGGTGTCGGGCGCCGAGCAGTTCATGACCTCGGAGGCCATGGGCGCCTTGCCCAGCTCCACGGCGATGTAGGCGTAGTCGAGGTTGGACAGGCCCTCGCCGGTCTCGGCGTCGGGCAGGAAGAAGTTCCAGAGGCCCTCCTTCTTGGCCTGGTCCTTGGCCTTTTCCAGCACGTCGAGCTGGCCGGGGGCGAAGGTCCAGCGATCGGTGTGGCCCTCGCCCAGCGCCTGGAACTCCTTCTGCATCGGCACGACCGTCTCGGCGATGAAGCGCTTGACGTGCTCGTAGAGCGGCGTCGCCTTCTCGCTCATCCGCAGGTCGTTCATGTCGTCGTGCGGATTGAAGCCGAAGGTCAGCGGTCCTGCGGTGGGCGGCGTCGGCGCGTTCATGGAGGGCGTCCTTCCTGAATGATCGGTATGTGACGGCGGATTAAGGCCTTCCCGGTCCTTCCTGACAAGCCCCAGGCGCTATCGGACCCTTGCGGAGAGGAAGTCCAGGGTGAGGCGGGTGGTCGCATCGCCCTCGGCGCCGAAGCCGTAGTTGAGGCTGTTGTGGCTCTCGCGCCGGGCTGCGTGAACCTCCGCCTCGCCGCCGGCGGCGCGCAGGGCGCCGGCCAAGGCCTCGGCCTGGCCCGGCGTCTCGGGATTGCCGGCCACGACGTGCAGGATCATCGGGGGCGGACGGCGACCGGGGCCCGCGTGACTGACCGGCGACATGGCGGTCCAGCCGGCGGGGTCTGGGCCGAAGACCCGGGCGTAGACAGGGTCACCCGTCTCCCGGACGTGCCGGGCGATGTCGAGGCCGTAGGCGTCGAGGAGGACCCCGGCGCGCACCGCCTCGGGCGGGACTCCCGCCGCCGCCAGGTAGGACTCATCCAGCGCGACCAGGGCCGCCAGGTGGGCGCCGGCGGAATGGCCCATCAGGATGATGCGGTCCGGATCGAGCCCGCATCCCTTCGCCTCCCGCCGCAGGAAGGCCACGGCCTCGGCGATGTCCCGGGCGGCCTCCTGCGGGGGGCCATGGCGGAGCAGGCGGTAGTTCACCGTGGCGTAGGCGTAACCCGCCGCCCGGAAGGCCCGGGCCTGTTGCGGGGTGCCGGCGTACTTGCCGCCATGCATCCAGGTCCCGCCGTGGACGAAGACCACCAGGGGCGCCGGGAGCGGCGCGGCTCCGGGCCACAGGTCGAGCTTGAGGACCGCCGCCGGCACGCCCGCCTCAGGGGCGGCGTAGGCGAGGTTGCGGATCGGTGCATCGGCGCCCGGGACGAGCCCGGCGCAGGCGCTCTCCGCTCGGGTCGCCCCGGCCGCCGCCAGGACGAGGGCGAAGGCCATGGCCCCCAAGCGTGCGGGCCAAGGTTGCGCTGTCGGGCCTGGGCCGTGCAGGATCATGCCTGAAGCTCCTGTCCTCATGCCCGGAAGATGCCCATGCGCCTGACCCGCCGCAACCTCCTCGCCGCCGTCGCCGCCTCGCCCCTCGCGGGGATGGGGACCGCCGCCCTGGCCGCCGCCCCGCTCTCGCCCCTCGTCGCCCCGAAGGCTGCGGGCTTTGATCCGGTGGCGCTCAAGGCCCTGTCCGACGACCTCCAGGGCCTGGTCGACCGGGGGCAGCTGGCCGGGGTGACCACCCTGGCCGCGCGGAAGGGCAAGGTCTTCCACTTCGAGACCCGGGGCCTGGCGGACGTGGAGACCGGCGCCCCGGCCCGGCCCGACACCATCTGGCGGATCGCCTCCATGACCAAGCCGGTGGCCGGCGTCGCCATGATGCAGCTCTGGGAGAAGGGCCTCTGGAAGCTGGACGACCCTGTCGAGCGGCACATCCCCGAGTTCGCAGGCCTCAAGGTGAAGGCGCCGGACGGGAGCCTCGTTCCCCAGGCCTCGCCCATGACCATGGCCCAGCTGATGAGCCATACCGCCGGCTTTGACGTCAGCGCCGGCTACGCCCAGGCGGGCCTGCGCGCCGGTGACCTGAAGGAGATGATCCGCCGCCTCGCCGCCCTGCCGCTCGCCGCCCAGCCCGGGTCGGACTGGCGGTATGGCCCCAGCGTGGACATCCAGGGCCATGTGGTGGAGCGGCTGTCGGGCGAGCGGCTGGACGCCTACCTCGACCGCCACGTCTTCGGGCCGCTGAAGATGGTCGACACCGGCCTGCATGTCCCGGCGGCCAAGGCGGCCCGGGTCGCCCGCATCCATACCTACCGGGAGGGCCGGATCGTCGCAGGTCCGCCCCAGGCCATACCGGTCACGCCGCCGGTCTTCCTGTCGGGAAGCGGGGGCCTCCTGTCCACGGCCTCGGACTATTTCCGCTTCTCTCAGGCTCTGCTGAACGGCGGCGAGCTGGAGGGCGCGCGGATCCTGAAGCCGGAGACCGTCCAGCTCATGCGGCGCAGCGTCCTGGCGCCTGGCGTGAAGGTGGACCTCTACGGCCCGGCCCAGTCCGGGACGGGCTTCGGGCTCGACTTCGCCGTGATCGAGGACCCCGCCGCCGCCGGGACCCCCCAGGGTCGCGACACCTACTACTGGGGCGGAGCCTTCGGCACCTGGTTCTGGATCGACCCGACGAACGACATCGTCTTCGTGGGCATGATCCAGAACCTCAACGGCAGCATCCCCGGCGCCGGGAGCCCCCCTGTGCGGGAGCTGAGCATCCGGCGCCTGTACGCCGCCCTCCGGACGCCCGCGGCGTGAGCGCCCCTCGTCCGGCCCGGCGGGGGCTCCTGGCCGCCGGCCTCATCCTGCCCCTCGTCGCGGGCCCGGTGCGCGCCGCCGCCCCGGGGCGGATGGTGGGCTTCCTGTCGGACTTCGACGAGATCGACGATGCGGTCGCTATCTGCCGGGCGGTGATCCTCTCCCTCGCCCCGGAGGCCCGGCTCCTCGACATCACCCACCGGGTCCCGCCCTACGACGTGACGGCCGGGGCCCGGCTCCTGGCCGGGTCCGCGCCTTGGTTGGCGCCGGACGCGGTGATCCTTGTGGTGGTTGATCCCGGCGTGGGCTCGGCCCGCCGCGCCATCGTCGCCCGCACGCGCCGGGGCCAGAGCCTGGTCCTGCCGGACAATGGCCTGATCACCCTGCTCGACGTGAGCGACCCCATCGTCGAGGCCCGTGAGATCACGGCGGAATCCTGGATGATCGGCGCCCGCCGGTCCTCCACCTTCCACGGGCGGGACATCTTCGCCCCGGTGGTCGGGCGCCTGGCCCGCGGCGACGACTGGCGGGAGCTCGGACCTGAGATCGACCCGAAGACCCTGATCCGGCTGGACCTCGCCCCGCTCCGCATCGGCCCCGACGGCGCCCGCACCCGCGCCATCGGGACGGACGGGCCCTATGGCAACCTGATCCTCGACCTCTCCGCCGAGGCCTTCGCGGCCCTGGGCTGGCGGCTGGGCGAGACCGTCCCCCTGACCGTCGCCGGCCGGCCGGAGCCGGCGCCCTTTGTCCAGACCTTCAGCGACGTGCCGGAGGGCGCCGTGCTGCTCTACCCGGACTCCCGGGGGCGAATGAGCCTCGCCCTCAACGTGGGGAACTACGCCGCCGACCGCGGGGTCGCCCCCGGCGTCGAGGTCTTCATCCCCCGGCGCCGCTGACCCCCTCACCCGGCTTCGCCGGGAGCTCCCCCTTGGGGGAGCAATTGGCGCACTAATTCCTCCCCCCAGGGGGAGGTGGACCGCGAATGCGGGACGGAGCAACCATGTTTCATGCCGGCATGGCTTTGACCCAGGGCTGTCCTCTCTGGAGGACGAGGTTTGCCGCTTCGATGAGCTTGCGCATGATGGCGACGGTGACGACCTTGGGCGGTTTGCCCCTG
>Ga0315902_10000588_pt1 | contig 61091 bp, 65 predicted proteins | sample LakEriMetagenome_9_FD_203523 | JGI IMG/M metagenome (GOLD analysis project Ga0315902, IMG submission 203523) | Freshwater fungal communities from buoy surface, Lake Erie, Ohio, United States - Buoy 12 MA117 | ecosystem: Environmental > Aquatic > Freshwater > Lake > Lake biofilm | place: USA... | reverse complement strand
ACTGGAAGGAATTCCACGTCGGATCGTTTCATTGGTGCCCTCACAGACCGAATTGCTTCATGATCTCGGGCTTGAAGATGAGGTTGTCGGAATCACTAAGTTCTGTATCTATCCAGACGAATGGTTCGGGTCCAAAACACGCGTCGGAGGCACCAAACAGGTGAACATCGAAAAGGTAAGTAAACTTCAGCCAGACCTGATAATTGGAAACAAGGAGGAGAATACCAAAGAGGACATTGAAGCATTGGAGGAGATTGCACCGGTGTGGATGAGTGATATCTATAACATCGAGGATGCGTTGGAAATGATCTGTTCTATTGGCGAGATTGTTGACTGTAAAGAGAAAGCAGTTGAACTTGCGAAAACGATCCAAACAAGGTTTGATCAATTGGCCAATCCTATGGCAGGCCGGACGGTAGTCTATCTCATTTGGAAGGATCCTTACCTTTCGGTTGGTACAAATACATTTATCCACTCTGTGATCGCACGTATCGGTTTTCAAAATTCGATTCGGGAGGTGCGCTATCCAGAATGGAAAAGTGAACTTACTGAGTTGCCGGAATTTTTATTCTTGAGCACTGAACCATTCCCGTTCAAGGAAGATGATGTTGAGTCGTTGAAGGATCAATTCAATGGTGTTAAGGTGATGCTTGTGGATGGAGAAATGTTCTCCTGGTACGGTTCGAGGATGCGATTGGCTCCGCGGTATTTCAGAGATTTGTTTAATGAGATCACTCTGCCTGAGTGATCAGCGCTATCTTCATTAGTTCATTCATCGGGTAGTATCCTTCTCTGAACTTAAGTTCTCCTTTCAAATAAGCCTTTCGGTTATTGATCTTAACAAATCGAACATTGATCTCTTTTGTGTGATCAGCCAGTAATTTTGCTGCTCTGAACTCTGGAATAATAGTGATGAACGACATCATCATACCACCACCATGAATGTTCATGATCGGACTGAGCCCACCGTTCAAGAGCATCATTTCTTTTTTCTTGGCGGATGCAAAAGTAGGGCTTGGGTTTATACCGACATAAAACGAAGTAGGGGAGATTTTTTTGTAATAAAGTATCTCATTCTGAATATGAATCTGCCCTTTTTTTTGGGAATAATCAAAAAAATGGCTCAGCTCTTCATTGTTCACAATACTTTCTATGTCAACATTGTCTTTGCAATCGATCAGTAATTCTATCTGAGGCACTACAAAATAGCCGGATGAATGATTAACAATGTTCGCTCCCATGTAATTCATCGATACAGAAGATATTTCCGGAATTGTGATCCCAAATTGTTTCAGCCAGTGGTTAAGTGTGTCACTCAATGCAGCTGGCACTATTGCGCTTGAGAAATGGAGTCCTTTTGGTTGAAGGATTTTTTTTAGTTCCATTGCTTTATTTTCCTGACCTTCATTGAAGTCAATATTTCCTCCAAGTAACAGGCTGTTGTCCTGTAATTCGAACAATACATTTGTTTGACCGAACACTGATGTCTTCCCAAAGAACGATCCTTTATTGTATGTTTCAATGAACTTTCCTGTGTCATGGTTGGCGAAGAATTTTTCCATTTTATGGTCGTTCTCAGTAGATACAATGCGATCTGCTATCAACTGCAAATCAGACCTTTTCACCTTGTTTTGAGGGGGGATTGTCAGGATCACACCTACATTGTCCTTTACAGAAAAGACGTATTTTGATTCCTTTAGGTTCTGAGCGAAGAGAGGTTCACTGTTCACATTCAAGAGTAAGCCTTCAACGGTGGTTATTCCCACCGGGATCTGAAAAAAAACAATGTCAGACAAATAATCGACTCCGTAATTCTTGATTTTTGAATCAGTTTTCAAGTCTCTTCTCAGTGATTCTTGGATCAGTTTCAAGACATCTCCGTCCTTGGATTCAAGAAATACGGAAAAAAGTGTTTTTTCAGCGATCTCTCGTCCGTCAAGACGCATGGCAAATGTGACATCTCGTGGAACGTGATGAAGGTTTTTGTTGGTATTTGATTCAAGAACTGCTTGTGACGTAAGGACGATTGCCCAGCTGAATACTATCAGAAAGATGACTCCAATAAATCGTAGTATGGCCTTGCGTATTTGCACAAAACAAAAGTAAGCTATTTGTTTAATACCTACCTTTGGATCATGAAATATTTAGTACGTTTCATTCTGAGGATATCTGGATGGAAGATCGATCAGCATGCACCCGAAGGTGTGAAAAAATGTGTGTGCGTGGTCGGGCCGCATACCTCGAACTGGGACTTTATAATTGGTCGGATGGCTTTCATTATGTACGGGCTTAAACCAAAGATACTTATAAAAAAGGAACTGTTTTTCCCACCCTTGGGATGGATTCTGATGGCTTTGGGGGGAATCCCTGTCGATCGAAAGAAGAACAATAACATTACTGACCTTGCTTCCAAGATCTTTGAGGAAAATGAAGAGATGTATATGGTATTTACACCTGAGGGTACGCGCAGCTACAATCCAAATTGGAAAAAAGGATTTTATTATATTGCTCAGAAGGCACAAGTACCCATCTATATTTGTTATGTTGATTACTCAACGAAAACCGGTGGATTTCACAGTTTATTAACACCAACAGGAGATGTTGACAAGGATATCACTTATATAAAATCAGTTTTAAGTCAGTTCAAAGGAAAATATCCTGATAAAGGGATTTATTAATGGTCCTTCTTTAAGGAACCCGTTTTTTTATCGAAACCATAGGGACAATGTTTACAACCACTTTTACAACAGTATCCCCTTTTCAAGTGGTACTTTTCAGTAAAAATAATATAGCCTTCGGGACTAAGGTAATAATCTTCCTCCTCAAGATTCGGCTTTTTAGAAAAACCTGACATATCCTTATCCATATCGCAAAGTTACAGTTTTCAATAATGAAGAAGTATGTTTGATCCAAATCGATCCGTCCTACAACACATTGATCTACCAATCCTTAACAAGCACTTGGTACAATTGTTCATTAAACGCGATGATCTGATAGATCCTTTCGTTTCAGGTAATAAATGGAGAAAGCTGAAATACAACCTTGAAATGGCACAGCGCTCCGGACGAATTGGGATTCTGACATTTGGTGGCCCTTATAGCAATCACCTTGTTGCAACTGCTGCAGCCTCTCAAGAAGCCGGACTTTGTTCGGTCGGAATAGTGAGAGGAGGGGAGTTGAATGCGCAGTCCAACAAGACATTAAGATTGTGCGCTGCATTGGGAATGCATCTGATATTTGTTTCGCGCAAAAAATATGCACTACGTAATGAACGATATTATTGGGAAGAATTGCTCTTAGAACATCCCGACCATCTAATTATTCCTGAAGGCGGTGCGAATTATTATGGAATAATTGGTTGTCAGGAAATTTTGAACGAAACTCCGAATGATTTCGACTCTGTCTATGTTGCACAAGGCACAACCACTACGAGTATTGGAATTCTCTTTTCAGTTGCACAAAAGACAAGTTTGCATGTGGTCCCGGTGCTCAAAGGATATGATTCGATCGGTGAAATGCGTGCATTACTCAATTATTCCGGAATAGAACCATCGCTTTACGAAGAGCTTCTCGAAAAAGTTCTTGTTTGCGATGAATATCATTTTGGTGGTTACGGAAAATACTCAGTTGAATTACTTGATGCCATGGAGGAGTTTTTTCGTCAAACAACTATTCCGCTGGATCCTATTTATACCGGGAAGGCACTTTATGCTTTGATGGACAGAATTCGGAAGGGTCATCATGACGGACAACGTATTCTTTTTATTCACACAGGAGGAATACAGGGTGGAGAAAGTATTGCCCAAAAAGAAAGCAGGACCTTTTTCTGACCCTGCTTTCTATTTACCTTCCAAAATTATTAAAGTCTGCCACGCCCACCTCTCCAACGGAATAGTTTGCGATCGTGGATATAAGCACTTTTGTCTGCCATCATTGAATATTTGAGGAAGAATTCAAGTCCACCCATCGAGCGGGTAGCAGTGTTCAATGTCGAAATATTCAAGTCGTAGCTGACTCCCAATTTGAATCCCAAGAACTTGTATGAGAGGGAGACAGCCAAGGCATCCTTCCAACGGTAGAAAAAGCCGTAAGAAATGAATGACCGTTGAACGTAATCCGTCCGTTGAGAACTTTCGAACAATTCATGATCAAAATATGTACCCAGTAAAACATTAGCATTCGGGCCATATAGTGAAACTAGTGCTTGAGGAGAAAAACCAAACCTTCTTTCCGGATTGAACTTTGTTCCTGAAATGTAAAAATTAGCATTTCGATAGATTGTCGATTCCAGGGACGTATATCCCATATCCGGTTGCGTAATATGATTCACACTAGCCCCTACTTTGATGTGGGAATTAGCATCAAATTTGTATTCATATTGAATTCCGGCACCAATGTCGAGTGCAGATACACTGTTCTGAAAATTTCCTTCCTCGCCTGTTGCATAGGTTGCGTTAAAGGCACTGCCATCCCACTGATTATTCCATGTTTGATTTCCTGTTCCAAGTGTTTGAGAATAAAAACCCGGGGCAATTCCTAAACTCATGAAACTTTGTTTGTCCAAGCCAATGGTATAAGATATTGGCACAGAGAATAAGTTCGATGTCATTCGATTGTCTCCGGTCTGATCGTTCGTAAAGTTAAACCCAACTCCCAAATGACTTCCTGAAGTTTTGTTCTTGAACATCTTGGCATCAAACGTAAAGGTATTCGTTCGGAAACCTTCCCCATTCAATGGTAACCACTGTAAACGGAAATTGGTCAGAAAGCGAAGATCTTCATCCATTGCTCCTGCTGCTGCCGGGTTTATCTGTGCAGCATTTTCATTCCACATTGTGAGATGTTTGTCTTGTTGCGCGATAGAAGTTACTGACAATGTCAGCATGCACGCTATGATAACTATTTTTCTCATGGTTATTATCTTACAAGTGTTACATTACCGTTCATCGATCCTGTTGTACCATCGACTAACGTATATTCTAACGTATAAACAAATGTTGCAGGTGCTTCAGGTTCTTCTTTGAATGTTCCATCCCATCCATAATTCTCTCCGGGTTCGGTGGACTCAAAAACTAACTGACCATAGCGATTATATACTCGGAATGTCATTTCTGAAATGAGTTTATCACCAAAACTTCTTGGGTACAGTATGTCGTTTTCTCCATCTCCATTCGGGCTAAAGGTATTTGGAACCCCCACGTTAAAGCCTCCTGATGGTGCATCTACAGCAATGATGACAATTTCAGAAGCCGAACATCCCTCATCTGTTGTAGCGGTTACAATGTATGTCGTTGTTAGAACAGGAGCAACTTCAGCTGTTGAACAATCGGAGGCAATACATTCAAGGCTGGATAGCTGACTTGATGGTGATGCTGACCATGTAAGATCACCCTCGCTTGTTGTGGCGCCAATCGTCACAATATCTCCCGGACTGATCACGGCATCACCCGAAGTAGTTACAATCGGATTTGCCAATACAGTAATGGTTTGACTGTAAGTACTTGTACCGAATGCATTAGTCGCGACAAGTGTAATTGCATAGCTACCGGGGTTTGACCAACAAATGGGTCCCGGGGCAGAACTTGAGGATGTAGCAGGAGAACCTCCGGTGAATGTCCATGTATACGTTGTCGGTCCTGTTGTAGATGTGTTATTTAAGAAAGTCAAACAATCACCTTCACAGATGGTCCCATCAATTCCCAAGTTGTTCGAAATTGCAAAAGCAGCGGTTGGTGTGCTACATGGTGCAACCGTTATTTGAATAATCTGGTCATCTGTACCCGTATCATCTGAAACTTCCAACAAAATATTAAAGATCCCGGGAGTATTAAACGTTATGCTGTGAGGACCTTGTGTGTTGGCTGTGCCTGGAACACCACCTCCGAAAGACCAGCTCCAGGTATCTATATTTGTTCCTGAACTCGCATCATTGAAAATAATTGACTGACCGGCACAAACGGTAAGCGATGAAGCTGAAATGTTTGCTGAAGGACCGGCACAATCCTGAACCGTCATCGTAAATGTGGAAACATCATCGGCACAGGGTCCTGTGCCCGGGACAGTATATGTAAATGTATAATTCCCGATGGCCAAGGCACTCGAATTAAACTCCGTTGTGGTTGAATTGAACTGACCACTCGGTAAGGCAGAGGTTTCCGCCCATGTTCCGTTCGGATCAGCACCAGATAGTAAAGTGTTCAGGAACAGCGAAGTATTGTCGCATACAATTTGAGTTGCGTCAGCCCCTGCATTCGGCGCTGCAGTCACTAAAACATAATCCGTTCGAATCTCTGTGTCTGTTCCGTTTGCATCAGTTACAACAAGTGTTACCGTGTAAGTTCCGGGGGTGTTGAAACACACGCCGGTTGGATTTTGAGCTGTTGAGCTGGCAGCACCGCCGTCAAAGTCCCAGTTAAAAATGGCTCCGGTTGCAAAAGTACTGGTATTGTTAAAGTTGATACAATCACCCTCACACAAGTTCGTATTTGCAGTATTGAAAGAAGCCACCGGTGGTGTTCCTCCTGAAGGAACTGTCAAGGTAATATCGTCAACAGCAAAAGATGGGTCAGCACCGTTTCCGTCATCATTATTTACCCATCGGAATCCTATCTTCACAAGTGGATTATTGTTAGCGGATCCCGGAAGAGGGATACTGTATGCAGTCCAGCGGCCCTGTCCTGAACATCCTGTATTATTAGTTGCGGGTTCATCGATAAGTAAAGACCATGTCAAACCATCAAAATACCAAATAGTTGCATTATCATTAATTCCTTGACCTGTTTCGATGTAAGAAAAATTTAGTGTGATGTTGGATTGTCCTGCCAAGTTGATAGTTGGTGATTCAATTCTCCTATCGGTCTGCGGACAAGTCAGAATTCCACAAAATCCTCCGGCATCATATGCCGCACCGCAGTCGTTCGGACAAAAAGGATTCCCAATGGCTGCACTAACATGCAGTGTTGGATTCGGGACTGCCTGGCAACCTGCACTGCAATTCCCAATCCCCGTATTGTTCTCGGCACACGAGACATACCAATCATTCGGATCGGCTCCTTCTACTCCGGTGATAGTCATATCCCATGCTCCATTCGGCCCTGTGTATGAACTTCCTGTACAAGCAGCAGTGCAGCCGTTACTGAACGTTTCAGTCCAAATGGTTGTTTGTGCCATACCCAACACGGAAAACACTACCAGATTAACCAGTAAGATTAGTTTATTCATAGCAATAGCATTGTTTTGTTCCTACCAAAATAAAAATTCATTTCGACTTGGTACGAAAAAAAGAAGAAAAAGGTTTTAGAAAAGAAGCTTTATTATCTCCCGTGCTTCCGGAACATCGTGCACGCGAAGGATAGATGCTCCTTTTAAGATCGCTTGTGTATTGAGTATGGTTGTACCGTTCAATGCGCTCTCCGGAGAACCGCCAAGTTTTTTCCAAATCATAGATTTTCTGGAAAGTCCAACCAAAATGGGCTGCTCAAGCAAATGCAACATCTCCAGGTTTCGGATCAGCGAATAGTTTTCTTCAAGCGATTTTGAAAATCCAAATCCCGGGTCTATTATGATATCCGTTATTCCTCGCGTATTTAATTCCTGTAATTTTTCGGAAAAATAGTACACAATATCTCTGAAAAAGTCTACATATTCTTTTGAGTTGTGGAGTGTTTCGACATTTCCTTCTGCATGCATCAGAATGTATGGTACTTTGTACTGATCGATTACGTCCAATATTTTTGGATCGAATTGCCATCCACTGATGTCATTGATCATATCTGCTCCTTTCAGGATAGCTTGTTCAGCAACCATTGCACGGAAGGTATCCACAGACAGGATGATATCCGGAAATTCTTTTTTTAGAATCGTAACGATCGGGATTACGCGATCCAACTCTTCCTTTTCTGTTATGGCATCTGACCCGGGACGTGTTGAATATCCGCCTACATCAATGATATCAGCACCATCTTCGAGCATTTCTTCGGCGACCGATAACACATTCTTTTCACTGGCAACTCTACTGGGATGGTAAAAAGAATCAGGTGTTACATTCAAAATACCCATGATTTTCGGAGTCGACAGATCCAACAATTTATCACCGAAACGCAAGTATCGTTTAACTGGAAAATGTGTATCTTCAACCCTTGAAAAGTCCATCAAATTATAAATGAATCAAACAAATAGAGAATACACAAATGTAATCAATGTTTGCCGAGATATCTTTCTCAAAAAAACAAAAGATTATGGAACCGCCTGGCGAATATTGAGGCCAAGCTCACTGACGGATCAGATCTTTATTAAGGCGCAGCGGATCAGAACGATTCAGGAGACAGGTGAAAACAAAGTCGGCGAGGATGTGGAAGGCGAATTCATTGCCATCGTAAATTATTGTATAATGGCGATCATCCAGTTACGCGAGACAGAATTGAAGGAAACGGAATTGGAAGAAAACCGGGCTGTTGGACTGTATGATAAATATTCAACGGAAGCATTTGAACTCATGGCCAAAAAGAATCATGATTACGGTGAGGCATGGCGCGACATGCGTGTTAGTTCACTTACAGATCTCATTTTGATGAAGATTCTTCGTGTTAAACAGATCGAAGATAATCAAGGAACAACGTTGATCAGTGAGGGGATCGATGCGAATTATTTTGACATGTTGAATTATGCAATCTTTTCTCTAATTCATTTAACGAACAAAGGTTAGGATATGACTATCGGAAAACAGAACAAACCTTCGGTTCAAGGGAGATCTTTTGTCTTCAATGCTCTTTTTGTGACGCTTAATCTTCTGGGCCTGACAATGCTGGTGATGGGCTACCACAAGAATTTTGAGAACCATTTTCTTTTGTTCAGTTTCATTGGCTATGTGTTGATGGCTTTAAGTATTGCAGGTCTTTTTATTTTTGAGGGCAGGCTAATGATGGCCAATGTTTCAAGAGCCCTGATGGGTGGGTTATTCATTGTATCGGGGTTGGTCAAAGCAAATGACCCCATCGGATTTTCTTATAAACTGGAAGAGTATTTCGAGGATGGTGCTTTGGCTTATCGGATCAAGGAATTGTTTGGTGCGCCCGGATTTTCTTTGGAATTTCTGATCGATTCTGCTCTGACACTTTCGGTGTTTATTTGCATTGCAGAGATAGTTCTGGGGGTACTTATTATTATTGGTGGAAAGATCAGGCTAACCTCTTGGCTTACCGTTCTGATGCTTTTGTTCTTTACTTTTTTGACCTGGCATACTGCTGATTGTGACCCGTCGAGTAAATTCGTAGATCGCGATACTTATTCAGTGACGGATCCTCTAGCTCAGATGAAGATCGATGCTGCTAAATCAGACAAAACAATTAAGATTGTCTCCAGGACAAATGCACAAGTGATAGTGGAAGAAATGAAACAGCCACAGTGCGTGAGTGACTGCGGTTGCTTCGGCGATGCCATGAAAGGTTCTGTTGGACGCTCACTGACACCTTCAGAATCGATGTGGAAAGATCTCGTGCTGCTTTATTTTTCCTTGTGGTTATTTGCAGCACAGTGGATTATTCGTCCAAATAGCTCCGGACAAAATATAAAGTTCCTTGTATTTTCAATAGTCATGGTTAGTGCCTTATCCTGGATTTTTGACTGGTACTTCATGATCGTTTTCGCTTGTCTTTCAATTGTGGGTGCTTTGTGGATACTTCGAGCAGGTGGCTATTTCCTGGGGAATCATTATGGGAGTGCCCTGATAGTGGCCGTTTTTTCGGGAATCTTCATTGGTTATGTTTTGCTATATGAACCTTTGAAGGATTACCGACCATATGCCGTTGGTAAGAATCTTATCTATCAAATGAATGACGGAAAGGAAGGGAAGTATGAGAATACATTTGTGCTGAAGAATCTCAGTACAGGCAAAACTGAATCATACTCGGAGGAACAGTACATGAGTAAAGAGAAGTTGTGGGACGAAAAACGTTACAAATTCCTGAAGAATGATCAGGAGGAGATCATTCCTACAAAATTACCAACAATCACAGAACAGTTCAATCCTTTCCGTGATGTGAGGGATCTCTCCTTTCCGGAAAATGACCTTCAGGCTGTTCGCGAAATGCTTCTTGATGATCCTGACTTGGAAGAAGTAAGTATTCGTGACTACCTTGTGAATGCCGATCAGATCGTTGTATTGACATCAAAGAATCTGCTGAAGGGGGACTGGAGTAATATTGAACGATACAAGACAATTTACAGGGGGTGCAGGAAGGAAGGGATTCCATTTGTAATGATCACCAATGCTGACAAGGGACAAATCTGGTATTTTCGAAAGAAGAACGGATTCAATGTACCGGTATTCCTGAACGACGAAACAGAATTGAAAGCGATATCGCGATCAAATCCTTCTTTGATGGTGATTGAGAAAGGAGTTGTCACGGCGAAATATCCGCATCGCTCGACACCAACATTTGATGCGCTGAAGAAAAACTTACTTAGAAAGTAATGAGAAAAAAAATTGTAGCCGGAAATTGGAAAATGAACCTGCTTTCAAATGAAGCGATCAAATTAGCAAAAGAGATCGATCATGAAGCTGTTTCTGTCAATGAGGTGGAAGTTATAATCTTTCCACCTTCTCTTTTTGTTTCAGATATTGCCAAGAATACGACAGCCATCAAAACCGGAGTTCAGAATTTTTATCCTCTTGAAAGCGGTGCTTTTACCGGAGAAAACTCTATTGTTCAGATCAAGGATTCCGGAGCAACCTGGGCATTGATTGGACACAGTGAGCGAAGGGCTATCTTTGGAGAGACGCAAGATCTCTTGAAACAAAAGGTGGACGCGGCTATTAAGCACAATATAGGCATCATGTTCTGCTGTGGAGAGTCGCTGGATGTCCGTGAAAAGGGAGAAGAAAATGTATTCGTCAAAAAACAGTTGCAGGACAGCCTTTTTCATTTGACACCTGAAGACATACTTCGGTGTGCGATCGCCTACGAGCCCGTATGGGCAATCGGAACAGGAAGAACCGCAAGTGCACAGCAAGCAGAAGCTATGCATTTTGAAATTCGGAGTTGGATCAGTGAGGTTTATGGACAAGAAACGGCGGATCAGCTATCTATTTTATATGGAGGAAGCTGTAACGCATCCAATGCTTCGGAGTTATTTGCTTGTCCGAATGTGGATGGGGGGTTGATAGGGGGAGCATCGCTTCAATTGGAAACATTCATGACAATTGTAAAATCTTTCTGATGGATTACTTGGAACTTACCATAAAACTTCAACCAAGAGATCCCTGGGCTGATATTGTTACTGCGGAATTGGCGGAAGCCGGTTACGAGAGTTTTGTAGAAACGGAGGATGGTATCCTTGCATATGCTCCAGTTTCGGCAATAAACATTGATAATCCAACGAACAACACTTTTCTTGAGAAGGAACATCCTGAAGTGAATGCAAATATTGAATTCAAGATCATACCTCAGCAGAACTGGAATGCAGTATGGGAGGCAGATTTTCAACCGGTAATTGTAGAGCAATATCTCAGTATAATTGCCCCTTTCCATGATAAAAAGGAGCATAGCAACATGATCGTTGAGCTCCTACCTAAAATGTCATTTGGTACTGGTCACCACCAGACAACGTGGATGATGGCGAAAGCATTGTTTGAGCTAGAACAAATACCTGCACAGGTTCTTGATATGGGAACGGGAACAGGTGTTCTAGCCATAATTGCTGAAAAACTGGGAGCAAAACATGTTGTCGCTGTGGACATAGAAGATTGGTCTGTAGAGAACACATTGGAAAACGCTGAGCGAAACGAATGTCTTTGCATTGAGGCACTTTGTGGAGACATTGATATTCTGCATGGAAGAACTTTTGGATTGATTCTTGCCAACATTAACAAAAATGTTTTAAAAGCACACATGCAAAACTATTCGTGGATGTTGGAAAAGAATGGAATCCTTTTGCTCAGTGGATTTTTTGATACTGATGTGGACGAACTTGTAACATTTGCAGAGCAGTTCGGTCTCACAAAAATGCGTGTCTTGAACAAAGATAATTGGGCTGCTATTGAGCTACAAAAAAGTTAAAATTTTGCCGACTATGATCAGAGGATGTATTGCCGCGTGTGTTATGATGCTGACATTCACCGCTTTTTCTCAGGTTACGACCTATTCAAATAACAGGGAAAAATTTGTAAAAGAATTTCAGAAAGCACTTACCGACTATGGCAGAGGTGAATTTCATGATTTTGCCAAAAAGCAACTTCCTCAAATGCTTATGGAGACAAGTGATTTCCCTGAGAATTATTTCTCGAAGATGGTTGAAACCGTTAATCAGATGGAATTGAAGAAACTTAAGCCCTATCCTGAGATATATCAATATGTTTTTTCAGTTTACTCTTTTGTAAAAGGTAAACAGTCTGCGGCCTCTTATCAGGCATGGCATAGTTCTGTCGATAAGCTACTTGACAACCGCAATATCAAGAAGTTCGAGGATTTTATTGAACTCTCTGCAGGTTTCTTTTCTGAACGTAAGATAGCAGAATCATCAAGTTTTCAGTGGTTTTATGAAGGGGGAGACTATTCATTTGAATTTACGGATAAGCCTTTGATCAAATGTTCAAATGGAAATCTTATTTGCCGGGTAGCCAACAGGGATTCCAAAACGAAAAATGACCAGCTGCACATTGACAGTCTTGTTGTTTTTAAAACAGCGGGTACTTATGACCCGGTTTTGAAGAAATGGGAAGGAGAAGGTGGAACATTAACCTGGGAAAAAGTTGGTCTCCCAAAGACGGAGACTTTTGCAACAGTCAGAAAGTACGATGTTTCATGTAAAACACCCAATTTAACAGCTGATTCAGTAGCGCTGACAACAAAGTATTTCACAACGCCTATCATGGGTTCCTTGTCAGACCGTGCCTTTACGATCAATCGCGAAGAAGATAAGATTTACCCGCAGTTCCTTTCCTATGAGAAACGATTACGTATCAAAAATATTAAAGAGAATGTCGATTATGATGGCGGTTTCTCCATGCAGGGGGCAAGTTTTGTGGGTAAGGGCACTCCGACGGATCCTGCGAAGATTCTAATTTATCGTAACAATGTGATTTTCATTAAAGCCGCTGCTCAGTTGATCTATGTATCACCCAAAAAGATCTCAGCAAACAGTGCAGCATCTGCTTTGTACATGAATACAGGCGATTCGATAACGCACGCTGGAATTCAGTTTGGTTATGACCTGGAAAAAAAGGTGGTTGAAATGTTACGGACGAGCTCAGGAAATGGTCAGTCCCCATTTCAGGATTCGTACCATCAATTAGATATATATGTAGCCAAGATTACTTGGAAAGTAGATGACGCGGATATTTATTTCACCTATGACTTTGGTACATCACAAGAACAGCGAATAGCCCGTTTTGAATCGAAAGCATTTTTCGACGAGCGTTTATATGACCGCCTTCAGGGTCTGGAAGCTGTCCATCCTCTTGTTCAGATCTCTAAATATTGCTATAAGTATGACGAATATATCTTTAATGAAGGTGTTGCAGCAACGGCTCTCGGAAAAACAATTGAACAGGCAAAGCCTATTCTCATTGAATTGTCGAATTACGGTTTCATTAGTTATGATATAGAATCTAAAATGGTTACGGTGAATCCAAAGCTGGACAATTTTGTTCTGGGGAAAGCAGGTAGGAAGGATTATGATAACCTGATATTTGAATCGGATCTGAGACCAAAAGAATTGAAAGGATATACAGAAGAACAGGTTAAAGAAGATCAGAACCTCCAAGCTATCCAAGCTGAATTCAAAAAGAAATCGGAAGACCGACGATTGATGTCATACTTCGGTAAGATGAACCTTGGAACCTTGGATATTGATCTCAATGCAATAGATAAAGTAAAGATCTCAGATGCTCAGAATACGGTTGTCTTCCCAGATCAAAGCCGAGTTGTTGTCAAAGAAAATAGAAATTTTGAGTTTTCAGGCTGGTTGAATTCCGGAAAAATGGAGATCAATACGTATTCCGCCAATTTCAATTATCGCGATAATAAATTCAATTTGCTCAAAACAGGTGAATCAATTTTAAGAGTAAAACCCCTGCAGGAAACAGACGGTCAAAAGCCGATAGCAATGGAAAGTAATATAAACGGCATCAAAGGAGAATTGCAGATCGATGATCCAACAAACCGTTCGGGGAACAACAAGAAGTTCCATGATTTTCCAAAGCTGATAACAACTAAAGCCTCCTTTGTTTATTACAATTCTAAGAATATTTTCAGAGGAGCGTATGACAGTTCACGTTTTTATTACACAGTTGCTCCGTTCCAAATGGACAGTTTGGACAATTTCAATGAGAAGACTTTCCGTTTAAAGGGAGAACTAACCTCGGCAGGTATTTTCCCAAAAATCGCAGAGGAATTGAAGATCATGCCGGATTATTCCTTCGGTTTTTCGACCAAAGCTCCGGATGGAGGTTATGATTTCTATGGCACAGGTGCGAAATATGACAACAAAATCATTTTGTCTAACAATGGATTACAAGGAGCAGGGACCATTAATTTCGTGCATTCTACCTCCATTTCAAAAGCGTTGAATTTTTTACCGGATTCAGCCATCGGATTGGCTAAGTTTTCGAATAAACCGATCGAGGAAGGCATACAGTTCCCTGATGTTGAGTCTGAAGAAGCATTCATTACATACATTCCGAAAAAGAACATGCTCAAAGCTGCATCAACTCCAAAAACGGAATTAAGTTTCTTTAAGGCTGATGCAAAATTACGTGGAACAGCCGTCGTTACTCCGAAGGGGATGCGTGGATTTGGATTAATGTCCTTCAAGACCGCAACAACAGTATCTGATGATTATCGGTTCACCAGATGGGATATTCTCGCCGATACTTCGGGTTTCAGTCTGAAAAATACATTCGCAGAACCCGGCGAAGATCCTCTGGCGTTTGCCGCTGAGAACGTTAGGGCGAATATTTCGTTCAAAGAAAGAAAAGGTGAATTCATATCCAATAAAGGTTCTTCCCAGATCAACTTCCCTGTTAACCAATACATGTGCAGAATGGATAAGTTCTCCTGGTTCATGGATTATGCCGAAATGCAAATGGAAAAGTCAGGAGAAAAGGATGTTACTATCGATACCGATATGGACCTTGTAGGACCAAACTTTTTCTCGACACATCCGGACCAGGATTCGCTGCAATTTCGTTCACCAAAGGCCAGATACGATTTGAAGCAACGTTCCATCTTCTGTGAACAGGTGGAGTATATTGAAGTTGCGGATGCACGGATCTATCCGGATAGTATGAAGGTTGTCATTCGTAAGAAAGCGGATATGGCGCCGTTTTCAAATGCAAGGGTAGTCGCTAACTACATTACAAAGTATCACACTTTTATCAAGGCGGACATCAAGATTTCGGCACGACGGTCATATACCGGTAAGGGTGATTACCCATATTATGACAAGGATAGTTCGTTAACTTACTTCCAGATGAAAAAGATTGCGGTAGATACTTCGTTTCAGACTATTGCAAGTGGCATAATTGACCAGAACCAAGGATTTACATTGAGTAAGGAGTTTGACTTCTATGGTAAGGTCGCAGTAAATGCTTCAAATCCATTCATCGTTTTCGACGGAGCGACGAGGATCAATCACGGATGCGAAAAGTTTGATCGAAACTGGATGACATTCTCGGCACCGATCGATCCAAAGAATATTCAGATCCCTGTATCGGCGAAGATTAAGAACCTTAACGGAGAATCCATTTCTGCAGGAATCGTATGGCGCAATTCACCAATAGTTGACAGCATCGAACTCTATCCAACTTTCTTATCCAAGCTCGTTGTTGCTTCAGATCCTCAAGTAATGACTGCTAGTGGTTTTCTTCAGTATAACATGAATGCAAAAGAGTTTCAGATCGGATCCAAGGAAAAACTATTGAACCGTTCAGAAAAAGGAAACTTCATAGCTTTACATACCGAAAGCTGTTCTATGAATGGTGAAGGTGTTGTTGATCTTGGAATGGATTTCGGTGATGTTGTAGTGGATGCAGTTGGTGTTGTGAATTATAATCAGTCAACAGGTGAGACCTCCATGAATCTTACCACTCGTTTTAAAATGGCTATAGATAAAGGAATCATGGAAGATATAGCGATGAAGATCAATGCGGTAGAAGGATTGAGAGCCATGGATTTCGGCATGACAACCTTGGAACAGGCATTGGTTGAGTGGACTGATCAGAAAACAGCTGACCGTATCAAATCGGATTATGCTATCAAGGGTGAGATCAAAAAAATGCCGGATGAATTGGAAACAGCTCTTGTATTAACAGGTTTGAGATTGTCTTCTTTCGACAAGATGTCCATGCAGGAAAAAGGATTAATCAGCAGCACAGATGCTGCAGTTATCGTAAACATGTATGGAAAGCCTGTTATGAAGTATGTTCCTTTCAGGGCTTTCTTTCAACAGATCTATTCTGAGGCAGGTGGTGATCGTTTTGGATTACAAATTGATGTGCCACTGAGGGATTATTATTTTGATTATTCCATGAACAAGAAGGAAGGAGAAATGCGCATTATCTCTGGAGATGCAGAATTTAACAATTCAGTAAGCTCTATTAAGGAAGAAAAACGCAAAACAAAAAATTTCAGGTATGAAGCCTCCACGCAGCGAGTTTATCTGAGCAAGTTCCTTCGTTTATTTGAACAGTAACAATGGATTTTATACTATTTTCAATCATTGCTTATTTACTTGGTTCTATTCCCACGGCAGTGTGGATTGGGCGATACCGTTATGGACTTGATGTTCGTGAGCATGGAAGTAAAAATGCAGGAGCAACCAATACCTTCAGGGTGCTGGGCAAAAAACCGGGTATACTAGTTCTTTTCATCGATATTGTGAAAGGCGCGCTTGCCACGGCATTGCCTGAAATGATTCTTGAATCGAATTTGCAGGATCCTGACCATCTGATTCAGATCAGGATTTTGTCCGCTATTTTTGCTGTGACTGGTCATGTTTTTCCGATTTTTGCCCAATTCAGAGGAGGAAAAGGTGTTGCGACTTCATTAGGTGTTATCATCGGTTTGCAACCAATCGCTGCCCTTATTTGTGTGTCTTTATTTCTTGTGGTATTTGTATCATCCAAATATGTTTCACTCGGTGCCATCACTGCAGCGATTGCTTTTCCGCTGATCAATTATTTTATGCTTGGAGAAAAATCGTTTTGGTTATTGAGTTTCAGTTTACTTTTAAGTGCACTTGTCATCATTGCGCACAGAAAGAACATTAACCGACTGATGAAGGGAGAAGAGAATAAAATGAACCTTTTCAAGAAATAATCGTACTATCTTCTTGATATTTTAATGTGTGAGGCAAGACTAAGTGCAATTTTTTAAACATAGTGTACTTTTCTTCTTGTTCGCTCTGTTGCCTATCATTTTGAGTGCGCAGACAGAGGCGGAGATGAAGGTTCAGGCTGATAAACTGTTCGAAAATGAGCAGTATATCGAGGCTGCGCCTTTGTACATGCGTCTCCTCTCTCTCAAGCCCCGTGAGCTGGACTACAATTATAAATACGGTACGTGCCTGCTCTATAATTCTAACCGAAAACAGGAGGCGATCCGTTATTTGGGTTATGCCGTAAATGATCCGGCAGTTCTTCCCGAGGCATATTATTTCCTTGGACGAGCGCTTCACCTCAATTATCAGTTCAACGAAGCGATAAAGAATTATCAGGCCTATCTTGAAAAACGCTCCGGTACGGGAAAGTTGTACGATGCTGAGCGGGATATACAAATGTGTCAGAATGGAAAACGCTTGATGACGACAATATCTGACATCATCGTTTCCGATAAAAAGGAGATATCCATTGACAAGTTCTTCCGGATTTATGAATTGAAGGATATTGGTGGTAGTTTGCTTGTCACAGCTGAGTTTCAAACCAAGTTTGATAAGAAGAATAATCACACACCGTTGATACACTTTCCACAAAATCCATCCGTGATCTATTATTCAAGTTATGGCGAGAATGGTTCAAATGGAAAAGATATCTATGTTCGACGTAAATTGCCGGACGGATCATGGGGTTTGCCACAACCTATTCCAGGCAATGTGAATACTAAATTTGATGAAGATTTTCCATACATGCACCCAGACGGAAATTACTTGTACTTCTCGTCTAAGGGGCATAACTCAATGGGTGGGTATGATGTATTCAGAAGCAAGTACGATCCGGATAACAACTCCTTCGGTCCTCCGGAGAATATGGATTTTGCGATATCATCCCCTGACGATGATCTTTTTTACGTTGTCGATTCGTTGAATAAGGATGCTTATTTTGCTTCCGCCCGTCAAAGTGAAAAAGGTAAAATTTATGTTTATAAAGTAAAGGTCGACCGGGTTCCGATCCAGCTAGTTGTGATCAAAGGTAATTTTGTTTCTGAGATTGATCCGAATATAAAAAAGATCAATTTCGAGATCCGCGATTATGCAAATGGTGATGTGATCGGCAAATTCAATTCCAATGATAAGGGCGTATACCTTATTACTTTCCCGAAGGGTGGCAAATATGAGTATATCATGACTATAGATGGCAGTGATCAGGAATTCCGATCGGTTGTATCATTGCCTTTTATGAAGGAGTTCAAGCCCTTAAAACAGAAGATTGTACATGCTTTAGAAGAGGGTCGTGAAATTGTAAAGATCATCAACCTGTTCAACGAGGAAGTTGAAGACCCGCAAGCTGTGATTGCCGAGGTGATCAAGATGCGTTCGGAGCTTAATGTCAATGTGCAAGAGTTTGACATGGAACAGCTTCAGAAAGAAAAGGAGAGTAAGCAGATATTGAATGAATTAGGGATAGGTGACCTTTTACTTGTGGAAGTTTCCGATGTTTTACAGCAGCAAGTGAAAAAGAAAAAAGACGGTAAAGTTCTTGTGAATACGATCGAGAATAATATAAATACAATCGTCGTTGAGAATTCAGCAGATTTCATCCGACTGGAAGAACAGATCAAGAACAAGGTGGCTGAGGCTAATAAAGTACAGAATACGGAAAGCAAGTACATTCTGTTGAAAGAAGCAGAAGCCATGATAAGAAAACAAGAGGAACTTAAGAAATATTCCAAAAACCTTCTTCGTCTGAATGATTCGATAAAAGGAGTGGTTGCCAACTCGGCAAATTCAGGGGATGATCGTAAAATCGAAGAGATCAGCAAACAATTTGAGTTCTTATACAAAGAAGGTAAGGAATCCGAGGCATTACAATTGCTTGTCGCAAATAAAGATTTTTTATTTGGAGTCTTGAATGACAATTCAACTGATTTTGTTCAAAATCTGGTTGACAAGGTAGTCAAGCTGGATGATGAGATCACGGTTCAAAAAGCCAAGGTAGATGCCTATGATCGAGAATTTAAAGATCTTGACATCGAAATAGGATCCTTAAAGAATTCCATTTACTCCGCGAAGAAAAAAGAAGTTCCAGCTATTGAGGCAAGGATCGCTCAGAAACAGCAGGAGATGAAACTAATCAGCGAAGAACGCGCTGAAATTCAAAAAATGATAGATAAAAAGGCTATTGAGAAATCGTTACTTAACAAACAGATCTCAGTGCTTCAAGATGCAATTTCGAATAGATCTATAGCAAGTGTCTCAAAAGAACAGGCCACAAAAGCCCTTTCGGAAACAGAAAAAACGAATTCAAATACACTAACAGCGTACGTTACTGAGCAGATCTCTTTGCTGGATAAGGAAGATCCGACACTCAAAGATAGGGTTATTGTTTCATCTGGTCTGAAAGCACAGAATATCTATGAAGAATTCAAGTCTTCTGAAAGAGGTATTCAGGATGATCCTGCTCTTTCTAAGGAGGACAAGCTATATAAACTGTTGTCAAACGAAAGACAAGCGATCCGACAGCTGGAAATGCGCCTTGAGGAAATCGAACAATTAAAGGCAGATAATAGGTTCGACGAGAACCTGAATCGAGAAAAACAGTCGTTATTGTCGTACAAAAAGGAAATCGAAGCGCAAATAGAGGTGCATGAAAAGCAGGTGGAAGCCTTGGTTGCGAAGGATGGAGTTGCCGATAAAGGCAAGGTTATCGAATCGATCGATCCTGGCTATCAATCCAACAAACAATATATTGAAACGAATAATAACCTGTCAGCTGAAGAAAAAGTACTGGCCCTGAATAAGGAAGATGAAAAATTACTGAATTCGGTAGAGACGGAGTTAAAAAAGGTGGACTCACAACTCATCAAAACTCCAAGCGATAAAGCCCTACTGACGAAGCAGGAGACACTCAATAAGATAAAGTCGGAAACTGAGCGATCAATAGAAGACCGCAGCAAAGAGATCGTTTCACAGTCTGATCGAAATCTTACTTCTGAACAGTTGATCGAAGAGGTTGCGTCCGGATATAAGAACCGTGTTGCTGCGATCAATTCCAACACGACGATCTCTCGAGATGAGAAGCTGGCTGCATTGAATAAGGAAGATCAACAATTGTTGGCTGCCCTAAATCTCGAATTAAAGAAAGTGGAATCGCAGTTGCAGAAGGATATCAAGAATGAAGGACTTAAAGCGAAACAAGACAAGCTTCTTCAGATCAAATCGGATAAAGAAGCAGCGCTTGAACAGCGCAATAAGGAACTTGGTGAATCTGACATTAAGACTACGCGTCCAACATCGGAAGACCTTATACTCAAAGTTGCTCCAGGTTATGACAGTCGTAAGAACAAAATAGAGAACGATCCAGGGCTATCAGTGAAAGCGCGTCTTGATCAATTGAATGCGGAAGATCAAAAGCTTATTGCCGCGATTGATAAAGAACTGAAACAGGTAGATGCTGATCTGAAAAAAGATCCGAATAATGTGGTATTGAAGTCCAAGCAGGAAAAACTCCAGCAGATAAAATCAGACACAGAGGTAGCGATCGAACAGCGAAACAAGGAACTTGACGGATCTGACGTGACTTCTTCTGGTGTGACAACTGAAGAACTGATCACCGACCTTGCACCGGGTTATTTTGAACGTAAGGACTCGATCCAGAACAATACAGGACTCTCAACGAAAATGCGTCTTGAGGAATTGAATGCGGAAGATCAAAAGCTTCTTGCTGCGATTGATAAGGAATTGAAACAGGTAGATGCTGATCTGAAAAAAGAACCGAATAATGTGGTGTTGAAGACCAAGCAGGAAAAACTCCAGCAGATCAAATCAGACACAGAGGTAGCGATCGAACAGCGAAATAAGGAACTTAGCGGATCTGACGTGACTTCTACTGGTGCGACAACTAAAGAACTGATCACCGACCTTGCACCGGGTTATTTTGAGCGTAAGGACTCGATCCAGAACAATACAGGACTCTCAACGAAAATGCGTCTTGAGGAATTGAATGCGGAAGATCAAAAGCTTCTTGCTGCGATTGATAAGGAATTGAAAAAGGTAGATTCTGATCCGAAAAAAGATCCGAATAATGTGGTATTGAAGGCCAAGCAGGAAAAACTCCAGCAGATCAAATCAGTCACAGAGAGAGCGATCGAAAAGCGAAACAAGGAACTTAGTGAATCTGACGTGACTACGAAAGGCGCGACAACTGAAGAACTGATTGCTGCAGTTGCTCCCGGATATACTGATCGCAAGAATACGATCGAGAACAATACGGGACTGTCAACGAAGACACGTATTGAGCAGTTAAATGCAGAAGATCAGAAGCTAATCACGGCCATCGATAAGGAATTGAAACAGGTTACATCCGATCTTAAAAAGGATTCGAACAATCGGGACTTGAAGGCCAAGCAGGAAAAATTGCAGCAGATCAAATCCGATACAGAGGCAGCGATCGAACAGCGAAACAAGGAAATAGAAGCCGGTCGGGACACGTTAGCGACCACCAGCAAGGAATCTGTGATCACTCAGTTGGATCCGAATTATGAAGATACCAAGAGCAGTATCACAACCAACAGCACACTTTCAACGGAAGAACAGGTTGAGCAATTGAACAATACGGACCGAGCACTAATTAGCAAGATCGATGAGCGTTTGAACCAGGTCGAAGAAAAACTGGAGAAAGACCCTTCGGATGAAGCGCTTCTGATTGAAAAGGAAATTTTAACTTCGATCAAGACAGAGAAGGAGTCAGCGATCACAGAACGGGGAAAAGAACTTTCGTCATCGGATCCATCTGATCTTTCAGATGAAATCAACAAGTTGATCGAAACTGTTGATCCGGTTTACTCTAAAGAGATCGAATCAATCAATAAAAATGAGCAACTCACAGCGGATGAGAAACTTGCTCAAATCCAGAAGCGTGATCAGGAATTGCTGAAGTCTGTCGATTCAAAACTGGCAAGTGTAGAAAAGCAGATGGCAAAGGATCCTGAAAACAAGGATCTGATCGAACAGAAGCAAGATCTTACAGTGTTAAAGTCTGAAACAGAAGCCAGGATCTCAGAAAGAGAACAGTTGATCGACAGCAAGCTTGCAAGTGAACTTACAGCTGAAAACATTGCTGAACAGAAATCCATCCTGAAGGCGAAGTTGGATCCGTCCTACGACAATAAGATCGAGACAGCGCGCACTAAAGAAGGCACTGAACTCGATAAGAAGGCAGCAGAATTGAAGGTTGAACAACAGATGCTCGACAAAATCACTGCTGAAGAAACTGCTATAAGAAAGATCTTGAGTAAAGATCCGATGAATAAGGAGGCGAAGGTGCGATACATGGTGCTCAACGATCTGAAGGAGGAAACTCAGAATAACCTGGATCTATTGAACACTGACATCAATGCTTTGAAGGCCGGACAACCGTTGGTGATTGTATCAGCTGAAGATAAGAGTGCCAAGATTTCTGCTCTTGCACCTTCATATACCAGTGTCGTAGAGGCTGTCCAGTCAGCTGATATTGCGAAAGAAGAGAAGGCAAGTCAATTGCTTGAAGAGGATAAGAATCTATTGAATGTCGCTGTGGCTCGTTTGGAAGCAGCAAGAACAGAGCTGAAAGGAGATCCATCCAACAGAGAATTACAGAAAGAAGTTAAGGTTCTGGAGGAAATTGTAGCAGAAACAAAACAACGGATAGAAGGCCATGAGCGCACGATCAGCGAAGCTTCTCAGTTGCCTGAGTTAAGTCAGACCCAGAAAGAACAATTGATCGAAATGGTAGATCCTCAGTATGAAGAAAAGATTCGCTCTTTAGAATCGGATCAGGCCTTTAGTGAGACTGAGAAACTGAAGCGGCGTCAGACCGCTGATCAGGAATTGTTGGCGCAGATCTATGACCGTCAGGAGAAGATCGACGATCAGTTAACAGATGATCCTTCATCCAAGGAATTGAAAGAAGAGCAACGGTCACTCACGGTTGTAGCGGATGAACTTGAAAAGCAGATCAATGAACGTCAGCAAGAGATCGCTCGCACGGAAACAGTGTCTGCAAGCGTAAGTAAAGCTGAAAAGGATCTGATGATCACGCAGGTAGATCCAACCTATAACAACGATGTGGCCGTGATCGCACAGTTGGATCTGACAGAAATAGAAAGACTTGAAAAACTGCAGCTGGAAGACCGATCACTGCTGGAGAAGATCGAGCGTTCGATCAGTGAGAAGGAAGACGCTTTGAGCAGCGATCCAACGAATACTACCCTGAAGAAGGAACTGGAGATCCTGAAGGCGATCCGTTCTGATCTTCAAGCGGCGATCGAAAGACGAGATAAACAGCTGAAAGGTACATCGACAGATGTTGTCCGGGTCAATGAAGAACAGCGCGCAGAAAAGATCGCTGCGATAGATAAAGGCTATGAGGAAAATAGAGGATCGATCCAAAACAACACTGACCTAACGGATGCCAAGAAAGCAGAGGACCTTTTAGCGATCGATAATCAGATGCTCGAGAAGGTGACGGATGAAAAGATCCGCATCAAGGAGGAACTTGCAAAAGATCCTCAGAACGAAAAATTGAAAAAAGAACTAGCTGTTACTGAATCTGCTCAACAGGAAATTGAAGAACGAGTTCAGCGCGATAAGGAAGAAATTAAATCCTCCGAGCAGCCATCTGATCTCGCTGCGGTTCGCATGAAAGTGATCACTGACGTACTGCCGGATTATATGGCGCGCAAGGAGGCGATCGAAACTTCCATAGGAACTGAGCAGAAGAAAACTGAGGATCTGATCAAGCTGGAAACAGAACTATTGACAAAGCTAAAAGCCGAAGAAAAGGCTGTGAAAAAGGCATTTGATAAGGATCCTGAGAATAAGGAATTGAAGCAGCGAATTTCAGCCGTTCAGGAATTGATCGCAATGCAACAGAACGAGATCGATGGGTTGAAGGATCAGCAGACGGCACTTGCTGCTGCAGCGAAGAAGGAGACATTAGTAAAGGAAACCGATGCTTCATACACTGCTGATATCGAACGTTTAAAGCAATCTACTTCAGTTACGAAGAACAGTGATCTTGCAGAAAGAGAGGCTGTTCATCAGGAGCGCGTGAGCCAGCAGATCGAAGAAAATGAAACGGCGCTTACGAAGAAGGAGGATCCTAAACTGAAGGCAGAAACGGAGATCTTGAAAACTGAATTGACTGACAGCAAGCAGCGTGAAGCGGAATTCAGAAGGGGAACAACAACTGCTCTATTAGATCAGGAAGCGAAGGAACGTTTCGTAGCAGATCTTCGTGAGGTTTTATTGCAAGGGAAGACCGGGGAATTGACAGCCGAGTATTCGACACTAGATGAGTTAAAGCAACAGGATCAGGTTCTGGCACAGTACGAATCTGAATTAAAGAAAGAGATCGCTTCTCAGGAAAAGATCATAGAACAGGATCCGCAGAAAGCAAGTGAGCAAGCTCAACTGACCTATCTGAAGGATGAATTGCAAACTGTTCAGGAAAAGCGTCGTTCAGTAAAGATCACCTTGGGTGAATTGGAAAAGATCGCCGTTGTTGAAGACGGGGTTAGCGATGAGCGTTTTGATGATCCTGAGTTGAAACTCCTGGGAGCTGAAGAGGCAAGGATCGACCAGCAATTGAACGATCCGAACCTGTCGAAAAAAGAACGTGCTGTATTGGAAGATCAGCTTGAGACCATTCAGGAGAGGAAGACGACGAAGGAGAATACTTTGTTGAACGAACAACTGAAAACACAGGAACGGGAAACCAAGTCTCTTAATGCTGAATTGAAGTCTACCGCAGCGGTGAATGAAGAGACACAGTTGAACACTCGCTCAGCGATCGCTCAGCAAAAGAGCCTAGACGCGAAGGCTGAACAACTGAAAAACGAAGCCGCAGCAACGAAAGTTTCGATAGAGAAGAATTATTTGCTGGATCAAGCTGTGACAACCCAGGAACGTTCGAACGACTTGGCAAAAGAGGCCGTGATTGAGAACCGTTTGCAGCAATTGGAGGAACAGAACGGTATTGAGAGTCTGGAAACCAAGAGTCAACTGGAGCACAAGAAGCGCAGATATAGTATTCAGATCGGTGAACTGACCAAGTTGATACAGGAGTTGGACGAACAGATCCCGCAAGCAAAAGGAAAAGAAGTGGAGGCTTTGACGGCTGAGCGACAGGTTAAAGTTGAAGAGCGTGCATTGATCCAGAAACAGTTGGATACCGTGAACGAACAGCTCGCAAGGCAGGATGCGAAACACTCGGAAGTGAAGCCAACCACAGATCCGGAAGCGATGAAGCAAGAGGTGTCGTACCAGGAAGAGCAGGAGATCGCTTCGTCAGAACAGTACAAGGATTACAGTGAGAAAGCAAACGCTGCATTGCAGGTTGAGAAACAAATTGCTACTTTAGAGGCACAGTTGAATGCGGAAAGATCGGAGACCAAAAAGCTTGTTGCAGCAGAACTGGACTATCCTTCTGAAGAGAACAAGGCACGCGTGCAGGAGAACGTTCAGTTTGTAAAACAAATGGAAACAGAGTTACAGACCTTGAAGTCTGATCTGGCGACTAAACAGGAAATTGCCCAGCAGGCATTACCGTTAAATGCGGATGAAGCGATGAAGATGCAAAACCTTCTGAAAAGAGCAGTGGAACCGATTCAGCGACTTGCTGTTGCAGCAGCGCTTGTGCCACTTCCGGCAAGTGGACTGGAGATCAATCCGAATGCAACGGCTCCAAATAACATGACTGCGGCTATCCCGGTGAACGTGAAGAATCCTACGGGGCTTGTTTACCGTGTGCAGGTCGGTGCCTTCGCAAAACCAATACCGCAGGATCTATTCAAGGAGTTCAATCCGGTTTCCGGAGAGAAGATCAACGAAAACGGAATTACGCGTTACATGGCTGGTTATTTCAATAGCAGTAATAAAGTGGTTGAAGCTCGCAATCAGATCCGTCAGCTAGGTTACGCAGATGCCTTCGCCATTGCTTATTGTGACGGAAAGCGGATCACATTGGCTGAAGCAAGAATCATGGAAGCAAACGGAACTTGTTTGCCGAAGGGAGAGAACGAACTTGTGATGGAAATGGCTGCCAATACGGCTGTTACGATGGGCCTCGCAGACACGAACAAATTGCCAAAGCAGGTAACATACACTTACAATCAGGCACCGGGAGCTGCAAAGGCAGAGCCTATCGAAAAGCACCTTGGATTGTTCTTTACTGTTCAAGTAGGGGTGTTCAACAAGCCGGTAAATGCAACTACACTTTACAACCTTACTCCGTTAATGACCCTTCGGTTGCCGAACGGACAGATCCGATATTCAGCGGGTATCTTCAACTCTGTGGACGAAGCGCGCCCGAAGAAGCAGGAAGCGATCGAAAGAGGAGTGAATGATGCTTTCATAACCGCGTATTACAATGGTCAGCGTGTAACTTTGGCGGAAGCTCAGCAGTTATTTACAGATAAAGGCGCGGCGATTCTTGATAACAATATCAACAAGCCGACTGCAACGACTAACCAGACGATCAATGCTCAGCAAACAGGTCCAGAGACATCAGAGACAGTTGAATCGTTTGTTGAGGTTGAGAAGGAACGCGTACAGATCGTAACGAAGAAAACCTTTGAAGAATTTCCCCGTGAAGTGCTGAACCGATACAATAGTCATGGAAGTTTCTACTATGATGAAACCGACAAACGTGTAAAGTCTGCTATCGCTGAATCGAAGGATGAATTACCACAGATTTATTATTTCAAGGATGATGTGGATACCTTGGTGATCTCTGATGAACTGATATCATCTTCGAATGTTATAAGAGTTAACTTTACGGGTGCGAGTCTTCCGGGTGACTTCATCGACTGGTTGTTACGCTATAATTACAGAAGAGAGTTCAAACAGACAGAAGAAACGATAGAATTGCGTATACACAATGTTCCGGATGAGAAACTACCCGAATTGGAAGGAAAGTTGATCCAGTTCGGACTGAGTTGGAATAAAGAAGAATAATTAAAGTAAAACAATGAATACCGAAGTAGAATTTGAAGAGATGGTAGTTGAGTCGTTGGTCGAGCAGAAGGATTTGATCGTTTACAATGATGACTTTAACACTTTTGATCACGTTATCGACTCACTGATCAAAGTATGCGAGCATAATCCTATTCAAGCGGAGCAGTGTACATGGATCATTCATCACAATGGCAAGTGTCAGGTTAAGCGCGGAGAATACGAACAATTGGTAGATATGTGCACGGCACTTCATGATAGGGGCATCTCTGCAGAAATTGAATAATTTGTCCCAATGCCTTGTAAAAAAGAAAAAACAAATTATCTTTGCACCCGCAATACAGCACTAGACTGTTTGTAAATCGGCTCCGTAGCTCAACTGTATAGAGCACCACATTACGGCTGTGGAGGTTTAAGGTTAGAATCCTTACGGGGTCACTCTAGCGGAGATTTGGTCAATTTTGATCGAATCTCCGTTTTTTATTTCTCTCAAAGCTATTGATATTGAATGGATTAACTCAAAGAAGACGTTCGTCCGAAAAGTTAGAACTCGCTTGTTTTGCTTGTCATAAGCGAATCCATCCGGAAAGAGCAAGTGCTGTAATTTGTGTTTATCGAACAAATCTCCGGCATCCCATATTTTACTGAGTTTTCCAGCGATCTTCAGTCCGTTTTTAAGGCATTTTGAAAGGTTAGAACTGGTCAGGTTGGGGTTCAGCAGTTTTTCTTCCAATTCTGAAATTTCACTTTTGTATTTTTCACTGAACTTGTGGTAGATGGCGTGGTCAATTTTACCGGTGGCGAAGCGCTCTTCTATGATCTCTAAATCTTTTCTCGTTTGAGTAAGTTTGGATTTGACCGCGGCCATCTCATTTGCATCCGATTTCGATAACTCGATTAATTTCATTTGCATGATTTCGGGTAAGATCTCAGTCTCCAATCCTTTTAAATTGATGCGGTAGTCATTCAATAGTACTTTAAACGCTTCATGGGCTTTATTTGCGCTAATATTCACCCCCACACATTTTTTCTGACACTTGTAGTAGTAAAGCCCCTTTGCTTCCACATAGAATCCGGTCATGAGATGACCACAGGTAGGACAACATAATGATTTTTTAAGCGGTAAGAACTCCGACATCGTATCATAGGTTTTGTTCACAACCTTGCTTTCTGGCGTATTGATCTTCAGGAATTCATCCTGCGAGACAATCGCTTCGTGTTTGCCTTGAATTATTTCGCCCGGAAGCATCCGTGTGATAAGAATACCACAGTAAAAGGGATTTTTAAATATTTCGAATAATCTTCGTTCATCAATCTTCATACCTCTGATGTTGAGGCGGCGCACAATCTCTGCTGAACTGTAGGTGTTCTTCACCCTCCATTGAAATGCTTGTCGGAGTAATTCACCTTCATGGTTGACTACGATATTCCAATCAATTGCTCTTCGATATTTATTCGTGTTCGTGTATCCTCTCGGTGGAGTCCAGAGCCAATATCCCTTTCGAAGTAACTCAGACATACCTGTTTTTGTTTTATCTCGGCGCATCTCGTTGTCAAATCGACTTAACAGGAAAAAGAAATCCTGTTGCATAATCCCTCCTGCATTGGAGGTATCTACCTTTTGAGTTACTGCAACTAATGTTATTCCGTGTCGCTTCAATTCGTCGGCAATGGACGAAGCATTCGCACCTGAACGTGAGAATCGATCATAGGAATAGGTAAGAATATACCCAACAGAGGAGTTCTGTCGGGCGAACTTGATCATGCGTTGAAATTCTTTACGTCCATCCGTTTTGGCAGACTCATAGGTTCCACCAAAATATTCGACAATCTCAAGGCCGTTTTTTACAGCGTAATCCTCGCAGTATTTCTTCTGGGTTGCAAGGCTTGTGTTGTTGTCAGCCTGTTCCTTAGTAGAAACACGTGTGTAAATAACGGCTTTGTTTCGGTTGTTCTTTTTGTCCTTTATGCCGTAAAGTTTCTCAAATTCCTTGATCTTGTTCATCGGTATTTTTGAGTGTGTAATTAATAATCAGTTCACAGTAAGTTTCCAGGTTATCAAACAATTGTTTCGCTTGATCAATGGAAATGTTTTTAATGCTTTTTAGTCTTTGGATTATTTGATCTTTTTTCTTTGATTTTTCTTCTTTATTAAATTCATTAAGTTTCATTTAATTAACCCTTGTGCTTTGTGTCCGTGCTTCGGTGCTGAAAGCGGGCGATTATTGGTCCGGTGCTTCCGGTTATTTATTTTAGTTTAAGGGAGACTTCATTTTTAAAGTTTACCACTCTTCCTTTTCTTGTATTAACCGTAATTTTTTGATACCCATTTCCTATTATCTGTTTCGCAAAGTCTTCAATGGCATCAACTTTATTCAGACTTACCTGAATAACACGTTCGGGTTTATTATCTATCTTGAAGATCTTTAGTTCTTGGGTTTTGTCTTCACGCAAAAGTCTCAATATTTCCTTCTCCTCTCGACTAATGATCGAAACATCTTCAAACCATTCCTTTTCCGCCCAATCTTGGATAAGCTTGCTTATCGCTTGTGAAATTGAAAGAACAATGTGGGGAGTTTTCATAAAAGAATCAAAGTTTTCTATTTGCTCAACAAAATATTGATGTTTATCAAATGAATAGGGGATGCATTGACCTTCCTGAAATACCACATAGCTCATATCTCGTTTAAAAACAATAACATAAAGAATTAGTATCTCAAAAATGTCCAGCTTTTCTGATTCAAGAGACTTAATAAAATCGGGGTCCTCTAGTAGTTTTTTGAATTTATCTAAATGTCCTGCTTTTTTAGCGATTTGTTCGACTATTTGGGCAACTTGTTTGTCCTGCATTAAAATCCCTGCGCTGATTTCTTCGTTTAGTATACAGTCTTTGTATTTTTTGATTTGATTAAGTGATACATCAAATTCTCTTAGTTGTTGTATCAACTTTATCCAAACAGCTTGTTTTAGTGTGTATTTTCTTCTTGTAGTACTTTTTGTTTGAAGTTTTGGTAATATGTCTTTTTTATCCCAATAGGTCGCATCTCTAGCCGTTACCCCGAGATCACTAATTGTAAATCGAGGGGTATTTAAGGCTTCTAACAATCCAGGAAAAGCATTGATGTATTCACATTTGATTATATAATCTAATTCGTTCTTATTTATCCAATTTAATTCTGACATATGTGTAATAAATATTATATTTGCAAATATAAAATAATTTTATCATTTATGGACGACGAAAAAAATATTCATGAAAATATTGTGCTGGATCCTTCTTCAGCCGCACCAATGCCGCGTCCGATAGCACCGCGTAAATGTGCATGTGATTGTGGCATTCTATTTCAGCCAGGAAGGAAAGATCAGTTGTATTTGAATAGGCAACATGCTAATTATGGTTATAACCATGGAAAAAGAAAAATAACCACCAGAACCAGGAGGAAAGAAGAGGCTATCCTTGCTAAAAATGATCAGATTCTTCACAAGCATTTTACGAGCGAAAAGGATTTAAAAATGGTTTTACGCTATTATGAAGTTTTGAAGGCGGATAGATTCAATTTCGGATATCACATCGGACAATCAGAGAAAAATGGAATAAGCTTTTGGTATACCTATCGCTATTTTTATGTTATTACTCAAACTGAACCCAAACAAGTTAAAATCTATAAAAGATGAAAATGCCAACACCGGTAGATCAACTACCAAGTTTTAATCTAAGTGGTAATCCTGCAGCACAACCAGGAGGGAACAAATGGGTGCCCTATATAATTGTAGGGGGAATTTTATTAGTAGCCATAGGTGTCTCTTTCAGTATCAACAGGGAGATCCAACGAAAAAGAATCAATTTAAAAACTAGAGAAGATGAGAGAACGAGCGGATAACAGCATTGATAAAGAAAGGATTCAAAGCGTGGTTACAACTTTAGCAATAGCAACTGTTATTGTGGCTGGTGTTGCTTTAATGCTTAGAATTAGCAAAGTAATGATTTCTGATCTGAAGGAAATGGGATTGTAAGGGAAAAATGGTACTCATTGATACAGGCCGACATTTTGTCGGTCTTTTTTTATTTTATAAAAACACTTAACATTCCTATCGCCAGGCACGTTAAACGACGTGCTATGACGCTAGCCAATCTAAAACGTCGTAGAAAAGCGTAGAATGACGTTTAACTACTTTTTTCTAATCGAATTTCGTTTAAAAAGTTTTTTAGAAATTAGAATCAAAACCGGCAATTTTCTGTTGTTGTTCGTCGAGGGTGATAAATATGTCATTGTCTCCAGAGTTATATTGAAATACAATGAAATTGATTGGGCCTATTTTCCTCTCGAAAAATCCCTTGAAAATTATTGGATCATGCATCTGACCAATTTTATCTGAAACATACTGTAATTCATTGGGTTTAAAATTCTTTATAATAAAATATTTGTCGAAATCATTAGTAGATGGATTTTTGAGATCTAAGACATACTTCAACACCAAGGCCTCTTTTTCATTCAGTTGTTGTAAACGTTTTCTTTCGCAGGATAACAACTCCCTGTTTTGTTCATCAGCGACCGAATAAAATGAATATTCGATCTTTTTCTTTTGCGATTGCTTGTAGAAATTCAGAAGTATTTCTCCGATTTGATTTTCACTTTCCGGTTTAGTCAAGAACTGAATCCTAATTTTTTTTACTCCATTGGTTGAGGTATATGAAAAAGATAGTTTGGTATCACTTAACTTGGCCACCTGTGTTACAATATCCTGTGTAGCTGTCAATTCATCCCTTGTTCTGCAACTAAACACTAACATTACGAATAGCAGCATATAACCAAATTTTGACATTCTTTTCATCTTACAATTATTTTAAACAATTCTACTCGTTCCGCAGAATTGTGGGTGTGAATGTACAAAACCACCTGGCTTTTTTAACAGAATAGACATAAAAAATAGAGCTATGAAAAATGACACTTAATAATTAATAGAAATATACAACGTGCGAGGAAACTGATGACTAGAGACTTATTGGGCTTAAATTTCAATGGATTATTAATCTAACTGGTCTATTCATAATTGCAAGAACTAATACGAAAAGAGAGGGAGGCGTAGACTATATTGAATCAATCAACTGAAAAAGAATTAAAAAGTCCTATTAAAACTGCACGTTTTACTTTAGGATATACGTATAAGAATGATGAGTTGATACTTTCGACATGTCCTAAGATTCAGTTTTAAACACCCACTTCGGGACATCGGTTTATTCCTAGACTAAAAATCCTATATTTAAAAACCTTAAAGATTTTTCGGGAGATAGGCAAACCGTACACCGTTATAACTTGCTGATAGAAAACAATGACAATAAAGCAAAAGATTTTATTTCTAATAGGCTTTCTTATTGTAGTGATCACTGTTGGTTTAATTAGAAAATCAAATAGAAAAATTCATCTATTGAATTCAAAAATTACAATTGCAGTTTATACTAAGAACATAATAGGGGTTGGAAGTACGGGAATTTATGTGCGATTCAAGAACGATAGAAATGAAATAATTGAAGCAAAAGTGCCAGCTAATCAAAGTGTTTCTCATTTAAAAATAGGCGATACCATTCAAATTAAATATTCAATCACCAATTATCAGGAGGTTGAAATAATTGATACTAAATATATGAATAAGTATCGAGCAATTTATTAATATCTCAAACAGTAGACATGGCTCAAGACCTCAAGTCTCGCTTCGTAACAATATTAAATTCAAACTAAAATAACTTTAAATTTGAATTAGGAATTTATTGAAAAGTCAGGCCGATCACCAAGTATGGGAATTATATGGAAAAATGAATAATAGAATGATCCAGAATAAAAAAACAGCGAGGATATTTGATTTGGTAATTGCCATTTCAATTGGGATCTTTCTTATAGGCAACATTCTACATATACAACACTTTCCGTTTGGAAGGGAAATTACCATCTTAAGCATGATTTCACTCGCAATAATAACTTTAATTGTAGGAATAAAATACCTTCAAAGACCAAACAGGAAATATTTAGATACAGTAGGGCTACTAATAGTCTTACTAATCATCTGCATTCAATTCAATAAATGGCTTTGGTTTACCAAAATGGCAGGTTTAGTCTGCCTGCTTTTATTGCTAGCTGCTGTTTGGTTTGGTTTAATCGCAGTTTCGGCAATTAGAAAAAAAACTGTTCAATTCAGCTCTGGGAATAAAGTAATCATTGTCGGACTTAGTTGTTTGATTGGAGAAGTAATCCTTAGATCAAATCAATTACCAATGGGAACAGTATGTTCAATGGCTGGTTTGTTATTGACCATGATTGGATCGATAGTTAATTATTCCAGAAATATAGATAGTACACGTAACTTCAACGAAAAGCCAATACATTGAATCGAAATGTATAAAAGACATCCTCTGTAAATGTCGTACGTAACTCCGGAAAAATTAACTTTATACTAGTTCAACTGAACGCATGCATTATTAATTAATCCATCGTAGATTCAGATCTTAAAACACAAACACAACGTGAACGATCCCAGGAAGGCAACAAAAAAAATCCTTTTACTAACAGGAATTGCAATCACTGTTTTCGGTCTTTTCCTACCCTTGTATACAACGTGTGAGGAAACTGATGAAGGTTTCGTCAATGTATCCATTCTTGGCAAGGATTACTTTACTTATTATCTCAGTTTACTTTTCCTTAGTGTCATCGTTCTTTCAAGTTATTTTGGAAAAGGGTCGTTGGCGGCAGTTATTGCCATGACACTTTTGGGCGGAGGAATAACTCTTTTTTACAATTGGATCGGCCAGGCTGGTTGGGGAAGACCATGCGGTCACAGTCCCACGCAATTCCAAAACCTTCTTTTCTTAGGACATATCATGATCATAATATCTTGCTTCATGAATATTTCTTCCAGGAAAAAGAACCGGAATCCAGCAACCGATCTATTGGATCAATAAAATTGTAAAACGAATAATGTAGCAGTAAGACGATCGTCCGGCATCACCATTACCAACTACCTCACATGAAACTATTCAGTAAAGCCTCCATCCTCATCTTCTCCATTTTCGGAACCACCCTTTTTGCGGCCTTGCTGTTCTCTGATAATTTAAAACAGGTGAATAAGAGCAAACACATTGCTTCAACGATCATCTCCGCGTTGGTTTGGAACATCGTTGTGATGAAATTACTGCACAACATCACCATTCCTTTCGCTCCGTTCCTGATCACGAACACCCTTGGAGGGATCTTGCTGATCGGTCCGAGCTGGAAGCACCATCTGGGAGAATTCGACCATTCATTCGAATCCAGAAAGATCTGGGTACCACTTTTCTCCTTGTTGCTGTTTTATTCGGTGATCCTCATCTTGTCTTTGAACGGGTACAAACCTTAACTTGCTACCGGAAAAGTTCCTCCTATTGGCTGGCGAGCTGATTGTCAATTAAAACCGTAAATTCTTGATAAGTTCCCCACGAAATACTTCAGTGAATGTCGTAATTTAGGGAAAAGATAGCCTTGCTGGGGATTCTTAATTTGCTAAGGATTCAACATTCAGGGTTATATATTAGTTAGCAACAACTGAATGCAAACAATCGATAAGGAAAATATTGAACGATTAAAAAAGGTGCTAAATGAAAAGTGGAATATAACTGCTGATCATTGGTTTCCGATTGATGAATATGATATTAATGAGGAGGTTGTATATTTTCCACAGAGTTATTTTTTCAAAGATTTTGGGTTAGAAAAATTAAAAACATTAATCTCAGAAATAAATGAAGGCGCAATTTATCAATGGAACTGGGAAGTTATAAATGAAGAATTCTATAAAATTCAAATTTATGAAATGGTGGAATTTAATAATCTAGAAAAATTTTATTTTGACGAAAACTGTAATTGGATTGTGTACATATCGCATGAAAATACAATTGCGATTGGAGGACAATATCTAATTGAAAAACTAACTCAAAACTGGGGAAATTGGTTTAAATATTTAAATAAGTGGGAGGAGAATTAACTGTTGCTAACACACGTCTGGCAAAAGAGCCGAAATTGTGGGAAACGTAAAATGATTAATTGAAAACAAAAAGATCTTGGATCGCAAATAAAACTAAATTTAAAATCGGCTCCTTCGCCAGGCGTGGGAACGTTATGCAACATGTAAAACCATACCCGAAAACAAGAGATGAAATTTAAACTCCTTCTTTTTTTTATAATATTTTCTTTGAGTTCCTTCGCTCATCAAGACCATTATGTATCTTATCATAAAAGCAATCTTTATTTTCAATATAGAGTTGGTTGGGAAATAAAGGAACTCGACAATAAAATTGAAATATTAATTCTTCTAACAGAAAAACTTCTAATTGAGAAGAAAATAAAAGAAAGAATCTATATCAACTTCGCTGAATCTCATATCGATTCGGCATATTGTGCAGTTGGTTTTGGGAAATTTGTCTATGAAGATTTTCATAAAAACCATAGAAGTGAACATATTGGATTAAAAATAAACATCGTCGATTCAGATATAAATATCAAAGAACTTCTGAATTTAGTTTCAGTTTCGTTAAATAATCTTCATTCAATAAAACGTGATCAGAAACAAGAAATCATCGATTTGCATGAAAGGTTGAATGGTGTAGATCAATATGATACATTAATTTCAATTACCTCAAAAGTTGTATCACAATACAAAATCACAGCCGATAAATTGGTCAAAAAATTAATTAGTCAGAAAACCTACTCTAATTTGACTGGACCTGAAACCTTTTGGAATTTAGATTATTATTATCAAAACAATAAATTTCATTTTTACAATACGAGTGAACCTGAAACTAAATACAATCCAAGAACCGGAAATGATGACATCGTTAAAACATTTGGCGAAGACATTCTGGTTGTTGACAATATTACTGAAACAAGTGGTGAATGGAATTACGGACATTTTGTATTTATTAATGATAGTACCTTTTTTTACATTCCTAGAGAAAAAAGTGATGTACAAGGCCCATTCAAATTAGATAGTATTCGTTTTGGTAGACCACCTGTTAGAAACCTAAACTACGAGTACTTTGGCTACGGTAGGTTCACCATGTATTTTGACAATTATATAACAATTACGAAAGCATTATTCATCCCAGAGAAAAAAATTCTGATTAATAACTACCATATTTTGGAAGGGAAATCGATACAGAATCATATTGATGCGGTTGAAATTCCTAAAGAAGAAAAGAAAAAGGAGTTTTCAATTATATTGATGATCCTGCCATTTTTAATAATCAGCATAGCGATCAATATATGGTTAGTTCAAAAAAGAAAAAATTAAACACGATTGCATAACACACGCTAAGCAAAAAAGCCGAAATTTCGGTTACGAAAAACAAATAATTGAAAAACTTAAGATCTATGATCGCAATACAACTAATATTAAAATAATCGGCTTCTTCGCCTAGCGCGAGAACGTTTTAGCCAGTGAACAGCATCCGAAAATCTCAATTTGAATTAAATAATGACAACCATATTCGAACATACAAATCATGAACTAAATGACTTATCATTAAAGGAATATTTTAAATTGTTGATTGATACTGTTCCCAATGTTTGTAATGTTGAAGATCTTACACACTTTTTCACTGATGAACCATATTCGGAAACAAAGCCATATTTGATTAGGCGAAAATTAAATCCCAAAGACAAAAGATTTAAAAATATTGAATTGGTTTATGACGATCGTAATAAAGTAAGTGCAATCGTTTGGGATATAAATATTACTCTAACTCAACTCAAAGATATTTTTGGCGAACCATTGATTAATAACGAGCCTATCAGTAATTCAACATCTTTTGCTTTTCCTAGTACAAATAAGAATATATCCATCATAAAAACTAGACATCGAAAATGGTTGACATGGGAGCAAGAGAAAAATACTTTTGAGTATTTAAATAGCAACAATCAAAAAGTTGAACTCGTTGACCCTGATTTTTCTTTTATTCAAATTGATTTGACAAAAAATTAAATTTAATAGATGAAAACAATTGGTTGGACAATAAGCAGAGGCTAACACACTGCTATAATGATTGAAACAATATGAAGAAGGAACAATTAGTTATTATTGGAATATTAGGGGCTCTTGGTTTATCATATCTCATTTTTGTTTTCATTCCAGGTCGTGAATTAGAGAAAAATCATCTTTACACCATTGCTACAATAACAAAATTTGAATCTCAAAGTGAAGGATCGAAAGAAGCAAAGATTTCCTATGAATATAAAAACAGAAATTATCAAGGTTCTTTCCCAATCACAATGGGATATGAAAATAAATTTGAAGTTGGAGGTAGAGTTTATATAAAATTTTCACCCCTGAATCCTGATAATGCAAAAGTTGAATATGATATAATTGTTCCAGAAACTTTTAAAAATAATGATACAATAATTAAAGAACTTCCAAATTAAATACCGCTCACACACGTCAGCGCCAGAGCCGGAATAGTGGCTACGAGAATTGAATAATTAGCTTCGCTGCTGCCTGCGGCGGTGAAAATAAAACGATCTTGGATCGTAAATAAAACTAGATTTATAAATCGGCTACTGCCCCAGGGGTGGAAACGTTAGTGGTAATAAAGAAGATGACAAAAAAACAAGAATTAGATAAAGAATTAACTCAAGTGTGGTTAATACTTGTTGCCGCTAAAGAGAGCTTTAATTATTGCTATTACATGCACAAACCTAAGTCTGATAGTGAGCTGCAATACATTAATGAATCAAAAGATTTTAAATATATCAGACACTTACTTTGGCGTGTGACAATTATAGAATTGGCAAAAATTTTCAGAGAATCAAAAGACACAGAAAGGTTCAATATATTTCATCTGTTCAATAAATTAAAACCATCCGGACATTTTAAAAGTTTATCGTTCCCAGATCAAAAACTAACCGAATATGAAACATCTTTTAAAAAGGATAAATTGATTACTCAAATCATTAATTTAAGAGATAAAATTTACGCTCATACTGATCCAAAAACTGACAATCTTGAAACTGACTTAATAACTTTTTTGGCACTGGAAAATTTGATTCAAAAAACTGAAAGAATATTAAATGAAATTTTTGAATTGGTATTGGACACTTCACTATTATTCGATTCTCCAGTATTTGATAAAAATGGTTTTGACGCATTCGAGATTCTAGCCAAAGACAGAGAAAACTTTTTGGAACAAGAGCGGCAACAATTAAATGAATTCTTGAAAAAACATACCACTTACAGCAAATAAACATAAGCGCCAAAAGTGTTTTATTCGAGAAGGCGCCTTTGCCTATTTGCCAACCGTTGGTGCCAATAAAAACATAATATGAAAACAATATTTTCCATTTTGATCATTTCATTTTTTATAATTATTGGATGTAGTAGTTTTAGATCCCAAAACAATGAAATAAATATTATTAAGGAAGCAAATGAAATTGCAATAGTTCTAAAAACAAAAGATTTGAATAAAATTTCAAAAGTTTGCACTGAACAGGGATTGATAAGTATTCTAGATTGGACTGATTCATTAAAAAATGAAAAACTGATGACCGTAATTATTGATAAATTATCTTCCAACACATTGGTTTATTCAATTTCTCAAGATGGTAGTTATAGAATTGGAATTGACGAAAAGGATATGAATGATGGAAATAATGTTGGTGATATAACCATTGTAATTCAAAATGGAAAAGCACGGATAGATGAATATATGGGAGGAATAAGTGTACATTAAAATAAGCAGTCACTAACAGCCGTCATGGCGCCAGCCCTAAAATCTGACTTCGAAACAACGAATCAATTGAACCAAATTTACTTTAACTTCGAACCAACGATGTATTTAAAGAGTCGGGCCTAGCGCCAGGCAGCAAACCGTCATGCATCACTGAATAACCGAACAAAATGACCAAATTAAAATTCAAATGGCTTATTAGTATTTCATTATTCGTTCAAATAATGGCAGAAGTGCTCTATGAAGGTACATTCTATACTTTACCTAAGGAACTTCAAGATTTTGTACATAAATCTGAACAATTGCAGGAAAATTCAAGTCTGATTTGGGTTATAATTATAACGAGCATAATGATACTGTTCTATTTGATTTTTGTGTTAAATGCAATGTTCAAATTAAAAAAACATGCTCGTACCCATGCCGTCATATTAACTTGTATTGGAACATTAATATACTTGTTCTATGATCCAGAAATAAAAACAGGATTAGTATCAATATTTAACGATGTCGGGAATATACTATGGGGAATAGTTTTGGGATCGATGTTTTATTCAGATTTAAAAGTTCATTTTGATCGAAAAATAATAGATGCATAACAGCTGTCTGGAGTCAGCCCTACAATATCACTTCGATAGAACGATAATTTTGAAAACAATAAACTTCACCTTCTAGTCAACGATTTACTTAAAGAGCCAGGCCGAGCGCCTATTTGCAAACCGTTAACAATAATTGAATGATGCAACAAACCCAAATACCACTATTTATATTAACTACGGGATTAATTGCTTTAGTTTATCAAGAAACGATGTTTTTGAAATTGTTTTTAGAATATAGACGAAAAGGAAGCTTAAAGTCTGCTGAAATAGTAAAGATATTTCAAATCCATGATGCAAATCCCTTATATAAAATTAGAATTAAAGGTCTGAATTTACCGTATTCTAAACATCACCTTAAAATAACTATACTTTCAAGTTTTTTCCCACGATTTATGAAACGAGAATTTAGAGTTTATTATCTAGAGAACAGTGATCGTTGCGTTGTGGCTAATCCAATGATGTTAATTATCGATTGGATTCTTATTTGTCTATTTATTTTTTTGATTTATAAACTGTTTTAAGAATGAACTATTGCTGACACACGTCTGGCAAAAGAGCCGGAATCTTGGTTACGATAAATGAATAATTAGCGTCGGTGCAGTCTACGGCGGTGAAAACAAAAAATCCAGGATGGCACTGCGAAGCAGCACAGAAGGTAAATAAAACTAACTTTAAAATAGATACTTGCCATGGGCATTGGAACGTTATAGGTAAGCCAAGAACATGACCGAGAAATATGAAAATAGACTTTAAAAATATATATCAACATATCATTTCAATGGACGATTTTCGCCTAAAATGGAGATTTACTGATGATATGTATGACAACTTACCTGACATTCATCTTGACCAATTAAAACCCTTAGATAGTCAAGCATCAAAATTTATATGGGATTATATTTCTAATACAAATTTGCACAATGACTTTCCATTTAATAAGGAGTTATTTCATACTGTAGAAACAGTTAGAATTCAATGTGGAAATGAGAAGGAGATAAGGAAATGGCTCTTTCAAAGGGGGGTGCCTTTTAACAAAAATGTATTTCTATCATGGCAACCTGAAGACGCTATGATTGTACCATGGAAATTGCTTATTAAATATTTTGATAGTTTCTACTATGGCGGAGACGATCTAACAATAATAGATGAAAGTTTAAATTGGTCAATTCTCTTTTACCATGAAGACGAGGTTTACTTTGGAGCAAAACTATAGTGGCAAGCGCATGACAACTAGAACCTAAAAATGAAATGACCACAAAATGGACTCAAGATTAATATTTGAATCAGCATATACATACTTAAGAAAAATACAGTGGGTAAAACCAGCATTAAATTCAGAAAGTGAATGGGTTTATATTGGTACATCCAACAATTTAAATGAAATTGAAAAGATCATTCATGATTATTTCATTACGGATGAATTATATGTTGCATGTAATAGAAATGAATCATTTTCAACGAATAAAGAACAAATCGCAGATAGAATTCAACCATTAATTGGAGTAGAAGACTTTTCAATTTGGAATTGGTCATTTCAAAAAGTAATTGAAATCAATAAAATCGGTGTTTATAGAAAAGGATTTGATGCCAGCCACTAACACACGTGTAGCGCAAGAGCAGGAACCGTGGTAACGAAAATCAAAAAATTAGCTTCGCTGCTGTGCCTGTGAATAAACTAGTGCAAACAGTGGGTGTTTTGCAATAGCTAGCCAAGTGCAAGTTGGCTAGCTCATTTCTAAGGTTGAGCTTCGTCCCATTTTTGTCAAGCAGGAAACTTTGGGTGCTTTTAATTAACTTTGTCACTTGAGGCAAGAAGTTGAAAATAATGCCACTTTTGTACGACACACAATCGTTAGGTGCAAGAAACCAGACCCCAATATGTACGATTATATTACACTTCAGTCTGATTCAAAATTTTCCAAAAGTATAAATGTTGATCGGTTAAAAATTGTATTGCTTGATATAGATGGAGTAAACATTATCTCTAGTGCATCAGGCATGATTCAATTAGGAGACTTTAAAATAGTTCTTCAAGGTATAAAATGTGATTCTAATGGCGACTATTCATTTGACGATGATTCTAAATTTAAGGAGATAAACATGATTGAAATCAATATTCCGCAAGGTGCTGAATCGGAATTTGAAAATGAGATTCGACAAATAGTTCTGGACTTATCCAAAAGAATTGGTTGGCAAATAGATTGGCGAGAATAAATGATGCACCTAACACAACTGTAGCACAAGAGCAGCGTGGTATTGAAAAACAAAAAATTAGTTTCGCTGCTGTACTTTCGCTTAGTCCTTCGCCAAAGGCTTCGGCCGTCGGAGAAATCTTCAGGACAAGCGTTGCCTGCGGCGTTGAAAACAAAACGATCTTGGATCGCACCGCGAAGCAATACCGATGGTAAATAAAACTATCTTTAAATGTCGGCTTCTTCGCTTAACACGAAAACGTTTTGGACAAATATAGGAACAGAAAAATGAGACAATTCCTAATCATATTGACAATAGTTTTCTTCTGCAATAATTTATTTGCACAGGAAGAAGAATGTCAATCTGGAACTGACTCTGCTAGAGTTGATTTTTCAAAAGGTATTTTACGGATCTATATTTTTGGCCTGTCAAATTCATTCACTTATGGTAAATTACTTAAAGACGAATATGGGATAGATGCAATTTACTGGGGCGATATTGTTGACGAGAGGTTGGACTGCTACTCTAAATTCATGGACGAAAAAATAAAAGAGAAATTTGGTAATGACATATTTGATAAGGTTGCAAAAAAATCTCAACAACTTGACAGCACAGGCAAAGGTGATAGACAATCAGAATTTCCTGGTGGACATATGGAGTTAATGAAATTTGTATACTGCAACCTTGACCTTACGAACGCAAACTATTCGAAAAATGAAAAAGGTAAAGTTTATTTACAGTTTGAAATTGACACTACAGGCCTACCTGTTAATGTCAAAGTTCTAAAATCGCCAAATTTAGATTTTAGTGAAGAAGCAATTCGTATAATTAACTTAATGCCGAATTGGATAACCGCAACACAAAATGGAAAACCAATAAAAGAGAAATGGAATTTACCAATTGTGTTTGACAGTGAATTGATAGAGAAATACTGCCGATAACAGCGCAACAGTCGCCGGCACAAGATCTCACTAAAAAAAAACAACTATTTGAAACAATACAACTTTACTTTCGGATCAACGAATCTTTTAAAGAGTCGGGCCGAGCGCCAGGCGGCAGAACGTTTGTGGTTATAGCTGCAGAACAAAACAAAAAGACAATGACACCAAAATTAATACTGACTTCCTTTATGATTATCGCATCGACAGCTTGTTCGACAAAGACAAAAAAGTCGTATAATTCAAAACATGCCATTCAACATGCCATTGGTAATTTGACAAATATCACCCTTGACACTGCAAAGTTTACAGTTTTGGTTGACTCTATACACAACACAGAAGGAGCGTTCGATAACGACTACACATGGTATGTGAAAATTCGGTTTCACGGCGACTTTTTTGAGAATTTGAAGGGAACGATATGGTCATCTGCAAACTTCAACTCTGTGACAAACCAGTATGACAAAAATTGGGGTTCAATCGACACTTCCAAAATAAAAGGAGTTTGGCATTCTGACTCATTATATTTTAGATTTTTTCAGAAACCAATTAAGAATAATCCAGAACCAATTTATCTTTCGGTTGACACTTTAACAAAAACACTTGAATTACAATTAATCCACTTGTAATGTGACAAACTGTGTGGCAGCTACAACCACTAACAGCGCCCCAGGCGCCGGCACAAGATCTCACTTAAAAAGAACCAACTATTTGAAAAAATACAACTTTACTTTCGGATCAACGAATCTTTTAAAAAGCCGGTAACTTCCTTGGTCCCGAAACGTTATTTACTTTACGAGAAAACCTGTAATGACACCAGAAATCAAAACATACAAAATAAAAGAGGTAGATTTTAGCACAAGATTGCAACGAGTTCTCATGGGATTCTCATTCCTTTTATTGATGATCGTAACGATTGTATTGTTGACTTCAAGACATCCCATTCGAGATTCAATTTCTTTGTTTTTTGCAACGGCAATATTTTGCTTTCTGTTTTTTATTCTTCCAAGTCTTAAGACTGTTTCTGAAATATCACTTACTGAAGATTTGGTGGAAATTAAGGGACGATTTTTAAATAAGATTTATTGTGACTCAATCAAATTAAAGGACTTAAAATTATCTGTAAACGCACTTGGGAAAGGAATAATTAGTGGATATGAACTGGATATCAGGACAAACAAAAAAAAGTATTTATTGAGTCCAAATAACGGATGGGAAACAAATGAGATTTACAAAATTTTAGTTGACATAAAGGCTATTCGCGCTAGATATAAAATAAATCGGGAGGATGGAACTTATGATATTCCTGAAATTAAGCGATTTCTTGATGAAAAAGAGGAATATTGAACAACCAATCACACCAAATAAGCAAAAGCGCAAAAATGATTATACTTGTTAGGTGCTTTGGCCTATTTGTAGAACGTTATGCATGAATATGAGCAAAACCGTTACTCACAAATGAAATTGCATTATGCAGACATGACTTTATCGAAATATATTCTTTCACTTTTCTTATTAATTGTTTCAATTGATATCGTTGGTCAGACTATAGCCAATGATTATATATTTTGGGGTGAGGGAACCGAAAAATCACCAAGTTTAATTATCCTATCCAATAGCCAAATTAAAAGTGAGATTGACAATTCGGTTTATAGTGTTAATGGAAAACGTTATTTATTTGAATCGAGGTATTTATTAGCGAAAGGAAATGAAGTTCTCGTTAATCTTTATAATGATTCAACTATTCTGTATAGGGAATATTCAAATGGAAAATCGCTTCATCAAGGTGAATTAAAATTAGATTACAAAAGACCATATCTATTTGAAAAACATGATGAATTAACAGGTGAAACAGTTGGAATAGATACAACCTATTTTTTATCTCCCACAGGGTTATGGATCCTAAATGAGAATACTGAAAATTATGAGAAGGGAATATTTGAAACTGGAATCAAGGTCGGAGATTGGGAGATAATTGACAAGAAAAAATTTCATTTACCAGTGATTCTTAAAAGATACACCGATGGTATATTAAGCGATTCTTTGGATGTTGACTTTTCGGAGAATGAAAATATTCAATCCCTTGTAGTAAAAAACTGGATTAGAAGAGGGGTAGTAGTTGATCGTGAAGATGATTGCATTTATATACTTTATGTAACGAATGATTCAAACCAAATCCATTTTGGTTTGAACTTGGATGCCTTGTATAATGAAATTCATTTATCAAGTGATTTTTCATACACTGCACTTGACCTACAAAGATGCGGTACCGGACCTAGTGCTGAAAATAATCAAAAACCAAAGGGGTATTGGAACTTGACAAAAGGGAGAAAAGATCAAAATTATTTGAATTTAGAAAATGATCAATTTCTTATTGAATACCTCACCGATAAAGAAATGATATTAAAAATTAAAAAGGTATATAACAGAGGCTAGGTAATAACTTGTAATAAATCAAGCCTTTGCCTTCGACTCGAACCGTTAAGCGTAATAGCGCAATATGCAGGTTTTATAAATCGACTTCTAAAAAAATGACTAGGATTTTAAGAGATATTTTGTTTTTTGGATTAATCTCAATTGGAATAGATTTAATAAGAAAATTGATTTTCACCCAATTTGAAATGACCAGAATATTCAATCTGGATTTTTTAGTTTACGAAATAGTATTAGAATTTGTGTTTTTAACCGTTACGGCATTCGCAACCCATTTTATAATAATGAATATGGCAAAAGACAATTTGGGAATATCGTTACTTAAAGCATTAATTTTTGGAGTTATTTACGGTATAATAAGTTTAATTTCTTCTAGAATAATTTATTTGACGATGGGAGCTGAAATCGGTTTTCAATTTAATATTTACGATTCGTTTTTAAAGTATATTCCAAATGGATTCACTCAAGGGGTATTATTTATGTTTATAAGGCATCATCTTAATCAAAAAAACGGAGTGTTAACAGATAATACGCATATCACGCAGTAAGAAATCGTATACATGATTGAAAAAACATTTTTCATTTTAATTCTTGTTCTTCTTTATTCATGCGGCAATGGAAATGAACATTTATTGATTGCAAGAAATACCAGTAGCGACCAAGTTTTAGGAGGAACTTATCAATTTCTTTTGGAAAGAAACAATACTTTTTCATATTCAACAATTCCCTTCAACCCTGATTTTTCGAAGCCTCAGATAATTAAAGGGCGATATTTTATCAAGCAAGATACCATTCATTTTACAAGAAATTCAAGGTTCAAAAAGGCTATAATTAAGAATGGCGAATTGGAATTAATCGGTAATTATTTTAAGTTGCAAATTATTGAAAACAATACAGGGATTCAACCAAAAAGGAGTTCTGTTTATCTTGATGATTTTACCTTTTTCTCAAATGTAAATGGTGGATATTTTGGATTTGAAGAAGGCAAAAACGTCGATCTAAACCAACAAGAATTAAATCAGTTGAAATGGTATATTCAACATAAAATGGATCTTGAAAAGGGCCGCTTCAAACGACACACAAAACAATCGGAATACTTCAAACAATGTATCAGCATTCAGAATGAAAAAAATGAAAAAATAGTCTGGATAAATTGCATTTCAAAAAAAAATAAAATCGTAGGCAACAGATGGAGATGTGAGATTCAGGAAGTGAATGATGGAGGCGAATTATTTTTTCAAATGAAAGTAAATCTGACCAAAGGAACTGTTTATGATTTTTATATGAATGGCTATGCTTAATGAATGTTTATTGCAGATTTCAGGGGCCAACCATCAAATCTCAGTTCGAAACAAACAAACATTTGAACTAAAATAATTTTAACTTCGGAGAAACGATGTATCTAAAAAGTCAGGCCGATCGACTAGTTGCAGAACATTATAACCAATTGTAAACGATACCCTTGTCCGAAAACGAACTAGAGTTATATAATCAACAATTTCACCATCTAAAAAATTTAGTTGGAAAAACTATTTACGAAATTGTTTTTTACCTAGAAGAAACCGATGAAACCCAGACTGAACAACCAAATAAATTTGGGAAAAGCCTTCTTAACGGAATAGATCTAAAAGTGGGTAAGGTGTATTATTCCATTGGATGCAGATTTTCTGATTCTCACTATGGGTTGTCTATTGCTCCTGGACGAACAACAGAATTTGAAGATATCGAAGAGGAAAAAAGACCGATCAAATTCGCCTCTAAATTAATCGGACAAGAAATTAAGAGTGTAGAAATATTTTGGATGAAAATCCCTTGGGTAGATGAAATGGGTCATTACCCACAAGAATTTGTGATTAGGACCGATAATAGCTTTCTGTTGCTGTCTTCTATTGAAATAAACGATGGAGAAGTGAATACAGAATTTACAGACGAGTTGTTAGTGGTTGAAAGTGAAGAGATCGCCAAACAACTGCAACTTGGCCCATTCGGATTAGGTGAAAATGGTAGAGAGTATTTTAAGAACTTTAAAGAATTTAAAGAATCGACAAAGAAGACATGGGGATAAGAACTATGACTAAATTACATAGCTCATTTCTCATTATTTTGTTTTCTGAGACTGCAATTTTAAGTGTCATGGAAAAAAACTGGAAACTGAAATTGAAATATGGAAAGCTAGAAACTCCATATAAACATTATACTTTATTCGCTGATGGTCAAAATATAAATCTATCTGAAGAATTTGACTGCCCAAAAGGATTCGCAATTATGAGTATAAAGACTTGGTGTGAATCTACAGAACAAGCGGCGGATTTAATTTCGTATGTAAGCGAACAAATTGGCTTCGAGATTAAAGATAAAATTGAGATTTATGAAACCGACCCACAAGAACCACCAAAAGAAAAACCATTTGGATATGATATTAGGTTCACGCCGTATGAAAATAGAAGTGAGCAATAACAACTGTCAAGGTGAGTACCTATTGAAATCCTCTTGAGAGAATAGAAATGAAATCTCAAATTATAATATTATTCCTTTTTTTTTCATGTTTGTTTAGCCTTCAATCATGGTTATGACAGAAAGTTAAAAGGCATATTTAAAAGAGAACAGGAAACATAAAACTACCTACTTCAATCTTTTATTTTAAGGTTAATAACATTAGTCGTGATGCATTACAATCTTAAAATCATCAGAGATGAGCTTGAAATAGTTTCCGGTACTCTCAAAATAGAACCAGAATTTGAAACAGGTCAACATGAAAATTGGTAAAAAAATGACCACAAGAGAACTAAATATATTGAAACTTTTAAGAAGTTTTTTACAAAATGAGTCAGATTATAGGACCTTGAATGATAGATGGGTTAAACTGTACATTGAAGATGATGAGGACACTGTGTTTGAGTATGAAGATACATTATCCGAAATTGGAGAATTCATTTATTGGGGTATGGATCTTGAACCATCTAAAGAAGAGAAACAGTATGGTTTAATAAGTCCTGAAGAACTCAAAATAAAAATAAAACGTGCTTTAGAAAAATACCCTAATCTGGAAAAATACACGTGTTAAAGAACTTTACGTCTGGTGTCAAACTTCACCTCCTTCACTCTTAAATAGTAATTATACCCGACATGAAAACCATATTTTATCTTAGTATAGTTTGTATGATTAGTGCTTGTAATAATTCGGAATTATCAAAGTTACGATTAGAAAATCAAGAATTTAAAAAAACAATTTCGTTACAAGAGAAGAGATTGAAATCCTATGAGAATTCAGTTGTCATTCCATACGATTCGTTGAATAGTTACATATTACCTATGACCTACTATTCAACAATCAATACAAATGAAGCGGGCGAATTTATAACCACTTTAGCTTGGAGAAAATTACCTGACAACATTAAAGTTAGCTGGAGTGTTCAACAGGGTGAAGTAATGAACGTCGACAAAGGTTACGATAACCTAAATCGATATGTCACAGTAAAATACAATTTACCTGGAGAATACGAAATAAGAGGCACCTATAAATTGGAAATGCCCAATGGAACGAGTAGAGAAAATGATTGGAAGGCATTTATTCAAGTGGAGGAATAAATTGATGCGAACCAAATTTGAAATAATAGTTATACCTTGAAATTGGACTCGAATTATTTAATTGGACTTTTCCTTGAAGCCTCATTAATCAAAGGTTGTTATTATGAGCGCGTGAAAATAGAATAAGTTCTTAATCAAAAAAGCACGCTAGAAATGGATTAAAAGTTCCTCGGAAATGAATATTTGTGCCTATGCTTATCTTCACCAAATTCAAAGCTGATCGTCACAAATTAAAAACGAAGTATTAATTCTAGTAAATCAAAAAATGGATGGAAACCATTGTTAAGATTGAAGAAGGATTGATCGAGGTAACTTTTTTAGGTCGGGGAATTCCAATAAAAATGGCTGGGCTAATTCAAAAGGTATGTATAACTTAATAGTAATGAATAATTAGGAACCATGAAAGTCAAAAGTTTGTTATTTACTATCATTATTCTGATTGGAGTAATAATTTATCAATGGCTCAATAAACCGAATGTCAAAAGTCAAATGGAAAATGTTCCACTCAAAGAAACTTGTGATTCTTTATTTGGCAATAAAAGGGAAATTGATGAAATGCATTACCCGGAAGGATTTATACCAACAGAATTTTTATATCCAAAAGAAGGATTGATAACAAACTATAGAACGGCAATTAAAATAGCTGAGTCCGTTTGGTTAGAAAAATTCGGAAAGACTATTTACAAGGAGAAACCGTTTAATGCCCTTTTAGTAGCAGATTCATTGTGGATCATTACTGGTAGTTTACCTGAGAATACAGTTGGTGGATCACTGTATATGGAAATAGGTAAGAAAGATGGGAAAATCTATAAATCGATACATGAAAAATAGATAAGCATGTCAGAAAATGAAGTAGACAATTTCATTTACGGAGAAGCATAATCTACCAATCGAAAAAAGGTATTCGGTATGTTCGAATCAAATTTCTGTGAGCATTTAAAAACTATTTAATTAGAATATATTCTTTTGCTCCATATATTTTATTTTGCCTTACTTCCTTACCGGATTTTTTCTCGTCTACTATAATAAACCTAACGATGTTTTTCCCATATTTCGCATTTCGATCGATGAAATATGCCGAGTTATTATCATCAAAATAGAAAGTATCTATTTTACTTTTGAATTTATATTGTTCATCAAGATCGCCTAGTAACAAATACTGCACATTACCTAGGTAATTTTGAAATGTACATTCGATAACAACGGAATCATCTTTGAAATCAACAAAAGTTTCATAGAAATAGGAATCTTTGAACTTCAAATTGCCTTGGTTATCAAGGGCTATCCAGTTGTTTTTGTATTTATCCTTCCAAAATACATCTTTATAAGAGATCACATCATTTACAATCAGGTTGGAATCAAGAATAATTTCCTGTGAAAAATTGTCAGAATTGGATTGGATATTAATCTTTTTCAGATGTATATTGGAATTTAATAGTATATCATCCGAGATGGTCAGTACACCCGTTTTTCTGTCATAGTCAAATAGTTCGTCATTTCCTCTTTGCTCTTCTGAACAAGAAGTAACAAATAAAATAATTATTAAACCAAAAAAATTTGTTTTCATTTACATTAATAGTTTTTTGAATATTTATCGGCAAAGTTCTTCTTGTGGAAATTGACAATTCTAAACTATGTGCCAATCGGGTTAATTTCTATCTTCCTTTCAGTTAAAACAGTTTCATTTTTTTGGAGAAGTACACTTGCATCAGCCCATAGTTCTTAAATGTTTTTAAAAGAAAAAACAACGAATAGAAGGTTAAAGCTGAAAACATATTTTTTCGACAATAGAAAATTCAACGATTATCATATTTACATGAGAACTTTTCTCAATTTTCTTTTGGAAATAAACACTTTCGAAAAATCAACAATACCAATTGTTGCTTTTAAACGCTCAGGTAATGAATCATTGGGATCAATTAACCAATTTTCTTCGTAGACGAAATAATCTAAGGAATAAATCATTCCATTCGTCATATCAACCGATATTGTTATTGGATCAATAAAGGAATGATCCGAATCCTCTGTACACGCATAATAATTAAATAAGTGAACCTTAGTTTGTGGTTGGTTATTGAAATAAACTAGTGAATCACCTACGTATTTATATTTATAGATTATTCTTTTTTGAGTTTTATAAATTTCGACCCCGTTGCATGATGTATTTTCACTTAGTGAATAAATTAGAGGGATAATACGATCCGATTCATATAAGGAGGAGTCACCGGGAAATAATTTAAATACTTCAGATTTTCCGATGGTATATTGAAATCCATTGGCTACTTTCTCAATTTTAATTACATTATTGGGCATTAGATCTGTGTTAATTCCATAACTCAATCCACGTGAAAATTTCTTTCCATTTGGATTATCAAATTTTCTAATTGTTTGCCCCCGCTTTAAAAGGTATATAGAATCTCTGCCGGCTGGAATCCTATAAATAGTTGTACATCCTAAACAAAATATTAGACAAAGCGGAATGAATAATGTTCTAGTTCTCATAATTTTATATGTCCATTGGAAAAGAATCCAATTCGCTAAAACTAAACCGGGCATAAGAATTTTCTCTTTATACCAGATTCTAAATATCCGATTAATTCATTAAAGCCTATTTAATAACGCCAATTTATTTCCAAAAAATAAGTCTGAACAAAATAATTAATGCAAAGGTTAAAGTTGCAATTCCACTTAGTTTGTTCATATATCTCACATTATAAGGCGCTTCGGTATTTTCTGGATACTTTTTAGCGTCATACAAAAACCATAAGCCTATTACAAAAAGAGCAGTATCCAGGATCAATAATTGATAAAATACGGGCATTTAAAGGTGTTAAATAGTTGAGAAAAGTACGTTTTATTTATGAGTAGTCTAGTTCCAATTTGAAAAAAATATTCAGATTCAAATAGTTAGAGAGTTTCTTCAAGGAGAGGCAGGTGTTTTAAAATCAGACACAGATTTTAATACTTTAGATGCTAAGCAAGCTAAATGGAATACTTTTGTATGAGTTGCCCTGTATACCTTAGGAAAAAAATAAGCAAAGATATTGAAGCGAGGACCGAAAAAAGGGAAAAAGAATACATTTACCAGTAAGGAACGAGAATAGTTCTTGATGAAATTAGGGATGAAACCACGATTAAACCATTAGATAAAATACAAACAAATGAGTGATTTAATGAATTGGATTCTTTTCAATTGGTTTTCTGCCATTATTTTTATTGCTTTTGGGATCTGGCAATGTAGAAAAACATTCAAAGAACATGACTGGAATAAAGGCTACTTAAGTTACAATGTATTTGCTCAAGGAATTATATCTGGAATAGGATCATTTTTTTTAGGCATTGTAATAGTTTACATGAAAATAACAGGACAGTGGTAACCTAACCTTGAGCGGAAACACTTAGATGCCATGATTCATGGTTAATAATTAATACACGGGTTAAAATTGATTCCTTAAGTAGGAAAATGGCTCCTTGAATCCCTTTTCCGGTGAGCACATGGAATGAACAAAACTAAAACAGACCAAAGTAGAAATTCTATAATTTACAATCATGATTTATAAACTCACTAAAAAAGTCAAGAAAAATACAGACGTCATTTGGTTTGTAGCATAATCTTAGTCAATTATGAAAAAGAAGACTTTTTATATCGTTATTTTACTTTTATTAATTCTCTTTCCAATAATTAAACTTTTCTATGAGAATTCTCAACATGGATTCAAAACTGATTGGGAAAAACACAAAGAATATCGAAAGTTTTTTAAGGATTCTGTTTTAGTGGACATTGATACTCTGGGATATAGCTACATAGGAAAAAATTCAGTTTTCAATAACTTTCATTATAAAAGTAATTTGTCCAAACATGACTTCGGCTTTAACGTTTGCATTTGGGATTTTTATAAGGTTAATGACAATTTTAAAATTGATGATATAGAAGTAAAAAAGAGAATGGTTGAGGATGTTGTCTTCGAGTCTGGACAAATATTAGACAAGGGAAGTGATCTTGAAGTAGATGTTCGGGATGGATTTTCCTTTAATTCTGGTTTATCTATTATAATAGATGAATCTGACTCTATCATAAGTTATTACGACAATGAGAAATACAAGGGGTGTTATGGAAAATTCAATAGAATTGTTTTAAGAGATGGGAGGAATGAAAATCAAATTGTCTTTTACAATTATCTAAATTCAAAATTGACCTCAATAATTTTCACAAAAAAAGGAAGTAATCTAATTATGTTTTTAATTCAATCGGAAAAATACTTTGAATCAGAAATAATAAATATTTTGAAATTGGATTAATGTTTTAGTCACACTTAGCATCAAGATAATATTGAATACTTGATTTTTTTGTAGATCGTGTTCAAATACTTGTCATATTGTTACTAAGAATTCTAACTTAGAATCTATGTATCTGCAAGCGAGCAACACAAAAATTTTGCAGCTCTTTGAAATAAAGTATTTAAAAATTCACGACGATTTACCGTTTCACCTTCCAGGGACAAGAAAGTGATGATGAGGTAAAAGGTGATGGAAATAGTTATACCACCGAGTTTAGACAATATGACCCTCGTATTGGTAGATGGTTGAGTCTGGACCCACTTATGGCTAAATATCCAAATATTTCACCTTATGCAGCATATATAAATAATCCGATTTCAATTATTGATAATAATGGTGATTCAGTCGCTAGATTTGGATATTTTACAGGTGAGTTTTTAGGTTTTTTTGATGATGGAAAAGAAACATGGTCTTTTCAACGAGGTTATTTTGATTTAGAAAAAGGTGGTGAATGGAAAACAAAAGGAACTGGTTTATTTAATGATGCAAAAGTTGATGTCCAAGCGATAAGGAATGAAAAAATCACACATATTGAGGTAATGAGTGACGCAAAAGTTGAAAAGCGGATTAAAATTAGTGGTGTCAAACTTATGTCAACGGGCTCAATGTATACCAAAACAATGTTTGCAAAAAACCAAGGTGCTGGAAGCATGGATTATGGGGTTAATGGTATAATGTCAGGTGACCTGAATGAACATACCTTTTATGTAAGAGAAGGAATTGCCTATAACGTTGGCGATATCGGAAATTATTTATGGGGACGAGGAATGGCAGAATTGGGTATTGATTTGAAAACAGTAAAATTAGGGGCACATTATAATAATTTGGTTAATGGGCGTGGACAAACTACAAGTTTATATGATTTTGGTCCAGGTACTTACGGCCCTCCAGGTTTTTTAGATTCAAAAGGTGACCAAAATGCAATTCATCGAGGATATTCAAATTCTCCAGCTGGAAAGGCAATTATAGAATCAAATGAAGAAAAAGCCAAGGGAGAAATAAAAAGTTTAGATACTGAGGTTCACATGACAAAATTTTAAACATGAAACGTATAATTCAAATAGCTGTTTTAATGACAATCTTTACCGCTTGTCAGAGAAATGATGTGCAAGAAATTTTGAATAAAAAGAAGACCATTGTTGATAAAACAAAAAATACTTCTTTATTAAAAAGAACTACATTATTGATTTTTAAAACAAAAAATGAAAGTGGAGAAATAAACGAATATTATTATCAAGTTGAAGGGTCGAATATTTCATTTTTTAGAGATACTTTAAACTATGATTCTGAATTTTACAACAATCAAAAACTAAATCAAACATTACTCGATTCTAGGGTAAAGGACTATAATAATTTTTTAAGGGATTATCATATTGAAAGTTATTCTTCAGATTTCTCCAATAAAGGTGTTGAATTGAAATTTTACCTCACTGAAGGTGGGGTTCTATTATACGTTCCAGAATTGAATCTACTAAAAGATGATATTTATAAAAAATATATAGAAGATTCTGAATTTTTAGAAAAGGATTGGTACTTTTCTAAAAACTAATTTAAAGGAGATTGTAACCTAAACCTTGATTCGAAAAAAAAAAACACTTACCTCAAGGTTTCAAAAGGTGAGAAATAATATATCAAGAAAGCTTCTGTAAAAGGGGGCTTTTTTGGTTTTGGGAGTTGGAACAGGTAAAGTTGTAGATGATTTAGTTAGCCCAAATATTGGAAAGGCAGGAAAAATAACACAATTTGATGCTGACATGGTTAAATTAACGGCAGAAATTGAGGCTCCTTTAATTGAAAAAAGTCTTAATACTTCCGACAAAAAGAGTTCCACTCCCAGTTTTGATAAATTCAAAAAAATAACTGGCGAAGTAATGAATAAAGGAAATACATCAAGCAAACAGAAAAAAGACCTTACATCTACTTCTTCTTCTAAGAAAGATAAAATGAATCCGGTGAAAATGTTGCCTAATTGGATGCAGAAAACAATGGAGTAGAAAAACACTTTTTTTAATTATTTAAAAATATTTATGTCAGTATTTTATCAATTATTATTCTTAGATAAATTTCTATTTATTGTTGGGGCATTGTTCTTATATGACACTAAAAAACATCCAAAAAATAATGAAACAGCACCTTATGACGTTAACTATATAAACAAACTACGTGGTTTAGCAACTTTAACTTTCGCAGTGATTATATTGTTCAGATTGATTTTTTGGAAATAAAAAAGTTGCGATTAAAAGACTTGTTTGAATTTATTGAATCTTTAGACTTTGGAAAATTAAGTAATCTCATTTGCCCTTGTTAATTTTAGTTAATTGGCATAGATTACCTTGTAAGGAAAAAAGTTATTATAGTTTCAGAGTAAAAAATTAATGCTCAGGTTACTATCGATTTGAAAAGTCGAATTATTTTCTGCTTTAATCCCTTTTCCTTTATATTTATAAAATGTATGCAAACGAGCAACACAAATTTTACAAGCTCTTTGAAATTTAGTTTTTTGTAATTCACAACGACTTACCGTTTCACCTTCCAGGGACCCTTAACTTTAATTAAAATCCTGCCCTAATATTGGGGAGCATTACATTCCAACCATTCAAATTATTTCAATGCCTTAATACTATGAATTATTTTCTTAATAAATTATCATTAACATTTTTAATATGTTATACTTTATTCTCTTGTAATCAACAGAATAACCTTAAAGATGGGCACGCAGTGACAATTCAAAATACGAAAGAAACTAAAGATTTTTTCGATCAGTATAAAAATGATCCAAATTACATGGTTCAAAAATTTTATATAAATCCCAAATTAAAACAAGAAATAAGAGGGAAAAATGGGACTATTATTACGATACCGGCTGGCTGTTTTGTTGGTGAATCAGAAAATATAAAAATTGAGCTCTTAGAATGTTATAGCATACAAGAAATGATATATAAAAAGTTATTCACCGAGACAATTGAAGGAAAATTGTTAGAATCTGATGGAATGATTTACCTAAATGCTTATAATGAAACTGGTGACACTTTGAAAATTGGTCGGGGGAAAATAACAGTTAAAATGCCCACTAAAAATTTCAAAAAAGAAATTAAAATTTTTGAAGGAATTGAAGCTAATGGGACTATTTGGAAAATTACAAAGAATACATTAATCAACAGTAATGAAATAGGCTCAATTGAAAATAATAATTCGGGTTTTGGAGGTTCTTCAATTTCATCTTTGCCAAAAGACACAATTTCAATAAATCAAAATCGTAAAATCATAAATCAAAATATAAAAAGTAAAAACTTAATTAATTATGTTTTTCAATTATCTAAAATGGGTTGGATAAATTGCGATCGGTATATTGAAGGAGAAACTAAACCATTAATTGTAAATGTAAAAAAGGAATATATCGGTGCCTCTTATTACCTTGTTTTAAAAAATTACAACTCTTCGGCACCTCCGAAAAAAGATAACAATGGTATGTTGTCATTTATGATCCCAATCAATGAACCCTTTACGATTGTTGGACTAAGCTCAAATGGAGAAGATATTTATTTTAACATTTCAGATTATACCGGTGGAAAAAGTGAAGTTGATTTTCCAAGTTTAAAGCTTGTGACTCGTCAGGAGCTAACTGATTTGCTTTTTAACAAATTTGGTCAAGATATTTGGAGTAGACCCTTGTTGTAATTAAGCAGAATAAACTTCTCTTGAATATAAACCTCAAACAAAGAGGTACAGGGTCAAAGATTAATGCAAATATTGTCATCGATTCGAAAAAAGGAAAGGACTCAAATTCAATCCTTTTTCGGTTATATTTATAAAGTGTCTGCAAACGAGCAACAGAAAGATTTTGCAGCTCTTTGAAATAATGCATTTAAAAATTCACGACAACTTACCGTTATTCGCATGCGCAAGTCGTTTCGGCTAAAGGGAGTAGAGTAACATACTTCCGGCAAGGAGCTCAAAGGTCAAGCACTCTATCATCTTCGGATCCTAATAATATTATGTATGTTGGACAAAATTTTGAAAGAGGTCAGTATGATCACACAACTCTTATTTATCAAAATTACTCAACAGAAGTCAAAGAATTTAGATGAGCCGAAAAAATGAATGTTGAAGTTCGTTATAGGAATTTCGAAAAGTTTAACACAAATTCAGGAATTAAACATGAAGGTCAATAAATTTGAACTCGGAATAATTATCTTTTTTATTTGCAGTCTATTATTCCACGGCTATATTGGATTATATGGAAATAACGTGGAGTTTTCTAATCGAAAATTAATACGTGATATTAATGAGTTTCTTTTTTATTTAAGTGTTATAATTTTAATAATTCAAACCGTTTTCTACAAAAGTCTCTTTTCGAAATTTCCTTTTTTAATGATTTTAATGATTATTTTTCTTTGTCTTTATCATTGGCAAAATGTTTTTCCAATTTAAATTGAAACAAGAATGGCATTGTAGAATCAATAAACTAACTATCTCAAGTGTCTGCAAACGAGCAACACAAAAATTTTACAGCTCTTTGAAATAAAGTATTTAAAAATTCACGACGACTTACCGTTTCACCTTCCAGGGACAGGAAAGTGATGATGAGTTGAAGGGGGATGGAAATAGCTATACAATAGAATATAGACACTTTAATCCTAGGATAGGAAAATGGTTAAGTCATGATCCGCTTACTAACCAGTTTCCTTTGCAATCAAGTTATTGTGCAATGGATAATAATCCAATTATTTTGAGGGATATCAAAGGATCATCGACAGAAGATTGGGTTCGCCGAGGTAATGGTAAAATTAGTTGGGATAGCTCCGTGAAGACAGATAAACAAGCTATAGATAAATACGGTAATGGTGCATCGATGGTAAATATTGGGTATGAGTTCAAAAATGCTAATGGAGTCTCATTTGTTTTAGGAGAGAATGCCAATTTCACACAGAAAGGGAAATCAAAAGTAGCAGATGACTTTTCTGATTCTCAAGAGTCAATATCACTACCCACGAAACCTCTCGGAAACCTTCATATTGGTAACGAGGAAATAATAATTGAATTATGAAAAATATTTATCAATTATGTAACGAAATTTCAAACCGTAAGGATTTTGAAAATTTTTTGAAGGAATTTAAAAATAATCTTAAACAATTTCCTCAGGAGTGGAGCAACGATACTTTAGAGCTTTTTTTAGAGGGATTGTACGGGTATAATTATGACAGTGACCCGAATGACATTCCAACATGGAAAGAAATGGCAGAAATGCTCTTGGCATCCAGGGTTTATGAATGATAACGATGGGAACATTCAATTTCAACACTTTTATTTGTACTTAAAATCATGTTTATTAAATAAGTTTAGCTGATGTAGATATAAAAGTTTACCGGGTTAAAAACAATGGTAAGAAAAAAGAAGTTTTTAATGCTACATTGAAAGGTAAGACAACTTTAACAACACCTGAAATTAGGCTTAGACGAAATAATAAAACCCTCATTGTAGAGTCTAACTTAATTAACAAACAATCTGAAGATGACAAAGGTAATGGTGCCGATGAAAAATATGAAAATGGGAATTGGACAACATTTTATCAAGTTACAGTAAAACCTCCATCTATACTTAAAATGAATGTAAGCGCAAAAGTGAAAGCAACCGAAAAGGAGATAAAAAATGGGGAAGAATCTGGTGTGATAACCAATGTCGAAAAATTAGATTAACATGAAATATTTTTTACTTTTTCATTTAATTTTCGCAAACATTTTGTATACCTTTTCACAAGAGATACTGAATAACGACGACGGGAATAAATATTTATTAAATCCCTCCTTTGAAATACTTAATGGGTGTCCTATTGCCGCGGGTGAATTTAATTTGTGTCAATCATGGTATTGTCCATGGATTCGAGAAACACCTGATTACTTTTGTATAGATTGCGATTCCTTAGCAAATAATATAATTTTAGATAATTTAGATTCGAAGGATGGAAACTGCTTTGTGAGAATAATAATTAGGTACTGGAAGTATTATTCAGCCCAAGAGCATATCCAAACCAAGTTATTAAGTTCATTAAAAACAGGCGAAAAATATAAGTTATCATTCTATATGAGAACTGGTGAAGAGTCAAGCTACTTTACTGATAGAATAGCTGTTGCTCTTACAGTTGATAGCCTTGAATCTTATGATTATGTCAATAAAAAAAGATATTACATGATTGGCTTTAAAGAAGCGAAACTTATAAAGGATAAAAATTTTTTTTCACATGATTACCAATGGCAAAAGGTTGAGATTGAATTTATTGCTGAAGGAGATGAGAAATTTTTAACGGTTGGCATCTTTGCAAATAATTTGAAAGGATATAAAAGGGAGAAATTCTATAGAACATATAGAGGTGATTCTACCAGAGTTGGTTATTACGATTTAGATATGTTCGAATTAATCAAAGTTGAATAGTCGGGTTAATGTTGAATAGATCTAGTCATTATAGTGTGATCTAAAGAATTGGGTAATTAAGTCCATTTCGTTAAATAAATCGTTTGCAAACGAGCAACACAAAGTTGAAATAGCTCTTTGAAATAAAGTATATAAAAATTCACGACGACTTACCGTTTCGGATACCAGGGGTCTGAGAGCGATGATGAGATTAGGGGAGATGGTAATAGTTATACTACTCATTTTAGACAACTCGATCCACGAATTGGCAGATGGTTAACGATTGATCCGAAACAAAGTGCTTTCGAAAGTCCATACACATCTATGGGAAACAATCCGATTCTTCAAAATGACCCAGTTGGTGATACAATTAGGAAAACAAAGGCATTTACTAAACAATATTCTCAAGCCTATAGGAAATTTGCTAAAAGTGAGGCGGGGAAACAATTTATTAAGGATTACGATAGAGGAGGTAAATATGAACACATTTCGATAATTTTTGATCTGGCAGATGTCGGCGAAGCAGGAACTGGAGGATACACTGAAATGTGGTCAATGTCCAAAACTGGGAATGATCCGATCCAACTGGATGGCGAACAACTCAACAATTCAATAGATTTAATATCAAATAAAACTGATAATTATGTTCAAGCGAGGATTTTTATGAATCCATCTTATGGTAATCCAGGATATGCTGTTACAGAATTAGAAAAGGTTGAAGCCGGGGGATCTATTCTTCATGAAACACAGCATGTTAGAATTGGAACAGTAGAAATGTACAATGGCAATGATATTCCGTCACCATTTTCACAACATTCAACATTAGATTCTGAATCTAATATTTATTACTGGGAACGAGTAAAATATTGGTATCAGAACACATCGGTTTGGTATCACGATTTCATAGAATTGAAAAAACAGACAATTGAAGCAGATAGGAAAAAGAAATTACATCCAGATTCTACTGATTATAACCCCAAAATATATAAAGGAATAGATTATATTAACAGAAAAGATGAGTTTATTTATGGACCAAAATATTAAGGTAAGTAAAAGATATTGGTGGATATTGATGTTCATGACTATTATCAATGCGAGTTGTAATAATTCATCGAACATAAAAGAAAATATAAAATACTTTTATGTTGAATCTAGTGGTGCATCAATTGTGAGAAAAATAGATACGGTTGAAGTAAAATCTTTTAGTTTGCATTCAAAAAATGATTCATTGTTTTTGTCCTATAAGTTTGTTTTGAACGGATTTGAGCATGAGTTAAGAAAATATTCTAACATCCATAAATATAATATGGATGGGTCACATTTTTCATATGAGCTTGACAATTATGGAATTATATTTTCGTCAAGTTTTACTTTTCAGAATCAAAGAAGATTAATAAGCTCAAATGATAGTATTAATCGTATTATTAATTATTCTCTTGGAGAGGCATTGTTCAATACGGAATATCAATATTCTCAAATATATAATTGTAATAG
>Ga0315902_10000586_pt1 | contig 61198 bp, 55 predicted proteins | sample LakEriMetagenome_9_FD_203523 | JGI IMG/M metagenome (GOLD analysis project Ga0315902, IMG submission 203523) | Freshwater fungal communities from buoy surface, Lake Erie, Ohio, United States - Buoy 12 MA117 | ecosystem: Environmental > Aquatic > Freshwater > Lake > Lake biofilm | place: USA... | reverse complement strand
GGCAAGCCGTTCGCGATCATCCTCGATGGCAAGGTGCTGTCTTCGCCCGTGATCAATGAACCGATTATTGGCGGCACGGCCCGCATCTCGGGCAGCTTCACGATCGAGAGCGCCAACCAGCTGGCGATCGCGCTGCGCTCAGGTGCGCTGCCGGTAGACCTCAAGGTGGTGGAAGAACGCTCGGTCGGCCCGGACCTTGGGGCCGACTCGATCGAGAAGGGCGCAATTGCCTTTGGCGTCGGCACCGTGGCGCTGATGCTGTTCATGCTGATCACCTACGGTCGCTTCGGGGTCTACACCAATGCGGCGCTGATCCTGAACACGCTGATGATCCTGGGGATCATGGCCATCATGAACACCACGCTGACCCTACCCGGGATCGCCGGCTTCGTGCTGACGATCGGTGCGGCGGTTGACGCCAACGTGCTGATCAACGAACGCATCCGCGAAGAGCGGGCCCGCGGACGACGCGTCGTGAACGCGGTCGAAATGGGTTACACCGAAGCCAGCCGGGCGATCTTTGACGCCAACATCACCAACGTGATCGCGGCAACGCTGATGTTCGTGTTCGGCTCTGGCCCGGTTCGCGGTTTCGCGATCGTGCTGATGATCGGGATCGCGACCTCGGTCTTTACCGCCGTTACCTTGACCCGGATGTGGGTCGCCGGCTGGCTGCGCCGCGCGCGCCCGGCCGAACTGGTGCTCTGAGGGAGCAAACCGATGAAACTGCTCAAGCTTGTTCCCGACAACACCAACATCCGCTTCCTGCGCTGGCGGATTCCGTTCTACGCCGTCAGCCTGCTGCTGATCGCCGCCTCGTGGGGCATGATCCTGACCAAGGGCCTGAACCTGGGCGTCGATTTCGTTGGCGGCCAGATGATCCGGGTGACCTTCGTCAATACGCCCACCGCCCCCGTTGCGGAGCTGCGCGAGACGGTGGGCAAGCTCGGCTATGGCGAGCCGATCATTCAGCAGTTCGGGCAGCCGAACGAGGTTTCGATCCGGATGCGACTGCCCGATGGCTCGGCGCAGAATGCTGATCTGGCCGACCAGATGGCGCGCAAGATCACTGCGGCGATCAAGGCCGACCATGGGGATGCCCGGATTGACGGGGTGGATTCGGTTTCGGGCAAGGTCTCGGGCGAACTGTTCAAGACCGGGATGCAGGCGCTGATCGCGGCTGTCGTCGCGATCTCGATCTACATTTGGGTTCGGTTCGAATGGCAATTCGGTGTCGGTGCGCTCTTCGCGCTGGTCCACGACGTGTCGCTGACGCTTGGTCTGTTTGCGGTGACGCAGATGGAGTTCGACCTCAATATCGTCGCCGCGATCCTGACCCTGATCGGCTATTCGCTCAACGATACGATCGTGATCTACGACCGGATCCGCGAGAACATGAAGAAGTTCCGCAAGATGCCCATGCCGGAACTGCTCGATCTGTCAGTCAACGAGACGCTCAGCCGGACGATGGTGACTTCGCTGTCGGTGCTGATCACGCTGGTCGCGTTGTTGCTGCTCGGTCCGAACGTGATCTTCGGCTTCACTGCCGCGATTACGCTGGGGATCTTCGTCGGAACCTACAGCTCGGTCTACATGGCCGCGCCGATCCTGATCTGGTTGAAGGTCAATCCGAACAGCTTCGTGCCGACCGAAACCGAAGTGGATCGCCAGGAACGCCTGGCCCGCGAACTGCCCTAAGCGGCTGCCAAACGCCGCCAGTGCTCGACGAGTGCGGCGGCGTTGGTTTGCCAGCTCATGCCGGCAACGGCGGCCTGAACGCGTTCAGCTGAGGGACGATCAGCGAGCAAGGCTTTGACGGCCTCGGCGATGGCCCTGCCTTCGCGCGGCACCAGGCGCCCCCAGTCAGGATCGGTGATCAGTTCCTGTGCGCCGGGGATCGGCGTGGTGACGACCGGCGTGCCGCAGGCCAGGGCCTCGACCCAGGCATTGGCCAGGCCTTCGCTGCTGGAGGGCAGTACGAAGATGTCGGCGGCGTTGAGCAGGATCGGCAGCTCGGCGTGCGGCACCGCTCCCAGAAACCGCACCCGCTCCGCCAGCCCAAGGTCGTGCGCCAGACCACGCAGCATGGCCTCGTCTTCACCCTTGCCGGCGATCAGGAGGATGGCTTCGGGCAGGTCTGCGAGCCCCTCGATCACGAAGCGCTGGCCCTTGCGCGGAATCAGCGCGCCGACTGTCGCCAGCACGGGCTTGTCGCGCGGCAGGCTGAACTGGTCGCGGCACATCCGGCGGTCGTAAGGACGGAACAGGTCGGCATCGAGGCCGGTGCGGTGCAGCGTGATCTTGTCCCGCGGCATGCCCAGCGCGGCCATGTCATCAACCAGGCCTTGCGATACGGCTAGCAAGCCCTGCGCGTGTTGCCCGGCTTCACGCACTTGCACAGCCGTGGCGGGCTGATGTCCCCAATATTGGATATCCGCCCCGCGCGCCTTGATCGAGACCGGCAGTCCCAGCGCCGCGCCGATGCGCACGGCGGCCAGGCCATCTGGGTGAAAGAACTGGGCGTCGATCAGATCGAACGGCTGATGCGCGTGCAGCTTTCGGGCCAGCGGCAGCACAGCTCGAACGATCGCGCCAGCATTGAACCGGGCCCCCAGCCTGGGCAGCAAGGTGAAGCGCGGACGCAGCACCGTCACCCCGCCACGCACTTCCCGTTGAGGCAAGGTGCGCAGTGCACGGTAGCGGGAATGCAGCGAGAGCGGGAAGGGCGGCAGGCCGATCGGGTTGATCAATGTCAGGTCGACATCGCCGCGCTTGGCGACGGCCTGCATCTGGCGTTCGACGAACACGCCGAAGTTTGGAGCCTGATCATGGGGATAGAGCGTGCTGAGCGACAGCACGCGCAAGGCTCGGCTCACAGCTTGCGGACCAGCATTTCCGCGACCGCGATCCAGGCTGGCCCATCGATCACCACCTGGCGGCTGCCAGGCCCGGGCGGCAGGATCGCAACCCGCTTGTCGTCGCGGTCGATCATGCGTCCGAAGGCAAAGCGGCCGCCGGGGCGGGGGGCCAGGACATCGCGATTGAGCAGGCGGGGATAGTGCTCCGGTCCGTGCTGACGCAGCCAGACCTGGTCGCCGCTGCGATAATCGCCCGCGCCATGCTCGATCGCCAGGGCCACCAGCGGCGCATCGCCGCCAAGATCCGTCGGCAGAATCGCATCGCGCGGGGCGGGCAGGGCCTCGGCCCCGTTCTCGGTAAAGCGCGCGATATAGCGCGGCGCTTCAGCCTCGGTGCCCCGCACCAGCAGTTCGGGCTCCACTTCCAGTGCGGCAGCGATCTTGTTCATCCAAGTCAGCGAGAGTTGGCGCATTCCGGTCTCGAGCCGGCCGATTGTCTGGGCCGTCGTCGGGGGCGAGCAACGCTCAGCCACGTCGGCCAGGGTCAGGCCCTTCTGCTTGCGGATATCGCGGATGCGGTTGATCACGGCGGACCTCAATTAACCAAATTGGTTTTTTATGCTTTCCTACAGACTGCCGGATTTGGCAAGTCCGGGTTCGGCACAAGCGAAGGGAGCGCGCATGAAACAGGTTCTGGTCGAACGTGAGCTGGACAGCACTGAACCGCTGGCAACCGCGCCCCGGGCTGGGCGGCGGCGGGTGACGGTCAACTTGGCGGAAAGCCCGCTGACCTGGCTGCATTCCCGCGGGCACTTGAGCGATGCGCAGCTGGCGGCGGGCGAATGTCTGCGCCGCGATTTCGAACGCGCGCAACTGGCTCCGGGGGTGACCATGCGCTGGGACGCGGTGCGGATCGCCGGCACGGGCGGCGAGCGTGGCCTCAACCCAACCGAGCGCCAATTGGCTGCCCGCCAACGGTTCGATGGCGCGCTGGCGGCTGCGGGCAAGGACCTGGCGGATATCCTCTGGCGGGTGGTCTGCGCCGGGGAGACACTACCCGGGGCGGAGCGCGCGCTGGCCTGGCCGGTGCGCAGCGGCAAGCTGGTGTTGCGGATTGCCCTCGATCGGGTCGCCGGGTTCTACCGGATCGGTTAGCCTTCGACCTGTTCGGCCAGTTCGAGCCAGCGCTCCTCGGCGGCGTCCTTGGCCGCGCGGGCTGCGTCGATGGCCTTGGTCAGGGCGGCGAATTTCGCGGGGTCGCGCGTGTAGAGTGCCGGATCGGCCAATGCCGCTTCATCGCGGGCGATCTGGGCCAGCAGTTCTTCAATTCGGCCCGGCAGCAGATCGTAATCGCGCTGGTCCTTGTAGGACAGCTTGGCCTTCTTCGGCGGGGGCGGTGGCGCAGCGGGCGCAGGATCCGTCGCCGGCTTGTTCGCCCGAACCGGCACGACCCGCCGGGTCCGCTGCTTTTCCCAGTCGGCATAGCCGCCAGCGACGATATCGACCTTGCCGCTTCCGTCGAGCCCAAGGGTTATCGTCACCGTCCGGTCGAGAAAATCACGGTCATGGCTGACGATCAGTACCGTGCCGTCATAATCCGCGATCACTTCCTGCAGCAGGTCGAGCGTTTCCAGATCCAGGTCGTTGGTCGGCTCGTCGAGCACGAGCAGGTTCGAGAATCGGGCGAATTCGCGCGCCAGCAGCAGCCGCGAGCGTTCGCCGCCGGACAGCGTGCCGACCCGCGCATCGGTGAGGCCAGGGTCGAACAGGAAGTCCTTGAGGTAACCCTGGATATGCTTGCGCACCCCGCGTACATCGATCCAGTCGCCGCCTTCAGCCAGCACGTCGCGGACCCGCTTTTCGGGCGACATCAGGCTGCGTTGCTGGTCGATCAGCACCCCTTGCAGCGTCTTGGCCCGGGTGACGGTGCCGGTGTCTGGCTCAAGCTCGCCCGTCAGCAGCTTCAGCAATGTGGTCTTGCCCGCGCCGTTCGAGCCAACGATCCCGATCCGGTCACCACGCGTGATCCGCAGGGTAAAGTCCTTGATGATCGGGCGGTCGCCAAAGCTCTTGCCGACCTTGTCGGCCACGATGACGGCCTTGGATTTGGCATCGTCCACTGCCAGCCCAAGTTTGGCGGTGCCCTGCGGAGTGAGCATGGCGGCCCGCTGCGCGCGCATTTCCCAAAGCTTTTCCAGCCGCCCCTGGTTGCGCTTGCGCCGCGCCGTGACGCCGCGTTCCAGCCAGTGCGCCTCGATCTTCAGCTTGGCGTCCAGCTTGTCCGCCGCGCGGGCTTCCTCGGCATAGACCTGCTCCATCCAGGCCTCATAGCCGCCAAAGCCGATCTCCTTGCGGCGCAGGCTGCCGCGGTCGATCCAGATCGTGGCCTTGGTCAGCCGCTCCAGAAAGGTACGGTCATGGCTGATCACCACGAAGGCGCCGGTGTAGCGACTCAGCCAGCTTTCCAGCCAGTCGATCGCGGTGATGTCGAGGTGGTTGGTCGGTTCATCCAGCAGCAGCAGGGCGGGTTCGCTGGCGAGCGCGCGGGCGAGGGCCGCACGGCGCCGTTCCCCGCCGCTGGCACTGTCCGACTTGCGGCTCATGTCGATGCCAAGCTGGCCGGCGATCGCCTCCACCTCGTGGCGGGGCGGCGCATCCTTGCCGTGCAGGGCAAAGTCCATCAGCGTGTCATAGCCGGTGAAAAACGGGTCCTGCTCCAGCGTGACGATCCGCGTGCCCGGTTGGATCGAGCGCTTGCCCTTGTCAGCCTCGACCTCACCCGAGATCAGCTTCAGTAGGGTGGTCTTGCCCGCGCCATTGCGGCCGATCAGCGCCAGCCGGTCACGCGGGCCGATGTGCAGGTCAAGATCGCGGAACAGCCAGCCGTTGCCTTGTTGCAGGCCCAGGGCTTCCCAGGAAAGGATCGGTGCGGCGGCCATGACCGGCGCGCCCTAGCGGGTGAGGCAGAGCGTTGACAAGCACGGATCGGGTGCGGATGAGGGGCCATGCGTACAGTCTGGCTCAACGGCGAGTTCCTGCCCGAAACCGAAGCAAAGGTGCCGATCTTCGATCGCGGCCTGCTTTTCGCGCAAGGTGTCTATGAAGTGACCCCGGTGATCGACGGGCATTTCCGCAATTGGCCACACCATGCCGCGCGGCTGGGGCGCTCGATGGAACTGGCTCGGATCGCTGACAATACCGACTGGCCGCCGATCCTGAACGAGCTGATCCGGCGAAACGCGCTGACCGAGGGGCGGATCTACCTGCAGGTGACTGGCGGTGCACCGACAGATCGGGACTTCCTTTCGCCGCTACCGCCGGTGCCAGCCACCCGCTTTGCCTTCACCCAGGCAGCGCCAGTGGTGGATCAGCCCAAGGCGCTTGAAGGGCTGCGCGTCATTCTCCACCCCGAAGGGCGCTGGGCGCTGCGCTCGGCGAAGACCACGCAATTGCTTTACGCCGTGCTGGCGAAGGAGGTGTCGCGCGACGCTGGCGTGGACGATGCCTGGCTGGTCGACAATGGCATGGTCACCGAGGGGACCAGCGCCAATGCCCATATCATCGACAGCCGCGGCGTATTGGTTTCACACCCGGTCGATCATGGGGTGCTGCCGGGTATCTCGCGCCTTTCGGTCCTGCCACTGGCGCAGGACATGGGTCTGGCGATCGAGGAACGGGCCTTCTCGGTTGAAGAGCTGTTTGCGGCACGCGAAGCCTTTGTGACCAGCGCGACGACGGTGGTCATGCCGGTGGTCGAAGTCGATGGCCGCAAGATCGGCGATGGCCGGCCGGGTGCGCTGACCGCCGAGCTGCGCAAGCGTTATGTCGAGCGTCTGCGCAACTCGTGACCTATTCACTGTCCGTTCAATCCCGGCGAGTTAGGTGCACCGACATGATCCGTACTGTTCTTGCCATTGCCCTTGTGGCCAGCGTTCCCGCAGCACCTGCTTTTGCCAGCCAGGGCGACGAAGCCGGTATGGCCCGCAAGGACCTGCGCGCCGGCAATGTCCGCCCCTTGCGTGAGATTGAGCGCCGCGTTCTGCCGATGATGGCCGGGGCGCAGTACCTGGGCCCGGAATATGATCCGGCCGCCTATACCTATCGCCTCAAGTTCATTCGCGACGGCCGCGTCCTGTTTGTCGACGTAGACGCGCGCTCCGGCGAAGTTCTGCGGCAATCCCGCTAGCTTGACGCCGCTGACTGCGGCAAGCAGAACAGCATTTCACAACAGGGAATTTTGCGATGCGCATCCTGATCGTCGAGGACGAACCGACCCTTGGCAAGCAGCTCAAGTCCACACTGGAGGCAACCGGCTATGCGGTTGATCTTTCGACCGATGGCGAGGACGGGCACTTCATGGGCTCGACCGAGGAATACGATGCCGTCATCCTCGACCTTGGCTTGCCCGAGATTGACGGGCTGACCGTGCTGGGCATGTGGCGCAAGGAAGGCCGCAAGTTCCCGGTCCTGGTGCTGACCGCGCGCGATAGCTGGTCGGACAAGGTGGCGGGCCTTGATGCCGGGGCCGACGATTACCTGGCCAAGCCGTTCCAGACCGAGGAGCTGATCGCCCGCCTGCGCGCGCTGATCCGCCGTGCCTCGGGCAATACCAGCAGCGAGCTGACCGCCGGCGACGTGCGGCTGGATACCCGCTCGGGCCGGGTCACGCTGAACGGCGAGCCGGTCAAGTTGACGGCGCAGGAGTACAAGCTGCTGTCCTATCTGCTGCATCACAAGGGCAAGGTGGTCAGCCGGACCGAGTTGATCGAGCATATCTACGATCAGGACTTTGACCGCGATTCGAACACGATCGAGGTTTTCGTCACCCGCATCCGCAAAAAGCTGGGCGCCGACGTGATCACCACGATCCGCGGCCTGGGCTACAGCCTCGACGATCCGGCCGAAGGCAGCCGCGGCTAAGCAACGATGACAGCGGGCGATACTTCCGCGCGAAACCTCGCGCATACGGGGTCGCTTTCGCGCCGGATGATGCTGATTGCGGCAGGGTGGATTGTCATCCTGCTCTCGCTTGGCGGGTTTGCGCTTGATCGGACGCTGACCGGCTTGGTCAGCCGCAATTTCGACGAACAGCTCGAAAACGTCATGAACGCGATGATCGCCTCGGCCGAGATCGGGCCGGATGGCGAGGTGTTCTTCAACCGACCGCTTGGTGACCAGCGCTTCCTGGAACCGAACAGCGGGCGTTATTGGCTGGTGACAGGCCAGGGGCACGAGAACTTCCCCTCGCGCTCGTTGTGGGACCGCAGCCTTGAACTGAAGCACGATCACTTCGACAAGGCCGCGCATCTTTACGACAACTTCCAGTACCCTGACGAACCGCTGCGGGTCATTGAGCGCTCGGTAATTTTGCCGGACAGTGGAACGCGCTGGAAATTCGCCGTTGCCGCCAGCCGCGAAGACCTGGACCAGCAGATCAGCCGGATCAGGTCGATTTTGATCTGGAGCTTCCTTGTGCTCGGCCTCGGGCTGTTCCTGATGGCAGTGCTGCAAACCTGGTACGGCCTGGGACCGCTGCGCCGGGTGCGGTTGGCGATCCAGCACTTGCGCGCAACGGGACAGAACCGGCTGACCGAGCCGCTGCCGCTGGAAGTGCAGCCGCTGGTGCAGGAACTGAACGCTTTGCTGGCCCATTCCGAAAAGCAGGCCGAAGAAGCCCGAACCCATGCCGGTAACCTGGCGCATGCACTCAAGACACCGCTGACCGTGGTGATGAACGCGGCGACGGCCAAGGCGCCGGACCTCTCCGATACGGTCATCCGCGAGGCGGCGGTGATGCGGCGGCAGGTCGATCACCATCTGGCGCGGGCCCGCGCGGTCGGGCGCCGCGCGGTCGGCCTGAGCCGCGCCTCGGTGTCCGAAAGCGCCGAGGCCGTGCTGCGCGCCGTGACCCGGCTTTACGAGAAGACCCGCTTTGATCTTGATGGGAACCGTTCTGCCGAAGTCGCGATCGAACGACAGGACCTGGACGAAATTCTCGGCAACCTGATCGAGAATGCCGCCAAGTACGGCGGCGGCTCGGTCTTTGTGACGATCGATCCGACCGCCGAGCCGGATTGGTGCGAAATCTGGGTAGAAGACGACGGTCTCGGGATTCCCGAGGAGGAACGCACCCGCATCTTCGACCGCGGGGCGCGGCTGGATACCAGCAAGCCAGGGACGGGCCTGGGCCTCGCCATCGTCCGCGACGTTGCCGAAATCTATGGTGGCAGTGTTACACTGGAAGAGAGCGAGGACCTGGGCGGCCTGCTGGTGAAGCTGCGTCTGCCGCGGGCGGCCAAGCCAGCCTGATTACTTCGCCTGGGCCGCCTGTTCATGATGGCGGATCACTTCCTGGATGATGAAGCGCAGGAACTTCTCCGAGAATTCCGGATCAAGATTGGCCTCTACTGCCAGTTGCCGCAACCTGGCGATCTGCCGTTCCTCGCGGTTTGGGTCCGAAGCAGGCAACGCGTGTTGCGCCTTGTAGGTGCCAACCGCCTTGGTAATGCGGAACCGCTCCGCCAGGATGTGAATCAAGGCCGCGTCGATGTTATCGATCGAGGCGCGGTAGCCGGCGAGGACGGGATCGGGTTCGGACATATTCGGTGCGCTAGCATGCAGTTTTGCGAAAGGCTATTGCTGCGATTGCACTTGCCGATGGGCGGGCACCCTCGCTAGGGCGCAGCGTAATGAGCGCCGACATTATCCCGCTGCGCAAGCGCGCGACCGAACCGTCCCTGGGCCCGATCCTGGCGCTGACCGCCGAAGGCATGAACGCAGTCAACGCGGTGATCCTTGACCGGATGCAGAGCCGCATCCCGCTGATCCCCACTCTGGCCGGGCACCTGATCGCCGGCGGCGGCAAGCGGATGCGGCCGATGCTGACCCTCGCCGGGGCGGCACTGTGCGATTACCACGGCACACGTCATCACAAGCTGGCGGCGGCCGTGGAGTTCATCCACACTGCGACGCTGCTGCACGACGACGTCGTCGATGGTTCTGAGCTGCGACGCGGCAAATCCACCGCCAATATCGTCTTCGGCAATCCGGCGACAGTTCTTGTGGGTGACTTCCTGTTCACCCGCTCGTTCGAACTGATGGTCGAGGATGGCAGTCTCAAGGTCCTGAAGATCCTGTCCAACGCCAGCTCGGTCATTTCCGAGGGCGAAGTCGATCAGCTCACTGCCCAGCGCCAGATCGAAACCAGCGAAGAGCGTTACCTCTCGATCATTGGCTCGAAGACTGCTGCGTTGTTTGCCGCTGCTACCCGCATCGCCGCCGTGGTCGCCGAGCGCAGCGAAGCGGATGAGCGGGCGCTGGAAGATTACGGTCGCAACCTGGGGATTGCCTTCCAGCTGGTCGATGATGCGATGGATTACGATTCCGAAGCCGGCGAAATGGGCAAGGGCAAGGGCGACGATTTCCGTGAGGGCAAGATGACCCTGCCGGTAATCCTGGCCTATGCCCGCGGTTCGGATGAAGAACGGCGGTTCTGGCAGGATGCGATCCAGGGACACCGTAGTTCGGATGCCGACCTGGCTCATGCGATCACCTTGATCGCCAAGCATGACACGGTCAGCGCCACGCGGGAACGGGCCCGTCACTTCGCCCAGCGGGCGATCGATGCCATTGCCGGTTTCCCGGCCAGTGCCGCCCATGCTGCCATGATCGAAGCGGCCGAATTCGCTGTGGCGCGGCGCTTCTGAAAAGGTTGCTTTCGCACCCTTCTGCGCTTGGTCGCGCGCTATCCACAAGTGGCCGGATTCTGCCCCGCAGCAGCGATGAGCCGTGCTCCAAATTTAGACCAATTTAACCATCCAAGCCGAGGTTGAGACTCGCTTTGGGGGCCGATGTTGTTTCACTCAACTGAGGTCGTGATCATGTTTGAATATTCCAATTCCCGCCCGGTTCGGATCGTGGGTCCGAGCCACGAAGTGCTGACTCAGGAAACGCTTCCGCCGCGCCACACCACACGTTGGGTTGCCAGCCGCAAGGCACAGGTGGTCGCGGCGGTGAAGTCCGGCCTGCTGACGCTGGACGAGGCGCTGGAGCGCTACAGCCTGTCACTCGCCGAGTACTACAGCTGGCAGGATGCGATGGATCGGTCCGGCGTCGCGGGCTTGCGCGTGGCGGCAGTGCAGAGCGATCGCACCGCCCGCCGCAGCCGGATGCTGCTGAACTCCTGACCAGCACCCGCGCTTGACGCTATGGCGGCTTGCCCGCCATGGCGTCTGGCGTGAGCACACTGCCGATCCATGCCGTCTTGCCGGACCTGCTGGCTGCGCTGCGCGCGCAGTCGGCAGCCGTGCTGATCGCACCGCCAGGGGCAGGGAAGACGACTGCGGTCGCCCCGACGCTGTTGTCAGAGTATTGGTGTACCGGCAGCGTCATCGTCCTGTCGCCGCGCCGCGTGGCGGCCCGCGCTGCTGCCGAGCGCATGGCTGAACTGATGGGTGAGCCGGTCGGACAGACGGTAGGCTACTTGACTCGGCTCGACAGCAAGCGTTCCGCCAAGACCCGCGTACTGGTGATGACCGAGGCGATCTTTGTCTCGACCTTGCTGGGTGATCCCGAACTGGCCGGGGTCTCGGCCATCCTGTTTGACGAGGCTCATGAGCGGCACCTGGATAGCGATCTGGGCCTTGCCCTGGCGATTGAGAGCCAGGCCGTGCTGCGTGAGGATCTGCGGCTGGTCGTGATGTCGGCCACACTTGATGGCGCGCGTTTTGCCAGCCTGCTCGGCGATGCTCCTGTCATCGAAAGTGAAGGCAAGGCCTGGCCGCTGACCATCCGCTGGTTGGGCGCCCGGCCGGAACTGCGGCTGGACGAGGCCATGGCTAGCGCGATCCTGACAGCCTGGCGCGAGGAGGCCGGCGATGTGCTGGCATTCTTGCCCGGCGTTGGCGAAATCGAACGGACGCGCGAGCGGTTGGTCCAGCGCTTGCCGGACGTACCGGTCCTGCCGCTGCATGGACAGTGCGAGCCGGCGGCACAGCGGGCCGCCATACGTCGTGACCCGGATGGGAGGCGAAGGATCGTGCTGGCCACGGCAATTGCGGAAACATCGTTGACGCTCGACGGCGTGTCCGTTGTCGTCGATGCTGGCCTGTCGCGCCGGGCGGAATTTGACAAGGCGGCTGGGGTCACGCGCCTTGTCACCCATCGGGCTTCGCAGGCCGCCGCCGCGCAGCGTGCCGGCCGAGCGGCTCGGCAAGGGCCGGGAGTCGCCTACCGCCTGTGGGAAGAGGCGGCCCATGCCGGACGACCGGCATTCGAGCCGCCGGAGATATTGACCAGCGATCTTGCACCGCTGCTGCTGACCCTTTCGCAATGGGGTGCCGCAAATGTGCCGGACATGGCCTGGCTGGATCCACCGCCAGCTGCAGCATTGGCTGCGGCAAGGGCCAGCTTGCAAGCGCTTGGCGCGCTCGATGATAGCGGTGCGATCACCGCGCATGGCCGCAATATGGCAAGCCTGCCGATGGCGCCTGGCCTGGCGCATATGCTGCTCTATGCTGCGCAGCACGGCGCGGCCGAAGCGGCAGCGCAGCTTGCGCTCCTGTTGCAGGAGCGCGGCCTTGGCGGGCGCGGGGAAGATCTCGCCTTGCGGCTTGATCGCTGGAATGGTGATCGCTCGGCCCGCGCCGAGGCTTCACGGCAGCTCGCCCGGCGCTGGGCTGACCGGGCCAGCAAGCTCGTCACTGCTGACCATAAGGATGATCCGCCGCTGGCAGTCCTGCTGGCCGAGGCTTTTCCCGACAACCTGGCAAAGCGCCGCGATGCAGGCGGGGAGGATTGGCTGACAGCCGGCGGCCGCGGTCTGCGGCTCGATCCAGCATCATCGTTGGCGCGGGCAGAGTGGCTGGCGGTTGGCGATGCCCAGGGCGAGGCCAAGGGCGCGCGGATAACCGGTGCCATCGCGCTGAGCGAGGCCGAAGTGCAGCGCTGGCTGTCGCATCGGATTGAGCGGCGCGGCGTGCTGCGCTGGGTTGCGGATGAAAAGCGCGTCGAGGCCCTGCTCGAGTCGCGGCTGGGGGCCATTTCGCTCGCCCGCGGCTCCGATCCTGCGCCGGACCCGGCGGCGATCCGCGCATTCCTGATCGACCGGATCCGCGTCGATGGGCTTGATCTGGTGCCATTCGGCAAGGCCAGCCTTGCCCTGCTGAAGCGCGCACGGTTCGCCGGGATCGCGGCCCTGGGCGAAGCCGAACTGCTCGAAGACCTCGATACCTGGCTCGGGCCTTTGCTGGGGCGGCGGCTTGATGGTCTGGACCCGGCTAAGCTGCATGAAGCGCTGCGGGCGCGGCTGGACTTTCCGGCGCAGCAGGCGCTCGACAAGCTGGCCCCGGCGCAGTTCGCCTCACCAGCCGGAACCAGCCACGCGATTGACTATGACGATCCGGGTGGCCCGTCGGTGGAAGTGCGGGTCCAGGCGCTGTTCGGATTGGACCGGCACCCGACCTTCGGTCAGCCGGCGCAGCCGCTGCTGCTCAAGCTGACTGACCCCGGCGGCAAGCCACTCCAGACCACGCGAGACCTACCCGGTTTCTGGCGCGGATCGTGGAAGGACGTGCAGCGCGACATGAAGGGGCGCTACCCGAAACACCGCTGGCCCGATGCACCCTGGTCCGAGGATCCCAGTCTCAAGACGAAAAACGCCTTCGAAGCTTCGCGCCGCTCTTGATTCCGGCAGCGATTCGCCCGAAAGCGCCAGCATGCCAGCACGTATCTATCAACGCCCCAAGAACGCCATGCAGTCGGGCAAGGCCCTGCTGGACCAGTGGATCCTCGATTTCGCCCCGGCCGAGGCGCGCAAGCCCGATCCGCTGATGGGCTGGTCGGGCTCGGGCGATACCCAGACGCAGGTGCAGCTCAAGTTCGCGACCATGGCAGAAGCCCAGGCCTATGCCGCCAAGCACGGCATTGCCGCGACGGTCCATGCAACCCCACCGCGCCGCCTCAAGCTGCAGAGCTACGCCGACAATTTCCGCTGATCCCGTTCATGCCGCGTTCGGGTTTTCGGCCCGATGATGAACGTGTGACAGGGGAGCGCCAGCATGAAGACCGTATCCGCTAGCAGCATTGTCGTTGCTCTGATGCTGGCTGTCAGCGCCCCAGCCTATGCGCAGGAGGCGCCCAAGCCGGTCATTACTGCTGAACTGGTTGCGAAGCTTTGCCCGGTTACTGGCATGCCCGGACTGAAGCTGGGTGCGACCCGTAAGGAGCAGCCGCCGGAACTGCTCGGCAGTTTGCGCCGTCTGCCAGACGGCTTTGCGCCGTTCACCGAAGCCGAGCTCGAAACGACCGCTTGGTCGGGCCGGGTCGCCGCGATTACCTATCGCGCAGCAAGCCCGGACGGCGACGTCAATGAGCAACTGCTGTATGATTTTGACGATACGATGCAGGCAGCCGGTTGGGGCGGGACGGTCACAGACGGGACGATCTCGCCGCTTTCAGCGTTCGGGGGAAGGACGCCGGAGCGTGCGGTAGAAGGCGCCGATGGTAAGCGAATGCTGCTATTGGAATTCGCGGCTGATGGAGCGTTGGCCCTGCGCTGCGGCGATCCGGCTCTCTTGGAGCAAAGCCGGCGCGAGCTGGACGGAACGCTTGAGCCGGGCACACCGCGCCCTGTTGCCCCGCCTTATGATCCGTCGCTGCGATTGCCCGATGCCGCCGCTTGCCGGTCTGTCGCGGTTCAGGAGGCCATAGTTGACCGAGACAAGTTCGACGAAGCCGCGCCGGAAATGTTGCCATTTCTGGCCGCAGCGATGCAGGAAGCTGATCGAAGCTTCTTCGGCAAGCGGCTGATGACCTGGCTGGAATGGAAGCTGTTGGGCTCGACCAAGGTCACCGACGACGGGCTCATGACGATCAAAGAGAAGGCCGCAAAAGCCGATATCGATGCCGAGATGACGCGGATGATGCAGTTCCTGGCTCTCGGCGGAGAACTGTCAAAGGCCCGTGAAGCCGGCGACAAGTTCGCCAGTTGCGATGCCTTGCGCCGATTGATGGCCTTTGAGTACCAGGGGCACCAGGCCAAATGGGCCTACTGGGAGCGCGTCAATGCGGCATTGGAAGCCGAAGCAAAGCGGCGGGGGATTACGCTGGATTGAGTAAGCGGGGCCGCCATTCGCCAGGGTCGCGCTGTTGACGTCCGGCGGCCTCCGCAACAGTCAGCCCAAGGACTGACCGTTTCTCCACCCTCTAGAAGGCTGCTCTTTTTCTGGATAACCCGATTCGCCTGTCAAAGACTTGCGTAAACGCGACAAGGTCGTCATAGGACCGCCCGGGAGTCGGTCGGACGCTTGCGTCCGCCAACCTGGTCAGGTCCGGAAGGAAGCAGCCACAACGGGTTGCGGCGGGTCGGCCGGCTCCTTTTCCCCCTTCGACAAATCGAGCGTCAGCGCCTACCAAGGGCGCAATGGACGATTCACCCGATATCTTTGCCGATGAGCCTGAAGAGGATGGCCCCAGCGCTGCCGAGCTGGAGGCTGCGGGTCAGGAATCGATGTTCGGTGGACCAGAGCCGACACCGGCGCCAATGGCGGCGCCTGCCGTCCCAGCTGCCCAGACCCAACCCTATCGGGTCCTCGCCCGCAAGTACCGCTCGCAGACCTTTGCCGAGCTGATCGGCCAGGATGCCATGGTCCAGACCCTGGCTAATGCGATCCGGCGCGATCGGCTGGCTCACGCCTTCCTGATGACCGGCATCCGCGGGGTCGGGAAAACCTCGACTGCCCGCCTGATCGCAAAGGCGCTCAACTGCGTCGGACCGGACGGGCAGGGCGGGCCGACGATTGATCCTTGCGGCCAGTGCGAGCCCTGCCTTGCCATTGCCGAAGGCCGCCATATCGATGTGATCGAGATGGACGCCGCCAGCCACACCGGCGTCGACGACGTGCGCGAGATTATCGAGGCGGTACGCTATTCGGCCGTTTCGGCACGCTACAAGATCTACATCATCGACGAAGTCCACATGCTCAGCCGCAACGCGTTCAACGCGCTGCTCAAGACGCTGGAGGAACCGCCGCCGCACGTGAAGTTCCTTTTCGCGACGACCGAGGTGGACAAGCTGCCGGTCACGGTCCTTTCGCGCTGTCAGCGGTTTGACCTGAAGCGGATTCCGACCGAACTGCTCGCCAGCCACTTCGCGATGATCTGTGAAAAGGAAGGCGTCGAGGCTGAGGCCGAGGCTCTGTCGATGATCGCTGCCGCGGCTGACGGATCGGTTCGCGATGGCCTGTCGATCCTCGATCAGGCGATCGCCCATGCGGATCTGGGCGGTGACGGCATGGTCAGTGCTGCCCAGGTCCAGGAAATGCTGGGCCTGGCTGACAAGACTGCCCAGCAGCGGCTGTTCGCGGCGTTGATCGGCGCGGATGCAGCGGGACTGCTGGATCTGATCGATCAGCAATTTGCGCTGGGGGTTGAGCCGCCAGCACTACTGCGCGGCGCGCTGGAACTGACGCACCGGGTAACCCTGGCGCAGTTGGGGTGCGACGAATCCTCGTTTTCTGAAGAGGAGCGGGCGGCTGTCAGCGAATGGGCACAGCGCCTTTCCGCCGGGCAGCTCCACCGGCTGTGGCAGTTGCTGCTGAAAGGGCACGAAGAGGTCAAGACCGCGCCGGATCCGCTGGTAGCCGCGCGGATGGCGCTGCTGCGGGTGCTGCATGCTGCCGACCTGCCGGACCCGGGCACGCTTGCCAAACATCTTGAGACCGCGCTTGCCAATGCTCCTCGCGCTGAAGGCACAACCGCTGCACCAGCCGCGTCGGCGCCCGTGGCCAATCTCGGCTGGGAGCAGCTGATCGAAACGGTCGACCGCTCGGGCCAGCTCCGGGTTGCGCAGGTCATGCGCGACTGGGTGCGGGTGATTGCCCTGACGCCAAGCGAGCTGACCTATTCCGTCGCCCCTGGCTATCCGGGTGACCTTGGCCCGGAGCTGCGCGATGCGCTGCTGCGTGCGACCGGCGAACGCTGGACCGTGCAGCGCGGCGAAGGTGACGGAGCGCCAACCCTGCGTGAACAAGCCGAGGCGGAAAAGGCTGCCGCGGACGAGCTGCTGCGCCGCCACCCGTTGGTCGAGGCGGCTCTTGCGGCCTTCCCCCAGGCAGAAATTGTTGATGAAAGCCCCGATGCCCGCGTCGCGAGCATGGGCAGCAAGTGGAGAAACTGACGTGAAGTCGATGGAAGAGATGCTCAAGGCCGCTCAGCAAGCCGCCGAGACCATCCAGAAGCAGATGACCGAAAGCCAGACCAAGCTCGACGGGATCGAGGTTGAGGGGCGTGCCGGGGGCGGGCTGGTTACCATCCGCGCTTCAGCAAAGGGCCGCATCATCGGCGTCAACATCGATGACAGCCTGCTGAAGCCCGAGGAAAAGGGCATCCTTGAGGACCTGATCGCCGCAGCCTTCAACGATGCACGCGCCAAGGCCGACGAGGTTGCCGGTCAGGAAATGGCCCGGATGCAGTCCGGCATGGGCCTGCCGCCAGGGTTCAAGCTGCCGGGGATGTAAGGTTGGCCGGCGCGCCAGTCAGCGCGCCGGTTCCTTAGGCGCGGTCGATACAGAAGATTTGATAGGGTCTGGATAGACCATACTGGGTGAACCAGCCGCACCAGTTGAACAACACGTCTCTGCTCCCATGATAAGCTGGGAAATCGGGTCTATTTGCTGACGCTGCAACTGAGGCAGTTAGGATAGTTACGGCGAGAATGATTTTTGTAAATCGCATCGATCTCTCTCCGGCATAGTGGAACGATAAGGATGCAACTATTCACTGAGCATACAGAATTTATATGATATAGGTGATATACTTAGCTATCATTTGGATTAATTTAGAAATTGACGTTGGATGAGAATCATTTAACGCGCTGGTTCGATCTTCTTGCCACCCTTGATCACGGCCGCCGGCTTTTCCAGCACGCGGACATTGCTCAGCGGGTCACCCTCGACCGCGACCATATCGGCAAAGCGGCCAGCCGCGATCTGGCCGACATCGCCTTCCTTGCCCAGCGCCTGTGAGGCAGTGACCGTCGCCGCGCGGATCGCGTCGAGCGGGGTCATCCCGTATTGCACCATGGTCGCGAACTGCTTGCCGGCCTGGCCGTGGGGCATGACCCCGGCATCCGACCCGAACACCATCTTCACGCCAGCCTTGAACGCCTTGCGGAAGTTGTCGCGCTGAATCTGCGCGACTTCGCGGTCCTTGCGCAGGTTGTCCTCCAGCACGCCGTTCTTTTTGCCTTCGGCCTGGGTGTACTCGGTATTGTAAATGTCCATGCTGAAATAGACCGGCTTGGCCCGCGCGGCGGCCAGCTTAATCCCTTCATCGTCAACCAGGCTGACGTGCTCGATCGTGTCGATCCCGGCCTTGATGGCGGCCTTGATACCCGCCGCACCGTGGGCATGGGCGGCAACGCGCAGGCCCCACATCTCGGCCTCGTCGACTATCGCCTTGAGTTCGGCTTCATGCAGTTGCTGCTGGCCCGGTTCGGTGTTGCGGCTGAAGACGCCGCCCGTGGCGCAGACCTTGATTACTTCGGCGCCGAACTTGCGCTGGCGGCGGACCTGGTGGCGCAGCTCTTCCTCGCCATCGCCTACGCCTTCTTCCTTTTTCGCCTTTTCGAGCGAGGGCGGCAGGAAGGTGGAATCGCAGTGCCCGCCGGTTGCGCCGAGCGCATAGCCTGCCGGCACGATCCGCGGCCCGATCGCATAGCCATTGTTGATCGCCTGCTTCAGCCCGATGTCGTTGCGATTGCCCGAACCGACATTGCGCACAGTCGTGAACCCGGCATCGAGCATCGCCCGGGCATTGCCGACAGCGGTCATGGCAAAGAAGCTGTCGGTAAATTCCAGCCCGCGATAGCCGCCGATGTCGGCCGGGCCATCAAGGTGGACGTGCATGTCGATAAAGCCGGGAACCAGGGTCTTGCCCGACAAGTCGATCCGCTCGACATCGGCGGACAGGCGGATTGCGCGCGCATCGGCAATCTGGGTGATACGACCGGCATCGTCGACGAAGATCGCCGGATATTCTACATAGCTGCCCTTCGCGACGTCGAGATAGCGGTCGGCCGTGATCACAACCGGCTTGGCCAGCAGTGGAGCCGACAGCGCGGCGGCGGCGATCGACAGGGAAAGGGCAAGGCGCTTCATCGGCGGTATCTCCTGAAACAGTCAGGCCGTGATGCTGCTTTCGTGAGTCAAAGGCAATCCCGCGCCGTCCACAGGCCTGAGAGCGGCGCCCATTGCACCGTCACGGGGGCGTCCCCATATCTCGCGTCAAGACCGGGATTCACCCGGATGGCGCCCCAGGGCGCCGGATGATTTGATGGATAGTACCATGCAACTGCTCCCCCTTCTGCCCCTGCGCGATATTGTCGTGTTTCCCGGCATGGTCGTGCCGCTGTTCGTCGGTCGCGAGAAATCGGTCGCGGCGCTGGAAGCGGCCATGGCGGGTGACAAGGATATCTTCCTGCTCGCTCAGCTTGATCCCGGCTGCGACGATCCCGATGGCGACGATCTGTATGACGTCGGCGTGATCGCCTCGGTGCTGCAATTGCTCAAGCTGCCGGATGGCACGGTCCGCGTGCTGGTCGAAGCACGCGAGCGTGCGCGGCTTGAAGATCTGCGCCTCGAAACCACCAGTTCGGGCGAAATGGCTGTGGCCGGCGTCGAGGCGATGGATCAGCCAGCTGCCAGCGGCAGCGAGGTTGAGGCGATGATGCGCTCGGTCGTCGATGCCTTTGCCGAATATGCCAAGCTCAACAAGAAGCTGCCGCAGGATGCGGGCGAGAACCTCGGCGAGATCACCGAACCGTCGCAGCTGGCTGATGCCGTTGCGGCGCATATCCAGACCAAGGTGGCCGACAAGCAGGCCATGCTGAGCGAGATCGATCCGCTCAAGCGGCTGGAGATGGCCCATTCGTTCATGGAAGGCGAGCTGGGCGTGCTGCAGGTTGAGCGCCGCATCCGCGGGCGCGTGAAGCGCCAGATGGAGAAGACCCAGCGCGAATATTACCTCAACGAGCAGCTCAAGGCGATCCAGCAGGAGCTGGGTGGCGATGACGCCGGTGAGGTCAACGAGCTGCAGGAGCTGCAGGACAAGATCGACCGGCTGAAGCTGTCGAAGGAAGCTCGCGCCAAGGCCAATGCCGAGCTCAAGAAGCTGCGCACCATGCAGCCAATGAGCGCTGAGGCGACCGTGATCCGCAATTACCTCGACGTGCTGCTGGGCCTGCCCTGGGGCAAGAAGTCAAAGCTGAAGCGCGATATTCCGGCCGCTCAGGCGATCCTGGACGCCGATCATTACGCTCTGGAAAAGGTCAAGGACCGGATCGTCGAGTATCTCGCAGTCCAGGCCCGCACCAACAAGCTGAAGGGGCCGATTCTTTGCCTCGTCGGCCCTCCGGGCGTCGGCAAGACCAGCCTCGGCAAGTCGATTGCCAAGGCGACCGGGCGGCAGTTCATCCGCCAGTCGCTGGGCGGCGTACGCGATGAGGCCGAAATCCGCGGCCACCGCCGCACCTATATCGGCTCGCTGCCGGGCAAGATCGTCAGCAACTTGCGCAAGGCCGGGACCAGCAATCCGCTGTTCCTGCTCGACGAGATCGACAAGCTGGGCCAGGATTTCCGCGGCGATCCGGCCTCGGCGCTGCTCGAAGTGCTCGATCCCGAACAGAACGCCAAGTTCCAGGACCACTACCTCGAGCTGGATTACGACCTGTCGGACGTCATGTTCGTCTGCACGGCCAACAGCCTGAACCTGCCGCAGCCGCTGCTTGACCGGATGGAGATCATCCGGCTGGAAGGCTACACCGAGGACGAGAAGGTCGAGATTGCCGAGCGTCACCTGGTGGCCAAGCAGGTCGAGGCCCACGGACTCAAGAAGGGCGAGTTCACACTGGAAAGCGCCGCGCTGCGCGATCTGATCCGTTACTATACCCGCGAGGCCGGGGTGCGCACGCTGGAGCGCGAGATCGCGCGCCTGGCCCGCAAGAGTCTGCGCAAGATCCTTGAGGGCAAGGAGACGTCGGTCACCATTACCCCCGAAAATCTTGGTGAATACGCCGGTGTGCGCAAGTACAAGTTCGGCGAGGCCGAGGAAGAGCATCAGGTAGGTGCCGTCACCGGTCTTGCCTGGACCGAGGTCGGTGGCGAGCTGCTGACCATCGAAAGCGTGACCGTGCCGGGTAAGGGTGCGGTCCGGACGACCGGCAAGCTGGGCGAGGTCATGAACGAATCCGTCCAGGCGGCCTTCAGCTTCGTGCGGGCGCGTTCGCCGGCCTATGGCATCAAGCCCAGCCTGATTGCCCGCAAGGACATCCACATCCACTTGCCCGAAGGGGCGGTGCCCAAGGACGGGCCAAGCGCGGGGATCGGCATGGTCACCTCGATTGTCTCGACCCTGACCGGCATTCCGGTCCGCAAGGACCTTGCCATGACCGGCGAGGTTACCCTGCGCGGGCGGGTTCTGGCGATTGGTGGCCTGAAGGAAAAGCTGCTGGCGGCCCTGCGCGGCGGGATCACCACCGTGCTGATCCCGGAAGAGAACGTGAAGGACCTCGTTGAGCTGCCGGCGAACATCACGGCCGGGCTCGAGATCGTGCCGGTTTCGCATGTCGATCAGGTGCTCGAACGGGCGCTGATTGCCCCGCTCGAGGCGATCGAGTGGACCGAAGTGGACGACCTGGCGAGCCAGCCAAATGCCGCTACGGCCGCCGCGAGTGGAGACCCGCGAACGGCTCATTGAGCGGCCGTTTCGGACGCCGGAGCGATTCGCTGCATCGCAGCATTGCTCCGGATCGTCGCGTTGCGGGACAAAGTAAGCCGGGAATGGCGGGAATCGGTGGATAATCGCCCGATTTCAGGCAGGTTTCGCTTTGACAGTTTCCGGAAAAGCGGCTCAATTCCGCCAGCTTTTCGAGGCGAATCAAACCAGTCATCAATTCCAAAAAAGGTAGGGGGTTATCTCCATGAACAAGAACGACCTGATCGGCGCAGTCGCGGATGCCAGCGGCCTGACCAAGAGCGATGCAACCAAGGCTGTTGAAGGCGTTTTCGACGCCATCACCGGCGCCCTGAAGAGCGGCGACGAAGTTCGCCTCGTTGGCTTCGGCACCTTCTCGGTTGCCAAGCGCAAGGCTTCGACCGGCCGTAACCCGCGCACCGGCGAACCGATGAAGATCAAGGCCTCGGCTCAGCCGAAGTTCAAGGCCGGCAAGGGTCTGAAGGACGCTGTCAACTAAGCAGCGATCCTGACGGCCGCACGCCTCGCGGCCGCCCAGTCCATTGCGCCGCGTCTGCCCTGTGCAGGCGCGGCGCTTGGCTTTTCAGTGCATGGCGAACGCAGCGGGGTGGACGCTTGCCACGACCGCGCCTATATTGCCGGTAATGAAGCGTATCCTTCTTGCCTTGCTCGCTATCATGACGGGCCTTGTCGCGCAGGCCGGTCCTGTCCAGGCGCGCATGAACGGCAGTGCGGATACCGAGATCGGTGTGGCCGATGGCACGCGCGGCTCGGCCCGGCCTACCCAGGCCCAGACGCAGACGATTGATGCGCCGGCGGTCCAGAAAGAACGCCGTGAGCGTCAGGCGACGCGCATTCGCCCGGCGCGTGGTGGGGTCTATATCCCCTCGGTCCTCTATGGTCCCGACCGCGCGCTAGAATAGCGCGCTGTCCTTTCCCGACCCCCTGATCGCGCGCGGCCAAGGCGGCTGCGCGCTTGCCGCTATACCATCGATTTCAGCAGGAATTGCCCTATGCTCGGCGCCATTGCCAAGGCCATTTTCGGTTCGTCCAACGACCGCTACGTCAAGTCGCTCGACAAGATTGTTCGCCAGATCAACGCTTTCGATCCGACGATCGAGGCCCTGACCGACGACGAACTGGCGGCTCAGACCGCCAAGTTCCGCCGCCAGCTGGAAGAGGGCAAGACACTCGAAGAGATCCTGCCCGAAGCCTTCGCCACCGTGCGCGAGGCCGGTAAGCGCCGCATGGGCATGCGCCATTTCGACGTGCAGATGATCGGCGGCATCGTGCTTCACCGCGGCGAAATTGCCGAAATGCGCACCGGTGAAGGCAAGACCCTTGTTGCGACCCTGGCAGTTTATCTGAACGCGCTGGAGGGCAAGGGTGTCCACGTCGTTACGGTCAACGATTACCTGGCCAAGCGCGACGCCGAATGGATGGGCCAGATCTACAAGTTCCTTGGTCTGACCGTCGGCGTGATCGTGCCGAACATGCCCGAGCATGAGCGCCGGGATGCCTATGCCTGTGACATCACCTATGCGACCAACAACGAGCTGGGCTTCGATTACCTGCGCGACAACATGAAGCAGGAGCGGGGCCAGATGGTCCACCGCCCGTTCAATTTCGCGATCGTGGACGAAGTGGACTCGATCTTGATCGACGAAGCGCGCACCCCGCTGATCATTTCCGGCCCGACTGACGACAAGAGCGAGCTCTACATTTCGGTCGACGCGATCATCAAGCAGATCAGCGAAGAGCATTACGAGAAGGACGAGAAGACCAAGAACATCACCCTGACCGAGGATGGGGTGGAATGGGCCGAACGCCAGCTTGAAGCGGCCGGCCTGCTGGTTGGTTCGAACCTCTACGATGTCGAGAACACGCAGGTGGTCCACCACCTTGACCAGAGCCTCAAGGCGAATGTCATGTTCAAGCGCGACATCGATTACATCGTGAAGGACGACAAGGTCGTCATCATCGATGAGTTCACCGGGCGCATGATGGATGGGCGGCGCTGGTCGAACGGCCTGCACCAGGCGGTTGAAGCCAAGGAAGGCGTGCAGATCGAGCCCGAGAACCAGACCATGGCCTCGATCACCTTCCAGAACTACTTCCGGATGTATCCCAAGCTGGCCGGTATGACCGGCACGGCGGCGACCGAAGCGGCCGAATTCTTCGACATCTACCGCATGAACGTGGTGACGATCCCGACCAACGTCCCGGTCCAGCGGATCGACGAGGAAGACGAGTTCTACAAGAACACCGCCGACAAGTTCCAGGCGATCGCCAAGCTGATCCGCGAGAAGAACGAGATCGGCCAGCCAGTGCTGGTTGGCACGGTCTCGATCGAAAAGTCGGAAATGTTGTCGGAATATCTCAAGCAGGAAGGGGTCAAGCACAACGTGCTGAACGCTCGCTTCCACGAGATGGAAGCCCATATCGTTGCCCAGGCCGGGCGCCTGGGGGCGGTCACCATCGCCACCAACATGGCCGGGCGAGGGACCGACATCAAGCTGGGCGGCAATACAGAATTCCTGATCGAGGACGAGCTGAAGGACATGCCGGAAGGGCCAGAGCGCGATGCTGCGGTGGCCCGTATCGAAGCGGCCGTCGAGGCCGAGCGGCAGCAGGTTCTGGCCGCGGGCGGCCTTTGCGTGATCGGCACCGAACGGCACGAAAGCCGGCGCATTGATAACCAGCTGCGCGGCCGTTCGGGCCGTCAGGGTGACCCCGGCCTCAGCAAGTTCTACCTCTGCCTTGAGGATGACCTGCTGCGCATCTTCGGGCCGGACACGCTGTTCTCCAAGATGATGAACTCGAACCTGGCCGATGGCGAGGCGATCGGGTCCAAGTGGCTCTCCAAGGCGATCGAGACCGCCCAGAAGAAGGTCGAGGCGCGCAACTACGATATCCGCAAGCAGGTCGTCGAATACGACAACGTGATGAACGACCAGCGCAAGGTGATCTACGAACAGCGCGCCGACATCATGGATGCTGAGGCGATCGATGACGTTGTGCTCGACATGCGTCACGATTCGATCAATTCGATGGTCGGCACCGCCTGCCCGCCCGGCTCCTACCCCGAACAGTGGGATATCGATGGGCTCCGCCAGAAGATGGTCGAAGTCCTCGGGATCGACATTCCGATCCACGACTGGCTGCAGGAAGACGGGCTTGAGCCCGATGTGATTGAAGAGCGGATCGTCGCCCTGGCTGACGAAAAGGCGGCGGCGAAGGTGGGCGACGATAGCGCGATCTGGCGCCAGGTCGAAAAGCAGGTTCTGCTGGAACGGCTGGATCACTACTGGAAGGAACACCTCGCCACGCTCGACGCATTGCGTCAGGTCGTGTTCCTGCGCGCCTATGCCCAGAAGCAGCCGATCAACGAATACAAGCAGGAAGCCTTCGGCCTGTTCGAGCGCATGCTGGAAGTGATCCGCGAGGATGTAACCCGGATCCTGATGAACAGCGAACTGCGCATGCCCGATCCAGTTGAGCTGCCTGATCTGCCGGACTTCCTGACCAGCCACATCGATCCCTTTACCGGGGAAAATGATGCCATCAGCACCCCGGGTGCTTCCGCCATGATGGGCGCGCTGGGCACAGGCGCGGCGGCAGCGGGCGATCCCTATGCCGCCATGGGCCTGTCGCGCAATGCGCCTTGCCCCTGCGGTTCGGGCGAGAAGTACAAGCACTGCCACGGCGCCGCGGCCTGAGCGTTTAGGGCAGGGGGCTGACGATGCTGGCCTTAGGCTTCTTTGTCACCGCCCTGCTTTACGCCTCCGTCGGGTTTGGCGGCGGCTCGACCTATAGCGCGCTGCTGGCGCTGGCCGGGTTCGATTACCGGCTGCTGCCGATCGTAGCCCTGTGCTGCAATATCGTGGTCGTTAGCGGCAGCACGATTCGCTTTGCGCGCATTGGCCTGGTGCCGTGGCGCGGTGCCTTGACCCTGGCCCTGATCGCCGCGCCGCTGGCATTCCTGGGCGGACTGACGCCAATCAAGGAAGCAACCTTCCTGTTTCTGCTTGGCCTCAGCCTGATTCTGGCCGGGCTGGCGCTGCTCGCGCCGCGCCCCCCTGAAATGGAAGGGCAGCCCACCGCTGCGGCGAAGTGGATGGGCTTTGCCGCAGCGCCGCTCGGTTATCTGGCCGGACTGGTCGGGATTGGCGGGGGGATCTTCCTCGCACCGCTGCTGCATCTGACCCGTTGGAATCGCGCCCGCCAGATTGCGGCGACGGCCAGCCTGTTCATCCTCATCAATTCGCTTGCCGGGCTGGTCGGGCAACTGACCAAGAACGGCCCCGAGCGCTTTGCCGAAGCCCTGGGCGGGGCCTTGCCGCTGCTGCTGGCGGTGATCATTGGCGGCCAGATTGGCAGCCTGCTGGCCCAGCGCCTGCTGCCAGAGAAGGTGATCCGCTGGCTGACCGCCGCGCTCACCATCTGGGCCGGATCGCAACTTCTGCTACGCTGAAAAAGCAAAGGCCCCGCCGGTCTGGCGGGGCCTTGCAATGCCCGGGCGGGGTGGCTCCCCGAGTAGGATTCGAACCTACGGCCAAGTGATTAACAGTCACCTACTCTACCGCTGAGCTATCGGGGAATGCTCCCCCGCCTGCGGGCAGGGGTGCGCCTATAACACCGCAATCGGGTTTGGCAAGCGGGCGAACGCCCTAGAACTGGAATTGTTCGGCGAAGATCCGCTCTTCCAGGCTCTTGCCCGGATCGAACAGCAGTGTCAGCGCCTGGGCCGGCGCAGCGCGGACCTTCACCGCCAGGATATCACGCAGTTCCTTCTGGTCCGCCACGGCCGCGACCGGGCGCTTCTGCGGATCAAGCACGCGGAAGTCGATCTCGTAATGATCGGGCAGAATCGCCCCGCGCCAGCGGCGGGGGCGGAACGGGCTGATCGGGGTCAGCGCGAGCATGCTGGAACCCAGCGGCAGGATCGGGCCGTTCGCGGAGAGGTTGTAGGCCGTCGAACCCGCCGGAGTGGCGACCAGGATCCCGTCACAGGCCAGGTCCGGTACGCGCACCTTGCCGTTGACCGACACCTCAAGCCGCGCCGTCTGGCGGGTTTCGCGCAGCAGCGATACTTCGTTGATCGCGTAGAAGCTTTCCTGCTTGCCGCTGCCAGTCGTCGCCGTCATTTCAAGCGGCGCAACGGCGATCCGGCGGGCGCGGGCAACGCGGTCAGCCAGGGTCCGGTTGCCGCGCGGGTGGTTCATCAGGAAGCCAATGGTGCCCTGATTGATGCCGTAGGCCGGCAGCACCCGCCCGCTATCGAGCATGTGGTGGAGCGTCTGCAGCATGAACCCGTCACCGCCAAGGACGATCACGGCATCGGCCTCGGCTTCGCTGACAAAGTTTTCTCGCTCGCGATAGGCCTCCGCTGCTTCCTGGGCGCGGGGCGTATCGGACGCAAGCAGGGCGAGGCGGGGTGCAGTGCTCATCGGGGCTGTGCATATGGGGCGCCGGGCAGTTTGGCAACGCATAGGCCTGGCAAGGGTTTGGTAGGCTGAAGCTGTTAGGTAACGCGCCCATGGTTCAAGCGCCTGCCACCGATCCTGCACGCGATGCCCTAACCGGCCTGGCCGGGCGCGATGCTGCACGCACGCGGCTGGCCGAATGGCTGGCCGAGGGGGCGCAGGTCCATGCCATGCTGGTAGGGCTGCGCCGGTTCGATGCAGTCAACCTGGCTTATGGCGCAGCGGCCGGCGATGCCGCCCTGGCCGAGATCGCCAACCGGTTGAAACATTTCGCTGGCGATGAGCTGGATGGAGGCTGGCTGGCTGTCCGCAGCGGTGGGGGACAGTTTCTGCTACTCAGCACAGAACCGTGCAGTCGCGAGCGCTGGCAGCTGGTGGCGGCGCAATTGCTCGATGGCCTGGCCCGCCCGATTGCTGCGGCTGGCGGCACGCTGCGCCTGAGCCCGCGCGCGGCCTTGCTGCGAGGACTGGAAGGTGAGGGCGCGGATTCCATGCTGGATCGGCTCGGCCACGCGCTGGAACTGCTGGTGGCGCAGCCCGGTCGGCGATTGGCCTGGGCCGATGGCGAGGGCACCCGCGCCGGACGCAGCGCGGCCCAGCTTGAAGCCGATCTCTTGCAAGCCCTGGACCGCGACGAAATCGAGGTTTTGTTCCAGCCGCAGTATGCCTGCGCGAGCGACCGTCTGATTGGGGCCGAGGCGCTGGCGCGGTGGAACCACCCCACCCTCGGGCGGATCGGTGCGGGTGGCCTATTCGCGATTGCCGAGCGGACGGATCACGTGCCGCAACTGTCGCGCCACATTGCCCGCATCGCGCTGACTGCGGCCACGCGCTGGCCGGGCGACCTGCGACTTTCGCTGAATGTCACGCCCAATGACCTGGCGGCCGGCGATTTTGGCGTGAGCTTTGCCGCACTGGTCAAGGCCAGCCGGTTTCCGGCCTGGCGTCTGACGCTGGAAGTGACCGAGCAGGTCCTGCTGGCTGACGTGGCAGCGGCGGCCACGGCCTTTAACGGGTTGGCCGCGAGCGGGATCAAGTTTGCCTTGGATGACTTCGGTGCCGGCTTCTGCAACTTCCGCTACCTGAAACTGTTGCCGCTCGATTACCTCAAGCTCGATCGTTCGATGATCGAGGGTGTTGCGACCGATCCGCGCGACCTGGCCGTGTTGCGCGCGATCATCGCCATGGCGCGGGCGCTTGGCCTGCAGGTGGTGGTCGAAGGCGTCGAGAACGAGGCGCAGCGATTGCTCGCCGGGGCCGAGGGCTGCTTTGCCTATCAGGGCTTCCTGCGCTCGCCGCCGCTGGCAGCGGGCGCCTTTCTGACCGACGCGATCGCCTAGCGAGCCTTGCGCGCGATTGCGCTGAGGCCCTTGGTCAGCTGGAACAGGCCGTTGAGCCGTGCCGCAGGATCTCCCCAGGCGCGATTGACCACCAGCTTGCTGTCCGGCCGCAGCTTGACCGCGCCATTGAGCCGCTCGGTATAGGCGATCAGTCCGGCCGGATCGATGAACTCGTCGTTGTGGAAGCTGACCAGCGTCCCCTTCGCCCCGACATCGATCTTGGCGATGTTGGCGGCGATCGCCTGCTGCTTGATCTGGATCAGCTTGACCAGGTTCGCCGTCGGCGCGGGCAAGGGCCCGAAGCGGTCGATCATTTCGGCCGAGATTGCCTCGATCTCGTGCGTGTCCTCGGCATCGTTCAGACGGCGATAGAGCGCCATCCGTACCGCCAGGTCCGGCACGTATTCTTCCGGGATCATGATTGGCGCGTCGACTGTGATCTGCGGGGACAAGGCATGGCGTTCCTTGGCCAGGCCCATGTCGCCGGCCTTGGCTGCCAGGATCGCATCCTCCAGCATCGACTGGTACAGCTCGAAGCCCACCTCGCGGATATGGCCGGATTGTTCATCACCCAGCAGGTTCCCGGCTCCGCGGATGTCGAGATCGTGGCTGGCAAGCTGGAAGCCCGCGCCAAGCGAATCCAGATCGCCCAGCACCTTGAGCCGCTTCTCGGCGACGACGCTGAGCTGCATGTCAGCCGGGGTGGTGAGATAGGCATAGGCCCGCAGCTTTGACCGGCCCACGCGGCCGCGTAGCTGATAGAGCTGGGCCAGGCCAAACCGATCGGCGCGGTGGATAATGATCGTATTGGCGCTGGGGATATCCAGCCCGCTTTCAACGATGGTGGTGGAAAGCAGCACTTCGTACTTCTTCTCGTAGAAGGCGCTCATCCGCTCTTCCACTTCGGTCGCCCCCATTTGGCCGTGGGCGGTAACGAAGCGTATTTCGGGCACGGTATCGCGCAGCCACTGCTCGACCTCTTCCATGTCGGCGATCCGCGGCACGACAATGAAGCTCTGCCCGCCGCGGTGGTGTTCGCGCAGCAGGGCCTCGCGCATCACCATGTTGTCCCATTCCATCACATAGGTCCGCACCGCCAGGCGATCGACCGGCGGGGTCTGAATGGTGGACAGCTCACGCAAACCGGACATCGCCATCTGCAGCGTGCGCGGGATCGGTGTGGCGGTTAGCGTAAGGACGTGGACGTTGGTGCGAAGCTGCTTGAGCGCCTCCTTGTGGTTGACCCCGAACCGCTGTTCCTCGTCGACCACCACCAGGCCGAGCCGCTTGAACTTGACCGATTTGGAGAGAATCGCGTGGGTGCCGATGACGATGTCGATCGTGCCATCGGTCAGACCTTCGCGGGTCGCGGTAGCCTCCTTGGCCGGCACCAGGCGCGACAGGCGCCCGATGTTGAGCGGGAAGCCGGCAAACCGCTCCACAAAATTGCTGAAGTGTTGGCGGGCAAGCAGGGTGGTGGGGGCGACGACGGCCACCTGCTGCCCCGCCATCGCCGCAACGAAGGCCGCGCGCAGGGCCACTTCGGTCTTGCCGAAGCCGACATCGCCGCAAACCAGGCGGTCCATCGGGCGGCCAGCGCCAAGATCTTCCAGCACGTCCTCGATCGCGCGTTCCTGGTCCTCGGTTTCCGCCCATGGGAAGCGATCGACAAACTGATCGTAGCTGGCCTGTTCGGGCGCCAGAACCGGCGCCTGCCGCAGTGCGCGCTGGGCGGCGGTGCGCAGCAATTCGTGCGCGATTTCGCGAATGCGCTCCTTCAGCCGCGCCTTGCGCCGCTGCCAACCTTCGCCGCCCAGTCGGTCCAGCGCGACCAAGTCGCTGTCGCTGCCATAGCGGCTCAGGACGTCGATATTCTCGACCGGAATGTACAGCTTGTCGCCGCTGGCATAGGTCAGCATCACGCAATCGTGCGGTGACTGGCCGACCGGGATGGATTGCAGTCCTTCGTACCGCCCGATGCCGTGGTCCATATGGACCACCAGGTCGCCCGGCGAGAGCGCGGCCAGTTCGGCCAGGAAGGCATCGGCGCTCTTCTTGCGCTTCTTGCGGCGGACCAGGCGATCACCCAGCAGGTCCTGCTCGGTGATCAACTCCAGGCCGGGGTTGGAGAACCCATTGTCGAGCGGCAGAACCAACGCCACTGGCACGCCCTTGGCAGCCAGGCCCAACGCTTCCTGCCAGGTTTCAGCTTCGACCGGCGCTGGCTTGACCGCTTCGCCGAGGATCGCCGCAATGCGGGCGCGGCTGCCAGCGGAATAGCAGGCGATCAGTGCCTTGCGGCCCTGGGCGGCCTGACCGGTCAGGTAACGGGCAGCGGCTTCATAGACATTGTCGCCACGTGCGCGCTCCGGCGCAAAATCCCGCCCCGAAGAGAACCCGAAATCGATGACACTGCCGCTGTCCGGCTGGGCAAAGGTATCGGCGCGGTGAATCGGCCAGCTCCCTTGCTGACCTGAGAGTTCCTCGCGAGTCAGATAGAGCGCATCGGGCCCCAGCGGGCGATAGGAACCAGCCGCCTTGCCGGCCGTGTCGGTGCGAGCGGCGAAGTAATCGGCAATGTCGCCAAGGCGCTCGTCGGCCGCACCCTGTGCGCTGCTGTCAATGACCACGAGATCATCGGCTGAAAGATGATCAAACAGGGTGACCATCCGCTCTTCCAGCAACGGCAGCCAATGCTCCATCCCGGTCAGCCGGCGCCCGTCGCTGATCGCCTGGTACAGTGGGTCGCCGGTGGCATTGGCGCCGAACTGCTCGCGGTAGCGGGTGCGGAAGCGCTTGACGCTATCGTCATCGAGCAGGGCTTCGCTGGCGGGCAGCAGCAGGTGCTGCTCGCGCGTGCCGATCGAGCGCTGGGTGTTGGGATCGAACAGCCGCAGCGTTTCCAGCTCGTCGCCGAAGAAATCGAGCCGCAGGCCGGCATCGAGGCCGGACGGATAGATATCGAAGATCGAGCCGCGTACGGCATATTCGCCGGCGTCTACTACCGTATCGGTCCGGCTGTAGCCCTGGCGCTGGAGCAGACCGATCAGGCTTTCCCGTCCGATCTCCATCCCGGGCTTCAGCAGCTTGACCGATCCGCGAATCCGGAAGGGAGTTAGCACCCGCTGGAGCACCGCGTTGATCGTGGTGACCAGCAGTTGCGGCGCCTCGGCCTTGGCCTGCAGCCGGTACAGCGCGGCGAGGCGGCGGGCGCTGATCGAGAGCGCGGGGCTGGCGCGGTCATAGGGGAGGCAGTCCCAGCTGGGAAAGGTGATGACGTCCAGTTCCGGCGCGAAGAAGGCGGCGGTATCGGCCACGGCCTGCATCGCCGCCTCGTCGGGCGCGATGAACACGGCCCGGCCTTTGGCGGCGCGGGCCAGGTCGGCCAGCACCAGCGGCTGGGCACCCCGAGCCAGGCCTGACAGCGTGAGAGGCGTTTTCGCCGAGAGGATCTTGTTCAGGTCAGGCATGGTCCGCGCAATAACAATTGCCCCGCGGGCCAATTTTGCGGCCAGCGGGGTGGGAATCGATAATGCGGCCTTAGCGCGGGCTTAGCGCCGTGTCAGTGCGGGATTTCGACGTAGTCGAGCTTGCGGAAGGCATCCATCAGCGGACCGCGATATTCCTCCGGCACATCCAGCGTACCGAGTGCCCAACCCATGATATCGACGTCCTCTTCTTCGAGGAGCGCTTCAAACCAGGCGCATTCCGCTTCGCCCCATTCGGCATGGTAGCGATCAAAGAAGCCGCCGATCATGTAATCGGCCTCGCGCGTGCCGCGATGCCAGGCTCTGAACTGGAGGCGCTTGAGGCGATTGGGTTCGATCATGGCACAATCCGCTAGGCCCCGGCGGCGGCCAAGGCAAGCGGTCAGCGTTCTTCGCGCAGGGCCAGCATGATGTCGCGCGGGTTGAACCCGCCCAGATCCTTGCTGACCTCCTTGTGCAGAACCTCGTGCAGCTTGGCATGGTAGTGTTTGCGCATTTCACCCAAGGTACGCGGGGCCGCAAGGATCACAAGGTCCTTGATGCGGCGCCTCAGCACCTGACTGTTGAGCCAGATCGCGACCGCTCGGGCATGGGCATCTTCCGCTACCTGGCGATCGGCGTGGTTACCGGGGCTGGATCGGTGGCTGCCGCCCGAATGGTTCGTGCTGTCCAGTTCAGGCGGATCTAGCAGCAGCAACTGCGGTTCGGCCTCGCTGCCGGCATTACGGTAGAGATCGAACGATTCGCCATCGACCAGCGCGACAGCACATCCATGTGGCAACAGCATATCCGGCTCCAAAGTTCCGAGTTCTGTTGCGACCCACAGCTGATTAGATGTTGCGCAGGGTTGCCAGTCCATGCGCTACATCAAAATACGACGCGCTTATTCGTGAATTGTCCGGGTTTCTGCCTCGGGCAGTTCGTTGGCCTCTGCCTGCGGCATCAGCTCGGCCTTGCGGGCCAACATCGCGTCGCGCAGGGCCACTAGGTCGACATCTGCGCTGCGCGCCTGAGCGAACATGCCAACGCGTGATTCTTCCTCTTCCTTGACGTGATGTTCGATTTCCTCCGACAAGACCTTGATCTTGGCTTCAAAGAACTCGTCCTGCGCAGCGCCCAGAATATCGTTGATCAGCACCTTCGCGCCGTCGTGCTCGACATAGGCCTCGTTCAGGAGGTCATCTTCGATCTTGCCCTTGAGCGCCGGGTAAAAGATCTCTTCCTCAAGCATCGTATGGACCTTGAGTTCGTTGCAGATTTGGGTGGCAAGCGACTGCATGCGGCTCTCACCCCGGGCGCTTTCAAACTTGGCGAACAGGTCTTCGACCTTGCGGTGATCGGCCTTCAGCATGGCAATTGCGTCGGTGAATTCAGTTTCAGCCACGGGACTCTCCTATTGGATGTCTCGCCATAACGAGGTTGGGCGACATTGAGTTCCGTCAGCCACGCGAAAGCTAGGGGTGGCGACAATGCTGCAGGTGCGGCTATCAGGAGCCATGCGTCCCGAACGGCTCAATCCCCTGTTTGTGGCAGCTGACAGCCTGAAGGGCGTCGGCCCTGGGCTGGCGCGCCCGCTTGAGAAGCTCGGGCTGACCCGGGTCAAGGATTTTGCTTACCACCTGCCTGATAGGTTTGTGGAGCGGCGGGCAGTCGGCAATCTTGACGATGCCTCGGTGGGGGAAAACATCGTTGTCGCGCTGACACCGGTCGAACATCGCAGTTCCAGCGGGCGTGGACCGTTCCGCGTGCTCGCCCAGGATGCGATCGGCAACATCTGCGCGATCAGCTATTTCGGGCGGGCGTCCTACTCGGCCAAGAAGCTGTTGCCGGTGGGTGAACAGCGCTGGGTTGCGGGCCGGTTGGAGCAATATGGGCAGATGCTCCAGATGGTCCACCCGGATCATGTCGAAGCGGATAGCGCGGGCCTGCTCGGCCAACTGGTCGAACCGGTCTACCCGCTGTCCGAGGGGCTGACTCAGGGACGGCTTGGTGCGCTGGTAGAGCAGTCCCTCGCCACGCTTCCTGAACTGCCCGAATGGATCGAACCGGGCCTGCTGGCGAAGATGCAATGGCCGGCCTGGCGCGACGCGCTGGCGCTGGCGCATCGCGGTGTCCACACTGCCGCACGCGATCGCCTGGCTTATGACGAACTGCTGGCCAACAGCCTGGCGTTGATGCTGGTCCGCCAATCAAACCGCAAGCAAAGCGGCACGCCGCTTCAGGGGGATGGTTCGCGCCGGGCGCGATTGAACCTGCCGTTCCCGCTGACCGGAGCCCAGCAACGTTCGATTGCCGAAATCGAAGGAGATCTGGCGCAACCGTCGCCCATGCTGCGCTTGCTTCAGGGTGATGTCGGTTCGGGCAAGACCGTCGTGGCGCTATCCGCCATGCTGATTGCCGTCGAAGCCGGGGGGCAGGCCGCGTTGCTTGCCCCGACTGAAATCCTTGCCCGCCAGCATCATGAGACGCTGACCCGGCTGGCCGCAGGGACCGGCGTTGAAATCGCCCTGCTGACGGGCCGCGACAAGGGCCGGGCGCGCGAGGCAATCCTGATGGGGCTGCTCGACGGTTCGATCGACATGGTCGTCGGCACGCACGCGATCTTCCAGGATAGCGTGGCCTACAAGAACCTGGCGCTGGTCGTGATTGATGAGCAGCACCGCTTTGGCGTGGGCCAGCGGCTGATGTTGGCGCAGAAGGGCCGCCGCACGCCGCATTGCCTGGCGATGACGGCCACCCCGATCCCGCGCACCCTGACCCTGGCGCAATATGGCGAAATGGACGTCAGCAAGCTGGATGAGATGCCGCCGGGCCGCCAGCCGATCGACACCCGCGTGGTCGCGGTCGAGCGGCAGGAGGATGTGATCGCCGCGATTGGCCGGCACCTTGAGGGCGGGCAACAAGCCTATTGGGTCTGCCCGATGGTGCGCGAGCAGGAGAACGAGGACCTGGCCGCAGCTGAGGCGCGCCATGCCGCCTTGCAGGCCCGGTTCGGTGATACGGTGGTGCTGGTGCACGGTCAGCTTCGCCCGGAGATCAAGGACGCGGCGATGGAGCGCTTTGCCCGGGGCGAGGCAAAACTGCTGGTCGCCACGACCGTGATCGAGGTGGGCGTCGATGTGCCCAACGCGACGCTGATGGTGATCGAACAGGCCGAGCGGTTTGGGCTGGCCCAGCTTCACCAGTTGCGCGGCCGGGTCGGGCGGGGCAGCGGCAAGAGCACCTGTCTGCTGCTGCGCGGGCCGAACCTGTCCGAGACGGCGCGCGAGCGATTGGCGCTGATGCGCGAAACACAGGACGGCTTCCGACTCGCGGAAGAGGACTTGCGGCTGCGCGGCGGCGGTGAACTGCTCGGCACCCGGCAATCGGGTGACACGCCGTTCCGCGTTGCCAGTCTCGAGCAAATCCAGAAGCTGCTCCCGCTGGCACATGACGATGCCCGGCTGCTGATGGAGCGCGATGGCGGCCTGATGGGCGAACGCGGCGAAGCGGCGCGTCTGCTACTCTATCTGTTTGAGCGCGATTGGGGCGTGCAGCTGCTGCGCGGCGGCTAGGCGGTCCTAGGTCCATCTTCCCGATCATGGTTCGGGAGGTGAGGGTGGCTGCAAGTCGCCCACAACGGAATTTGCTGATGATTACCTTGCCCCGCGCCGCCCGCCAGTTGGGCTATGCCGGTTTGTTGCCCCAGGCCCTCTGCGCTGTTTACGTGATCGATGGAGGCAAATGGCAGTGGACGGCTCAGGCGATTGCCTTTGGCTATGCTGCGCTGATTTTCAGTTTTCTGGGCGGGATATGGTGGGGCATCGGCATTGCCCGCCGCGATGCGCCGGTCTGGATATTCGGCGCCGCGGTAATGCCGAGCCTGTTGGCGCTGGCGGCCTATGCGCCGTGGATCATCGGCTGGGAATGGCCCGGCCCCTCGCTGATCGCGCTGGGACTGCTGCTGCTGGCATCGCCGTTGGTGGACCGAGCGATTGGCGGGCTGGAGCGGGATTGGTTTTCGCTGCGCTGGCAGCTTTCGCTTAGCCTTGGCGGACTGACGGCCCTGATCGGGTTCGCCGCGCTCTAAGGATGATTTGGTCGGGGAAAGAGGATTCGAACCTCCGGCCCCTGCCTCCCGAAGACAGTGCTCTACCAGGCTGAGCTATTCCCCGACCGATCATCACCCCTGCAGAGAGGGGCAAGGCAGGAGCGCGCCTATAGATAGCGAAGTGCGGGGTGGCAAGCGGGCAATCGCATGTTTATCGTCCGGGCATGGCCACAGCCGCGAATCTCTCCTCCGCCCCCCGCCAGCCGCACTGGGAATGGCAGTATCTCGATCTCATGCGCCAGATCTGGGAGCAGGGGGATGAGCGGGTTGACCGCACGGGCGTGGGCACACGTTCGGTCTTCGGCACGCAGATTCGCTTTGACCTGTCAGGCGGGGCCATGCCCCTGGTCACGACCAAGCGGGTTTACTGGAAGACGGCCGCGCGCGAGTTCCTGTGGTTCCTGACCGGTGAAACCAACATTCGCCCGCTCGTGCTGCAGGGCGTCAAGATCTGGAACGAGTGGCCGCACGCGAATTACGTCAAGGCGACGGGCGATGCGATTTCGGTTGAGGCCTTTGCCGAACGGATCGCCGATGATGCTGACTTTGCGGCGCAGTGGGGCGATCTGGGGCCGGTTTACGGCAAGCAGTGGATCGACTGGCCGGTCTATGTTCCAGCTGGTGAAACCTTGTACAAACGCGACACCGGTATCAACCAGGTCGCCCAAGTAGTAGAGAGCCTGCGCCACAACCCGGGCAGCCGCCGCCATATCGTCGAAGGCTGGAACGTGGCGGAGCTCGACCAGATGTCGCTGCCGCCGTGCCACAAGACGTACCAGTTCCATGTTGGCAATGGCCGGCTGAACTGCGCGCTCTACCAGCGCAGTTGCGATGTTGCCTTGGGCCTGCCGTTCAACCTGTTTGGAGCAGCGCTGTTCACGCGGATGCTGGCGCAGCAATGTGATCTTGAGCCGGGTGAGCTGGTCTGGATGGGGGGCGATACGCACCTTTACCTGAACCACGCCGAGCTGGTGGAGGCGCAGTTGGCACGCGTTCCCGCTGGCCAGCCGACCATGACGATCACGCGCCGACCCGATTCGATCTTTGGCTATGCCATCGATGACTTCGCGGTCCTCGATTATGCGCCGCAGGCGCACATTTCCGCGCCCGTGGCGGTCTAGGCAGATAGTTGACGCTGTAACCACTTTGAAATAAAATAACGCTCACTTAGAATATTGCTTCCACCCCTCTGGAAGCGGGAGAGCGCGAAGGATGGCCACCGGACCTGATCCTGCGAAGACCGCGCGCGGCAATCTGCCGCCGTTGTCGTTGCACGTGCCCGAGCCGAATTTCCGGCCCGGTGACCCGGTCGACTATTCGTTCCTCGACATTCCGCCTGCCGGTCTGCTGCCGCGACCCGATGAGACCTGCGCTGCGACCGAAACGACGCCGCTCTGCTCTGGCATGGTCCGCGTGCTGGGTGACGATCATCGGGCTGTGGGCCCTTGGGACCCCAAGCTCGATCCTGAAACGCTGCGGCGGATGCTGCGCGCGATGGCGCTGACCCGCGCCTTCGATGACCGGATGTATCGCGGCCAGCGGCAGGGCAAGACCAGCTTCTACATGAAGTGCACGGGGGAAGAGGCCACCTCGGTCGCCTCAACCTTTGCGCTCGCGGCGGACGACATGGTCTTCCCGTCCTATCGCCAGCAGGGCATCCTGATCGCCCGGGGCTATCCGCTGACCGAGATGATCAACCAGATCTACTCGAACAAGGCGGACAAGCTGAAGGGCCGGCAGCTGCCGATCATGTATTCGTGCCGGGACTACAATTTCTTCACGATCAGCGGCAACCTGGCAACGCAGTATCCGCAGGCGGTGGGCTGGGCCATGGCCTCTGCGATCAAGGGCGATAGCCGGATCGCGACGGCCTGGGTCGGCGAAGGCTCCAGCGCCGAGGGTGATTTCCACGCCGCCATGACCTTTGCCGCGGTCTATAACGCGCCGGTGGTGATGAACGTCGTCAACAACCAGTGGGCGATCTCGAGCTTTTCGGGCTTCGCCGGGGCGGAGCGCAGCACTTTTGCCAATCGCGCGGTCGGCTATGGCATTGCCGGGATCCGGGTTGACGGGAACGATGCGCTGGCAGTCTATGCCGCCACCCGCTGGGCCGCCAATCGCGCCCGCGCCAATGGCGGACCGACCCTGATCGAGCACTTCACCTACCGCGCTGAAGGACACTCGACCTCGGACGATCCCAGCGCCTACCGCTCGGCCCACGAACGCGAGGAATGGCCGCTCGGCGATCCGATCATGCGGCTGAAGCGCCACCTGATCGAACTGGGTGAATGGTCGCTTGAGCAGCAAGAGACGATGGATGCCGAGCTCGTCGACCTGGTCAAGGCCGCGACCAAGGAGGCCGAGAAGAACGGCATCCTGGGCCACGGCCTGCACCACCCGTTCCACACCATGTTCGAGGACGTTTACAAGGAGCTGCCCTGGCACCTTGAGGAGCAGGCCGAACAGGCAATCCGCGAACGCCAGATCAAGTGGCCCGAATGGAAGCCGGAATGACCGAGGCAGCCACCACCACTCGCCGCCTCAACATGATCGAGGCGATCAACGAAGCGCTCCATGTGATGATGGAGCGCGACCCGAACGTCGTCGTCTTCGGCGAGGACGTCGGCTATTTCGGCGGCGTGTTCCGCGCGACTGCGGGCCTGCAGAAGCAGTTCGGCAAGCACCGCGTGTTCGATACCCCGATCAACGAATGCGGGATCATCGGCGCTGCGGTGGGGATGGGGGCCTATGGCCTGCGCCCTGTGCCGGAAATCCAGTTTGCCGATTACATCTACCCGGGGCTCGACCAGCTGATCTCCGAAGCGGCGCGGCTGCGCTATCGCTCGGCCGGCGAGTTTATTGCCCCGATTACGGTGCGCTCGCCCTTCGGCGGCGGGATCTTTGGCGGGCAGACCCACAGCCAGTCGCCCGAGGCGCTGTTCACCCATGTAGCCGGCCTCAAGACGGTCATTCCGTGCACCCCCTATGACGCCAAGGGCCTGCTGATCAGTGCGATCGAGGATGATGACCCAGTCATCTTCTTCGAACCCAAGCGGATCTACAATGGCCCGTTCTCTGGCTATTACGACAAGCCAGTCGAGCCCTGGGCCAAGCATGAAGGTAGCGAGGTTCCCGAGGGCTACTACACGGTACCACTCGGCAAGGCGCGGATCGTCCAGGAAGGCGATGCGATCAGCGTGATCGCCTATGGCACGATGATCCACGTGGCTCAGGCCGTCTGCCGCGAGAAGGGCATCGATGCAGAGATCATCGATCTGCGCACCCTGGTCCCGCTCGACATTGAGACTGTGGAAAAGTCTGTCAAGAAAACCGGCAAATGCCTCATCATCCACGAAGCGACCCGCACCGGCGGGTTCGGCGGTGAGCTTTCCGCGCTGGTTCAGGAACGCTGCTTCTACCACCTCGAAGCGCCGATCGAGCGCGTGACCGGCTTTGACACTCCCTATCCGCACAGCCTCGAGTGGGCCTATTTCCCCGGTCCCGTCCGCATCGGCGAGGCGGTTGACCGGCTGATGAAAGCGTAACTCTATGGGTACCTTTACCTTCAGACTCCCCGATATTGGCGAAGGCATCGCCGAGGCCGAGATCGTCACCTGGCACGTCAAGGTGGGTGACCGGATCGAGGAAGACGGCAAGATCGCCGACGTCATGACCGACAAGGCCACGGTCGAGATGGAAAGCCCGGTCTCGGGCGTGGTTCTGGAAGTTGCCGGGGCCGAGGGCGACATGATCGCGATCGGCTCGCCGTTGGTGGTGATCGAAACCGACGGGGAAGGGGAGGTCGAGGAGGTCGCACCCGCTGCCAAGGCAGAGTCTGCCCCGGTGGCGGCTGCCGCTCCAGAGCCCGTAATCGAAGCTACGCTGGCTCCGCCGCCGCCAGCACCAGCGCCAGCACCCGTCGTGGAACAGCCAGTGGCGCATGCTGCAAAGGTCCTTGCCAGCCCGGCCGTCCGCGCCCGCGCCGCCGATCTGGGGATCGATCTGGCCCAGGTAAAGCCGGCCGAAGACGGCCGCATTCGCCACGCCGATCTCGACGCCTTCCTGGCCTACAACGCGGCCGGCGGCTTCCGCGCGGCCGGTGCCAAGCGCGCCGACCAGCAGGTCAAGGTGATCGGCCTGCGCCGCCGCATTTCCGAGAACATGGCGGCGTCCAAGCGCAACATCCCGCACTTCTCCTATGTGGAGGAATGCGATGCGACCGCGCTGGAGGAAATGCGCACCCAGCTCAATGCTGCACGCGGCAACCGGCCCAAGCTGACCCTGCTGCCACTGCTGATCACCGCGCTCTGCCGCGCTATGCCCGATTTCCCGATGCTCAATGCCCGCTTCGATGACGAGGCCGGTGTTGTGACGCGCTTCGGCTCGGTGCACCTTGGCATGGCGACCCAGACCGATGGCGGGCTGATGGTTCCGGTAATCCGCGATGCGCAGGACAAGAACCTGTGGCAACTTGCGTCCGAGATTGCGCGCCTGGCCGAAGCCGCCCGCAACGGCACGGCGAAGAGCGAGGAGCTATCCGGCTCGACCATTACGCTCACGTCACTCGGCCCACTCGGCGGTGTCGCCCACACCCCCGTCATCAATCGCCCGGAAGTGGCCATCATTGGCCCGAACCGGATTATTGAGCGGCCGATGTTCGTGCCCGATGGCATGGGCGGTGAGCGCATCGAGAAGCGCAAGCTGATGAACCTGTCGATCAGCTGCGATCACCGCGTGGTTGATGGCTGGGATGCGGCCAGTTTCGTCCAGGCGATCAAGCGCCTGATCGAAACGCCGGTCCTGCTGCTGGCGGACTGATCAGCCCTGCAACGACTGCGCCAGCATCATCGCGTTGCCGTCTGGATCATAGAAAGTTAGCAGCCGGACCAGTTCCGGGATCGTCTGGATATCACCATCAAGCTGCACGCCATGGGCAGTGAGATGGGCTTTCCCGGCTTCAATGTCGCTGACTGTCCAGACGTTCGTAGCGCCACCGCCTTGCGGGACGCTTTGGTTCTCACTCAAGCCGACATTCACGCCCGGCATGTGCGTAGACATTTCGCACCAGCCAATCTCATTTGCGCGGTAGAGCAGGGTGAACCCGAGGACTTGCTGGTACCAGTCGATGGACCGATCGAGGTTGGTGACCGCCATCGAGGCCGTAACTTCCGGTACGAACTGCAGACCCATGATTCGCTCTCCCTTGCGCTTTCGGTCCGAAAAGTATATTAGCTAGATAAATGCTGTCAACCATGCCATCCGACCTGTTGCTGATGCTGTGTGGCCAGCGCTGGCTTCTGCCGGTGTTGGCCGGATTTCAGCCACGCGGCGGCGCGCGCTTTGCCGAACTGTTGGGTTCGATCGGCCTGCCGCGCGACAGCTTGGCACGGGCGCTTGATATAGCGCGCGCACAGGGTTGGATCATGGCCAACCCTGGGCACGGGCACCCATTGCGCCCGGAATGGGTGCTGACGGCTTCCGGTCAGAAGGTTGCCGATCTGGCTGGCGTAATTGCTGAACGAATGAAGGAGCTGGGTCTGACCTCGCCAGACCTGACGCGCTGGAGTCTGCCAGTGTTGCAGGCGCTGCTGTCTGGTGCGGATCGGTTTAATCAGTTGGTACGGCAACTGGCCCCGGCCAGTCCGCGCGCCTTGTCGCAGACGCTGCAGGTGTTGGTAGCCAACGATCTGGTCGGGCGTGAGGTGGAAGACGGTTTTCCCCCGTCGAGCCGCTATCGGCTGACCGAGCGGGGGCTATTGCTGGCGGGTTAGCGCACGATCGCGCTGTAGGCGATCCGGCCCTGGCCGCGCGATGCGGTGCGGGGATCGACGCGCCAGCGAACGTGGGTCACGTCCTCGGGGGTCGCCAGCCGATCGCCTGCGTAGATTGCGCCAAGCTTGCCCCAGGTGCGGCCGCCGTCGATGGAGACTTCCTCGTCACCATTGGCGCTGCCCTGGTAATAGACCGAACGGGGCAGGGGATTGGTCACGACGAAGCCGCCATCGCCGCCCATCTTGTACCAGCGTACGACATAGACCACGCGGTCACCGCGATTGAGTTCGCTGGCTGGCTCAAGCATCCGGCCGGCCTTCGGGGTGACCCGCTCGACAAATACGGCGCTGTCCAGCGAGACCGCCGGAGCGGCAAGGGCCGGTGCGGCCGATGCGATGCAGACGAAGCCGGCAAGTGCGGCGCGGACAGTGCGATTCATGGCGATAGGCCCCCGGTTGTTCGCCGACGCTTGTCGCAAAGAGGGGCAAAGGAATGGTTAATTCGGCCTTAGCCATGATACGTGCAAATTGCTGCGCGAACCCCGTTGACAGCCCCGGCGCGAGGCCCTAGTGGCGCGGCTCCCAAGTGGCTGCGCGGGTGTAGCTCAGTTGGTTAGAGTGCCGGCCTGTCACGCCGGAGGTCGCGGGTTCGAGCCCCGTCACTCGCGCCACTTGGGACGTTCTTCCTAGAAAGCTTCGGAATAGTCCACGGCCTGGCTGCCCGCCGGCAGGTGGACCAGTATGCCGTCGTGCGCCAGGCGCAGGTCGCCCGAATAGATCTTCGGCGCATCGCCCACGAACAGCCGTTCGATCAGCTTGGCCGGCGGGGCCGGGACCATGTGGTAGAGCACCAGCGCCTTAGCACCGGCTTCCTTGGCCGCACGCGCCGCATCTTCCGGGCTGGCGTGATAGCCCGGAATGTCCGCCATGATCTTGGCCGAATCAGCCCGGCCGCGCTTGGCGAGTTGTTCCTGCATCGCCCCGATCATTTTGGGGTTGAGCGCTTCGTGGAACATCACATCGGCGCCCTTGGCTGCGGTGACGAAGTCCGGCGCGTAGATTGTATCGCCGCTGATAGCGATCGAGCGGCCCTTGTAGTCCAGCCGGTAACCGAAGGCCGGCTTGATCGGATCGTGGATCACCCGGATCACGGTGATCTTCACGCCGCCCTGGTCGTAGACCACCTTGCTTGGCTGGCCCTCAGGCAGGTCAATGATCTGCGCCGTGCCGCCAAAGCCGCCTGGCCGCGCGACGGCGGGGCCGTGGTGGGCAATGCGGTAACCGCTGTCGATCTTGTAGGCCTGGATCAGGCCGGCAATGACCTGATCGGTCCCGGTCGGTCCGCTGACCGGAAGCGGCGTGCCGCGCGATCCGGCGATCCAGGCCTGGAGCAGTAGTTCGCCCAAGCCGTCGATATGATCGGAATGGAGGTGCGTGAGGTACGCGCCCTGGAGGCGGTCCATCGGGAAGCCCATCCGACCAAGCTTGCGGATCGATCCTGCGCCGGCATCAAAGACAAAGCCTTGGCGGCCAGCCAGTACGGCCAGACACGGCCCAGCCCGGTCGGCATCGGGCATGGGCGAGCCTGAACCGCAGACATAGACATGGATGCCATCAGGAAGAGCGGCAGAGCGATCGACCCCGACGTTCTGCTCGATCGCCGTATCGAAGGCTCGCTGGGCCAGGCGATCGCGCGCCGCCAGCAGGATCAGCCCGATCATCAGCAGCAACCCGGCAATGCCGAGCCCGATCTTGCGCTTGGTGCTCACCCTGTATCTCTCCCCACTACGACCACTCCGAAGGTTGCCGAAGGGGGTGGGTTGCGGCAAGTGGCAATTGTGAACGCTCTGCTGGCACTGGAATCGACACTTGCGGCGATCCAGCCAGCCCTTACCGCCGCGCAGCATCCCTGGTGGATCCTGGGCAGCGCGGCCGTGGCGCTGCACGGCGCCGAGCTGGACGAGATCAGGGATGTCGATGTCCTGCTCGATCCGCGCGATTGCGCGGCGGTGTTCGAGCGGCTCGGCATTGCGGTCCGGTCCGGGCAGGGTGACGGCCAGTTCCGGTCGGAAGTCTTCCAGCGCTGGGATCAGGCCAGCCTGCCGGTTGAACTGTTTGCCGGCTTCAAGCTGTTTGAGCAGGGGGCGTGGCACGAACTGCTGCCAGAGAGCCGCATGGCCGTGCTGGTGGGAGAGGTTACAGTTTACGTCCCGGAGCGCGCCGAACTGATTGCCATGTTGCAGCGCTTCGGCCGGCCAAAGGATTTGCTGCGGATCGCCGCACTTAGCCCCAGCGCCCAGTCTCCATCCAGATCAGGAACCGCCTGAGCGGCAGCAGCCAGACTACGCCCAGCACGATATAGACCGGCGTCTGCAGCAACGCGTGCCATTCGGTGATCAGCGGGGCGACGTAACGTGCCACGAGCAATCCGTAGATCAGCAGCACGGCCAGCAGGCCAAGCACGCCTACGGGAATTCGCCAGGTCGGTTCAGTGCGCATCAGAAGGGTCCGTAAAGGCGGGTGGGGGTGATGACGGCGTCCAGCGCACGGTCATGCGGTTCGATGGGCAGATCATCGACCAGCTGGCAGTCCCAGGCGAGGCCAATGGCAAGCTGCGGGGGGTGGTCAGCCAGCCAGCGGTCATAATGCCCGGCGCCCAGGCCCAGCCTGCCGCCGCGCTCTGAGAAACCGACGAGGGGGCAGAACAGGACATCGGGCACCAGGGCAGGGCTTTCGCCTGCCGGCTGATGTGACTTGAAGGGATCGGGCTCGAGCAGGTCTTCGACGAACGGGTTGCTCCATTCGCGAAATTCCATCGCTGCGTCGCGACCGGCGAACCAGGGCAGGGCGATCCGGTGGCCACGTTCAAAAAACCAGCGAGCGTAGTGGCTGGCCGGGGCTTCGGCCGGCATTTCGTGATAGAGCCCGATCACGGTGCCTTCGGGGATCAGGCGGACAATGGCTTCGGGCGGGCGGCGGAACAGCAGGCCCAGCTGCATGGCCGGAATGGCGGCGACATGCTCACGGCGGCGCTTCTTCAGTTGGGTGCGCAGCACCTGCTTGTCGATCACGCTTGGCTCCGCGCAGGAAGGGTGACGGGACCACCATGGGCCGTTGCCAGGAAATCCTCTGACGCGTTCACGTCAGGTGGGGACCATATGTGCCGGACCTCTATGCGAAATAGCGGCCAGACCAGGGACAGCCCCCATGGATTTGCTTATAGCCTCAGGGATTTTCAAAGGCTCGCACCGGGCAGTACCCGTCACCCCCTAGATAGGATGGATGGGCTCAACCCTCAAGGGCCAGTGCGCAGGCTTCCAGTTTTGCCGCGATAGCCTCGAGCCGGTCGGCCTGGCTATCGTCGAATGCCGGCGCTGGTGTGGGTGCGCGGGAGACGGACTTTGCCTCGTGGACCTCATCGGCCAGGAGCAGCGCGGCGAACAGCAGTTGGCGGATTTCGTTGGTACCGGCCGCACCCATTGACTGGATCTTGGCATCGATCGCCTGGCCCAGACCTGTAACGTGGTCTTCCTCACCCGCGGCGCAGGCGACGGTATAATTGCGCCCGCCAATGGTCAGAGTCACATTGCTCATGCCTGTGCCCCCTCAATCAACTGGTCGAGTTCAGCGAGGGAGTCGGTTACCGCCGCGCGCAACCGATCATGGCGTGTTCGCAGGTCGGCCAGTTCTTCCGAACCAGCCGAGTCCCTTGCCCCCCGACGCGTTGCGGCTTCAATCCGCTCAAGCGCCGCTTCGATCCGCGCCAGCGCGCGGCTGCTGCGATCCCCGCTCATGGTTAAGGGCTAGCGCAATTGATTGCCCCCGCAAAGAGCTTGGGCCACGCTTTCCCACCATTTGCGTATGGGTGGGGGTGACCTGTGCTTGACGGGGCGGGGTGCCTCCGCAAAGGAAGCCCGACATCGAATCGGTGGCCTATTCCTGCCCTTTTCGGGAGAGCCCAAGCATGACCCTTGATCCGTCCCGCCTTGCGCCCATGGCCAATGCCATCCGCGCGCTTTCGATGGACGCGGTCCAGGCGGCCAATTCGGGCCACCCCGGCATGCCGATGGGCATGGCCGACGTGGCGACCGTGCTCTATTCGCAGTTCCTGAAGTTCGATCCCGCCGCGCCCAAGTGGCCGGACCGTGACCGGTTCGTGCTCTCGGCTGGGCACGGCTCGATGCTGATCTACTCGCTGCTGCACCTGACTGGCTATGCCGCGCCAACGATGGCCGACATTCGCAATTTCCGTCAGCTGCACAGCCCCTGCGCCGGCCACCCGGAGAATACCGAGCTGGAAGGTGTTGAATGCACCACTGGCCCGCTGGGGCAGGGTCTGGCCATGGCCGTGGGGATGGCTCTGGCCGAGCGTCACCTCAATGCCCAGTTCGGCGACAGCCTGGTCGATCACAAAACCTGGGTGATTGCCGGCGACGGCTGCCTGATGGAGGGGATCAACCATGAGGCGATCGGGCTGGCCGGTCACCTCAAGCTCGATCGTCTCAAGGTCCTCTGGGACGACAACCGGATCACGATCGACGGCGATACCGACCTTTCGACCAGTGAGGACATTGCCGCGCGGTTCAAGTCGGCAGGCTGGCATGTCACGTCGTGCGACGGCCACGATTTTGCTGATATTGCCCGCGCGCTGGCGGAAGCCGAGGCCGCCGACAAGCCGACGCTGGTTGCCTGCCGGACCGTGATTGGCAAGGGCGCGCCCAACAAGCAGGGTGGGCACAATGTCCATGGTGCCCCGCTAGGTGCTGACGAGATTGCCGCCGCGCGGGAGTATCTCGGCTGGAATGCAGCACCGTTTGAAGTTCCGGCGGAAATTCTGGCCGATTGGCGCTCGCTTGGCGCCAAAGGGGCGAAGCTCCGTGCCGAATGGGAAGCGCGGCTTGCCGCCGACGCCCAGGGTGCCGAATTCATGCGCCGGATGGTCGGCGAGCTGCCGGCCGACAAGGGCGCAGCGCGAGACTACATGGCTTCGCTGGTTGCTGAACCGCCCAAGGTTGCGACGCGTAAGTCTAGCGAAATGGCGCTCGGGGCCTTGACCGCAGCGATCCCGGAACTGGTTGGCGGTTCGGCTGACCTGACCGGCTCGAACCTGACCAAGACTAAATCGACCGATCCACTCAACCCGGGCAATTACGGCGGACGCTATGTCTATTATGGCATCCGTGAATTCGGCATGGCCGCGGCGATGAACGGCATGGCACTGCATGGCGGGATTATTCCCTATGGCGGTACCTTCCTGGTCTTCGCCGACTATTGCCGCAACGCGATCCGGCTCTCCGCGATCCAGCATGCCCGCGTGGTCTATGTCATGACGCATGACAGCCTGGGCGTCGGTGAGGACGGACCGACGCACCAGCCGGTCGAACACGTGATGAGCCTGCGCGCGATTCCGAACCTGCTGGTCTTCCGCCCCGCCGATGCAATCGAGACAGCAGAGGCCTGGGCGCTGGCGCTCAAGCAGGATAGCCGGCCATCAGTCCTGGCGCTGACCCGCCAGAACCTGCCGCCGCTGCGGACCGAAGCCGAGATGAAGACGGCTCGCGGAGCCTATCGCCTCAAGGCTGCGGGTGCCGCGCGCGAGGTGGTCCTTGTTGCGACGGGTTCTGAGGTTTCGCTGGCGATGGATGTCGCCGCGGCGCTCGAAGGCAAGGGGATCGGGGCCGATGTCGTGTCGATGCCCTGCGCTGAGCTGTTTGACGAGCAGGATGCGGCTTACCGCGCCGACCTGTTCCCGGCCGGGACGCTCAAGGTCTCGATCGAGGCCGGTGTGACGCTTGGCTGGCAGAAGTATGTCGGCGATGGTCTGACCATCGGGATCGATACCTTCGGTGCCTCCGGGCCTGCCGACCAACTGTTCAAGCATTTTGGCTTCTCGGTTGAAGCCATTGTTCCGAAAATTGAAGCCAGACTGGCTGCTTAGAAGGAGTTCTTCACATGGCGATCAAGGTTGCGATCAACGGTTTCGGGCGCATTGGGCGCAATGTGGCACGCGCGATCATCGAGCGGGCCGATCATGATCTCGAGCTGGTCTCGATCAACGATCTCGCCTCGCCCAAGGCCAATGCCATGCTGTTCCAGCGGGACAGCGTGCACGGCGCCTTTCCAGGCACGGTCGAGGTCGACGGCAATGACCTGGTGATCAACGGTAAGCGGATCCACGTGACCGCCGAGCGCGATCCCGCCAATCTGCCGCACGGCGCGCAGGGCATCGATATCGTGCTGGAATGCACCGGCTTCTTCACCGACCGCGCCTCGTGCGAAAAGCACCTCGCCGCTGGTGCCAAGAAGGTCCTGATCTCGGCGCCCGGCAAGAATGTCGACCTGACCGTCGTCTTCGGCGTCAACCATGACAAGCTGGAAGCTGGCCACACCATCGTTTCCAACGCTTCGTGCACCACCAACTGCCTGGCACCCTTCGCCAAGGTGCTGAACGACGCGATCGGGATCGAGCGCGGGCTGATGACCACTGTCCACGCCTATACCAACGACCAGAAGATCCTCGATCAGATCCACGAAGACCCGCGCCGCGCCCGCGCTGCCGCCATGTCGATGATCCCGACCACCACTGGCGCTGCTCGCGCCGTGGGTGAAGTGCTGCCCGAGCTGAAGGGCAAGCTCGATGGCTCCGCGATCCGCGTGCCGACCCCCAACGTCTCGGTTGTCGACCTGACCTTCCAGCCCAAGCGTGACACCACCAAGAATGAGGTCAACGCCCTGCTCAAGGCGGCAGCCGAAGGCCCGCTCAAGGGCGTGCTGGGCTATTCGGACGAGCCGCTGGTCTCGATCGATTACAACCACTGCCCGAACAGCAGCACCATCGACAGCCTGGAAACGGCCGTGATCGATGGCAAGCTGGTTCGCGTGCTGAGCTGGTATGACAACGAATGGGGCTTCTCCAACCGCATGGTCGATACGGCCGGCGCAATGGGCAAGCTGCTCTAAGGATTGATGAAAATGGCCAGGTTCCGCACGCTCGACGATCTGGGTGACTTGACCGGCAATGTCGCGCTGGTGCGCGTCGACCTCAACCTGCCGATGCAGGACGGTTCAGTCACCGACGATACGCGCGTGCGGGCCGCCGCTCCGACGATATTGGAACTGGCTGCCAAGGGCGCCAAGGTTCTGTTGCTGGCGCACTTCGGCCGCCCTAAGGGTGAGCGAGTTTCGACCATGTCGGTCTCGATGACGATTGACGCGGTCCAGGCCGTGCTGGGCAAGGAAGTGATGTTCGTGCCCGAGATCGCAGGGCCAGTGGTCGCGCAGTCGGTCGGCATCCTGCGGCCTGGTGATATTGCCCTGCTGGAGAACACCCGCTTCTGGAAGGGTGAGGAAAAGAACGATCCCGAACTCGCCAAGGCGATTGCCGCCAATGGCGATATCTATGTCAACGACGCCTTCTCGGCCGCGCACCGCGCCCATGCCAGCACCGAAGGCTTGGCGCACCTGCTGCCAGCCTATGCCGGCCGGTCGATGGAAGCCGAACTCAAGGCACTCGACGCCGCGCTCGGCACGCCCGAGCGCCCGGTTGCGGCCGTGGTGGGCGGGGCCAAGGTCTCGTCCAAGCTGGATGTGCTCACCCACCTGGTGACCCAGGTCGATCATCTTATCATCGGGGGCGGGATGGCCAATACCTTCCTCGCGGCGCGCGGTGTCAATGTCGGCAAGTCGCTGTGCGAGTATGAGCTGGCCCCGACCTGCGAGCAGATCCTTGATGCGGCTGACAAGTCGGGTTGCACGGTTCACCTGCCTTATGACGTCGTGGTGGCCAAGGAGTTTGCCGCCAACCCCGCATCTGTCCGCACCTGCAATGTCCACGAAGTTGCGGCCGATGAGATGATCCTCGATGTCGGGCCCCAGGCGGTCGAGGCGCTGGCCGATGTGCTCAAGACTTGCCGTACGCTGGTCTGGAACGGGCCGCTCGGCGCTTTCGAGATCGAGCCGTTCGACACCGCCACCGTCGCGTTGGCGCGCAGTGCTGCCGCACTCAGCAAGGAAGGCGTCCTGACCTCGGTCGCCGGCGGCGGTGATACTGTCGCCGCGCTCAATCACGCCGGCGTGGCGGACGATTTCACTTATATTTCGACTGCCGGCGGTGCCTTCCTCGAATGGATGGAAGGCAAGGAACTGCCTGGCGTCAAGGCGCTTGAAATAGCCTGACAACAAGAGAGTTAGCGCGCTTGCGGCCCCGCCGCAGGCTCGCTATGGCCCGCCGCAGCATACGTATGCACAGCACAGGGACCGCACGCATGAACTTCGCCGAAATGACCGCCAAGATGGCCGCCGGTAACGGCTTTATCGCCGCTCTCGACCAGTCGGGCGGTTCCACGCCGAAGGCACTGGCCGGTTACGGCGTCAGCGAAGATGCCTGGTCCTCGGAAGCCGAGATGTTCGACCTGATTCACGCGATGCGCGAGCGGATCATCACTTCGCCGGTCTTCACCGGCGACAAGGTAATCGGCGCGATCCTGTTCGAGCGAACGATGGACGGCACCGCTGGCGGCAAGCCGGTTCCGCAGGCGCTGATCGAAAAGGGCGTGGTGCCCTTCATCAAGATCGACAAGGGGCTCGAGGCTGAGGAAAACGGCGTCCAGCAAATGAAGCCGATGCCCGAGTTGGATGCACTGCTGACCCGCTCGAAGGCGCTCGGCGTTTATGGCACCAAGGAGCGTTCGGTGATCAATTCGGCCAATGCCGCCGGGATCGCCGCCGCCGTGGCCCAGCAGTTCGAAGTTGGCCGCCAGGTCCTGGCGCACGGCATGATGCCGATCCTTGAGCCCGAGGTGAACATCAAGAGCGAAACCCGCGCCGAGTGCGACGCCATCCTGCTTGAGGAAATGCTCAAGAACCTGGAAGGCATGGACCAGCAGGTCATGCTCAAGCTGTCGCTGCCGGTTCAGCCGGGCAAGTTTGATGCCCTGGTCGATCACCCCAAGGTGCTGCGGGTTGTTGCGCTGTCGGGCGGCTACAAGCGTCCCGAGGCCTGCGTAGAGCTGTCGAAGAACCGCGGCATTATCGCCAGCTTCAGCCGCGCGCTGCTGGAAGACTTGCGCCACCAGATGAGCCAGGCCGAGTTCGATGCGGCACTGGGCGAAGCAATCGACGCGATCTATCGCGGCTCTACGCAGAAGATCTGACGCTACCCGCTTGAATTGTCGGCACCGCTCGGCTTACCCTCTGCGGTGAGCCGGCGCGCGCTGACGTGCCGGTCAGGGGAGGGCCCATGGCCGGCACAGCGCGTTCGGGTAGCAGACATGGTCCAGTATCGGTGGCCGATCTGGTCAAGCGGATCGAGGCTGGTCCGCAAGGGCCAAAGAACATCGTCGTCTTCGATTTCGATGGCACGCTGATCGCCGGATACTCGGCCGGCGCCTTCTTCCAGGCTCATCTGCGCAAGGGTGACTATAACGCCTTTGACCTGGCCGAGGCTGGGGTGGCGATCTGGCAATCGGTCGCCAAGGCGATCGAGATGCAGGACCTGCTAAACAAGGCGATCGCCAAGTGGAAAGGCAAGAAGGAAGCCGAGCTGGTCGCCCTGGGGGAGAAGATCTTCGACAAGACCCTGTCGGATAAGGTCTATCCTGAGATGGTCACGCTGCTGCTGGCCCACCGCCGCGCCGGGCACACCATCGCCATCGCCAGTTCCGCCACCCGGTTCCAGGTCGAGCCGACCGCGCGCTTCCTGGGGATCGAGCACGTCATGACCTCGACCGTGGAGGTCAAGCGCGGGGTGCTGACCGGCAAGATGCTGGAGCCGCAGATGTGGGGCAAGGGCAAGGCCGATGCGGTCAAGGCCTTCGTCAAGGCGCACAAGGCCAAGCTGGCGGACACCTGGTTCTATGCCGATGGCGATGAGGAAATCGGCCTGATGAAGGCGGTCGGCCATCCGGTGCCGACCAATCCCGGCAAGGAACTGGAAGCGACCGCACGGGCCGAGGGCTGGGATATCCTGCGCCATTCCAGCCGGGGTTCGACCACGCCCGAATTGCTGACCCGCACGGCCACCGGCCTCATGAGCCTTTTCCCGCTGCTCTATACCGGGATCGGCGTTGGCCTGCTGACCCGTAACAAACGCAATGCCGCCAATCTCACCCTGCCGCTCTGGGCTGACAGCGTGATGCTGGCTTCCGGCGTCAAGCTGCGGGTTTCGGGGCGCGAGCACCTCACCTCGCACCGGCCAGCAGTGTTCCTGTTCAACCACCGCAACAATTTCGACGCCTTCTTCGTTGGCGCGCTGGTGCGGACAGACCTCGCCTGGGTCGGCAAGGCCGAGCTCAAAAAAAACCCGATCAGCGCGATGCTCAGCCGCCTCGTACCGGTGGCCTTTGTCGAACGCAGCGGGGGGTCCCCTGAGGAAGCAGCCAAGGCGCTGGAGCCGGTGGCTAAGATGGTGCGCGAAGGCTGCTCGATCATGATTGCACCGGAGGGCACCCGGGTTCGTGACATGACGGTCGATGTCGGCCCGTTCAAGAAGGGCGCGTTTCACATGGCGCGCTCGCTGGGCATTCCGCTGGTGCCGATCGTGATCCGCAACGCGCTGGATGTCGCGGGGCGCGATGCGGTGATGTTGCGATCCGGCACTGTCGATATCGCCGTCCTGCCGCCGGTTCACACCAAGGGCTGGACCGAGAAGAATACCGGTCAGAAGGCCGAGGAAGTGCGGCAAATGTTTATCGATACGCTGGAGAACTGGCCCGATGCAGACGACTGAGTTCTCCTTCGTTGGCGCCGGCGGCGTGCACATATTCGCCACGTCCTGGCTGCCGGATAGCGCCCCGCGCGACCATCTGGTGCTGGCCCACGGTTATGCGGAGCACCTGGGCCGCTACCGCGCCGTGGCAGAGTTCTTCACCGCGGCGGGCTATGCGGTTCACGCGCTCGACCACCGCGGGCACGGTAAATCGGGCGGGACGCGCGCGGTGATCGACAGTTTCGCCAATGCCGATGCCGATATCGACCAACTGGTGGACAAGGTTCGCGCCGATTGCGGCCTGCAGCGGATCAAGTTGGTGGGACATTCGATGGGCGGATCGCTGGCGCTCAACTATGCGCTGAACCATCCGGAAAAGCTCTCCGGCCTGGTGCTGAGCGGGCCGGCGATTGGCGGCGGCCTGCCAAAGATCCAGAGCTTGCTGCTGGCGCTGATTTCGCGGATCGCGCCGTCATTGGGAATGATCCAGCTTGATGCCGATGCCGTCAGCCGCGATCCGCAAGTGGTCGCTGCCTACAAGGCCGATCCGCTGGTCTTCCACGGCAAGGTCCCGGCTCGGACCGCGCGGGAGATGATGCATGCCGTCACCACTTATCCGCCCCGAGTTGGCGCTGTGCAGCTGCCTTGCCTGCTGATGCATGGCAGCGCGGATACGCTGGTGCGCGCCGAAGATGCCCAGCCAGTTTTCGATGCCATTGCCAGCCCGGACAAGACCGTGCGGATCTTCGATGGCCTTTATCACGAGATCTTCAACGAGCCGGAGCGGCTTCAAGTGTTGGGGATCGTGAAGGATTGGCTGGACGCGCGGCAGCCGGCCTAACCACCGAGCGCCTCGCGGCATTGCACTTCGATCGCATCGAGCGCAGCCAGCGTGGCACGCAACACCTTGGACCGGCCCTCACGCCGGGTGGCGAGATCGGGACCCGGTTCAACTAGCCGGACATTGGCCGCCAGTTGCCAGGCCGTGGCGAAAAGCTGGCGTGAGACCGCCTCCGGATTGCGGATGGTCTTTTCAAGCAGATACTGCCGCCCCAGACCATCGGCGGCGGTGAGCACATCCTTCTCCTGCGCTGCAGCGTCGACCGGCATGGTCAGCAGCACATCAAGGACGATGCGGTACGCTTCGAGGAAGGGGCGCAACGCCGCATGAGCCAGACCGACGCCGAAGATTGAGTCCAGCGCTTCCCGGCCCGATTTCGCCTCTGCCAGCTTGCGTCGCCAGTCCTGGTCGATCAGGTCCATCTCCGCCGCCAGCCCTTCTTCGAAGGCGGGGCGCTCACGGAAGAAGAATTCGAACTTCAGGGATTCGCGCAGCGCCACGGCGGTTTCAACGAAGTGCGCTTCGCGTCTCGCCGGGCTGGCCGCCATGGCACCCAGCGTTGCAACCTCGGCAATGGCGCGCTCCAGCACGAAATGGAGCATCGAATTGCGGTAGAAGGCCGCGCCGATGTGTTGGCCCTCGGCAATGCCGTAGACCGGCGTCGGGCCGCCATCGAACCGGGTGACGACGCCGGATTCCATCAGGGTGTCGAGCACTGCGCCAAGGCGCTCGGAATCATGCAGCACTGCGCTGTCAGCCAATGGCTGGCCGCGCTTGCGGGCATGTTCCACCAGCATGGCGACGAACTTGGCCAGTCGCTCGCGCGGGATCGAACGGCCGCCGGTCGCAAGCAGTGCAAAGGTGACCAGGGCAATGCCGGTGATCGGGGTCGTTTGGTTGATCCGCCAGGACACCGCCAGCGACAGCTTTTGCAGCGCCAGTTGCGCCTCAGGCGTCTTGTAGTTCCCGTCGGGATCGGGCGGACCCAGCGCCTCGCGCATGGAGAGCGGTTCGGCCAACCGGAGATAGGCCTTGCCATAAGAGGTGCGCAGGCTGCGCAGATAGCGCAGCATCCAGCCCAAGTTCTCGGGCTTCTTCTTGCCGCCCTTGGCCTCGTTGGCGAAGTCTTTGGTCTCATAGACCTGGTCATAGGCCAGGGCGACCGGCACCAGCATGATATCTTCGATCCGGCCCTGGCGGTAGGCATCGACCACATAGGTCAATAGGCCCAGCTTGGGCGGCAGCAGCTTGCCGGTGCGCGAGCGAGTGCCTTCCGGGAACCACGAAAGATTGAACCGCCGCTCGATCAGGTAAGCGAGGTATTCGCGCAGGACGAAGCGATAGGTCGCGTTCTCACGGATGTCGCGGCGCAGGAAGATATAGCCGGCGCGGCGCATGATCGGGCCCATCGGCCAGAACGACATGTTGATGCCGGCAAAGAGGCTAGGCAAGGGCAGGCCATGATCCGCAAGCACGGTGTTGACGATCGGCGCATCGACGTTGGCCTTGTGCGCCGGAAGGATCAGCGCGGGGTAGCGCGTGAAGACATCGTGCAGCTTCGCCAGCTCATCGGTGAGAACATCGACGGTGCCATAGGCCTTTTCATAGGCCGCGCGGAAAAAGCGCAGCATGCCTTCGATGGCGAAGGGATTATGGCCGGTGCGCAGCTCCTCAAGATAACCGCGCGCTTCGGCCAGCAGTTCGGCCTCGGGTCGCCCGGTCTCTGCGGCGAGCCGCGCCAGTCCGGCAGTAAAGCCGGGGGCGGCGATCACATCGGCTGGTTCGACCCGCGGCATCTTGTAGCGCGCGCCGTAGAGCGGATACTCGGCCCGCTCGAGCGAGAGTTCGGCCTGGCGCGCCACGAAATCGGCAAAATCAGTGCCGCGTCCGCCGGTCCGCTGCTTCCAGCGCGCGCGCAGCAGGCCCAGGGCGGCCGGTTCGGCGATGACGATCCGCCAACGCGGTTCGGCAGCATCCTTTTCACGGCGCTTGATGCTTTCCGATGGCTCGCGTGGGTCGCTCAGGCCCAGCAAGGCCCGCCAGCTGCCGGCTTCTCCCTTGCCGGGGAGCCAGGCCACGCGCAGCGGGGCCAGTTCAACCGCATCGTCATCGAGCGAGGCGACGAGGCGGGCGACTTCTGTGGAGAAAGGCGCATCGCTGCGTTCGATCGCTACCAGCCGTCCGGCGAGGCCAGCCGTGTGCCGCTCTAGCAGTTCACGCTCGGTCGCGCCGCGATAGAGCGCCAGGAAGATCCGGCCGATTTGCGGTTCGTGCTCGGGCGGGGAGACGGCGGTGGCCATGTCAGCCCGGCTCCGCTTCCGAACCGGCGGCCGTGCTGAGCAGGCCGCGGAAGGCGCTGCTGGCGGGCGCGCCTTCGTGGACCACGGCATAGACCTCGCGCACGATCGGCAGTTCGATCCCGCGCTCGCAGGCCATCTGCCAGACCGGGCCGACGCTTTTCACCCCCTCGGCCACCTGGCTCATCCCGGCCAGGACCTGTTCGATCGTCTTGCCTGAGCCAAGCTCGAGCCCGACGGTGCGGTTGCGGCTCTGCGGGCTGGTGCAGGTGGCGAGCAAGTCGCCCATTCCGGCGAGGCCCATCAGCGTTTCGGCCCGGCCACCCAGCGCCACACCCAGCCGCATCATCTCGGCCTGGCTGCGGGTTAGCAGAGCCGAGCGGGTATTGACGCCCGCGCCCAGTGCATCGCCCATGCCAGTCGCAATCGCGAATACGTTCTTGAGCGCACCGCCCAGTTCCGCGCCAATCGGATCGTCGTTGGTGTAAACGCGGAACAGTCCGGTGCGGAACAGGTCCTGCAGTTCGCGCACGATCACGTCATCGTCCATCGCCAGCACCGCAGCGGCGGCCAGGCCGGACATGATTTCCTTGGCGAGGTTTGGCCCGGTCAGTACGCCGAGCGGGTGACCGGGCAGCTCCTCACCGATCACCTGGGTCATCCGCTTGCCGGTGGATAACTCAAAGCCCTTGGCGAGGCTGATGATCGGCACCCAGGGACGAATGAACGGACTGATCGCCGCGGCGGTTTCGCGCGTGACCTGGGAGGGCACCCCGAAGACGATCACATCGGCGGCGCTGACGGCCTCGGCCAGTTCGGTTGTGGCGCGCAGGCTTGGGGTCAGGCGGGCATCGGGCAGGTAACGGCGGTTGGTCGAATGCTGGTTGATCTCATCCGCCGTATCCTGGCTGCGCGCCCATAGCGTGGTCGGAGCGTTGCGCGCGACCAGCGAGGCGACCGTCGTGCCCCACGATCCGCCGCCCAGCAGCCCAACCTTCAGTTCCCGTGCCAGGACCCGTTTTCCCACTTAGCCCCCTCTCATCGTTCTTTTTCGGCAGCTTGATGCAGGATCGGGCTTTGTGCAAGCGGCTTGCCTCAGCAGCTTCATGCTGCCAAGCGCAAGGCATGACCCAGACCCGCGTTGTCCCGCTCGAAGGTGTAAACAATTTCCGAGATTACGGCGGCTATGAGACGTCGGCCGGGGGGCAGGTCAAGCAGGGGCTGTTGTGGCGCTCGGCGCAGCACGGCGATGCCAGCGCAGACGATCTCGCCGCGATCCACCAGCTGGGTATTGCCCACGTGATCGATCTGCGCGGGCCCAGCGAGCGCGAGATGAAGCCCTGCCGCCGCCATGACGACTTCGTAGCGCAAGTATGGACCTATCCGGAAGAGACGGCCGGCCTGGCACTGCATACCGAGGCTGCCGATGGCGTGCTGACCGCCGCAGAAGCGCGCGCGGCCATGGTTCGGCTCTACGAAGGGATCGCCTTCCGCGAAAATCTAACGCCGATGCTGCGGCTCTATTTCGAGCTGCTGCTGCGCGCCGAAGGGCCAAGCCTGGTTCATTGCGTGGCTGGCAAGGATCGCACCGGCTGGGCAGTCGCCATGGCCCAGCATGCCCTGGGTGTGCCGCGCGATGCGATCATTGCCGATTACATGCTGACCAATGACGCCAGCCGCCTGGAAGAGCGGATTGCCGCAGAAGCCTTCAAGGATCTGCCCCGCTACGCGTCGATGGATGCCGAAACGGTCCGTGCGCTGTGGGGTGTGCAGGAAGACTATATCGTGACTGCGCTCAAGGTAACCGAGGATCGCCACGGCGATCTCGACACCTATCTCGAGCAGGTTCTGGGCATTGATGCCGCCAAGCGCGAGGCGCTGCGGGCGCATTACCTCGAAGGTTAGAGGAACGCCCGGATCTCGGCCATGAACCGGTCGAACTGGTCATGGTGGAGCCAGTGGCCGGCGTTCTCGAACTCGATCACCTTGGGATCATTGTTGAACACGTCGAGCCGCCCGTCCTTCTCTGGATTGGAGGCCCAGGAATTGGCGCCGTAGAGCAGCAGCATCGGGCAAGTGATCGCCGCCCAAAGCTCTTCGGTGCGGAACTCGGGCACGTCTTCGAACGGCCAGACGTTGAGATAGGGATCAAACTTCCAGCTCCAGGTGCCGTCCTCATTGCGGCTGGCGCCGTGGATCGTCAGGTGGCGAGCCTGCTCGTCGGTCAGGAAGGAGTTCTCCTCCTTCATGCGGGCATAGGCAGCCTCAATGCTGGGATAGCGGCGCGGAATCCGCCCAGCGGCGGCGCGGCGCTTGTCGATCCATTCGCGGAAGCGGTTGGCATAGCCGGCGGCCTCACGCTCGGCGCGGGTCTTGGGTGAGGGGCCTAGCCCTTCGATGTTGACGAAGCGGCGGACCTTTTCCGGATACAATCCGGTAAAGCGCGAGGCTATATTGCCGCCCAGCGAATGGGCCACGATCGTCACCTGGTCATGACCCAGGGTGTGGACCAGCTGGGCAAAGTCATAGACGAAGGCGTTCATCTCGTAATTACCGTCGGGCGCCCAGGCGCTATCGCCGTGGCCGCGCAGATCCGGCGCGATGACGTGCCAGTCCTTGGCCAGTTCCTCGGCCACCCAGTCCCATGAGCGGCAATGGTCGCGCCCGCCGTGCTGCAGGATCAGCGGCGGCGCCCCGGGATTGCCCCAATCGACATAATGGAGGCGCAGGCGCTGCGAGATGAAGCTGTTGGAAGTGGGGCCGTGGATCGTCATGTCCCACGCCTTTGCGCGCTTCATCGCGGGCCGTCAATCTGTGGGGAAAGCGCGGCTTGCGGGTTTGCGCAGCGGCCATGCGCTCCCTAGATGGGGCGCAAGATCAACAGGGAACTGTCATGGCCACCCATACCACCAAGATGCTGATTATCGGATCCGGCCCGGCCGGGCTTTCGGCGGCGATTTATGGCGCGCGCGCCGGGATGCAGCCGATCGTGGTCCAGGGCCTGCAGCCGGGCGGCCAGCTGACGATAACCACCGATGTCGAGAACTATCCCGGCTTTCGCGACGTGATCCAGGGGCCCTGGCTGATGCAGGAAATGCAGGCCCAGGCCGAACATGTCGGCACGCGGATGCTGTGGGACACGATCGTTTCGGTCGACCTGTCAGGCCCGCCCTTCCGCGCGATCGGCGATGGCGGGGATATCTATGAAGGCGATACCCTTGTGATCGCGACCGGAGCCCAGGCCAAGTGGCTGGGCGCGCCGGGCGAACAGGAGTTTTCGGGCAAGGGCGTTTCGGCCTGTGCCACCTGCGACGGGTTCTTCTATCGCGGCAAGAAAGTGTTGGTAATCGGTGGCGGCAACACTGCGGTGGAAGAGGCGCTTTACCTCACCAATCACTCGCAGGACGTGACCCTGATTCACCGCCGCGATTCGCTGCGGGCCGAAAAGATCCTGCAGGACCGCCTGTTCGCCCATCCCAACATCAAGGTGCTTTGGAACAAGGCGGTTGAGCGCTTCGTGGGTGAAAGCGGACTGACCGGAGTTGAGCTCAAGGATACCGTGACCGGCGAAACCATGGTCGAGCCGGCCGACGGGGCATTCGTGGCGATCGGCCATGCTCCGGCAACCGAGCTGTTCAAGGACAAGCTGGAGCTGGACAGCAGCGGCTACATCATCGTCGAGCCGGGCACCCCCAAGACGGCCATTCCCGGTGTTTTCGCCTGCGGGGACGTGATGGACCACACCTATCGCCAGGCCGTAACCGCTGCCGGCACGGGTTGTATGGCAGCGCTCGATGCCGAGCGGTTCGTGGCGGCGCGAGAATTCGCCGCGCGCGGTTAACCGAGGCTGCGCAGGGCCGCGAGGATCTGGCCCTGCAGCCAGATCCGGGCCTGCGGTTCGACAAAGCTATGGCTCGCGCCGGGGCACTTGCGCAGGCGCGGGTCGGCCTTGTCCCAGTTGGCGAGGAAAGCTTGGGCCGTACGGTCGTTATCGGCCAGCAGGATCGTGACGGGGCCGGCAAAGCCCGCAAGGCCGTCGGCCAGTTGCTGAGCCAGCGGGGTTGGTGCGCCATCGGTCTTGGCGGCCTCAGCCAGTGATGAGGCCATCTTGCCCAGCTGGACCTTGCCGGTCAGCAGCCGCCAGAGCGCGCGCGGATCGCTCAGCCGCTTGAGATAATGGCGGCGCAGCACAGAGGGCGGCATCGGGGTCGGTGCGGGATCGGTCTCGGCCGCCGGGGCTGCTTCTGGCGCCGGCTCGAACGTCCATGGATTGCTGAGCACCAGCGCATCCAGTCCCGCCCCGCCGGCCAGCATCAAGGCGCTGGCCGCATCGCAATTGCCGAAGGCGACGATCCGCTTGAGCGTCGGTACATGGGCGCGGAATGCGGCGATGGCGGCCGCAATGTCGGCAGAGGAATCCATGAAACCGGTGTTCTCGCCCGCGCTGTCGCCCACTCCGCGGCGATCAAAGCGGAAGACGGGGAAGCCCGATGCGGCCACCCGCTCGGCGATCTGGGCCTGGCTGCTCCACGGGCCAGAGCGCAATTCGTTGCCGCCTGTCACGATCACAAGGCCGTTGCGCCCGGCGGCCATGTCGAGCGTGCCAACCAGTTCGCTGCCCTCGCAGGCAAAGGTGACGTGGCGCCGGGTCATCCGCGGATCGCCATGGTCAGATAGACGGCGAGGGCATCAGCTTGGGCCGCATCGGCATCGGGTTCGGCGGGCAACCACAGCGGGCTGCCAGCGAGCAGGTCCTGGTCGATTTCCCGCAGATCCTCGGCGGGCAGGGCGGCCTGGAGCTGCTGGACCATTGCCGCGCCGAGACGATAGCCGGCGAGTTCGATCCCGTGTTCCTGCGCCTCGATCAGCAAGCCTTCGCCGCTTTCTTCGCGTCCGGCTTCACGGCTCGACAGCACCCGGGCCCGGATCAGCGTGCGCAGCAGGGTGGCGCCCTTGACCGGACCATAGTGCCAGCCAGCCAGTCCGGGCGGTACCACCAGTCCGCCGCCTCGCACCGCCAGCACGTGGCTTGCACCAAACTGCCGGGCGGCAGCACTGACGGCCTTTGTCCAGTCGGCCACGGAGAGTGAGGCGAGATCGGCGCGGCTTTCGTTGCTGCCGGGCAGATCGGGCAGCATGCTATCGATCCCGCTGCCGCCCAGCCGCTGCATGACATCGACGCACAGCCGGCGCAGGCGGTGCCCTTCGTCAAACAGCGCGGGGATAATCAGCAGCCGCTGCGCCGCACCCTGATCATGGACGAGGGCATACTCGTCGGCGCTAGAGCCATCGGGCAGGGGGCAGGGATAGCTGCTGGGTTTCACGCGGCTTTGCGCTTGGCCTCGGCAAAAGCGAGGAGGTTGCCGAAGCTCTCCAGCAGTTCACCATCGACCTCGTCATCCTCGATCACGATGTCGAGCCGGTCTTCCATCTCAGTCAGCAGGCCAGCCACCGCCATCGAATCCAGTTCCGGCAGGTGCCCGAACAGCCCGGTATCAGCCTCGAAATCATCGGCCTGGCCGGGCTTCAGTCCCAGCACGTCGGTGAGGATCCGCCGCAGTTGCATATCAGT
>Ga0315902_10000583_pt1 | contig 61523 bp, 34 predicted proteins | sample LakEriMetagenome_9_FD_203523 | JGI IMG/M metagenome (GOLD analysis project Ga0315902, IMG submission 203523) | Freshwater fungal communities from buoy surface, Lake Erie, Ohio, United States - Buoy 12 MA117 | ecosystem: Environmental > Aquatic > Freshwater > Lake > Lake biofilm | place: USA... | reverse complement strand
GTTGATGGCGGTTTCGTACCGGTGGTGGCCGTCGGCAATGAAGACCGGGCGGTCCCACAGCAGCTTGCGGACCTGCTCGATCGCGGCATGGTTGGTGACCGCCCACAGGCGATGCCGCACGCCGAGGTGGTCGATCGCCTCGACAGGGGGCCGGCGGGAGATGTCGGTCTCGAGCGGCCGCTGCACCGCCCCGTCATCATCGGGGAACAGACCGAAGATCGGCGAGAGATTGGTCTTGGTCGCCTGCAGCAGTTTCAGCCGGTCGGCCTTGGGGCCAGACATGGTCTGCTCGTGCGGATAGACCTTCCCCTCGCCGAAACGTTCGAGGCGAATGCGCGCCAAAAACCCCCGGCGGGTGTACGACTCCCCTTCCCAGTCGAACACCTGGTGGTAGACGTACAGGGCGTCTTCGGCCTCCTGCTGCAAGACCCCCAGCTTGGTCCACTTGGCCAGAAAATCGGCCGCCCGGGTGTATTTCTGGTCGGGCGAATCGTCGGCCGGCTCGTCGCGATTGAGTTCGAGCCGAATGACATTGCACGGATGCTTCTCGTAAAGCTGCGTCTGGAACGCGGCATCAATGACGTCATACGGAGGGCAGGTCACGTCCGACAGATCACCCACCTGGGCCACGTCGTACCGCAATCCGCGAAAGGGAAACACCTGAGCCATGGGAACGTCAATCTCACGAGAAGCACACAAACCGGCCACCTCCAGCCAGCCCGACCATCGGGCCGCGGGAAACAGTGGCGACAACAACCGGTCGAGACAATTTGGTCGACCCTACACCGCCGGCAGCAAACGCTCGACCAGACACCGCCGACACCACCGCGTCAACAGCCCTCGGTCAGCGGGCACCGATCTGCCCGCGCGCGCCTCGGGCGCGCGCCACGAACTCTCGCACCCGGGCCGGATCTTTGCAAGCCTTGCTCGACTCGACCCCGCCCGCCACGTCCACCCCCCAGGGGTGCACCGCGGCAACCGCCTCGGCCACATTCTCGCAGGTCAGCCCTCCGGCAAGAATCAACGGGGGCCAATGGATGCGATTCCAGCCTGTGCGCAACACATCCCAGGGGGCCCGCTGCCCGGTCCCCCCATAGGCCCCCGCCACCTGGGCATCGACCAACGCGCCCCGCAGCCGGACTCCCGCCGCGTCCAGACAGGCCAATTCATCCGCCACCGGCCCCAATCCGGCCGGCCCCACCCGGAAGGCGCGAATGATGGGAAATTCGCGCGCGACAGCGGCGATCTCGGCGACGGTTTCATCGCCATGCAGCTGCACCGTGTCGAGCTGGCAGTCACGGGCCGTGGCCAACACCCACTCGACGGGGTGGTTCACAAACAGCCCAACCCGTTCGATCTCACCCGCTCCCTCCCGCGACAGCGCGCGGGCCACATCGGCCGTCACCGAGCGCGGACTGGGAGTGTAGAAGTTGAGCCCCACTGCGTCGGCCCCGGCGGTGATGACCTCGCGCAGTGTGGCCAGGTCGCGCACGCCGCAGATCTTCACCCAGACGGCAGGCGTTGCCGCGGGAGGTTGGCGAACAGGGTCGGAAGGCATGCGCGGTCCTGCGCGAGGCGGCGGGGAGTCAGGTCAGCTTGCCGCGGCCCAGAATCGGCCAGACCACTTCCAGCCGGTTCCCCCGGAAGGCATGAAATTCGTCGTGGAGCACGGTGGTGAAATCGCCATACCCGACGACCAGTTCGACCTTGTCGCCGATCTTGAGGTCCTGCGCACCGGGGCCGAGGTCGAGCTCACAATGCTCGGCCGAAAGACGTTTGATCTTGGCGTCGGGATAGCCGACGACCACCGGCAGGGCCACATCGGGATTCATCGTCTTGCGCCCACAGTCGAGCACGGCCCGCTCGAGCGTCGGCCGGCTGACCACGGTGGCCAGCACCGTCAGGGCGTACTCCAGGTCGGCTACCTGGCAGTCATTCCGGTAGAACGGGTCCATAAAGATGCCCCCGCCCGCCTGCAGTTCGGTGATGCCCGGGCACTTCACAGTGATCTGATACGAACCGGTCCCCCCGGCACTGACAATGTCGCAGGCGACACCCGACTGACGGATGGCGTCGGCACACCCGGTGAGGACCGTGATGGCCGAGTGGATCTTCTCGGTCTTCTCGGCCTGATCGGCAATCTTCAGCAGATGGCCTTCGTAGCCCATGATCCCGGCGAACCGCACCCCGTCGAGCTTGTCGATCGCCTGGGCCAGTTCGAGCGTGTCGCGCCCCGGGCGGGTCCCCACCCGGTCCAGCCCGATGTTCACTTCGATGATCACGCGGGGAGCCACACCCACGCGCCGGCAGATCGCCGCCAGCGGTTCCACCTGGGCATAGTGATCGACCGTCACAATGGGGTCGGCATGCCGGCAGAGCGACGCGACCCGCTCCCACTTCCGTTCCCCCACCACCATGTTGGCGATGAGAATGTCGCGGATGCCCCCCGCAGCCATCACCTCGGCTTCACTGACCTTGGCACAGGTGACCCCAATCGCACCGGCAGCCACTTCCATCTGGGCAATGGCGGGGGTCTTGTGACACTTTTCGTGCGGACGCCATTGCACACCATGCGCCCGGCACAACTGCCCCATCTTGCGGATGTTTTCTTCCATCCGGTCAAGATCGATGCACAGCACGGGAGTGTCGAGGTCGTACTTGTTGAAACCGGTCAGCGACTGCGGCACAGGAAGCACCCGGCAGAAAAGGAAGGAGAGAAGGTCCCGGAGCGGAATCCCCGGGACAAAGTGAGACGCTTGGACGAGGCGGACTGTAGCAGTTTCCCGGGGGTGTCGTCACGGGACCATGAACCGCTGACAGGGACAGGGAACCGGGTCTCGGAACCTGGGGCTTCAGCAAGACGGATGGTGAGGAGGGTTGTGCGAGTGCAGGCCGGTCACCCCCCGGCTAGAATCCAGACCGCGTCCCCCGCCCCATCGGCTGACCGGGGCGATCACCGTTTTCATCTCTCTTTTTTCAGGCTCGACCACACTCATGGACCGCCGCTCGTTCTTGACGTCTTCCGCCGCCGGACTGCTGGCCGGCTCGACCCTGACCAACCTCGGGGGGGCCCACCTGGGGGGCCGCGTCGCCCTCGCCGAGCCGACCCCTGGCAACGCACTCCTGGGAGCCAACGTGAACGCCGATCTCATTCCCATCGTCGATACCCACCAACACCTGTGGGACCTCACCAAGTTCACCCTCCCCTGGGCGAAGGGAAACGAGGTTTTGGGGAAGAGTTTCGTGACAGCCGATTACCTGAAGGCGTCGGCGGGGCTGAATGTGGTGAAGACGGTCTACATGGAAGTCGACGTGACCCCCGAGCAGCAGGTGCAGGAGGCCGAGTACGTGCTCGAACTGTGCCGGACCAAGGGGAACCCGATGTGCGGCGCGGTGATCTCGGGCCGCCCGGCGAGCGACGGGTTCCGCGACTACATCCTCAAATACAAGGGGAATGAGTTCATCAAGGGGGTGCGGCAGGTGCTGCACAACGAAGACATTCCCGCCGGCTTTTGCCTCGACAAGCAGTTCGTGAAGAGCGTGCAACTGCTGGGCGAGCTGGGAATGAGCTTCGACCTCTGCATGCGCGACCAGGAGCTGCTCGACGGAGACAAGCTGGTCGCACTCTGCCCGAACACCCGGTTTATTGTCGATCACTGCGGCAACTTCAGCGTGCAGGAGACCGATGCCAAGAAGCGGCAGAAGTGGCAGGACGGCATGAAGGCGCTGGCCCAGCGCCCCAACGTGGTGTGCAAGATCTCGGGGATCATCGCCACGGCCAAGAAAGACTGGAAGGTCGCCGACCTGCAGCCGAATATGCAGTTCTCGATGGAGACCTTCGGACCCGACCGGCGGATGTTCGCCGGCGACTGGCCGGTCTGCACGCTGACGGCCTCGTTCGCCCAATGGGTCAACGCCCTCAAGGAAATCGTAAAGAACATGGGGATGAGTGCCGCGGACCAGAAAAAGCTGTTCCACGACAACGCCGTCAAGTTCTACAACCTGAAGGACAAGGCCTGACGCCCACGCGCCGGTCTTCCCGGTTTGTACGCCAGATTCCGAACGGCGTCCGAAGATCCCCGGACGATCGGTCCTCAGCCACCGGGAGACTCTGCCACGAGTCTCCCGGTTTTTTTATGGCGTGTCGGCCGACAAGACGGCGGCCCCTTACACACCCGAACACGTTCCGTCAGCCCCCCCACGCAGCAACAGGGGCCCGGCGACAGGGACCGGTCAGTTGCGCGTCTGCAGCCAGGTGGTGAAGCCCAGTACGGCACACCCGGTCAGCAGCACCAGCGCCGTCCCCCAGACCGCCCGCTGCAGATCCGCAGGACTCGAGGTCAGCCGGGCCGCAACCACCCGCTGCGCCGGAATCGCGCTCTCGGCCACGTCGCGGTCGACCAGCCAGTGAATCAGCGCGCTCAGACCGGCGCTCGTGGCGGTGCCCCGGTCTCCGGTGAGGGCCCGGTTCGAGATCAGTTCGCTGTCCCCCAGCACGGCCAGCACCGGCTCGGCCTGCGAGCCCACCCGGCGCTCCACAGCACAACCAACCGACACCGGCCCCGGCAGGTCGCGGTCCGGATCGTACTGGGCCTGGGGGGTGAGCAGATCGGTTTCACCCCACGCCCGAGGGGCCGGATGCGAGACCCACAGGGGAATGAACTCGTAGGGCAGCACCTCAAGCCCCACCTGCTGCCGCACACTGCGGGCATCGCGCACCACCAGCGGAGCCGGCGGCAGCAGCCGCTGCAGCCGGTGTTCACCCCGCGCGGGCAAGACCGGAGACGCCAGTTCGACCGCTCCGGTGTAGCCCGTGGTCACCAACCGGTCGTCCTGCACCCGCACGCCAAACTCGACCAACAGATCTTCGAGGGGACGGGGCCCGGCAGCACTGCTGTTTTGTTCCAACAAGACCAGTCCCCGGCCGCCGAGTTTCCAATACGTCCGCAGCGCCTCGGCCTCAGAAAGAGACAGAGCGGATTGCGGGCCCGCCACAATCACGAGGGCCGACCCGCTGGGAACCCGGCCTGTGGCCGAGAGATCGAGCGGCCGCACATCGCACCCCTGTTGCCGAAGAATCTGGGCGAACCGCGCCACGCCCCACGCGCTGGTTTCGTCGTCATCGTCGAGCGACAACTCCCCATGCCCCGTCAGAATCTGGACCACCGGGTGGGCCCGGGCTCCCCGCAACCGTTGCAGTGCGCCCACCAGCGCCTGCTCACCCAGAAAATCCAACAACGGCGACTGCTGCGGCCCGGTCGCAAGGGAGGCGAGTTGACCCAGCTGCAGGACCTCGGCACGGGGGTCGGTTTCCGAGATACTGCGAATCACCACGCCGGGGACGACCAATTGGGGCATCTCAGCGGCCATCTGCCGGGCGGCCGAATCGGCCTCGGAATCGAGCCACCGCAGAGACAGCCGGGGATTCTCGGCCTGGCAGCGCTCAACGAGGTCGTGCAGCCGGCCGGCGGCGATCTGAAACGCCTGCTCGGCCACGGTCCGCGGACGGGCCGGGGCGACAATGGTCACCTCGACAGGGCCCGGCAATTGCGTCAACTGCTCGGCCAACTGGGGAGACAGGGTCAACCCGCGCGTCCGCGTGAGGTCGATGGTGGTTGGTCCCCACAGAGACAACCCCAGCAGCAATCCCAGCCACACCAGCCATGCCACGGGCTGCACGAACCGGGTTGGCCACGTGCCCGGTCGACGCCGGGCCAAAGGATCGACCTTGGGAGACTCGCGCACGGTCGAGACGACGGTGGTCACGTCGACCGTAGAGACGCTTTGGCGCGATGAATCTGGGAGGGCCGGCTTGGCCCGCTGCGCGGCACTGCTCATCGGGGCCCCCCGTCAACCCAGCGACAGGTGCGGTGCGCCAGCCAGAGCGTGGCGGTGATGACGGCGGCCTGTTGCGCCAGCCGGCGGACGGGAATGGCCCCCCGGCTGTACTCCGCCAGTTGATGCCACACCCCCCAGGGGCGCAGCCAGCCGGTCCAGTCCCCCGGCTGCCGGCCCTCTCCGGTCCATTGCAGCACCAGGGTGATCACCAGCAGCAGCCCCAGCCAGCCCGCCATGGCGAGGGCCGCCATCAACGGGCGACGTGACCAGGCCGAGGTCAGGGTCCCCCAGGCAGCCAGTACACCACTGAAGACCAACAGCCCCAGAGTCCCCCCCAGCAGCACCCCCGGCTCGATGTCGAACCCCGCCCCCGCGGGCCAGGGACACCAGCCCCGCCACCAGGTCGCCTGACCGTTCCATACAGACAACACCAGCAGGAAGACCGGCCAGGGAGCCAGACAGGCTGCCAGCACCGTCCAGCCTGCGAGGAATTTCCCCACCAGGACGTCGGTCAACGCCGTGGGAGAGGTCACCAGCAATTCCCAGCTGCCCCGCCGACGGTCTTCCGCCACGAGGTTCATGGTCAGCAAGGGGGCCATCCACATCACCGTTCCCACCAGGAACAGGTTGGGTCCCAGGAACTGCCGGATGGGATCGTCATCCAGACGCGCGGGAAGCCCCTGACGGGCGACCAGGGCGATCAGCCAGGTGGTGGCGCAGGCCGCCGTCAGTACGGCGACCCCCAGCACCAGCCAGTGAGCCGGCCGGCGAAAGAAGGTCCGCAGTTCCCACTGCCAGACGGTCCGGATCGCGGCGAGATTCATGCTGTCTCCCGCAGTGATTGGGGCAGCACCTGCAGCAGGTGCTCCTCAAGGGTGGTGGCGCACCGGCGCAGTTCCCGCACACCCCAACCCCGGCCCACGCACGCCGCCGCCAATCCGCTGGATGAGCCTGCGGGGGTCAGCGTGACCCGCCACCGGCTGACGGTGGGCTGGGGGTCGGGCGGGGGCGACGAAGACTCCAGCAGGGCGACCCGGGCAACCCCCGGCAAGTCGCGCAGCTGGGTGCCGAGTTGGGTCGCGGGGAGGTCGAGTTCGAGTTCCAGCTCGGCCCCCGCCGCCAGCGAGGGAAGCTGGACGTCAGAAATCAGCCCCCCCTGCCAGAGCACCAGGGCCCGGCTGCAGGTCTGCTCGGCCTCGTTCAGCAGGTGCGTCGAGAGCAGCACAGTGCTGGTCCCGGCCAGGCTCCGGATCAGTTCGCGCGTCTGCCGGACCTGCATGGGGTCAAGCCCCACGGTCGGTTCGTCCAGCAGCAGCACGGGAGGGGATCCCAGCAGGGCATCGGCGAGCCCGACCCGTCGGCGGTAGCCGGTGGAGAGTTGATCGAGCAGCCGGTCCCGGACAGGGGCCAACTCGCACAATCCCAGCACGCGGTCGATCTCGACCGACCGGCGAGAGCGGTCAAGCTGCTTGAGCCGGGCCCGCAGGTCGAGGTATTCCCTCACCCGCAAGACGGGGTCGGAGGGGAGTTGTTCGGGAAGGTAGCCGAGCTGTTGGCGGACTTCACGGGCCTGGGTCCGCACATCGCACCCGGCGACGCGGGCCGTGCCGTGCGTGGGGGAGACGAACGTGGCAAGAATCTTCAGCAGGGTCGACTTCCCCGCCCCATTTGGTCCGATAAGGGCGACCAGTTCCCCCGGCGGAACCTCAAACGACACGTCACGCAACGCGGTGACGCGGGCGTAGGCGTGGGCGAGGTTTGAGACCGCGAGAGACATGCCGGACGGGGGAGGAATTGTGAGCGGGACGGGAAATCTGACCGGTGAAGCAGCCGACGGGGCGTGGCAGGATCCCGTGGTGAGGTGACTGGGGGATGCCGGGCCGGCCGGGATCTTACGGGAGGTGCCGGAGAGCACCAACGGCAGTTTGAACCGGGGAAGCAACGCCCGGAGAGTCGCCGGGGCGGCGGAGAAGATCGGCAGGGAAAGGAGGGCACAGCGGCCCGAAGGGTGACTCGGGACGCCCTGGCCTTGTCTGCAGATTTTCCCGGGTTGACCTTTCCCCCGATTTCCCCCCTCGCTACAATCCCTGCAAGGAGAAATCCTGCACGGGGACGGTCTTTGTAGAGAACCCGGACAAATCGTGTGGGATTTTGTGGGCCGCAATCCCTGAAAGCGGACAGTGTTGGGCCGGGCTGGAAACAGCTCGTCGGGCACTGCCCAAGGGCTGCTCTGGAAGTTCTTTGGGACGTTGTCTCTTGGCTCCCAGGGGTCGTGTCGGGGAGGGCGGCCGAACCGTTTTGCGGCACACCCGTATTGCGGACACTTCGCCCGCAAGGGAACTCCTGAACGTCACTGCCCGGTTTGTCCGAGGGAAGTGGGACGAGAAAGATCGGGCCTTTGGCGGTCGTGATTGTTTCGCGTCGTATTCTCCCCACGGTCTCAATTGGGCGTGTCTTCCGAGGCACAGACAGCACTCGATCTTGCCCGTCCGATTTTTCCGGACGGCTCCGTGACAGAGCACCTGGCTCTGGAGCGGTCGACGGAGCGATCCGTTCGACGATGGTCGGGCGACTGCGCGCGGAAGGCGTTGGCAATGAAACTTCTTGACGGCCGGAATCGTGAGTCACTTCCCGATTCCTCCTGGTCCAGCAGGCACCGTGGCTGACCAGACTGAGCCTCTGACATCGGCCGGGACGACCGGCGATGCACACTGGCCACGGTGCCGGGGATGGCGCGAGAATGCAGTTCTCCTCCATCGCGGGCCGTGAGTTGGGATGCTGGCCGGGTTCTCCTGCGAGGAACATCGGCCCACACTCTGTGATTTTCGAGCGGTGATTTTCGGGAGTCCCTGTCCCCCCGGCGCGGAAGCCGGTGACTGGCGGGATCCCACGGTTCTTTTTGAGCGACGGCACAAACGTCGGCACTACGTCCATGAGCGAACTGGCGAAACTGCGGAACATCGGGATCTCGGCCCACATCGACTCGGGCAAGACCACGCTGACCGAGCGGATCCTGTTCTATTCCGGCCGCATCCATCGCATGAATGAGGTCAAGGGGGATGGCGACGGGGCGGTGATGGACCACATGGACCTGGAAAAGGAACGGGGGATCACCATCACCTCCGCCTGTACCCGGGTGGCCTGGGACGATCACCCGATCAATATCATCGATACCCCGGGGCACGTGGACTTCACCGTCGAAGTGGAACGTTCGCTGCGCGTGCTCGACGGCGCGATTCTGGTGCTGTGTGCCGTGGGTGGCGTGCAGAGCCAGTCGCTGACGGTCGACCGCCAGATGAAGCGGTACCAGATTCCCCGCATCGCGTTCATCAACAAGATGGACCGCATCGGAGCGAATCCGAAGAACGTGATCCGCATGATCAAGGAGAAGCTGGGGGTGACCCCCCTGCCCCTGCAGATCCCGATGGGTGCCGAGTCGCGATTCCAGGGTGTGGTCGATCTGCTGAACATGCAGGCCCTCTACTACGACGGCGAGAAGGGGGAAAAGGTCCGCCGCGAGCCGATTCCCGAAGACTACCTCGACGAGGCCAAGGAAGCCCGTGCGCACCTGCTCGAAACCCTGTCGCTCTACAGCGATGAGCTGATGGAGGCGCTGCTGGAAGAACGTGAACTGCCGGTCGAAGACCTGGTGCGCCTCATCCGCAAGGCCACCATCGCCCAGCACGTGACCCCCGTCATGATGGGGACGGCGTACAAGAACAAGGGGGTGCAGACGCTGCTCGACGCGATCGTGGCCTACCTGCCCAGCCCGCTGGACCGGAATGTGCGTGCCACCGACCTGACCCAGGCTCCAGCCGTCCCCGAGGGTGCGCCCGAGGGAACCCGCGCCGAGCCGGTGAAGATCCAGCTCGAGCCGGTCCCCACCAAGCCGCTGGTCTTCATGGCGTTCAAGATCGTCGAAGAATCCTTCGGCCAGTTGACCTACATCCGCATCTACCAGGGGAAATTCTCCAAGGGAGATACGGTGCTCAACACCCGTACCAACCAGAAGACCCGCGTGGGTCGCCTGTTGCGGATGCACGCCGACGAGAAGGAAGACCTCGAATCGGCCGAAGCGGGCGACATTGTCGCGGCGGTCGGCCTGAACTGCGCGTCGGGTGATACGTTCTGCGGCGAAGGAGCCTTCGTGGCCCTCGAAAGCATTTTTGTTCCCGAGGCGGTGATCCGGCTGTCCATCGAGCCAATCAAGCGGGACGGTGCCGACAAGCTGGCGAAAGCCCTCGAGCGGTTCCGTCGTGAAGATCCGACCTTCCGCGTCAGCACCGATGAAGAGTCGGGACAGACGCTGATCGCCGGAATGGGTCAGTTGCACCTCGAAATCTACGTCGAACGCATCAAGCGGGAATACAAGGTGGAGTGCCAGGTGGGTGCTCCCCGCGTGGCGTACCGCGAAGCGCCGACGAAGACCACCGAGTTCAACTACAAGCACAAGAAGCAGACCGGTGGTTCGGGTCAGTATGCCCACGTGGTGGGCAAGATTGAGCCCCTGCCGGAAGATCACCCCACCCCCTACGAATTCGACAATGCCGTCTTCGGCGGTCGTATTCCCAAGGAGTACATCGCCCCGGTCGACAAGGGTTTCCAACGGGCCCTGGTGAAGGGACCGCTGTGCGAGTGCGAAGTGGTGGGTGTGAAGGCCACCCTCGAGGATGGCAGCTACCACGATGTCGACTCGTCGGAAATGGCGTTCAACATCTGCGGCTTCGACTGCATGCGGGAGACGCTGCGAAAGGCCGGGATGGTGCTGCTGGAGCCGATCATGAACCTCGAAGTCGAGGCTCCCTCGGAGTTCCAGGGTTCGATCACCGGACACCTCTCCAGCAAGCGCGGCATGATCACCTCCAGCGAGACGCTGGGGGCCAACGTCGTGCTGCGGGCCGAGGTTCCCCTCGCCTCGATGTTCGACTACGCCAACGAACTGCGGTCGATGACCCAGGGGAAGGGTGGCTTCACGATGGAGTTCAACAAGTACAAGCCGGTTCCCAAGAACCTGCAGGACGAAATCGTCGAGAAGCGCCGCAAGGAAATCGAAGAAGAGAAGAAGAAGTAGTCACCCGCGGGTGACTGCCGGTTCCCAAAGTGCTCGACCGGGGAGGTTCGTAACCACGAACCTCCCCGGTTTTTTTACGTCGTGGCGACGAACTTCCAGTTTGTCGAACTCCCAAGTGTCCCACGACTGCCCGGCTCTCAGCCCGACGAGGTCCCGCATCCGTCCGTAGAATAGGTTTTCCAACCTGTTCAACGTCCAAATGTCCCACCGGTCTCCCAACAACCCGACGCGGCCCAGCGTCTCGTGTATCACCGCTCTGCCCAACCACGTTTTTTCACGGACATGTTGAAAACCTATCCTACGGTCGCCGTGGCGACGAACTTCCAGTTTGTCGAGTTCCCAACAGTGCCGCCCCCACGCTAACACTCCCTGCATCGACTCGGTTATTGTCTTGAAGAGGAAATTCCGGGAGGGCTGCCGTCAGGTTGGCTGCTCCCGTCTTGTCCGGTCCCGGGGTCGATTCCCGGGAGGTGGACCTCACCGCGTTCCCGCCCTGTTGCTCACTTCGCCATGATCGTTCCAGGCTCCCAGACTGGTCTCAACCGCTACAGCTCGCGCATCACCCAGCCCCGCTCGCAGGGGGCGTCGCAGGCGATGCTTTACGCCACCGGCCTCACCGAGGCCGACATGAACAAGCCCCAGGTCGGCATCGCCAGCGTCTGGTACGAGGGGAACCCCTGCAACATGCACCTCAACAAGCTCGCGGCCGCCGTCCACGAGGGGGTGACCAAAGAGGACATGGTCGGGATGCGGTTCAACACCATCGGTGTCAGCGATGGCATCTCGATGGGAACCGAGGGGATGAGCTTCTCCCTCCAGTCGCGCGATCTCATTGCCGACTCGATCGAGACCGTCACCTGCGCCCAATGGTACGACGGCAACATCTCCATTCCCGGGTGCGACAAGAACATGCCCGGCTGCATCATCGCCATGGCCCGGTTCAACCGGCCGTCGCTGATGATCTACGGCGGCACGATCCGCGCCGGCTGTCTGGGAGAACGCAAACTCGACATCGTCTCGGCCTTCCAGGTCTACGGCGAATACATCGCCGGAAAAATCTCCGACCAGGAACGCCAGTCGGTCGTGCGCAACGCCTGCCCAGGCCCCGGCGCGTGCGGCGGAATGTACACCGCCAACACCATGGCCTCCGCCATTGAGGCGATGGGCATGTCGCTCCCCTACAGCTCTTCGATTCCCGCCGAAGACCCTCTCAAAATCGGCGAATGCCTCGCCGCCGGCAAGGCGATGAAGGCTCTGCTGACCCGCGACCTGCGCCCCCGCGACATCATGACCCGCAAGGCGTTCGAAAACGCCATGGTGTTGATCATGGCGCTCGGCGGCTCGACCAATGCCGTGCTGCACCTCATCGCCATGGCCCGGGCCGCGGGGGTCGTGTTGACCATCGACGACTTCCAGCGGGTCAGCGACCGCATCCCGTACATCGCCGACCTCAAGCCCAGCGGCAAGTACGTGATGGAAGACCTGCACTACGTGGGGGGGACTCCCGCGGTGATGAAGTACCTGCTCGAAGAGCGGCTGATCGATGGCGACTGTCTCACCGTCACGGGCAAGACCGTGGCCGAGAACCTGGCGTCGCTGGAAGGACTCAAGCCGGGCCAGAAGATCATTCACCCCGTCAGCCAACCGATCAAGCCGACCGGTCACATCCGCATTCTCCGCGGCAACCTCGCCCCCGAGGGGTCGGTGGCAAAGATCACTGGCAAAGAAGGGCTGAAGTTCACCGGGCCGGCCAAGTGCTACAACTCGGAAGAAGAAATGCTGACCGCCCTCGAGCAGAAGAAGATCGTGAAGGGGGACGTCATCATCATCCGTTACGAAGGACCGAAGGGGGGCCCGGGAATGCCCGAGATGCTCACCCCCACCTCGGCCATCATGGGAGCGGGATTGGGGAATGACGTCGCACTGATGACCGACGGCCGGTTCTCGGGAGGCTCGCACGGCTTCATCATCGGCCACGTCACTCCCGAGGCGCAGGGGGGTGGTCCTCTGGCACTGGTGCAGGATGGAGACCAGATCACCATCGATGCCGAGAGCTGCCGCATCGACGTCGCCGTTTCGGAAGCCGAGCTGGCCCGCCGCAAGGCCGCCTACCGCGATCCCCCGTACAAGGCGACCCGTGGCACCCTCTACAAGTACATCAAGAGCGTGAAGTCGGCCTCGGAAGGGTGCGTCACCGACGAGTGACCACGCCTGCAACTGGCCGACTCAAGAATCTGCCTATCCTTCGATTGCCAGCGAGCGTGACATGTCTGTGGAAGTGGATGTGGTGTACCAGGGGGAACTGCGTTGCAAGGCGACGCATGGCCCGTCACAGGATCAGTTGACCACCGACGCGCCGGTCGACAACCACGGCAAGGGGGAGAGTTTCTCTCCCACCGACCTCGTGGCGACCGCGCTGGGGGCCTGCTCCCTGACAATCATGGGGATCGTGGCCGAACGCAATCAGCTCGACATCGCGGGGACGAAAGCCCACGTGGTGAAAGAGATGGTCCAGCAGCCGGTGCGGCGCATTGGCGGGCTCAAGGTGGTCATCACCATTCCCGCCGAGAAGGCCCGGAAGCTGACCGCCGACGACCGCCAGAAGCTGGAACAGGCGGCCCTGCACTGCCCCGTGCACAAGAGCCTGCACCCCGACATCCACGCCCCGATCGAATTTGTGTTTGAGAGTTGAACGAGGTTTTCCGCTGGGGGGGGCTGAAGAGGTGCTTGTGATGAATGGATCGAAGTGGTGGCTGCGGGTGGGGCTCCCGTTGGCAGGAGTGGTACTGCTTTGGTTGGGGGCCCGCTCGTGGGTCGACGCCCAGGACAAACCCGCGTCCGATTCCAAACCCTCCCTCGCTGCCGAACCGGCCCGCGCCGTCGCCGTCGGAGGCATGCACCCCTGGGGGGACAAGTTGATCTCGGTCTCCCAGCGCGGCCTGAATTCCACCACGTTTCATCTGGAAAACGTCTCGATCACGACTGTGGCCGACCGGCGGTTCCTGGTCGGGACCGCCGTGGATGACGGAGGCTGGAGCCGCAAGCTGCAGGTCCAACTCGCCTGGGACGAAGTGGCCGCCGTCGTCGTCTATGACAGCCTGGAAGAATTCAACGAACGGATTCGCGAACAGCAACAGCAGGGAGTCGAGGGAATCGAAATGCTGATTCCCGGCTTCGGGCAGTAGCGGGCCTGCACCTCGCCGCGCCGTCCAAAAACTCCGGCGTCGGGACCAGATTCCGGCCCAAAAAGTGCACATCCGCCCATCACCTGGAGCTTTTCAGCCAAAAAATGGGAGTGACGGACCTTGGACGGGCCCCCGAAGGTTGATATACTGCGGAATTCCCGCATTGGGCGGGCATTTGTGTTTCCAGGCTTTTGAGGGTGCCACCCGGAGCTTTTTGTGGTCAAGTTGCGTCTGCGTGAGCGGGAAACGGTTCAGGAAGCGGTGCGTCGGTTTCGCAAGCTGGTGGAACACAGCGGCATCAAGAAGGAAATGCGCCGCCGTGAATTCTACGAAAAGCCCAGTGAACGTCGTCGCCGCGCCCGTCGTCGCGCCGAACGGAAGGCCAAGATGTCCCGGATGCCGATCGTCTGAAAAGACTGGGGGAATTCCCGGCGGAACGGAGGCCTGCTGACAGGTCTTCTCTTCGGAATTCCCGGCACCCGGCAATCACCTCCGGTTCAAGTCGGCTGGGGATGCCTCTGGGCTTTGCTGCCTTGGGTATTCCCCAAGCAGTCGGCGGATGGTGACCGGGGTTGCGGCCAGAGGGTGTGTGAATTCACAGGCGACGGGTTTTCCCGGTCGCCTGTTGTCATTGATGGTGGCTGGTGGGTCGACGGGCCTGCCGGGCTTGTTTTCCCTCCCCCGAGGCTGTGGCCGACCGCACAGTCGGAAATCGCCCGGGTCTGTCCCTTGCCCACGGAGTGTGCCCGATGACTTCACCAATCGACTCCCGCGCCTCCCACCTCTCTGTCGCGGCCCGCTTTCCCGGATGGACGCGCCGGATGGCCTTGGGGCTGCTGGTCTTGGCCACCACGGCCGGGGCCTACCAGGCGGTTCCCGATCCGGTCAATCCCGACCCTCGCGGCAAGCGCCCCATCGACGCGGTCGAATCGGTCTTTCTTGAAGATCTCACCTGGATGGAAGTCCGCGACGCGATGGCGGCCGGCAAGAAGACCATCATCGTGGCGACCGGCGGAGTCGAACAAAATGGCCCCTACCTCGCCACCGGCAAGCACAATGTCATTCTGCGGGGAACGACCGAAGCGATTGCCCGCAAACTGGGCAACGCCCTGGTCGCCCCGATTATCGCGTTCGTCCCCGAGGGAGATTTCGATCCCCCCTCGCTGCACATGAAGTACCCGGGCACCATCGGCCTGTCCGAAGAGACCTACCGCGCCCTGCTGCGGGACATTTGCCGCAGTTTCCAGGTCACCGGGTTTGAGACCATCGTGCTCATCGGCGACAGCGGCGGGAACCAGGACGGGATGAAAGCGGTGGCCGATGAATTGACCGCCCACTGGGGTACAAAGGGACCGCGCGTGCTCTACATTCCCGAATACTGGGACTACCCCGGCCTCGAAAAGTGGCTGGCCGACCAGGGAATCGTGCAGACCCCCGAAGGACTCCACGACGACTTCGCCATCACCTCGCAAATGCTGGCGGTCGATCCGCAAACGGTGCGGGCGGTGGAGCGTCAGAAGGCGGGATTGTTCAAGATCAACGGTGTCGATCTCGCACCGGTCGCCAAGACGGCCGAATGGGGCCGGCGAATTATTCAGCGCCGCGCCACCCAGACGGTCGACGCGATCCACAAGGCCCTGGCCAAGTAATCTGCCGTGCTGCAACTGCTCGTCTCGCAAGTCGTCCGGCAGTTCGATGCCGACCCGGTGTTGAACGGCGTCTCGTTCGAAGTCCGGGCGGGAGACAAGGTGGGGCTGGTCGGTCCCAACGGAGCGGGAAAGACCACCCTGTTCCGGATCCTCGCGGGGTTCGACGAGGCCGACTCGGGCTCGGTGCAAAAGCCGGGCGATCTGCGGGTCGGCATTCTCGAGCAGACCACCGCCTTCGATCCCGAGAGCACGCTGCTGAACGAGGCCCGGGCCGGGCTGGCCCCGCTGTACGCCCTGCAGCGCGAGGCGGAAGAGGTGGCGCACCGCATAGCGGCCACCACCGAACCGGCCCTGCACGACAAATTGCAGAAGCGGTACGACGAGCTGCAACTGCACCTCAGCCGGCAGCAGGCGTACAACCTCGAACACCGAGTCGACGAGGTGCTGCAGGGACTGGGGTTCTCTCCCGATGAGTACCAGCGCCCCATCTCGACCTTCAGCGGGGGGCAGCAGAACCGCGTGCTGCTGGCCCGGCTGCTGCTGGCCGACCCCGACCTGCTGCTGCTCGACGAACCTACCAACCACCTCGACGTTGGGGCGACTGAGTGGCTGGAACGTTACCTCGCCGCCAGCACCGCCTCACTCGTCCTGATCAGCCACGACCGCTGGTTCCTCGACCGGGTCACCACCCGTACGCTCGAGCTGTATCGCGGCAGGGTAACCGACTACCCCGGCAACTTCTCGAAATACTGGCAGCTCAAGGCCGAACGGGCCGAGGTGCAGCAGAAGGCGTACGAGAAGCAGCAGGAGTACATCGAGAAGACCGAAGAATTCATCCGCAAGAACTTCTACGGGCAAAAGAGCGCCCAGGCGCACGACCGCGAGAAGAAACTCGAACGCATCGAGAAGATCGATCGCCCCCAGGCCATTGTCGGTCCCAGCATGAGCTTTCCCGCCGCCAAACGGACCGGCGACTGGGTGCTGGATGTCACGCATTTGTCGAAGGGCTTTGACCAGCCGCTGTTTGAAGATCTGAACCTGCGGCTGCTGCGGGGGCACCGCCTGGGAATCCTGGGCCCCAATGGCTGCGGCAAGTCGACCCTGCTGAAGACCCTGCTCGCCGAATTGCCCCCCGACGAAGGACAGGTGCGGCTGGGGACCAATGTCGAGATCGCCTATTTCGACCAGCAGCTCGCCAGCGTCGATCCGGAACTGACGGTGATCGAGGCGGTTCGCCCCGCGAACAATCCCCTGATGACTCCCGGTCAGATCCGTGACCTCGTCGCGAAGTTTGGCCTGAAGGGAGAGATCGTGCAGCAGCAGGTCGGCAGCCTGAGTGGGGGGGAGCGCAGCAAGGCGGCCCTCGCCCGGCTGGCGGCCGTGCAGGCGAACGTGCTGGTCCTCGACGAACCGACGAACCACCTCGACCTGTGGGCGTTGGCATCGCTCGAAGAGGCGCTGCGGGAATTCGACGGCACCGTGCTCTTCGTCAGCCACGACCGTTACTTCCTCGACCGGGTGGCGACCGAGATCCTGGTGTTCGAGCCGGGGCGTTGGCGGCTGTACGACGGCAACTACACCCAATACGTCGATTCGATGCGGCGGGCCGCCGAGGAACTGAAAGCGGCGACCGCCCGCGAGACGGCGAAAGCAAAAGACAAACCGTCCGAGGTGAAGGGGTCACCGGGGACGGAACGGGTCAAGCGCAAGCGGAAATTCCCCTATCGCAAAGTCGTCGACCTCGAAGCCGACATCGCCACACTCGAAGCCCGCGTCGCCACACTGCAGGAACTGCTCGGCAATCCCGACACCTACCGCGACGGCCAGAAAGCCCGCGATGTGAAGGACGAATTCGAAGCAGGTCAGCAGCGTCTGGCCGAACTGTACGAGCACTGGGAAGAAGCGTCGGAATTGAACTGAGCCCGGTTGGAGCATTCGCTCAACCGGATCTCTCGACCGTCGCCGGAGCCCTGTGGAATTTGTGTAGGCAGTGTCTTCCAGCCCCGGCCATCCGGCGTGCCGGCAACATCCACGCATGAAACTGTTTTCATCAATTCACCCCAAACAACCAGCGCCGATTTCTCCCCCGTCGCCACTGTTTTCAGCGTAGTATTAGATGGAGGGAGCGAGAGAAGACCAGTCAGGGACGACGGGCTGGGCCAGCCACCCAGCGTCAGCTCAGTTTTTGGACCGGAGGGTTCGGATGAGCAAGGCTGAGAAGCAGTGGAAGGGGGCCTTGAGGACAGGGGCGGATTTCGCCAGTCCGTGCCGGGGTCACTGAGGACGCGGGGCAGCGTCCCGGACCGCCGGATCCTGCCATCGGGGAATTTCGATTCGCCAGCCTCAAGGCCCGTGGGGTCAGCAGGGTCTCAACAGCATTTCCCGATGTGCCGTCGCCGATGGTGCATACGGGATTTTTTTATTGTTCCCGGTGGTTCTGCCCACTCCATAAACCATCGGATGGGTTTGCGGAACGCCCCGGAGGCCAGTCTCGCCCCCCGCGCGCCAGCCGTCTGTGGGAAGTCGATTGCCTGTCGGGTGGCGTCCTCGTCCCCTGCGTCAGTCCCGGCGACCGGGGAATGTCAACGGCCCTGGTGGCGGCAGCAACGGGGAGTGGTGGTCCGACCGAGGGAAATCCCTTTCCCACAGAGGCGAGTGTCGTCCCGCGGTCTACAATGTTGCCGTGCAGTTTTTCAGGAGTCCGGGCGGTTTGTCGCGTGCATGAATCGTCCCGGCTGGCGGTGGTTGTTTCTGAAAGTGTGTGGTCCGTGGCTGAACCGTACGACGCTCTGCTGATTGTTGGTTTTGGCGGCCCCGAAGGCATGGCCGACGTCATGCCGTTTCTCGAGAACGTACTCCGCGGCCGCAATGTGCCCCGTGAGCGGATGCTCGAAGTGGCCGCCCATTACGAGCACTTCGACGGTGTCAGCCCCATCAACAATCAGGTCCGCGAGCTGATTGCCGCCCTGCAGCACGAACTCGACCAGCACGGTCCCCACATTCCCATCTACTGGGGGAACCGCAACTGGCACCCGATGCTGACCGAAACCCTCAAGCAGATGGCCGAGCGCGGAGTGCGCCGTGCACTCGCCTACGTCATCTCGGGGTATTCGTGCTACTCCGGCTGTCGGCAATACCGGGAAGACATCCAGAAGGCCCAGCAGGCTGTGGGGGAAGGGGCCCCCCAGGTCGACAAGATCCGGGTGTTCTACAACCATCCCCGGTTCATCACGGCGAATGCCGATCGGCTGCGCGGCACCCTCGAAACCGTCCCGGCCGAGTTGCGGAACACGCTCCCGGTGGTCTTCACCGCCCACAGCATTCCCAACTCGATGGCCGGCGGTTGCGACTACGAAAAACAGCTCACCGAAGCATGTCGGCTGACCGCTGAGGCAGTCGGCATTTCCCGCGACCGTTGGAAGCTGGTCTACCAGAGTCGCAGTGGCCGCCCGGAAGATCCCTGGCTCGATCCCGATATTCTTGATTACATCCGCACCCTGTCGGGACAGGGGGCTCCCGGACTGGTCATTCTGCCGATCGGGTTCCTGTCGGACCACATGGAGGTGATGTACGACCTCGACTACGAGGCCCAGCACCTGTGCGATGAACTGGGCATGCGGTTGTTCCGGGCCCCCACCGTGGGTGTGCATCCCGAGTTCATCACCATGATCCGCGAGCTGATCGTGGAGCGGATGAACGGGACCGGTCCGCGGTGCGCCATCGGTCTCTATCCCGCCAATCACGATGTCTGCCCGGTCGATTGCTGCCCGGCTCCCCAGCGCCCCGCCGGGCGGCCCGGGGCTCCCGCCGGGGCAGGTGGTCCCCCCGCGGCCGGAGGTCCGCCGGCCGGTCGCCCCGCAGGCCCTCCCGGAGGCCGCCCCACCGCGGGCTGAATGGTGGTGCCGACGGGGTCATCGAGTTTCTGATGCGACTCTTCATCGGCGCCGGTGGCTGAAGCTGCTGCCGCACACCAGCCCCCAGTCTGCCAGTTCTCTCCCGTGCGTCTCCTGACCAGATCTTTCTTGCTCATCCAGCGGGTCTGATACGTTTCTGGGGAATGTCAACTTCGGTTGACTTTTAGGGGTACCACGTGGGAAAACCTTGTTCTGGGCCAGGGAGTGGCCCCCGTCTTTGAACCCCTGTCCACACAGGCTTGGTTCCCAGCGGTCGATTGGCCCGGATTACCGGGGCTGATCGGCCGTTTTGCTTTGTTCCCCTTACGGATTGCGTTGCGTCATGGCTCCTCGTGTGCTGATCACCGACAACCTCTCACCCGCCGGCCTCGACCTGTTGCGCAAGGCCGGTTTGGAGATCGATCTCCGCTCGGGATTGACTCCTCCCCAGGTGCGTGAGGCGCTGCAGACCGCCGATGGCATCATCATTCGCTCGGGGACCACGCTGACCCCCGAGATCCTGCAGGGGCAGCCCCGGCTCAAGGCGATCGTCCGGGCCGGCGTGGGGGTCGACAACATCGACATCCCCTCGGCCACCCGGGAAGGGATCGTGGTGATGAACACCCCGGCGGGGAACACCACCAGCACTGCCGAGCACACCATCGCGATGCTGATGGCCCTCTCACGGAACATCGGCCCGGCCGCAGCCAGCATGAAGGCGGGGAAGTGGGATCGCAAATCGTTCACCGGCACCCAGCTTTCGGGCAAGACTCTCGCGGTCGTCGGCCTGGGGCGCATCGGCATGGCGGTTGCCCGGCGGGCCATTGGCCTCGAAATGAAGGTCATCGGCTACGATCCGTTCCTCTCGACGCAGAAGGGGGCCGAACAGGGGATCGAGGTGGTCCGCAACATCGACGACCTCATCGATCGCTGCGACTTCCTGACCGTCCACACTCCGCTGACCGATGAGACGCGTGGGGTCATCAACGCGGCCCGCATCGCGCGGATGAAAAAGGGGGTGCGAATCGTCAACTGCGCCCGCGGGGGCATTGTCGACGAAGCCGCCCTGGCCGACGCGATCGAAAGCGGCCATGTGGCCGGTGCCGCGATGGATGTGTTCGTGAAGGAACCCCCCGACGACCAGCGGTTGATCAAGCTGCCCAACGTGCTGGCCACGCCGCACCTGGGGGCCTCAACCGACGAGGCCCAGGAACTGGTGGCGATCGAGGCGGCTGAGATTCTGGGAGGGTTCCTGCTGCGGGGCGAAGTGCGGCATGCCGTCAACATGATGCCCCTCACCGCCGCCGAGATGAACGATGTGCGGGTCTACCTCGACCTGTCGCGGCGGCTGGGGCTGATGTTGGCGCAGCTCAACCGCGGTCAACAGGTCAAGGCCGCCCAGCTTGTGTTCCGGGGAGATGCCGCATCGAAGAATACGCGAATCATCACCTCGGCATTCGCCGCAGGACTGTTGGAACAGGCGCTCGACGACTATGTGAACATCGTCAATGCCGAACTGCTCGCGAAGGAACGGGGTATCCGCATCACCGAGCAGGTCTCGACTGAACAGGGAGACTTCGCCACGCTGATCCGCGCGACGGTGGAAACCGAGACAGGCAAGCTGGAGGCGGCGGGCACGATCTTCGGCCGGCAGTTCCAACGGTTGGTCCGGTTCGATGAGTTCGCGCTCGACGCCCACCTCGATGGTGTGCTGCTGATCTATCACCATCGCGACGTTCCCGGGCAGATTGGGTTCCTGGGGACCACCTTGGGAAAACACGGTGTGAACATCGCCCACATGGCATTGGGACGCGTGGCCCCGGGCGGCAGTGCGGTGGGGGTCTTCAATCTCGACAGCCTCCCCCCCGAGGCGGCACTGGCCGAGATCCGCAACAATCCCGTCTGCACCGGAGTCGAAGTGGTGCAGCTTCCCGAGCCGGGAGCGGCGCTCCCCTGGCTGGTGAGCCCGTCGTGAACAGTGGCCAAGGACCGGGGACCGCACGGGATGATCAGTCGCCACGCGGTCCCCAGTCAGCCTCCAGCGATTTTCTGCCCACCGCTTCGTTGCGCACGCTCGAACTGCGGGCTCGCGCGCTGGCAGCCACCCGTCGGTTTCTCGACGCTCGGGGCTATTTCGAGGTCGACGTTCCCCTGGTTTCGGCCGACCGGGTGATTGACCCGCATCTCGCCCCCTTCGCCATCGTGCCGGGGGACCAGATCCACCCGGCCGATCACAGCGGACCGGGCCAGAACCGCGCGGCCCCCACGCATCATCTGCAGACCTCGGTGGAATTCGGGATGAAGCGGCTGCTGGCGGCGGGAGCGCGGGCGATTTATCAGTTGAGTCATGTGTTCCGGGCAGAAGAACGCGGTCCCCGGCACAATCCCGAGTTCACCATGCTGGAATGGTACCGGGTCGGGGACACACACATTGAACAGATGGCCGAGACCGAAGCGTTGGTGGCCGAGCTGTTCTCTCTCGTGGGCCAACCACTTCCGGTCCCGTTTGGCAGGCTGACGTACCAACAGGCCTTCGATCGCAGCCTGGGGATTGATCCGCTGCGGGCCACCGTGGCCGACCTCGCCCGGGTGGCGGCGGAACAGGGTGTGGCGGTCCCTGAATCGCTCGACCCGCACGACCGGGATGGCTGGCTGAACCTGCTGTTGGCGTTCTGTGTGGAGCAGACACTGGGGGTCGAACGCCCCGAGTTTGTCTGTGACTATCCGGCCAGCCAGGCGGCGCTCGCCCGGCTCCGTCCCGGGGAACCCCCGGTGGCCGAACGATTCGAGCTTTATCTGCGGGGTGTGGAGCTGTGCAACGGCTACCATGAGCTGACATCCGCCGACGAGCTGCGAGCGCGAATCGAGGCCGAGTCGGACCGGCGGGCCCGCGAGGGCCTCCCTCCCCTGCCCGTCCACAACCGGCTGCTCGATTCGATGGCCTCCGGGCTGCCCCCCTGCGCGGGCACCGCCCTCGGATTTGACCGGGTCTTGATGCTGGCGGTGGGCGCCGCCAGCCTCGACGAGGTCATTCCCTTCCCGTGGGACCGCGCCTGAAGAAAACCCGTCGCCAATTCCGCGGCCGGCGGGATCAACGGCGAATCGTGCGCCCCCCTCCATGCAGTCAGCAGGTTACGGACGGGTACTGAACCCCAGTCTGGTGGGATCGGGAAGTTCCCGGCGCAGACCGGCCGACTCCGCCAGCAGACCGGCGAGCTGTTCGCGCTGCGACTGCGTTTCGTGGCACGCCTGTTCCAGCCGGGGAAATAACCCCCGGGCGAGCTTCCGCTGCGCCAGGGTCCGGGCCAACTCGGTGACCCGCTCGACCAATCCCCCTCGCAGCCGGGAGGTAAACAGCATCACCAGCACGGTCGAGATAATCACCACGAAGACCAGACCGTGGATGTAGAAGTCGGACGAGATGAGGTCTTTACCCAACAAGGGATGGGCAATGAAGAAGTTGTAAGCGGGCCAGCCCACGACATAGGCCAACAGCAATCCGAGGACCACTTCGTACGCCAGACGGGGCCAGAGTCCGGAGTGCCGGTCGGCAAGCTGGTCGATGACCGTGTCGATCCCGGCGGCGGCGTTCCCCAGGAATTGCCCTTCGACCGCCTGCGCCTGGCTGCGCAACTGGCCCAGGTCCGACGTCTGCACCAAGGCAGGATCGAGCCCGGCATCGCGCACAAACCCGGTCATCACCAACTGGTTCTCACGCAGCAGATTGTCATCGAGCCCCAGTTCGGCCACCTGTTCGATGCGGGCCTCGGTCTGTTGTTCCTCGCGCTTCGCGTGCAGCCAACGGGCCCCCTGCACGGCTCCCAGCAGGGCGAGCTGCACCGAACTGCGAACACGCAGAAAACTGGCCGAGGCCAGCAGCGTCCCCAGGCTGTTGTAGACCCGCAGCACGGCTGAAAAGGGGGTCAGGGTCCAGCGGGTCGTCACCTCCTGCACCAACCGGCGTTCCCACAACTGCTGGGCCGAGAGCAGCTCATCCTGCAGACGCCGGGACATCAGATCAATCTGCCGCTGCGCCTGTCCCGACAGGGTCTGTTCGAGCTGGGTCATCTGAGGGGCCCCTTCCTCGACATAGCCCTGGCAGCGTTCGAGCGTCGAGAGGGTCAGGTCGAGCAGATTGGCGCGGCGGATCTGGCTGCGGCGGCCGGCGGCCAGCTCGGCCATCAGCAGATCCCGCAGCCGGGCGAATTCTCCGGAAAGGGGCTGACCCTGCTGCTGTTCCTGCAGCGCCCGCACCGAGTCGACGAAGAAGATCTCGGGCACCTCATAGTGCGAAGCGAGCTGGCGTTTCCAGTCTTCGCGAATGTCGGTGTCGAGGTCGGCATTGGTCTGTACGAAGACCAGCCGGCAGCCGGTGGCCGCCTGCACCAACTCATTGGTCACCCGGGCCGAACGGTATTTTTGCTGGGTCGAAACATACAGCAACACATCGCACCACGGAAGCAGACCATGCAGCAGTGCGAGGTTGCTGCCGGCGGTCTCGGCCTCGTTGGTATCGGGATCCGGGCAGTCGAGCACAACCAGATCACGCAGCACCGCCGAGGGAACCTGGCGAATCTCAAACGAATCGAGCGGCAAGCCCAACAGCCGCAGATCGGTCTCGGGATGGACAATCAGCACCGGCCGGGTGGTGGTGGGACGCTGCCGCCCGCTGGCGGTGCATTCCTGGCCGACCAGGGCGTTCACCAGAGCGCTCTTGCCCGTCCCGGTCCCGCCGAACGTGGCGACCACCAGCGGAGCCTGCAGCCGCGATCGCAGGGTCTCAACCCGCGCCAGCATGCGGGCCACCAGATTCTGCCCCCGGGCCAGCGGCTCCCAGGCCGCCCGCCCCCCGGCAAATGCGTGCAATCGACGCAGCAGGGCGTCGATGCGGGCCAGGGATTCGAGCTGATTGAGTTCGGAGGAGACTGTGGGTGACATGAACCTGGGGTCCCGACAACACGGACCCATGAACGACTGGCCGGGAATCGGCGGACCACGGGCGGCGACAGCACATCGTCCCCGTTGATCCAACTATCCCCTGCCGCAGGGGGACAGTTCAAGCCCGGGACACCGCCGTGCGGCGGAATTCCGGACCCCGCTCCAGAGAACGGCCGCAGCCGCACAGCGCAGCAGACCCCCCTCCATCTACGACCCCTACCCTGCCACGATGCCCAGCAACGTCACCGCCAGCCACACCAGGCCGAAGAATCCCCCGACCAGAATCCCGATCCACGCATGGACCGTCCCTTTGACCTCCGGCTGCTGTTTGACCTTGCGCAGGCCGAGGATCCCCAGGACGAGGGCCGCCAACCCGATGGGGAAACAGGGAATGATCGAGAAGACCCCGAGATAATAGCCGATCAGGGCGGGGACGTTCTTGTAGGGGATCACCCCGCCGGTGGCGTCTCCCTGGGATTTCTCTGCCGTCTCGCGCGCTTCGAACAGCTCACCACAAAAGCGGCATTTCCGCGCCGTTGCTGCAATCTGTTCGCCGCACACCGGACAGGGTTTGCGATCGCCGGTACTCATGGAAATGGATCCTTGTTTCAGAAAGGCTGACACCCGACCTCGAGACGGTTTGGGGACATTCTCATCACCGTCAGCCCCCTACCCTCGCTTCAGGGCAGAATAACAGAACGCTGTGCGAGGGAAACAGCTGCCTCAGTCGGGTGCACAGGAAACCCGGGTTTCCTTTCGAGTTCGACGGGAAACTCCCGGGACGATAAGATCACCGAGGATACCCAACCGGGCCGGCTGTCGGTCCATGGAACGGCTGGGTTGCTGTGATTCTCATTTCAACAAAACGGAGTCTTGAAGATGAGTCTGCGCAATGCGGGAGTGCTGATGATCGTGGGGTTGTCACTGATGGTGATCCCCATTCAAGCGCTGCAGGCCGGTCCCTTCAGTGCCATCTACGCGTTTGGGGACAGCCTGACGGACACAGGCAATGCGTTTCTGGCGACCGGGGGCGCCACACCTCCCCCGGGCTATTTCAATGGACGCTATTCGAACGGTCCCCTGTGGATCGACCATGTCGCGGCACACTATGGGCTGGCCCCCCTCACCCCCGCGTTCGTTCCCGGGGGGACCAACTACGCCATTGCGGGAGCCACCTCGGGATTGGGCCTCAGCCCGGTCGGATCTCCCAATCTGTTGTCGCAGATCGGCCTGTATCAGTCGAACCTGGGGGGCGGTACGGCCGATCCCGGCGCGCTCTACACAATCATGATTGGCAGCAATGACTTCTTCGGAGGCGAATTGAATCCCGCCGTACCGGCCGGGAATGTCGGCCTCGCCATCCAGACCCTGGCGGCACTGGGAGCCCACCGCGTGTTGGTTCTCGACACCGGTTTGCTGGGAAACACCCCCCGGGCCCTCGCGACACTCTCCCCCATCCAGCAGGCAGGTCTGAATGCCCTCGCTCTCGGGTATTCGAACCAGTTGCAGACGGACCTCGCGGGTCTGCGGTCCACACTGGGCATCTCGATCTATTTTGCGGAAATCCTCAAGGCCTCGGCAAACATTCACGCCAATCCCGCCGCCTTTGGCTTCAGCAACGTCACGGATGGGGCCTACCTGGTGGGCAATTATGCCGCCACGGGCTATCTGTACTGGGATGACATTCATCCCACCGCTGCCGGTCACGCCCTGATCGCCCAACAGGCGGTTGCCGCGATTCCCGAACCAGCGTCCCAAATCCTCCTGGGATTGGGCACGCTGGTGCTCGGTCTGTCTCGTCGCATCTGCCAGAAAGCCGTGTGACGCGTTCTGAACAAGTCCTCCCGCCACGGGAAACATCCCCCGGCAGGACCTCACCCGAGCACTGCCTCGCAGTCCCCTGCCCTGGCAGTGCTCGGTCTGTTGACGTGCGGTGTTGAATCGCCCCACGCCTGGCTGGCACGCCCGCCCGGGGAAAGATGAGCCTCCACCATCCCCCCCCCCCGACGGTGCCTCCCGGTTCTCCGGGGAGGGGAGGATGCGGCCCAACCCCCGGCGAGATTCCGCTTGCCTGGCCCAGGCTTTCGATCTATCGTAGACATCATATGGCCAGTCTCAGCTCCACCCCTCGCTCCCGCCCCCGGACAATTGCCGTGGGAGATATCCATGGGCATTGCCTCGCCCTCGAAGGCCTGCTGCGGACCATCCAGCCAGCCCCCGGGGATACGCTGATCTTTCTGGGGGACTCGATCGACCGGGGACCCGACAGTCGGGGTGTGCTGGAGCGTCTGCTCGCCTTGCAAAGTGAGTGCCGGGTGGTCTCCCTGCTGGGGAATCACGAGGCCGCCCTGTTGGAGGCACGTTCGCGGGAGTCGGCGCGGCAATTCTGGCTTTCGGATGCGGTCGGGGGGCTGACCACCCTGGCCTCCTATGGAACCGGCCAGGATCTGGAGTTGATTCCCGGGGACCATTGGCGATTTCTGGAAACCTTGCCACTGGTTCACGAAACCGACTCGCACTTCTTCATCCACGCCAACTACGCCCCGAACTGGCCCCTCGATCAGCACGACACCCGCACTGCGCTTTGGCTCGATCTGGCCAACTGTCCGGGCCCGCACTTTTCCGGAAAGATCGCGATCGTGGGGCATACTCCCCAGCCGCAGGGTCGCATCCTCGACCTGGGTCATCTGATCTGCATCGACACGGGCTGCGGATTTGGCGGCCATCTGACCGCCCTCGAGGTGGATCGGGGCGAACTCTGGCAGGTCGATGAACAAGGGAGGACAGTGTGAATGGACGGCTCGATTTCGAATCCTGCAGGACCACCCGCATTCTCTGATCCCTCCCCAGAACAGCGGCGCACCGACCGTGTGCGGGCTGTGTTTGCCCTGGGCCCCAGCGCCCCTCTTCCCGGAGTCAGTCCCGGTTCCCTCGAGCGGTACCGCCAGCATCTCGCCCGACTGCTGGATGGAATTCCTCGCGCAGGTCGGTACCAGGAGGCGGGACGGTTTCTGAGTGATCCGATTGTCCTGATCGGAATCAGCCCGTGGGTGGATGACACCCGGGGTGTACTGGCCCAGATCGCCGGTGACTCGCTGTCTGGCGAAGTTCCCCTTGTGGGAGTCCGCCTCGAAACCCAGGAAGATTTCTGCGAGGTCATCGAAGATTATCACTGGTGGTGGGGACACCATCGGCAAACGGAGGCAGTCCTCACTCCCTCTCCGGGCCCCCAATCAACCGTGTCGCTGAACCGATCCTGGATCGCAGACAGTTCCACTTCCGCCGAGGTCTGAATCTTCCCCGGATCCAGCACCCAAACTGGATCCCTCCCCGCTCAGGGAACCGCCCGGGGCATCAACGGTCGGCCAAACTCCACTTCCGCTTGCCGTACGGTCAGCCAGAACAGCAGCGTTCCATCCGAGAAGTCGTCATAGATCGGGGGCTCTCCCTTCCTGGGCAGGGGTTGAATGTGCTGGCGCACCAGGTCGATCATCCGCTGCGCCTCGTCCTCCCGTCCCAGACCCCGCAGGCAGAGCGCCTGGAGAATCCGGATCCGCACCCGGGTTTCGTCCGTCTCCGGCTGACCCCGAAAGCGGGGTGACGTCTCCGCCGCCCCCAGGGCGTTCAGGGCCTCTTCATAGCGGCGATTCCGGTACAGCACCTGCCCGGCGTAGATGTAAAAGACGTCCAGCACAAAGTCGTTCGCCCCGCGGGCCAGCCCCCGCTCGAGTACGGCGAGGGCCGCCTCCACACGCTGCGGACTCTGTTTCGGATCGAGGCAGATCACCGCCGCACTGACGCACAATTCGCGGGCATCCCGATTGACCTCGCACGACTCCAGCAAGGCATCGCACGCACGGTCAAACCCGGCCTCGTGGCGGAACCACAACTCCCACAGCGCCGACTGTCGCCAGAGCACAATTTCGGGAATGAGATAGGCCGAATCGTACCGGCGGCGGGCTTCGAAAGGTCCCGCCAGACCAGACAGCTGGTGCAGTTGCGTCAACGCCCCATCCAATCCGGGCCGCCCCGCCATCAGCGTCTCCTGCCGTTCGCGATTCTCTTCCAGCGAATAAGCCGCCGCCAACTGCAGCCAGGGATCCTGGATCTGCAGGGCGCACAACCGCAAGGCCTGCCGGGTGAACGCCTCGGGATGGGTACTTCCCCACAGCCGGAACCGCCCCTGGATCGGCCGTATCGATTGCCAGGGTGGAAGCAAGCGGATCCGACAGCCCAGTCGCCGAGGTTCACCGGCCTCCGGCGTGGGCTCCGCAGGCAGACGCAGCACCGCATCGAACGCCTGCTCGGGCAGCGGTCCCACCCGCCATGGCTGGAACCCGGGATGTTGCGGCTCCGACCGCAGCAGCAGCGCCGCCACGCGATCGTCGAACCGCTCGATTCCCGATCCCGGGGAAGCCGCTCCCCCCGGCCCGGTGAACGCGGCCGCGTCCCAGGCGGGGGCGGCAAACCGCTCGCGAGTCCCCCGGGGACGAAGCACATCAGGGACCGACTCGAACCGCACCGCGGCGAGTCCCCGCGCATCTGGATCGAGCGTCATTGTGTAGTCCCCGGTGGATAGGCTCTGATCTTCCACCAGAATGGAACCATCGGGCAGAACCCTGTGCGTCTGCGTCTGTTGGGGGGCTTCCACGTCCGCGGGACGCAGCGGGCTCCATTCCTCCGGATGGGTCAACAACAGCGTCGCAAGCAGCTGGGCCCCCCGGACGTCATCGGGCTGCCTCTCCAGACGCTGTTCCAGCCGTGACCGAAGTTCACGCCGCAAATTCTGGACGGCTGGCCAATCGCCCCCCACGGCGAACCGTTCCAGAAACTCCAGCTGCTGAGCAAGGGCCCCCAGGTCGTCAGCGGGCAACTGCAGCCAATCCTCACGGGCCCCCTCCCACTGTTGAAGGCGCTCCCGGGCCCCCGCCCGTTCCTGCCGGGCCGTGCGGTCACCCGGAACGACCTCCAGCCAGCCGGTCAGAGCCTGCTCCGCCGTTTGCCAATCCTCCCCGGAATCCGACACGGTCGCCTGTGCCACCTCCGCGAGAGCCAGCTCACGGAGCACCGCCCGGCGAGTCTCCCCATCCACGGCATCCCCCACCGAAGCGACCTGCGCCGCCGCCTGCCGCAGGTCGGCCCGCCAAACACCCAGATCGCCAGCCTGCCGCCGCAGTTCCCCCCGGATGGCCAGCGCAAGAGGCACCGCGGTCGGTTCCCGCTGCGGCTCCTCGAGGCGGGCCAGCACTGCGACGTTGTCATTCTCGGGCGCAACCGGTTGCCGGTCTTCGACCGACCGGGCCAGCGCCAGCAGTTCCAGGGCTTCCCGCAGCCGTCCCGATTCCACCTGGCACCGGGCGAATCGGCGCAGCACCGGCGGACGCAACCAACGGATCAATTCCTCCCCCCCGGGGGCCAGTTGCCCCAACGCCTCACTGGCGGCATCCCACTTTTGGGCTCGCGCCAGAGCATCAACCTGCAGCAGCGACACCAGCCGGCTGACTTCGGGCGTCGGGTGGGGATCGGCCAGCAACGCATCCAGCAGCCGGGGATTGTTCGAGAGCCAGCGCAGCGTGCGTCCGGGGGGGGCCGACTGCCCCCCCGCGAGCTTCCGCAACCGGGCCAGCGCCTTGTCGGGGGTGTTCCAGACCGGGGGGGCCGCCGCCCACAGGGTGGCGCCCGAGCCTCGCCGCGAGATGGCCATTAACTGATCTCCCTCGGGGGTGAATTCCACCGAGCGAATCCGCCCCAGCTCGAGGTCCACGGAGTTGAGAGTCAACAGTTCCCGGCGGGAATCGACATTCCAGAGCCGGACTGTCTCGTCATCGCTCCCCGACGCCAACGTCTGACCATCGGGTGAAAACGCCAGGGATGTGACCCGGTTGGTGTGATGTCCATCAAACTCCAGAGGAGTCTCGGTGGGACTCTTCCACAGGGCAATGCGGCCGTGACGATCATCCAGCGAGAGCATGCCGATGGCCACCCCACCGGTGGCGGAGGAATGCGCCAGCGCGTCGATCGGTTCGGCGGTGTACTGCCCGTACCACGCCTTCCCGGGATTGCGCCACGAGGCGGGATCCCACTCGAGCACCGTGCCATCGTGGCTTCCCGTCAGCAGCCGATCCCCCCGAAAAGCCAGCGCAACACAGGCGTTGTTGTGTTCATCCAATTGGTGGGCCAGCGTGAGCCGTTCCACGTCATACACCTTGACCGGCACCAGGGCGTTCGTGAATCCGGACGACTGCCGTCCAAACCCGGCGATCAGCAGGCGCCCATCGGGTGAAAACGCCAGAGTTTCGGCGGCGGAATAGCCCGGCTCGCTCGCCCCGGGTCCCGTCGCCCCCTGCAGGGTGGCCAATCGGTCCCCCGAATCGAGATCCCAGACCTCAACCCGGGCCGCTACGGTGGGGATGGTGCGGGCGCGGCCCACCGCCAACAGGCGGTTGTCGGGAGAGAGGGCGAGCGATTCGATCTCGGTATCCCCCTCGGCAAGTTGGTCGACCGCCTCCCCCGTCCAGGCGTCGTACAGTTCGACATGCCGTTCCCGGGCCAACGCCACCAACAGCCCCTGCTGCAGATACACCCCCGCCACACATCTCCCCGGAATACGGCGGATGACATTTTCTCCCACCCGTTTTCCCCAGACCCGCACCATCCCCTCGGCGTCCCGGCTGAATGGGGTTTGGCCGTCGCCAGCGAATCCCACCTCCAGCACCGGGGCCATATGCCCCTTGAAGACCAATGTCGGCTGCACGGTGGAGTCGAGTGTCTGCGGATTGTTCCAGACCAGCACCGTCCCTTCACTATCCCCCGTGACCAACTGGGTGGAATCGGGAGCAAAACCGAGCGTTGTGATCGGTGCGGCGTGCGCCGAGTTGCGGCGTGCCAGAAGCCGGTACCCCTCGGTCCGAAAGAGTTCCAGATCTCCAGACGCATAGGGGTTGAGGGCCAACAGTTGGCCGTCGTGGCTGAGAACCGCGTGACTGATGGTTCCTCCCCGATTCAACTCCCCTGGCAGCGGCTGGACCTCTCCGGACGTGGCGTCTCTCCGCCACGCCAGGGCCAGGTTCCCCAGGTTTCCCATCCCCCAGGCGAGGAACGTCGAGCCGTCGTCACTGAGGCTGAAGCCGCGGGCATCGTTGACCGACAGCGGGACCAGAGGCTGTTGCCCCGTCAGATCGATCCATTCGGCAGCACGGTCCTCCATCACCACCAGCCACCGGCCGTCCCGCGAAAAGTGAAAATCCTTGATGCTCGCCGGCGTCGGCCGGCGCAGCACCTCCACCCCGGTATCCGCATCGACCACCACCAACTCCCGCCCCAGCCCACACGCCAGCCGGCTGCCATCGGGAGCCAGCTTCGCCCGGCTGGTCCCGGGAGGAATGATCCGCGACAGCGCCCCTTCCGCCACAACCTCCTGCTTCAGGTTCCAGCGCTGCCGTTGGCCTTCCCGGTCGAGTGTGATCATCGTCTGCGCCTGAGACATGGCGACCGACACGATCGAACGGGGCGCGGCGGGAATGCGCCGTGAGCCACTCTCGGGGAGATTCCGGAAATAGTGCCACTCAAAACCCCGGCGATCGCGCTGCCCCTCGGCCGTCGGAGAGACATCGTGCCGGGCCAGCCGGGACAGGTAACTGGCCGGCGACGAGCGGGGGTCGTTCCACAGGAAGGGGAGCAGCTTCATATCCGAGGTGTACAGGTCCTGCTGGTTCTGCTCCTCCAGTTTCTGCGCCCGCTCCAGGCTCTGCACCGCCTGGAGCTCGGCGTCCTGCGCCCGTTCCAGGCTCTTCACCGCCTCTTTCTGTGCTCTCCCGGCGTGATACGCTTCAAGCATGGCTTGGCGGGCAGATTTATCGGCCTCGTTTTGGGCAGTCTTTGCCTGGCGCAGCGCCTGGGACGCGTCATAGGCCGACTGCGCCGCCTTCTCGCGCTCCCGCAGTGCTTCCTGACGGGCCAACAGGGCAACCACCGACGCCAGGAGCGCCAGACCGGCCACACCCGCCAGAATGCGCGCGAGCCGCCGCTGCCGGCGGGCGGCCCGCTGCTCCACCTCCAGCCGGGCCGCCTGCACCACCCGGTCCGATTCCGCCATCCGCAACTTCTGGGCGACCGATTCCTGGTAGGCCGCGATCGCGGCCGCCACCCCCCCGGCATCGGCCGGACGATCGGCCGGCTGCCGCTGCAGACAGTGCCGCGCCAACTCCACCAGCGCGGGGTCGGCCCCCGACGCCGCCAGGCGCTGATGACAGGCGTCCAGCTTCCCCGCCGTCGCCTGCTGCATCACCCCGCTGTCGACCTGCTGCACATAAGGCGGCTTCCCCGTCAGAATCTCGGCAAGAATCCCCCCCAGCGAGAACACATCACTGCGGGTATCGAGCTGATCGATCTGACCCAGCGCCTGCTCGGGAGGCATGTACGCCGGGGTCCCCAGCACGCACCCCATCTGTGTTACGGAATCATCCGGAACCGGCGTGGTGTCGCTTCCCGTGCGGTGGGTCTTCAGTCCTGGCAGCGGCGGTCGCGTCCCGGGATCCACCTCCCCCTGCCCTGGCCGGTCGCTCAACACCTTGGCCAATCCCCAATCCATCACCTGCACTTCGCCGAACGCACCCACCATGATGTTGGAGGGTTTGAGATCGCGGTGAACCACCCCCCGGCTGTGGACATAGGCCATCGTCTGGCAGATCTGCAGAAAGATCCCCAGGAACCGCCCCTGATCTTCCCGCGGGTCGGCCCGACGCTGCAGCAACTCGGCCAGGGTCTCTCCCTGAACCAGCTTCATGCTGAAAAACGGCCGCCCGTCTTCAAACACCCCCAGTTCATGCACCGGCGCAATGCCCGGGTGCTGCAGTTGCCCCCCAATCTGGGCCTCTTCAATAAAGCGGTTGACCACCCCCGGCTTGTAGGCCTGCGATTCATGCAGCACCTTGATCGCCAGATCGCGCCCCAGGTGCTCGTCTCGGGCCTTCAGCACCACCCCCATGCCGCCCCGGGCGATCTCTCCTTCCAGCCGGTAGCGTCCGTCCAGGCCAATTGGCTGCCGGGGAACCGCCAGCGGCGCCCCCGTCGTGTCTGCCCCCCCTCGATCGGACAGCGAATCGGCACGGGTCAGCCCCATTTCTTCGACCGGCCGCCCCTGGGAGGGATCCGCATCCGCCCGCAGGGTTCGATCGGCAACATCCGTCAGCTCTCCCGGGGACGCCGCCACCGTGCGATCCGAATCCGGAACCGACACCCCGGTCATATCGGGAGAGTCGTTCGCCAGGGTGTGATCGGTCGTTGGATCTGATTCCGCCGACCGCTGGCCGAGCGTTTGCAGCGCCTGGTCCAGACGCCGTCGCAACGACGGGTCGCCGGCACACGAGGCCTCCAGAAACTGGGTCCGTTGACCGTCGTCAACAATGCGACTCGCCTCGCTCAACAGATCTTCGAACCGATCGCGGGGTTCCGTCATGACGCCACACCCTCCCCTGCCCAACCCGGTTCCATAGCCGCAACCGGAATCGAAAAATGGACCGCCAGAGAATCTCTCCGGCAAACCCGCGACAGCCTCCCCTCACCCAAGTCTGAAACGTAGTCCGCCCCACCCGGCGATGCAACGCTGCGCGCCACCCGGGCGTTCCTCCCTGAGCAGCAGCTCTTTTCCCGCCGACGACTGAGTCCCCCCGCCGTAGGCCAGGCGAGGCATTCAGGACCGAGAGTCGGGCCATCACACCCCAGTTCGGTCCCGTTCAGCGGCCGCTCGACAAAGCTCGTCCGCCCTGGCAGCCGCAGAGCGATTCCAGCGGTGGTGCCGTCCCTTTCCCGACACCCTTTCCCGGGGGGAGGAATCGATTAGACTGACGTGAGTGCACCGCGGAAGTTCCGCCGTGTCGCTGCTCTCCGAACTCCGAATCGCCCCATGACCCTCGATGCCGATCGTTGGCTGGCGAAGCTCGCCCGGCTCAAAGTCGACAAGGCCCGCGGTGACCCGGCCCCCCACAAGCCCCTCTTGATGCTGGTCGTGCTGGAGCTGGCCGAGGAAGGCCGACTGCAATCACCCGACCTTCCACTGACACCCGAGCTGGCGTTCCGGTTCTGCACGTATTGGTCGGTCGTCGCTCATCGGCGGACCCAGCGGCCCGACATCCGCTACCCATTCTTTCACCTGACCTCCGATGGCGTCTGGACCGCTCTCGATGCCCGGGGCTTACCCGCCAGCGAACGCCGGGAGGCCCGCGTCGCCCGGCTGTCTCCTGGTTTTCTCGCTCTGGCACAGGATGCAGATTGGCGTGCCCAGGCCCGGCGGGTGCTGATCTCGGCCTACTTCGAGCCGGAAGAACGGGTCAGCCTCGCGTCGCTGCTGGGTCTGCCGGCTCCCACCGAGGCCGAGGTGCTCCTTGACGCGGCCTACCCCGATCCCGATGCGGCCGCCCGCCGGGGGCGCGAAGCGCGGTTTCGGCTGCATGTCGTCAATGCCTACGGCTATACCTGCGCCCTCACGCGGTATCGAGTCACGACGATTGACGGGAGCAGCATTGTCGATGCAGCCCACATCCACGAATTCGCCTCCTCGCGCAATAACGATCCCCGCAATGGGCTCGCCCTGTGCAAGAACGCCCATTGGCTGTTCGACCAGGGGTTGTGGTCGTTGACCGACGATTTCCGGGTGCTGGTGGCCCGCGAGGCATTTGCCGAGGAAGGGCCCGAGGGACACCTGCTCCGTCCCTACGCCGGCCGTCCCATCCATCTCCCCGCCGACCGCCAGTTCTGGCCCGATCCTGAACACCTCGGGTGGCATCGCAGAAAGCGTTTTCAGGGGGTTTAGCTTCCTCCCGGAGATCGTCTCACGGCAAAACGATCGGCGAGAACCTTCCGGGACTCGGCCTGCAAATTCCGTCCGCCCCTCACCCGGTCCGCCCGAGTTCCCCCCCCCCAACGCAACAGACCCACCGGGACGTCAGTTTCCCGGTGGGTCTGTCATCGTTGTCTTCAAATCGCAGGATCACGGCACGATCCTTTTCCGGGGAGTGAGCCGAACTCACTCCCCGGAGAGTTGCCGTAAATCACCCGATCGAAACCGCACCCGAGAACAGGCTCTGGAACCCGGTCTTCCACGCCTTGGCGGTGGTGTCGTAGATCCAGTTGTTCGAGTACCGCAGCACGCTGCCCGAGAGGATGGTGAAGGCCACCTTAGCGGCCGGACCATTCCCGGTGACATCCAGACGGAGTGTCAGGTTCCCCTCGACGGAAGAGGAGGTTCCATCGGCATTCAGCCGCGACACATTGGCCTTCGAGTAAATGGTGTTGACCTTTCCAATCGACAGGTTGGCCGCCGTCATCGACGTCAACGAGTTCGACTTGATGTAGATCACACTGCCATCGGCCTGGGGCAGGAACAGGGTGATTTGCCCCTGCAGATTCTTGAGCGACTTGTTGAAGGCCACCCCGACCGAGAATGAGGCGTCACCGCTGGGAGCATAGGTGCCCACCGCCGACGACAACCGGCTGAGAGTACCGGCTCCCTTGATCGTGTTGACCCCCACCGGCTGGACAACCGACACGGCGACGGTCCGATCGGAGTCGGGCTGGCCGTCATTGGTGTAGTTGCCCGAGACAACCGTCTGAATGAAATAGCTGCTGGCACCGTATTGACCCGTGCTGAGCGTGACCGTTGTGCTGGCAGTTCCCGTCGAGGAATTGCCAGCCACCGGGGCGACCTTGACGTTCCCCGCCAGCAGCTTCGGAGTGCCGCTCGACACGTCGTAGAAGCTGACGGTGGCCCCATCCAGCGTTAACCCGGTCGGATCCTGCAGGCTGGCCGACAGGGTGACCTGCGTCGTGGTGGCGCTGCTGCCCGAAGTCACCCACCAGGTGTTGCCGATATAGGCCGCGGTGGCCTCCCGGGCACCGATGGTGAACGCCAGGGTTCCTGTCGCAGGATCGGGGGTGTAATTCGGGTTGCTGTATTCCCACTCCTTGCTGTGATTGCCGGCACTGGATTTGGTGAGGCTGTCGGTAAACAGCACCCCATCGCTTCCCACACCGGTGATCGTCACCGTCTGGGTGTGCGACTCGGAATCGAAGGTTCCGCCGGTGTAACCCGTCACATCGATGGTCAATGTGGCCGGGGTGATCTGGGCGGTGGCGTTGTTCACCGAGACCAGCTCGTAGTTGGCGATGTCTGCCCCGGACAGCACGGCATCGGTCAGCACAACCGCGCGGGTCCCCGCATTCGCCGTCACAAAGGCTGCCGTACCATCGACCAGAGTCACATCGTCACCCGCCTCGATTCCATTGGCAGTCCGGGTCAGGACCGTGGCCGTCGCGGTCGAGTCGTAGGTCTTGTCACCGGCGGTAAACGAGCCGGTGATCTGCTTGCGCGTGATGCTCGCAGTCGCCGTCAATTCGCTCTCGGCCAGGTCATAGTTCGAGGCACTGTCGCCCGACAGGGACAGCCCCAGGATGGTGACAGTCTTGTCCGCTTCGACAAACCGGTCCGAAAACAGGGCCGATGTGAAGTTGACCACAAGCTTGCCCTCGGCCTCGTCAGCCGCCACCCGATCATCCGTGAAGGACACATCCGCCACATCGGTGCCGTTGTAGGCCCGACTGGCCGCGGTGGCACCCACCGTCAGCGTCGCCCGCAGGATGCTGGAAGAAACCGATCCGGATTGATCGTTGTAGTTCGGATCGCTGAACGACCAGGCCCCGGTGTAGCTGCCGGCGTTGGTCTGGGTCGTCCCGCTCAGGTCGAGCCCGGCCAGGTCTTCACCGTTGACCCCCGTCGCCGTCCCCGTCGCGGTGTGTTCCGTGCCGTCGTAGGTCACGCTGTACCCGGTCACGACAATCACCGCGTCGGCCTTTGCAATGCTGCTGGCGACCGTTCCCGAGGCGTCGTTGTAGTTCCCCGTCACGTCGGTGAACGTCCAGGTGCCGGTGTAGCTTCCCGCGTCGGTCTCAGCCGTGCCGCTCAGGTTCAGCCCGGCCAGCTCTTCACCATCGACCCCTTCGGCGGTTCCTTCTGCGGTGTGCTCCGTGCCGTCGTAGGTCACGCTGTACCCGGTCACGACAATCACCGCGTCGGCCTTTGCAATGCTGCTGGCGACCGTTCCCGAGGCGTCGTTGTAGTTCCCCGTCACGTCGGTGAACGTCCAGGTGCCGGTGTAGCTTCCCGCGTCGGTCTCAGCCGTGCCACTCAGGTCCAGCCCGACCAGTTCTTCGCCATCGACCCCTTCCGCGGTTCCTTCTGCGGTGTGTTCCGTGCCGTCGTAGGTCACGCTGTACCCGGTCACGGTAACAGTCGCGGTCGCCTTGTTGATTGTCAGGGTCGCGGTCCCCGAGGCGGGCTCGTAGTTGGGATCGCTGGTGGAGGCGGTGACCGAACCGCTTTCCGACACGTCCGTCCCAGTCAGCGAGTTGGACGCCAGCGTGGCTCCCCCCACACCGGTAATCGTGACGCTGGCGGTGTGCGCGGAGGCGTCATACACACCGGTGTAATCCACCACAGCAACCGTCGCGGTCGCCTTGGTGATCGTCAGGGTCGCGGTCCCCGAGGCGGGCTCGTAGTTGGGATCGCTGGTGGAGGCGGTGACCGAACCGCTTTCCGACACGTCCGTCCCAGTCAGCGAGCTGGACGCCAGCGTGGCGCCACCTACACCGGTGATCGTGACGCTGGCGGTGTGCGCGGAGGCGTCATACACACCGGTGTAATCCACCACAGCGACCGTCGCGGTCGCCTTGGTGATCGTCAGGGTCGCGGTCCCCGAGGCGGGCTCGTAGTTGGGATCGCTGGTGGAGGCGGTGACCGAACCGCTTTCCGACACGTCCGTCCCAGTCAGTGAGTTGGACGCCAGCGTGGCGCCGCCCACACCGGTGATCGTGACGCTGGCGGTGTGCGCGGAGGCGTCATACACACCGGTGTAATCCACCACAGCAACCGTCGCGGTCGCCTTGGTGATTGTCAGAGTCGCCGTACCAGAGGCGTCATTGTAGTTCGTATCATTCGAGATTGAGGCGGTCGTGGAACCACTGTCGGCGACGTTGGTTCCAGACTTCGATGCGGAGGTCAAAATGACCCCGCCCACACCGGTAATCTCGACACTGGCCGTATGCTCCAGGCCGTCGTAGGTTTGGTTGGAGTTCGAGGTGGTCACCGTGGCGTCGGCCTTCGCGATCGCGGCGGTGGTTGTGATCGGATCAGCGGAGAGCACATAGTTGCCGGCAGCGTCCCCTTCCAGCGATCCCGCCAGAGTCACGGTCTTGTTCTCGCCGGCATTTTCATCGGCGAAACTCGCAGTGCCGGTCAGCGTGACCTTTCCGTCGTCGACCAGCAGCACCCCGGCCAACGTCGGTGTTCCACTCACCGTCGCTGTGGTTGAGCCGTCGTAGGTCTTGTCACTGGCGCTGAAGGATCCGGTGATCTGCCTGGGAGTGACGGCCAGCGACTCCAGGTCCTGGCTCACGTCGAAATTCTCTGTGCCACTGTATTCAGCCCGGATCGAGTACGTGCCGACCGACAACACGCTGCTCAACGACACCTCGGCAACACCATCGTCGAGGCTGTCGGACCCCACCACGCTCCAGTTGGAATTGACATAGACGGAGAACGAGACCGTTCCCGCAGTGACGGTGGCAGGCGTCGGGTCACTGGTCGTCACGACGGCCGACAGAGTGGAGGCCGAACCATAAGTGACCGGATCAGCAGGAAGGGACAACTGGACGGTGGTGGCGGCGGCCAACAAAGCCCGGCTTTCCAGAGCCTGCGCTCCGAGGGGCAGCCGCGCCAGATTCCGACGTCCCCGACGGGGGGCCATCCGAAGCGGACTCTTCGCAAGACGCTGCAGCAGACGGGTCCAAAGATTGATCATCGACAAAAAATCCTCAAAGAGAAGGGTCAACACGCGGGAAGTCATGGGGGGGCAGGCCAGGAATTGGTGACTGTCGATGGAGTGCTTCGACTCAACCTGGAAATCCATGACCGGCGAACGGTCATGGCACCCGATCTCGACATCCCAAACTCACCAGCTCACAAACAGACAAGGAGAGTCGGCCCCCGACTCAATCTCCTCAGCCCGATCACCTCATTCACCCCGGCACAAACACTCTGCCTCGCCCAGTGAGACAATCGTGGCCCAACACGAGCAGTGCATGCGCAAGCGAATGTAAATCGAAGAGGCCTTTCCTTAGGCGCCATCCGCCGAAAACTTCAGCAATTTTCCGCATCGAGAATTAATCTCCTATGCCGCAGGACAATTTCTATCCAAATGCGAAAGTGACTTGCCATTCTTCATTGCCCTGGCAGCGAACATTCCACCACAACACCATCCGCGTCCCTCAAGGGATAGGAATCGAAGTCAGACCCGAACCCCCGTGCTCCCAAGACACCCGGATCGAAAACCTCAATCCATACCCCTCCACACAACCCTCCGAGTGGGCCCAACAGACGGGTGACAGGAGCGCGGACCTCCGTGTCCGCTCCACTGGGCCTGAATCGGACAAACACCGTCCCCCTGGGCCGCCAAACCGCCCTGCATGGAAATCGCCAATCCGCGCCCTCCACACCACGCGCTGAAAGGGTCCAGCCCACGGGTGGCGGGGGGGGCGGACCTCTGTGTTCGCTCCACTGGACATGCATCAAACAAAAACCGCCCCAATGGGCAGTCCATCCGCCTCGATCGGAACCTCATCCGCATTCGATCGCCCAACATCTCGAGAAGAGCAAAGTCCGCCATCCGCCAAAGCCATTCTCTGAAGGGGAAATATTCCATAGTCCAGGGTTGCCGCGCAGCGGCTTTCCTGGTTAGGGGACATTCAATATGACCATTGAACCCCATGGGGATTCGCTTGTCGCAGGGTGCGATTGGAACAGCCGTGGCAATGGCCTGCGCAACTCCGAAACAGGCCACAATCCCCCCCACGGTCTCTCTTAAGACACCGATCAAGAACGCTACCCAGGGGAGTGCTGCGCACAAACCCCCGGGCTATCCAGGAATGTCCCTTCAGGACATAGCCTGGATGGATGCCGTTTGCGCGAAGCGAGCCGATTATCACCGGGTCGGGTTGTTGGTTGATCCCTGTTGCTTGGTAATCCGCATCGTGGCCCCCACGCCTCGTCTTCGGCCGCCCCAGACCCCACCGACCTCGTGTCGGTTGGTGAAGAAGATCTGCGGCTCACTCCGCGGCACCGCTGCGCGTCGCTCCCTCTCCCACCAAACGACTCCCGGGAAACCGAACCCGGGTGACTGTGGGAGAGGGTTGGGGTGAGGGCCAAATGGCTGCATGGTTTGTCCAGGTGTGACACACAACATTCCGCGCGGGTCGCCCCCACATCTCCCCGCCTGTACACCCCCCACAACGCCAGCACCCCGAAGGTGGTGCCAGAAAACGCGGATCAACAGGACCAGCGCGGACGCCCCGCACCGACCGGCCCGCCGACCGTCGTGTGCGTCCGCATCCGCAAGGCACCCAAACAATCCCCGGTCTGGCGGGTGGCGTCGCGCCGCGCCAGGTGAGTGGAGTTGGCGCCCCTTTCCTCGGAGCACACGACCCAAACACCGGAAGAAATCGGGCATGGTTATGGGACTATGGACCTGACCCCTTTTTACACCCCCCGGGAGGCTTCGGACCGGGGTGAAAATGGGCGGTCATTTTTTTTGATTTTCCGCGTCAGATTTCCGGGGCTGCGCCTGAAGAGTTTGATAGAGGGGCTCGAGAGAGACCCTCTCGATAGAGATCACCCGTTCAGTCCAAAGCGGTTTACCGGGTGATCCCGAAGGACGGCTCTGGTGATCACTTGTGTCCTGCCGCAGGGAACCGCCTCTTTCCGAAAGAGCACGGTGGCGTGCGACAGTTCCTGCATCAATCGCTTCCTGTGCCCACCGACTCGTGCGGCGAGGGAAATCGTGCGCGCTGTCGAGCGGATCAATCGAGCAACTCCCCCCCAGGAGGCCGATTGATCCGTCTCGACATTTTTTTGTCCGAAACAACAAAACACCCGAGGGAGTGATCGTCTCCGCAGCTTGAGCTGGGGCAACCGTCAAGGTCAACGCAGCTCGGATCGCCGGTGACTGAGGCGGGCTGTTCTGTTACGCCGTGATTTGTCTTCATTCGGAGGGCGGAAGTTGCTCCGCCGACAGTCGAATTCCCTGCTTGCGAGCGGCTTCGGTCAACCGTTGCTGGAACTCGCTCCGCTCCGGGCCCACCGACTGGTTCACAGCCTGCGATAGATACGACATTTCTTCCGCACTGCGGCCCAGTCCGTGGCTCGCCCGGGCTGCGATTGCGAGTACCTCCACATAGAGTTGGTCCTGGAGCAGACCCGCCCGGGGATTCAGGGTGTGCAGTCGGTCCAGACAATCCCGGGACACTTGCAGCGCCAAGGCAAACTGTCCCGCAGCCAGCAATCGGCTGGCCTGTCGGACCCGAAGACTGGTCAGTGGGGGAAGTAGGGTATTCCGAATCTCCTCCGACGGGGCCAACGAGATCATTCGCTGGATCGTCTCCCCATTGGAATCCAGTTCTTCTGGCGGGACCAGGCTGCCGGGAAGGCTCTCAAGCGTCGTCGCCCATTCGATGAGGGCCAGCACCTCGTCGCGATGAGAGATCGCCTGGAGATCGAGCCTGGCCACCAGGTCCTGGCCCAGACGCAACAGACTCTGCCGCTGATCGTCAGCCAAATGCGGACCGGCGTGCAGCAGATGCTGCCCCACCAGTCTCAGACGCTGCAGTGCCAGATTCCGCTCCTGCTGCGGATCAATGGCCAACAACCGCTGCGACAAGTCCAGGCACTGCTGCAGGGCCTGTTCCGAATCGGCCCACCGCTCCATCTGGTGGAACAGGCCCAGCTGCTGCGATTGCAGGGCCAGCAATTCCTGCCAGGAATCGACTGGCCGGCCTTCATCCGGGAACCGTTGCTGTTCGCGGTGCAAGGCCCTGAGGACCACCTGCAAGGCCCGCGGCCAATCTTCGGCATTCCACAGCATCATAATCAGGTTTTGCAAAAAATTTGGAGGTATTGTGGCCGAGTATTCCTGCGTGTACTGCTCCGACAGTTTGGTGATTTCCTCCAGAGCCGCATCGGCCTCCTTCAACCGGTCTTGTTGGCGAAACAGTCCCCAGCGCAGATTCAACACCCTGGTCCGGTTCATCAGCAGCGACAGGGATTCGGGATGCTCGGCGGCGAGCCTGAAAAGGCGCTCGGAATCCTCCTCGGCCAACTCGGGATTCCTGACATACCATGACTCGATTTCACACAGCATGGTCAGCCCTTCTCCCAGAATCTCCGCCAACTCTGTTTCGATCCGTGTCGGGGACTGCAATTGATGAAGATAGAAGCGGCGAATCAGCTCCAGCACTGTCCGATCGCTTTTGCTGTTGAATTGCGCGCTGCGCAGGGAACTCAACATCACACTGTGGGCCATGGCGACCTGACGCACCGTTTCACTGCGCAGATGCCTTTCTGCCTCGGTCGCCCGCCGCGCCTGTTCGAGTGCCGTCGCCACCCGCTGTTGTTGAACCCGCAACTCGGCCAGGTTTCCGCGCAGTTGTGTGAGGTGATAGGTGGCCCCCAACACCGAAGCCAACAACAGGATTCCACCGAGACCCGCGGCGACTGCGAAGGTGGGACGCCGACGCATCCAGTTGCGGACGCGCTCGCGGGGAGTGTAGTTGCGGGCGATGATCGGCTCACCCCGCCGGTAACGCTCAAGATCATTTTTCAATTCGATGGCCGAACGATAGCGCTCGGCCGGCAGCGGCCGAAGACACTTGGCCACGATCGTGGCGAGATCGACGGGAACATCCGACCGCAACGCACCCAGCCCGGGAACCTCGTCCCACGCGACATGGGCGAGAATCGCCATGGGATGATCTCCCTCATGGGGAGGCCGCCCCGTCAACGCGGCGAAGATCACGGCACCAATCCCATAAATGTCGCACGCCGGCCCCACACTCCCCAACCCCAAACGCAGTCCCGTCTGCTCGGGTGCCATGAACGCCGGGGTTCCCACCGCCAGCCCCTCCAGCGTGGTGCGGGTCAAAGACTGTTCGGTCTGCGCCAACCCAAAGTCGGTGATCTTCGCGATGAGGGGAGCGCGGCCCGAGACCAGGCCGTCCTCTGCGACCGGGGGACCAGCCAGCATCACATTCGCTGGTTTCAGATCGCGGTGCACCAACCCCAGCGCGTGGACGGCCGCCACAGCATCGGCCATTTGCATCGCCAGGGTGGTGGCGTCGGCGATCGACAGGGGCCCCGACTGCAGCCGGTCCTGAAGCGAACCGCCACCAACCCATTCCATCACGAGGAACGGCGGGGTCTGCGACAGGTGCGCTTCATAAACCGCCACAACATGCGGATGATTCAGACTCGCGAGGGCCTGGGACTCGCGCTGTGCCTGGATGATTGGCCGGGACGTCGTCTCGATCGAGAGCACTTTCAGCGCGACCCACCGCCCCAACGACGCCTGACGAGCCCGGTAGACGGTTCCCGAACCTCCGCGTCCCACAAAGCTCACATCCAGAAACCCGGCCAGATCCTCGGGGGGCGCGGGGGGCGCCGTGGAACCCATTCGGGACACCAACGGGCTGGGAAAAGGGGAGACGCCAGCGATCTGGTCCAACACCCCCAGGGTGCGGGGGTTGGGTGCGGTCTCCCCGGCAGTCAGGATGGTCCGATCGGTAGGAATGGGACCCGCCAGGTTCAGCAGCCGCTGATTGCACGCCGGGCACCGCGCCAAATGACGTTCGGCCCAAACCAGCTCCGCACCTGACAAGTGACCAGCCAGCAACTGCTCCAGGCGGCTGTTGGCCAGGCAGGGGCCCAGCGATCGCTCGACGGCGGTCTCCTCGTTGGGATCCTGCGCCCCAAGAGGGGAAAGTGAAGCACTCATGTCGGGTGCCAGTGCGACCGTTCCAGACGTTGGACTTCCTCACGCAGCAAGCGCTGGATGCGGGCCCGGGCGGCCAGGGCCCCCCCCTCGGTCACCCCCAGGTCCCGGGCGACCTGGGCCGCCGAGTGTTCGGCGAAGGCCAGCCGCTCGAAGGTCTCCCAAGTCATCGGATTGACCCGGCGTTTGACCCGGGCCACCGCCAGTTCATACAGCTCGAGGTCATACCGCGCCTCCAGCCGGGCGATCAGATCGTGCCCCTGCTCCAACTCGCCCAGCTTCTGCAGGGCGAGGTCCCCCTGCAGTGTCTGCGAAGTGCGGCGGCGGGAGGCGACCCAATCCGACCACGCCCCCAGCATCACGCTGTGCAGCCACCCGCGAAAACTCCGGTTGGGGTCATACTGCAGCTTCGTCAATTGCCGGGAGAGCCGCAGCAAAACCTCCTGGGTAACGTCGAGTGCGTCCGCTTCCTGCAGTCCGTGATCACGACACCAACGGACGAACTGCGGACCATACGTGTAGACAAACCGCTGCCAGCTTTGGGGATCGACGACGGCTGAAGTCAGCCGCACCACCAAACCCACACTGGTGCTTTCAAATGCGACGGCCAATGGCCCCCTCCAGCCAGAAGGTTCACTCCTGCCGGAAGATGATACCCGAAAACGAGACTGTGATGGCACTCACTTCGACAGATTCCCAGACCAGATCACGGCGTGCCGGCCATTCCAGTAATGAAAACTTTTTTCACAAGGTAAGACTCGTTCCCTGCACATGGGGGGCCCCTCAAGTTCCTGTTTTGAGAGCAGGCATTATTCAGTCTCTGCATGATCCGGGCGCAAGTGCTCCATCCCATGAGACTTCGGGCGAATGGACGATTCCGGATCGTGCCGGGGAATCGGGGGACCTTATTTCGCGGCCGCCGCGAAGGGCCAGGACTCAACAAACGGTATGCCGGTCGCGATGGCCCGCTGCAGGGCCACCATCCGCCGCTGGATCTCCGGGGTCGCCTCCCGTCCCGCGACCTCCAGGGCCTTGTCGATCGCCTGGCGGGCGGCCGCGGTCTCCCCCAGCGTGTGGTGGGCGGCTGCCTGGCATTCCAGCATCGTCGCCGTTCCCCGGTCCTTCATTTCGCGCGCGATCACCTCGAGGGCCTGCCGGGGATCGCGCCGCTCCTCCCGCGGACCACACGCCAGGAACCGGGCCCAAGTCAATTGGATCCGCAGTTCGTGCGGGTACTCCTCCACCAGACTCCGCAGCTCCTGCTCCATGCGGTCAAACTGTTCCAGATGACCCAGACACTCGATCAGGTGGAGCCGGCGGAGTGGCCAGCCAGCCTCGAGGGCAATCGCCTGTTCGAACGCCGGCACCGCCTCGGCATACTGTTCTTTTCCCATCAGACAGCGGGCGAGGGCGTGCCAGGCGGAGGCATTTTTGGGATCCTCGGCGGTCCACGCCCGGGCCTCGGCGAGAGCCTGGTCCTGTTCCGTGGGGATCCGGGCACACACCAGCAGCCATTGGCTGCGGGCTGGTTCGAAATCCGGTTTCAGTTCCCGCAGGCGGTCGAGGTCCTGTTTGGCGTCCGCGAAACGTTCCAGCATCTCGAAGCAGATCGCCCGTTTTTCCAGAAACAGGGCGTTGTCCGGAGCGCGTTGCAGAGCCACGGTCAATTCCGCCGCGGCCGACCGAAATCTTCCCTGATCCATCCACAGCGATGCGATTTGGCCCGACCGGTGTGAACTGCGAGACTCTTTCTGCAGCGATCCCACAATCGGGTTGGGGGCACGCACCGGAGAGCGATCCTTGTCGGTGGAAGTCACCGTCCAGCGCTGAGCCTGCTCCAGGTTGCCCTGACGGCGGTGGGCGGCCGACAACAGGGTCCGGATCTCTTTGGACTGGGGCTGCAGGCGGACGGCCGCCTCGAGGTCCGAAATCGCCTCGGCATGCCGTTCGGCCTCACTCGCCAACCGGCCCCGCATCACCAGCGCGAAGACGCACTTGGGCTGAATCCGCAACGCGTCCTCCAGCGACCGCGTGGCGAGTTCCATCTCCCCCTGCTTGGCGGCGACTTCGGCCAGAAAACAGGCCGCCGCCAGATGGTCAATCGGCCGGGCGGCCGCATCGCGCCGCATCCGTTCCTGGGCTTCCTGCATCGCTTTCAGGGCAGCGGGCAGATCGGGCAAATGCCGGCACGATTCGGCCAACAGGTAGGGCCATTGAAAGTCATTCGGGTCCAACCGTGTCGCGTTGGCACACGCCGCCGCCCCCTGTTCCCAGAGCGAATAGGTCACATAGATCTGCCCCAGGGCCCCCCACGCTCGACCTTTCTGTTGGGGGGTCGCCGTCGGATCATCGATAATCCGACGGCTGTTGAGTTCCATCTCCTCGAGATGCTCCACCACCTGCGGCTCAATCTCCTGCCGCTTCAGGGGAGGCACCACCGCCTCCTGGAAGGGGGCCTGCGATGCACCAAACCAGGGACGGGCAATCAGGGTCAGCGACAGCAGAACCAACAGGCCACTCACTCCCCCCATCCAGTGCGAGCCCAACCAGTGCTTGATCCCGTTCATCGTCCGCCTTTCGCCATCGCCAAAACACGCCCAGTCACCCGGTTCATCGTCTCGCCTTATGGCTTTCCTGATTCCAGCGTGGTTCCCGTTCCCCGCCGCAGGGTGTGATAGCGGTTGAGTTCCGGCGGTGGGAACTCCTCCCGCACCTGGTCCGGCCAGGTCACCACAACCCGTTTCAACGCCGTGTCGTCCCCCAGGCCAAACAGGGTCCGGGGGTCGCTGGCCGAGAGATAGCTGCCATCAGTCGCACACCAGCGCGTCAACCTGTCTCCCCCCACCCGTTCCACCTCCACCCCAGCATGCACGGCCTCGCGGGGAACCTCGGCAGTCCCCTCAACCACTCGCAAGCCAAGCCACGCCCGCGAGTGTCCCACCTCGTTTCGCAGCAGTCGGGTCGGCCCGGAGTCGTTCGCCACCACCAGGTCGAGATCGCCGTCGTTGTCGAGATCGCCCGCCGCGAGCCCCCGCCCCACCTCCTCCATCTGCAGAAAATCCCCCTCGGTCACCGGGCGAAACCGGATCGGTTTCGTCCCCTGGTTCCGCAGCAGCAGGCACTTCTGACGCATGGGCAGACGAATGCCGGGGCGGACCTGCTCGTCAATGATCCGCACTTCACCATTCGCGGCGAAGATGTCGAGCCAGCCGTCGTTGTCGAAATCGAGCGCCACGGTTCCAAATCCCGTGAAGGCCCGGGTGGAGGCGTCCAGTCCCGACCGGGCGGTCACATCGGCGAACTGCCCCTCTCCCAGGTTCTCGTAGTAGGTGGAATGCTCATTCTTGAGATGCGTGATGAACAGATCGTGCCGGCCCACATTCCGAAAGTCGGCGGCGATCAGCCCCATGTTCGCCTCGGGCGAGCCCTGCGCATTGACCGCACAGCCCCGCACCGCCGATTCATTCTGAAATGTCCCATCCTGCCGGTTGATCCACAGATGATTGGCCATCCCGTCGTTGGCGACAAACAGGTCCATCCAGCCATCCTCGTTGGCATCGAACGTCACCACTCCCAGAGCGGCCCCCTGCACGGTCTGGATCTTCGATGATCGCGACACATCCTCGAACCGTCCTCCTCCCAGGTTGCGATAAAGCCGGGAACGGGCGGGAACAAACGCGTTCGGACCGCAGTAATCACGCTTTCCCGCCGGCGACAGGCAGGTTTTGTGCCGGGTGTAATCCCAGATCAGATACCGGCAGACGAACAGATCGAGACGGCCGTCACGATCGAAATCGAGCCACGCCGCACTGGTGCTCCAGGCCGGCTCATCATTGAGTCCCGCCGCCTCGGTGACGTCTTCCAACATTCCCCGACCGGTGTTGCGCAGCAGGCGGTTCACACCAAAGGTGGTCACATAGAGATCGGTCCACCCATCCGCGTCATAGTCGGCCGCAGCCACACCCATTCCATAGTCGCTGAAAGTCAGCCCCGCCTCGTCTGAGATGTCGGTGAACGACAAGTGAGGGGAATCTGCGGCCTGGGAGGGATCTGCCGGGATCAGGTTGTTGCGAAACAAGCGATGCCGGGGATGCCCCGGATCGTCTCCTTTCACGTCCGGCCCCAGTGGTTGTCCCTGGACCAGGAAGACATCCAGATCGCCATCACGGTCGAAATCAAACAGGGCGGCTCCCGGGCCAACCATTTCGACCATGTATCGCTCTCCCGACATGCCGTTGTCATGCACAAACTGCAATCCCGTATCGGCCGCGACATCCCGGAATGCGACGGGAGAGACCGCGGTCGGTGTGCCTGGCGTGTTGTCGAGAGGATTGCCTGTCTTCGCCCGCTCTGCGCAGCCCGCCAATGCGGCCAGCCAGAAGCTGATCACCAGACAGCGCCTGAACCCAAACAACGGGTGGCTCGCAATCGAAAGATCGCGGCCCCGTATTGGGAAAGACTGGGAAGTTCGACCTCGCGCTGGTCCACCCCTTCGTCCATGGCGCCGGGCCTGCGACGACTGGCGGGCGAGGGATGGTCGGAAAATCAGTTGACCTGCATCGGCCGGTTGATCTGGATCGCCGGTGATCCCTCCGGGACACGGCCGCGCTCCCCACCGGCAAGCGGTTGCCCGCGAAACGGACGTCATGGAGTTGCCTCGGCCGGCTCGACCTTCTGGCGGCGCAGACTGGGGTCGATCGCCCCGCGCATGGCCTGCTCGTCGAAGGTTCCCCCCAGAAAGGCGTTGACGCGGCGGGCGGTTCCCTCAGGATCGCCCAGCGCCTCCTGGTAGTTGATTCCCAGGACCGAGCAACGCTTGCCCAACCGCTTCAGATCCCGCCGGGCCGCCTCGATCTGCGCCCGGTAGGTCGCCGCGAGCCGGCGATCCGACAGGGTCCCTCCGGCCACGTTCTGGCGACGCAGCATTGCCGACTGGGACGCCACGACCTCACCCAGATTCCGTTCCATGAAGATGATGCGGTAGTCTGGTCCGGACACGAGGTTGGACAGCAACTGCGCCACCAGTTTGACCCCCTTGCCGCGGGCCTCGCGGATCCAGGACGAATCTTTCGCCTTCTTGGCCGCCTCGTATTCGAGATAACCCCGGGGATTGTCCGCATCCGCCTCGCGGGCGCCGTCGGCCAGGATCGGGATCCCTCCCGCCGCCAGCAACTGCATCATCATCGACGTCCCCGAGCGGGGCAGTCCCGAGACAATCACCACCGTCTCGTCACTCACCGGGTGTCCGGCCAGGGCATTCCACACTTCGCCAATCCGGGCGGGGCGATGCCAGTCGACATCGAGCGAGATATCGGTATCCTCCAGCCGCGGAGCCCCGGCCCGGTAGGCGGCAATCCGGTCGGCAGCCGCCCGCGACAAGTCCCGATGCTTTGCGGCCCGCTCGGGCTGCCCCATCTTGAGGTAAAGTGCCGCAAGCAACCGCTGCGCCTCGGGAAACACGCTGTTGAAGCTGAGGGCGGTTTCCAGCGACTGGATGGCTTCGGCATGGCGTCCCAATCTTCGCAAGACCCGGGCACACAGATAGTGCGCGGCCGGATTGTGATACCCCTGCCCCACCCCGGCAATCGCCTGTTCGAGTGCTTGCTGATGGTCCCGTTTCCCCAGATACGCCCGAGCCAGTCCCAGCCGGGCCGTCGGATTGACCGGTGCCAGTTCCAGCATCTTCCCGTACCAGTCGACCGCTTCATCGAAACGCTGCAGACCAATGCAGCAGTCGCCCAGCTTGGAATAGAGACTCGGCAGATTCCGGTATTGGACCCTGCTGGCCCCCAGCAATTCCTGGAAGGCCTCCTGCAGGCGTCCCTCGGCATGCAGCAGCGAACCGCGAAAGTACGTGAGCGCCAACTCATTCACCTGCGACCGGTGCTTCAGATCGTTGAGGCGGCGGTGCTCCTCGACGGTCAGATCCGACGCGGACCGGTCTTTCCATTCCTCCTGCAGTTTGGCGAGATTTTCCCGGGCAATCGCCGAGAAGTGATCCTTCGACTCGATCAGCCGCCCGAGGGTCTGCCGCGCCTCGTCCGTTCGGCGCAGTTGCAGCTGCGCTTCGAACAGCTTGACTCCAAATCGCCCTTCATCCGGGAAGTCCTTCCACAATTCCGTCAGCAGCGCAATCGCCTCGGGCAGCATGTGGGCCGAGAGATGGCTGCGCGCCAGGTTGTACCGCAGTTCGCGGATGGTGCGCTGCGCGGCCCGCTCACGGTCTTCATCGGGCTTTTCGATGTAGCCCAGCGCGACCAATTGCTTCAACGACTCGTGGGCGTCGACCATGTCGATCTGGGCGTCGGGAGGATGTTGTCCCGCCTCTCCGGGGACCTGTTCCCAGCTCTCGATCGACTCCACCTCGGGAGGGGTGGTGAACGCCGAGGTCAGCACGCGCCCATCCATGTCGCGCCCGACGGGCAAACCCAGCAACGTCAACACGGTCGGTGCAATGTCGAGGAGATTGGCTCCATGAATCAACTCGTCCCGCTTCAGTCCCGGTCCGCGCATGGCCAACATGCCGTAGGACCGATGGTCATCCGCGGGGCCCGCCGGCTCATTGGGGAGTTCCCGGACCCTCAACGCCCCCGATTCAAACCCGTGGTCCGACATCAGGATGACGGTGGTCTCGGGCCCGGCCAATTCCAGCAAGACCCCCAGCAGCATGTCATGAAACCGATAGGCTCCCGTGACGACCTCTTTGTAGAACTCGAAGTCCCGCTCCCGGATCCAGGGCAGCCGCGGCGGGTGAAAGCGCATGAAGCCATGGCAGAAATGGTCGATGCCGTCGAAGTAGACCCCCATGAAATCCCACGGCTCATGCTGCATCAGGGCGGTGGCGACCGCCTGGATGGTGCTGGTCTCGGCCAGGATCTTCACAAACGCGCTCAACCGCTTTTCCTGGTCCTGATCGAGTTCGGCCAGTCGCGGAATGAACAGCTCAACATCCTGGGCGAGGATCTCGGTCGGATGAATCCGCAGTCGTGCCAGACCTTCGGACTTTTCCGGGGGCCAGACCATGCCGGGGCGCAGCGGACGCGAATTGTCGGTCGCTCCTGTCGCCTCCTGGAAATGGTTGGCGACCATGACGCCATGGATGGGCTCGGCGGGAAACGACGGCCACCAACCCACGACGTTGGACTTCAGCCCCTGTTGCGAGAGGATGTTCCAGAGCGCCTTGCACTTGCGGCCCAGGGACGTGATCGGTCGCACACCGCCGGATTTGGGATCGGGCTCGGCAAAACCGTGAATCCCATGCCGGTGGGCCCGTTTGCCGGTCGCGATGGAAGTCCACAGCATCGGAGAGAGAGCGGGAAAGAGCGTGCTGATGTTGCCCATCACCCCCTCGGACACGAACCGTTCGAGGTGGGGCATTTTCCCCTCGTCCATGAGGGGGGCGGCCACCTGCCAGTCGGCGGCATCCCAGCCGATCAACAGAACGCGTTTTGCCAGTCGCTCAGACATCGGATCACTCAAACTTCAACGACGATGATTCAGGAGAAATGGCGCAAATCCAGCTCACGATTCAGTGCGCGGAAGCATTCCACGCAGTGACGTGGTTCCTGCAGTTCTCGAAGAACTGTGAAACTCGTGTGACACGTCGCCCCCCATGCGCATTGCGTCGGACAGACGGACAACCCCAGCCGGCAGAGCAAAGGCAACCACACCGGCCCGACAGAACGTGTCGGGCCGGTGGGTTCACTCAAGACCAGACACCGTCGTTACGAGGCGGTTTTCTGACTCTCGCCCAGCGCAATTTTCTTGCGGGCGGCACGGTAGCTCGCCAGGCCGGCGGCACCCAGGGCCAGCAGCGCCAACGTATTGGGCTCGGGGACAGGCGCGGCTCCCGCGACGTGGACGGGACCGCCGGCGTCATCGTACCACCATTGACTGATGGTCACGCCATTCCCGACGCCATTGAAGATGAACTCGGCGTAGCCATAAAATTGCCCCACGCCGTCTGTGAACCGGAATCCAACGAAGTTCGAGCCTTCGGCAATCCCACCGTCCGTGAAATCGCTGCCAATCGCGCTGCCTGAGCTGCTCAACATGGTGCGATAGGTATTCGTGCTTCCAAAATCCAAGGTGCCATCCACGGTAAAACTGGCTGTCAAGGCCTGAACCGCGTCAGCTTTGAAAGCCGCCACCGGACGCACAAACCCCTGCCCATTCAATCCGTCGCTGGAGATGATCACTTCATCGTAAAAGGTACTATCTTTCACGACCAACGCGTATTCCGCCACGCTGTTGCCGTCGATGTCCCATTGGACTTCGTAACCGTCACCATCCGCGTACTTGATCGTCAGCGGACGATCATCCACGTGAATCAAGGCGGCGTGTGAGGCGACCTGGTGAGCCACCGTCAACCCCGCCAATGAACCCGCCGCCGCAAGCATGCGCTTGCTGTATTTTCCCTCAGCCATCGATGCACACTCCCGTTGGAAAAAAATCTGTAGCAAAGTTTCCTTTGCCTCCCCCCAGGAGGTTTTGATTTTTCTAAAGGGAGATCAAATCTTGATCAAGCCGTCATCAGGGAAAATCCCGCTGTCGCTCCATTCAATCGGCTGAGAAGGTCCGGGGGTATCGATTCTGTCGATTGGACCGGAGCGGTGTGCGAGAAACCATCTGCCTGGGACCCCCTTTTTCCAATCCACGGCCTGAAGGGTGTTCCACAGGACTGGTCCGTAGAGTCGGTGGGGGACAGGGATCGATTCGCCTCAATCAAATGGAGGCCTCCACGTGTTTGGGGCTCGTACCCCGGGGAGAGGGGCACGAATTCCCATGATCCAACGCAGCTCAGTTCAGTCCGCTGTTCACGTTCTTTCGGGTCCCCTCATGGACACAGACCGAAGCGGAGGTCCGTGAGCCATTCGTTGAGAGCCTTCCGGATTGGTCTTGTTGACCCCGGCTTTCTGACACCGCCTCCGGGATGCCGGCGTGTTTGGGGGGGCATGGACCGGAGGTGGTCGCGGATGACCGGGCCATTTGCACGGCGCTGCGTGCGAACGGCATCGTGGTCGACTCATCGCGGGGATTCGTTTCTCCGGCCAACTTCACCGCGGCTGCCCAGCCAAGAAACATCGAAGTCGGGCTGATCATTCCGAGTGAATCGCTGACTCGAGGTGTCACGAATCATTCCCGCCAATCGCCGGAACACGGCCTGTTGACCCAAGCATTCGGAATGATGGGCAATCACAGGTTGGATTCACCAATCCTCGCGCGGTCGGTGGGGGCTGGGGTGGCCGAAGGCTGAGAACGGAGAGCAGAAGATGCTGTGGGGGGATTCCTGACCGATCCAGGTTTTCCGGCCGTCCATCGAATCGATTGTCTGCGGAGAAGTGCCCAGCGGGCGGAGACGGAGGTCCGCCCCCACGCCCGGCCTGCGGCCGCCCGAGACCCCACCGACCTTGTGTCGGTTGGTGAATCTGATCTGCGGCTAACCCCGCGGCACCGCCGCGCATCGCCCCCTCTCCCACCAAATGACTCCCGAGAAACCAAACCCGGGTGACTGTGGGAGAGGGTTGGGGTGAGGGCGAAAGGGGCGGGGGGGTTGTCTGGGAGAGACACAACGCATTCATGCCGCGCGGGTTGCCCCCTCATCTCCCCAGCGGGGACCTTCTTCCCCCACGGGGTGGAGAAGGATCGGATGCACGCCAGCGCGCTGCCGATGTCGGGGGTGTTGAGGCCGAATGATTTCTCGCTGCCCATTGGGACGGTGACCTGTGGAGGAGCGCTGAGCGGAGCGGACACAGAGGTCCGCCCCCCCGCCACCCTATGCTTGGGCCCTTGCGGAAACTTGTCTTTGGTGGGGTGCCCAGCGGGAGCTGGCCGATCCATGGCTCATGGCAGCCCATCCGATCGATGAACTGGCGTTCGGAGCTTGCGCTGCCGAGACTCGCGGGAAACCCAACTCCTCCTGCCAGACTCACTTCACCCCTGGCAACGCCGGCTTCTCGTTCGGCACCCCGCCGTCGATGTTGTAATCGGGATCAAACGCCGTCTCGCTCTGCGCCCCCAGGTAGTCGACCTGCGACTTCAGCCACTCGCTCATCTTCGCCTGCCGCGAGTAGCCCAGCAGGCGGGCCTCCAGGTCGCGGACCACCTCGGGGTGCTGCCCGGCCAGGTTCGTCGTCTCCCCCGGATCGGCCTCCACGTCGAACAGCTCGGTCTTCCCGGGCAGCGTCGCCACCTTCAGCAGCTTCCACTTCCCCTTCCGGATCGCCCCCCGGAAGAGCTCGACGTTGATCAGGATGTCGTCGTGCGGCGAGGGCTGCCCCTCGGCAATCGTGGCCGAGGCGTTCCGCCCGTCAAACGGCTTGTCCGCTTTCCCCTCGCCCCCCACCAGGGCCAGCAGGCTCGGCATGATGTCGACGTGGTGCAGCGGTTCCTTCACCACCGCCGGCTTCAGTTTGCCCGGCCAGTTCACAAACGCCGGCAGACGCACACCCCCCTCTTTCAAGCCCCCCTTGCCTCCCGAATACGGCAGGTTCGAACAGGGAGGCTTCGACCCGATTTCCTTCGCCCGCTCTTCCGCCGGCCGGGCCCCGGTGGCGAACATCGCGTTCGTCGCCCCACCATTGTCGGTGGTGAAGAAAATCAGCGTGTTCTCCCGCATCTTCTTCTTCTCGAGCGCCTCCACAATCCGTCCCACCTGCCGGTCGAGCCCGGTGATCATCGCGGCATAGGTCCGCTTCTGGACATCGGGAAAGACATCTTTGTACGCGTCGATCTCCGCCTGCGGAGCCTGATACGGCGCGTGGGCGGCCAACGAGGCGAAATACAAAAACAGCGGCTGCTTCGTATCGTGCTGTTCGATCAGACTGACCGCCTCGGTCCCGATCAGGTTGGTGTAGTACCCCTCCTCCTTGAAGAACTTGCCGTTCCGCTGCCAGTCGATCAGCCCTCCCCGCTCCTTCGTGAAGTAATCGACCTCCCCCACGAGGTTGCCGTAGAAGTGGTCGAAGCCGCGGTTCTGCGGCCAGTACTTGTGATCGGCATGGCCCAGGTGCCACTTGCCGACCATGCAGGTGCGGTAGCCCACTTCCTTGAGTGCCTGCGGCAGGGTTTTCTCATCGGTCGGCAAGCCGTATTTGTGACTGGGAAAGATCACCAGCGTCTGCAGCCCCTGCCGCATCGGGTACCGCCCGGTCATCAGGGCGGCCCGGGCCGGAGTGCAGACCGGCAGACCGTAATACGACTCGAGCCGCACTCCGTTCATCGCCAGCTTGTCGAGATGCGGCGTCTGGATGGGGCTGCCGCGGTAGCCGAGGTCGGCATTCCCCAGATCGTCCGCGAGGATGATGACGATGTTGGGACGTTCCTGGGCGCGGACGGGATGTGCGCACAGCGTCAGAAAGGCAAGAGCCAGCGACAGCATTCGGCTGATGTTGATCATGGTTTACTTCCCATGCTGCATCTGCAGCAGTTGATTCTGGATGTGGTCGAGTGTTTTTCCGAAATTCGCGCTCAGTCCAATCTGGCGCACAGGAAACTCCCGGAACGTGTCGAGGTGCCGGTCGACAATTCCCACCATCGGGGTGAGAATCCATGTCTTGCGCTCGGCCAGTTGCCGGTTGACATCCCCCCATTGCCGTTCGTACGGGTCCATCAGCAGGTTGGTGATCTGCGGACGTCCCAGATTTTCCAGCGGGTCATCCCAGTGGCCGTCGAGCTTGGCCGAGAAGGTCAGCTTGAACTGCCGGTACCGGATGGCCGCGAGCGTCGTCTCATCGTAATAGAACACAAAGTCGCGGGACGACTTCGCCGATTTGCCAGTCAGCAGCTCGGTCTGGTCGAACCCGTCGAGATGCACCTTGTAGTCGCGGTCGCCGTATTTGGCTCCCTGGGCCAGTTTGGCCACCACCCCCGGCTCCCCCGCGGCGGTCGCCAGGGTGGGCAGCAGATCGAGGCTCGAGACAATCTCGCCGCTCACGCGTCCGGCCGGCGCTCCGGGCCAGCGGACCACCGTCGGCACCCGCATGCCCCCTTCCCAGGTGGTTCCCTTGTCGCCCCGGAAAGGAGAGGTCCCTCCCTGGGGCCACATGTACTGGTAAGCGCCGTTGTCGGTGGTCCAGATGACGATGGTGTTCTTCACCAACCCGGTCTCATCGAGCTTCTGCAGCAACTGCCCGACATGCCCGTCATGTTCCTGCAGTGCGTCGCCATAAATGTCTTCCCGCCCCGCCCGCGACTTCCCCTGCGATTCCGCCTTCAGGTGCAGGAAGACATGCAGCCGGGATGAACAGTGCCACAGAAAGAACGGCTTCTTGTCTTTGGACCGCCGGTCGAGGTAATCGAGCGACCTGGCGGTGATCTCATCGTCAAAGGTCTCCATCCGTTTGACGGTCAGCGGGCCTTCATCCTTCGTGGGACCATTGGCGGTCCCCGAAATGATCCCCCGCGGATCAAACTGCTTGCGGAATTGGGGATCGGTCGGACGGTCGGGATCCTCCAGATCCTCATTGGCATTGAGGTGATACAGGTTCCCCCAGAACTCATCGAAGCCATGCCGGTGCGGCAGATGTTCCTCGAGATCCCCGAGGTGATTCTTGCCGAACTGCGCGGTGGCATACCCCCGGGCCTTGAGGATTTCGGCCAGCGTGATGTCTTCCTTCTGCAGCCCAGCCGGTGCCCCCGGAGTACCGACGGTCGTCAACCCGGTCCGAACGGGCAACTGCCCGGTAATGAAGGCCGCCCGCCCCGCGGTACAGCTCGGCTGGGCGTAAAACGAGGTGAAGCGAATCCCCTCGCGGGCGAGGCGATCAATGTGGGGTGTCGTCACCCCCATGATGTCCCCGCCGTAACACGAAACATTGCTGTAGCCGACATCGTCGGCCATGATCACCAGAATATTGGGCCGTTCCTGGGCACCGACAGCCCCGGCCCACAGTCCACAAACGACAAACAGGGACGTCCACAAACGGGAAAACATGGTGTCTCCGGAGACTTCAGGATCCATTTGAAAGAAAAACCAGCCTACTTCAGCTCGACCTTCACCTGGTGAATGATCCCTTCAAACGCGAAGGGGGCCCGGTCGAAATAGTCGGAGCCGACCGGGGAGCCGAGATCGGTCCCCACATCGAGCGTCTCACTCGCGGTAAACGCCGCCGGCACAGTCCGTTTCACCGTCGTCCGGGCCGCTTCCTGGCCGTCGATCGCCAACACCACCTCGGCGGGCGCTCCCGGTTTGGGAATCGTTTCGGTCACCTCCAGCGTGTGCTTTCCCGCCGCCAGCTTCTGCTCGCTGCGGGCGATCGTCCGCTCGATGATCAGCATGTTGTACTCGTAAACGAGCTGTCCCTGGTCGAGGTAGACCGAGACGCCCCCCGAAGACCCTCCCAGGGCGTAGAGCACACCACTCGCGTTGTCACCCACTTCGACATCGATCGTCACGTGGTTGCTGCGTTTGCCAAGGGCCGGGGCGGCGAATTCGGGCATGCGGGTCGTGTTGCTGTCGAAGACCCACGAACGGTAAGGACTCGACACCCCGTCTTCCGGATGGAAGCGCGTCCACAGGCCGCCGCCAATCGGCAGCACCTTGTTCGCCTTCGCCTCGGCCAGAAAGAGCTGCTTCATCTTTTCCAGACGGGGGCCCTCGCTGGCCGACAGATCGTCGGCCTGAGTGAAGTCGCGCGACAGGTCGTAAATCTGCCAGACATCGTGGTTGGCGTCCCAGTTCTTCAGGCGGGCCGCCGTGCTGGGGGTGTCCCACGGAACGAATGGGCCAAACGTGCACGCGAACCAGCCGTCGTGATAGATCCCCCGGCTCGCATTGTTCTCGAAGTACTGCGTCTTCTTCCGGCCCGCCGCCCGGGCGTCACCAAACGTGTAGGCGAGACTGACCCCATCGATCGGATCCTGGGCGAACCCATTCACCGACTGCGGCTGCTTCACCCCAATCAGCTCATACAGCGTCGGAGCGATGTCGTTGACGTGATGGAACTGCGAGCGGGGAGTCTGGTCGGGGCGAATTCCCTTCGGCCACGAGACCACCATCGGATTGCGGGTCCCGCCGAAATGGGCCGCCACCAGCTTCGTGCTGCGAAACGGGGTCGCCCCCGCCCAGGCCCAGCCGGCGTGGTACATGCTGTCGGTCTTGGGGCCTCCCAGAGCGGAAAGGCCTCCCAATCCCTCGAGAGCCGCCAGTTGCTGCTCAATCGTGTTGGCAATGTTGTTCTGGGCCAGCAGCTCGCTGAGGGTTCCCTTCTGCCCCTCGGCACTCGGGCCGTTGTCTCCCCAGATATAGAAGACAATGGTGTTCTCGCGCAGCCCCATCTGTTCCAGTCCGTCGACCAGCCGGCCCACCTGGTGGTCAGTGTGCTCGACGAAACCGGCGTAGATCTCCATCAGCCGGATCTGAAAGGCCCGCTCCGCTGCTGGAATGCTCTCCCACGCCGGCAGGGTTTCGTCGCGCGGGGTCAGCTTCGCATTGCGGGGAATCCACCCCATCTCCTTCTGCCGGGCGTACACCCGCTCGCGGTACTGGTCCCAACCGTCGTTGAACTTTCCTTTGTATTTGTCAGCCCATTCCGCGGCGACATGATGCGGACCATGCACCGCCCCCGGGGCCCAGTACATGAAGAACGGCTTGTCGGGCGAAAACGCCTGGTGCTTCTTCAGCCACGAGAGCGCCCGGCCGGCCATGTCTTCGGTCAGGTGGTAGTTCTTCCCGTGGGGCTCCCGCGGCGTTGTGTTCTCGTACAGGCGGGGCTCGTACTGCGAGGTCTCCCCCGCGAGGAAGCCGTAGAAGGAGTCGAACCCGTGCCCCGTCGGCCACCGGTCAAACGGACCCATCGCGGTGGTCTGGTTGGCCGGGGTGTTGTGCCACTTGCCAAACGCCGCCGATTTGTAACCGTAGTGATGCAGCACCTCGGGAATGGTGGCCGAAGTCTGCGGGATGATGCCGGTGTAGCCGTCGAAATCCGACGCCCGCTCGGCAATGGTCCCGTTCCCCACCCGGTGGTGGTTCCGCCCGGTCAGCAACGCGGCACGGGTGGGTGAGCAGATCGAGGTGGTGTGGAAAGTGTTGTAGGCGATCCCTTCCTTCCACAGGCGGGTCAGGTGGGGAGTATGGCATTCGCCCCCAAAGGTGTCGGCGTGTCCAAACCCGGTGTCATCAATCAGCACGATCAGCACGTTGGGGGCGCCGTCGCGCAGGCGTCGCGTCTCACCGCGCCACTTCATCTTCGACGTCTGAATCGTCTCCCCCGCCACGCTGGCGGTGGGAGTGGTGGGAAATGGCAGGACGGTGCCGTCGGATGGGGATGCCGACTTCGGCGGGTTCTGGGCGAGAGCCGTTCCCGATGCCATCAGCCCAACCAGGACGCAGGCCAGACACACCAGCGCGGCCATCGGGCTGTTGTAGAAAGTGGTTTTCCGCATCATGGGAATCGTGGTGGGAGGAAACAGGCTGCCGCGATCGAAGCGAGATCGACGGGATCAGGTGAACAGCAAGATAGGTGGCCTGGGGGTGGGTGACAAGGACCTTGGGCAGTGGTCCGCACGATGTGGTCCCGACGAATCAAATGTCCAAACGGTGGTTTGGCTTTGATTTGGATGTTCACTTGAACAAATCTGCCGGGAGCCATAATCATCTTCCATCGTCTGAAGGACTGATGTGGCTCTTTTTGCGAGGTGCTGAGATGAACACGATCGAGGCGCTGCGTTGGCTGGCGTGGTCGGCAATCTATCTGGGCTACCCACTCTTCGTTGTCTGGAAGTTGTCTCGCATTGCGGGAGATACCCGGCGCGCCGGCGCGGTGCTCTTCGATCTTGGAGTTCTGCCGCTCAACCGCCGCTACCGCTGGGGCTACGTGGCCCTCGTCTGCACACTCTTGCCGATGCTGTTCCTGGGGCTACGGATGTTCGGAGGCGAGTCCCGCGCTTGGTTCCAGGAGCTGGCCGAGCTGCTGCTGCCCCTGGCGGCGATTGTGTATCCCATCGGCACGACGTTGTTCCTCAGTCGCAAGCTCTGCGAGCGCGGGCTGCTCTGGAACGGCGAATTGATCCCCTGGGCTTTGGTCGCCGGCTGGAAAGAGACCGCCAACAAGCAGGGGCTGCAGATTGATGTGAGAGATCCCTCCTGGGGACGCTACTCGCTGCCCATTTCTGCGGAGCAGGCCCGCGAAGCCGCAGAGATCCTCACGCAATACGCCACCGAGACCTCCCGTCTCGCCCAGCCCTCCGTCCCTTGAGTTGAGCAACCTCGCGAATTGCGCTCGCGAACCAGATTTCTCATACCGTTGGCTGTCACCGGGCGGGCTCGATCGCAATCGATTCCCCGCCCGGTTTTGCATTTCCCCTCCGCCGCTCTCACCCGGGCACGCCCCGCCGTTTACCCCGCCAAACTCCAACTCGGCCCCGTCACCCGTTAACATCAGCCCAGTTCCTCTTGGGTTCGTTCACAGGTGATCGTGATGGCTGGTCGGTGGTGTGTGAGAAGCTTGGTGCTGGTGTTGACGCTGGCGACGGTGGGACCGCGCCTGCAGGCCCAGGATCCCCCCCGCCCCCTGCGGGCCCTGCTCATCACCGGCGGCTGCTGCCACGACTACGCCCGCCAGAAAGATCTGCTCAAACGGGGCATCGAAGCCCGCGCCTATGTCCAGGTCACGCAGGTCCACACCGGCGATACCAGCACCAAGGCCCGCTTCGAGATGTACAACTCCCCCGAGTGGGCCCAGGGCTACGATGTGATCATCCACGACGAATGCACGTCGGATGTCACCGAGATCCCCTACGTCGAAAACATCCTCGCCCCCCATCGCCAGGGGCTCCCCGCGGTCAACCTGCACTGCGCCATGCACTGCTACCGCACCGGGCGCGATGACTGGTTCCAGTTCGTCGGCATCCACTCCACCGGCCACGGTCCCCAGAAGCCGATCGACATCACCTTCATCGACCGCGATCACCCCATCACCCGCGGCCTCGAAAACTGGACCACCGTCAACGAAGAGCTCTACAACAACATCCGCCTCTTCGACACCACCGTCCCCCTCGCCCGCGGCCGGCAAGACACCGGAGCCAAGGTCGATGACTTCGTCGTCGCCTGGGCCAACACCTTCGGCAAGGGACGCGTCTTC